>PVMK01178337.1_pt1 | contig 14196 bp, 13 predicted proteins | sample 1853481 | NCBI WGS metagenome assembly PVMK01 (sample SAMN08533507, study PRJNA380276) | Marine sediment metagenome, whole genome shotgun sequencing project. | reverse complement strand
ACGTCCATCAGGAGGATTAGCCCCCGCAGGCTCTGCCTTTTCTGCAGGTAATTTTCCAGTTGTTTGGTCCACTCGCGCTTGACCGCCAGGGGCACCTTGGCGAAACCGTAGCCCGGTAGATCGACCAGGCGTTGGCTTTCGGTTAGCTGGAAAAAATTGATAAGTTGCGTCCGCCCCGGAGTCTTGGATGTCCTGGCCATCTTTTTGTTGCTTGTTAAGCTATTGATTGCGCTGGATTTTCCGGCAGTTGAGCGGCCGGCGAAGGCCGCCTCCCAGCCGTCGTCCGGGGGGCACTGGGACAGTTTGCTGGCACTGGTCAGAAATTCCGCCCTGCGATAGCTGGGGGCGGATGGCTGGCTTATTTCCTCGGGATCGGACATTGCGCGGTATTGCCTTTTTTGGTGGGGGCATCTCGTATATAATGCCACAGCTTTTTTCGCTTGTTACCAAATGCTTGCGTGATGTGTTTATCCATAGTGAATTAGAGGTTTGATATGAAAAAACTTTTTGCTGCTGTTCTGATGGTTTCCGCCGCTGGCGCTCTGGCCGGCCCCGATATGGATAAGTACAACCAAAGTTGTTCCGTATGCCATGCTAATGGCGTGGCCAACGCTCCCAAGACCGGTGACGCTGCTGCCTGGGAACCGCGTATGGCCAAGGGTATGGATGCATTGGTGCAATCTGTGAATACCGGCCTCAATGCCATGCCTCCCAAGGGTATGTGTTTCGACTGTACTGACGATGACTACAAGGCCCTGATTGAATACATGGCCACGCCCGCTGAATAAGCGCGCCTTCACCAACGTTTTATCTGGAATTAACATGAAGAAAGTCGCAATCCTGCTCGGCCTGGCCATAAGCTGGGCGCCAACCGGTTTTGCCGCTGCCAACCTGACTGGAGATGTCGCCGCAGGGAAGAGCAATAGTGTTGCCTGTGGGGCGTGCCATGGGGCTGACGGCAATAGCGCTGTTCCGACCTTTCCCAAGCTGGCGGGCCAGGGCGAGAGGTACCTGGTCAAGCAAATGATGGATATCCGTGATGGTGCGCGATCGGTGCCCACCATGGCCGGGCAACTGGATGGCAAATCCGACCAGGATCTGGCTGATATCGCCGCTTATTATGCCGCCCAGGCCCGATCTGGCGGCCAGACTGATCCGGAGCTTCTGGCTCTGGGTGAAAAGGTCTACCGCAGTGGCGTGGCCGAGCGCAACGTCGCCGCATGTACCGCCTGCCATTCGCCCACTGGCAGTGGTAATGCCCCCGCCGGCTTCCCGGCCCTGGGTGGCCAGCACGCCGCATACACAGCTTTACAGTTGCGCGCCTACCGCAAGGGTTATGAGGACGCGTCCGGTCGCACCAATGATGGCGACGCGAAAATCATGCGCACCACGGCCTTTGGCCTGAGCGACGGTGAAATAGATGCAGTTTCGAGCTACATAGCCGGTCTGAAGTAACCCGGTCGCAGTAAAAAAGGTGGCATTTATGCCACCTTTTTTTTCAGCGAAAGAACATCGTGCCCAATCTGTTGTCTCATTATTCTGGAATCCGCAGCTGGGTGCGAAAATATCTGTAAGATATTGATCCAGCATAAGTTTCCTGGATTATGTACTGCACTTTTATGGAGAGAACCATGATCAAACCCCTGCTTTTGTCCCTGTCTATGCTGGTCGTCACCCCCTTTATCGCGATGGCGGAAGACGCTACACCGAGCTACGTGGAGGGCACGAACTACGACCTGATTACACCGGCGGTCAGAACTGCCGACCCGGATAAGATCGAGGTCGCCGAGTTCTTCTGGTACGGCTGCGGGCACTGCTACACGTTTGAGCCCATGGTTGAGCAGTGGAAGAAGTCACTGCCCGACGATGTGGACTTTCATGGCTCTCCGGCAATATGGAACGCCCAGATGGAATTGCATGCCAGGGCGTATTACACGGCACAAGTGCTGGGCGTCCTGGACACCATGCACACGGTCCTGTTTCAGGCTATGAACGTGGACCGCAAGCGTCTCTCTTCAGAAGCGGAAATTGCCGCGCTGTTTACCGCCAATGGGGTATCCGCTGAAGATTTCGGCAAGGCGTTCAGTTCCTTTGGTGTAAGCAGCCAGGTGCGCCAGGCCAATGCCCGCGCCCGTGCCGCCAAAATCACCGGTACGCCGGCACTGATGGTCAACGGCAAATACCATATCAGTACGCGCAAGGCGGGTAGTCAGGCCAATATGTTGAAGGTTGCGCAGTTCCTGATCGAGAAAGAGCGGGCCGCCAAGGGGAGCTGAGCGTCTCGTGCAGCGGGACTCACGCTACATCCCGCTGGTATAAGTCTCCAGGGATGTTTTCCCGCTGGCCCGGATCTGCCTGAAAGCCTGGGCGTATTCCCTCAGCATTTCGAGACAATAGGTCAACCGGTCTTCGAAGTACTCCTGGGCGCTGGGGTTATTCTGCTGCGGATCGTCGTTGAACACTGTGTCCACCTTGCGGATGATCAGGTGCTCGGGCAGGTAGCAGATGCGGCTGTTCTTGTAGCTGCTCATACGCAACTCTGCAATGGGGAAGGAGCCGCCATCGGAGATGGACACGGTGACGATCAATGCGGGTTTGTGGGCCAGCTCGCCCCCTGCGGTCCACATCAGGAAAAAATTCTTCAGCCCCGCCGGCGCCATGCCGTGCCACTCGGGGGCTATCACCACAAAACCATCGCAGGATTTGAGCTCTTCGCTCAGAGGCGCCAGCGTTTTCTGCCACTGCTCGTCGCCGGACCACACGCCCTCATCCCACAGGGGCAGTGGGTTACCGCCCAGGTCGTAGAGCCAGGTGGTATCACACAGGCCCCGGGTTAACAGGGCCTTTTCGATATAGCGGGCTATCTTGCCGCTCTGGGAGTCGGGGCGATGGCTGCCGCAGATGATGCCTATCTTCATAGTTGGTCCTCTTCATTGTGAGGGCTTAAACCCAGGTTAAATGACCAGCCATGCGGGAACAGGCAGGCCTTTGTTTTCCAGAAACACAGGGTTGAATAGTTTGCTCTGGTAGCGGTTACCGTAATCACACAGGACGGTGACGATGGTGTGGCCGGGGCCCAGGTGCTCCGCCAGACGCACGGCGCCGGCGATATTGATACCGGAAGAACCACCCAGGCACAGGCCCTCGTTCTGTAGCAGATTAAAGATATAGGGCAGGGCTTCCTCGTCGCTGATACTGTATGAGACATCGACCCTGGCCTGGGCGACGTTGTCCGTGACGTGGTTGATACCAATTCCCTCGATAATGGAGCCACCGGCACTGGGCGCTAACTCGCCGCTCTGAAAATACTGGTAAAGAGAGGCGCCGCCTGGGTCCGCTATTCCCACTACCACATTCTGATTGCGCTCTTTGAGGGCGGTGGAAACCCCGGCCAGCGTGCCGCCGGTGCCCACGGCGCAGATAAAGCCGTCGACCTTGCCATCGGTCTGTTCCCAGATCTCTGTACCGGTGGTGCGGTTATGGATGTCCATATTGGCCAGGTTGTCGAACTGGCGTGCCCAGATGACACTTTGCCCCTGCTCCTGGCCAAACTTTTGTGCCAGGCGCTCAGCCGTGTGTATATAGTGGTTCGGATCCTTGTAGGAGGTGGCGGCCACCAGGTGCAGATCCGCGCCCAGTAGCTCCAGTGAGTCGATTTTTTCCTTGCTCTGGGTGATGGGCATTACCACGGTGCTTTTGTAGCCCAGCGCGTTGGCCAGCAGGTTGAGCCCATTACCGCTGGTTCCCCCGGGGCCCTCGACGATGCGGCCGCCCGGCTGCAATTCGCCGGACTGCTCCGCGGCGCGACTGAGACGCAGGGCGGTGCGATCCTTTCCCGACCCCCCGGGGTTGAGAAATTCCGCTTTGTCTAGGATGGTGCAGCCGGTTTGCTGGGATACCTGCTTGACGTGTCGCAGGGGGGTATTGCCAATTAGTTGGGTCACGTCAGTGGCGGTGTGCACGCTCAATTCTCCGTAAAAATCCACGCCGAGTATGCCACAGCGCCGCCCGGGGGTCAGGGCTTTGTCAGCGCATAGCGCCGATATAGCCGGACACTCAGCCCCAGGGATAGCAGGGTGGCGAGGAACATGAACGCCAGCATGGGCGCGGGTGTGTCCTGCAGTAAAGCGCCAACCAACGCTGTGGCGGCGGCGGACAGGGACATCTGGATGAAGCCCAGGAGCGACGATGCGGTACCGGCGATATGGGGGAAGGGGCGCAGGGCGACAGCCATGGCATTGGGCAGTACCAGCCCCATTCCGGTGGAGTAGAACACCATGGGTAGGACGATAGCGGTTATGCTCCCTGGAAACAGCTGTGCCCCAAGCCACATGCAGCCCGCGGCGACTGTCACCCCGGTGGCGCCGAGCAGAACCGTCTGCTCCGGGTCATAGTACCGGGTCAGCCGGGCACTGAGTGCGCTACCGAGCATATAACCCACCACCGAGGTCAGGAAGATAAAACCGAAATACTCCACCGGGACGCCGAACATTTCGATGTAGATGAAGCTGGAAGATGACAGATAGGCCATCAAGCCCGCGTATACCAGGCCGCTGGCGAAAGTCGCTGAAAGAAACAGTGGGTCGCGAAACAACTGCCCGTAATTACGGGCGATAGCCAGCGGATGCAGGCTCTGCGGCCGGGGCAGGGATTCGGCCAGGTAGACCTGGATGAGCACGATCATAAGCGCGCCGTATACGCCCAGAAATATGAAAATACTGGTCCAGGGCAGCACCAGCAGCATGACGCCACCTATGCTGGGGGCAACCGCCGGGGCCAGGGCCATCAGCATGGCGATTAATGACAGTGCCCTCGCGGCGCGATTGGGTCCGAATACATCCCTGGTGATAGTTCTGGCCAGGGTTGGTCCGACACAGGCGCCGAGCCCCTGGACGAAACGAAACAGCAGTAGCTCCTCGACACTGGAAGACTGGCTGCAACCGACACAGGCGGCGACAAACAATACGGTACCCCCGGTCAGGACAGGCTTGCGTCCGAAGCGATCCGCCAGGGGGCCGCAGGCCAGATGGGAGATGGCAAAGCCGGTGAGATAGGCGCTGAGCGTCAGGTGCATGTGCCCGATGTCAGTATCCAGGGCGAGCATCATGGCCGGCATGGCCGGCAGATACATATCGACACTCAGCGGACCCAGTGCGACCAGGGCCGCCAGCAGTGCCAGCAGCCAGGGGGATTTATGATGCAGGTGTCGGTGGGGCATGGGGCGGCGAGGCTAGCCTGTGGTTGAAGGGGGTGTAATGGTCGAGATTACGACAGTATGCTTGTACACCACTGTACCAAGGAAAGTGCCCAGGGCGTAGTCCAGGGTGCCCCCTACCACCCCGGTGCCCGGGCAGCCAGCGCTTATTTTTCGAAGCTCATCACTACTTTCCACCATAACTTCGGCAGCAGGGCACGCCACAGATAAAGTAGCTTTGCCTCCCCTGGGTAGATGATATCCCGGTCCTTTCTCACGCCTTTTTCAATGGCATCGACGATTTTCTCGGGGTCCGCCAGGCGCCCTTTTTCCTTGGACTCTATGATGCTGCCGGGGCTGTCGGTCGCCAGGGTCTGCTCCACCAGCGGGGTGTTCACCGCCGGGGGGCAGACCAGGTGAGCGCGCACGCCTGTATCGCGAATTTCATTTTGCAGCACTTCGATGTAGGCGTTGACCGCCGCCTTGGTGGCGCAATAGCCGCCCATTTTTGGCACCAGCGCCGTGCCTGCGATAGAGCCGAAGGCGATGATGCGGCCATTGCCCCGTTCCAGCATGGCCGGCAGAACCGCCCTCACTATATAGGTGGTGCCAAAGTAGTTGATACGAAACAGCTTATCCATGCCCTCATGGGTGTGATCTATGAGTTTGTGACTGGGCATCAGGGCCGCCGCGTGGACCAACAGGTCAATGGGGCCGACAGTAGCCGCCACTTCGGCCACCCTGGACTCCACATCATCCAGGCTGGAAATATCACAGTGAAAACCGGTGATGTTGTCCTGCTCCGCCGCCGTGTCGCGCAGGCCCTGTTCGTTGACGTCGAAGATCGCCACCTTTGCGCCCTGCTTGGCCAGACGTCGGGCGATAATCTGGCCCATGCCGCTGGCGCCACCGGTTACCAGGGCAACTTTGCCCGCCATATCTATCATAGTTTCTCCAGGTTTCTATAGGTTGCAGGATCTACACCGCGCAGCTACCAAATGCCATTCATCTATAAAATAGTCTTGTCGGAGATATGGTCCAGGGGCAGCTCGGTACGCTGCACCACACGGCGCAGCTCAAAGCTCGAGTGCACACCCGTGACCCCCGGTATACGGGTGAGCCTGCCCAGCAGGAATTTCTCGTAGTACTCCATGTCCGGCACCACGGCTTTGAGCAGGTAATCCGAGGACTGGCCTGTAACCACGGAACACTCCATGACTTCGGCGTAGCTTGCCACCTCAGCTTCGAAGGCTTCGAAGCGGTCTGGCGTGTGGCGATCCATGCTGATACCTATATAGGCGGTGAGTTTGAGGCCCAGCATTGCCTGGTTGAGCAAGGTGACATGAGCACGGATGATGCCAGACTGCTCCAGCCGTTTTACCCGGCGGGAGCAGGGGGTGGGTGAAAGGCCCACGGCGTCGGCCAGCTCCAGGTTGCTGATACGGGCATGGACCTGCATGGCCTGTAGAATTCGACGGGCGGTGCGATCGAGCTTCACGGCGAGGTCTCCTCAAAATGGCCATTAACGATGATTTCTTAAAAAATAGAGGATATCACTCATTATGGATTATTTAATAGAGAATTAATGCGCGATTAAGAGAATTATACCAATGATTTGCAATCACTCTCTCCTGTCCACAACCTATACTCGCACTTGGCTGAATAAGTCACCTGCTTGTAGCGGGTGCTGTCGGGATTACCGTTCCGGCCAGTGCTCCGTACATTGCCTCACAAGGGCGCGTACCACGGGAAACCGGGCAGGTGAGCAGCCTCCAACTAAAAAAATTTCAGGAAATCCCGCATGAGCAGCTTCGATCATCGTAAATATAAGCCCTTTGCGCCCGTTGATATGGCGGCCAGGCGGTGGCCCGACCGGATCATAGACTCGGCGCCTGTGTGGTGCAGTGTGGATCTGCGAGACGGTAATCAGGCCCTGATCGAACCCATGACCGCCAGGCAGAAATCGCGCCTCTGGGACCAATTGGTCAAGATCGGTTTCAAGGAAATCGAGGTGGGTTTTCCCTCCGCATCGAGCCACGACTATAATTTTGTGCGTGAACTGATCGAAAATGACCGGATTCCGGGGGATGTAACCATCCAGGTCCTCACCCAGGCTCGGCCGGACTTGATCGAAAAGACCTTTGAGTCCTTGCGCGGCGTGCGGCGCGCGATTGTGCACGTTTACAACTCCACATCCACGATACAGCGGGAGCAGGTGTTCGGCCTGGACCGGCAGGGTATTGTTGATATTGCCACCAGGGGCGCCGAACTGGTGAAAACCTGCGCCGCCAGATACCCGGACACCGAGTGGGTCTTTGAGTATTCGCCCGAGAGCTTTACCGGTACGGAACTGGACTTCGCTGTACAGACTTGCGACGCGGTGACGGCGATTTGGCAGCCTACGCCTGAGCACCCGGTCATCATCAACCTGCCCGCCACTGTTGAGATGAGCACGCCTAATGTCTACGCGGATCAGATCGAGTGGTTCTGTGGCCATGTCAATAATCGCGAGAGCCTGCTTATTTCCCTGCACACCCACAATGACCGGGGTTGTGCTGTGGCGGCCGCGGAACTGGGTGTGCTGGCCGGCGCTGACCGGGTGGAGGGCACCCTCCTGGGCAATGGTGAACGCACCGGCAATATGGATATTATTACCATGGCTATGAACCTCTATAGCCAGGGGGTGGACCCAAAACTGCAACTGGGCCAGATGGATGAGATTATCCAGACTGCCAGGGAGTGCACCCAGCTGCCGGTACACCCGCGCCACCCCTATGCCGGTGAGTTGGTATTCACCGCATTTTCTGGCAGCCATCAGGACGCCATCAAGAAATGCCTGGACAAACGCGACGACGGGGACCCCTGGGCCGTCGCTTATCTGCCCATAGACCCGGAAGATATCGGCCGCTCCTACCAGGAGGTCATTCGTATCAATAGCCAGTCAGGCAAGGGTGGTATCGCCTATGTGCTGGAGCGGGAGTTTGGCCTGGAGTTACCCCGCTGGCTACAGATCGATTTCAGCGCTGCGGTGCAGGCTTATGCCGAAGAGCGTGAAACCGAAGTGGGCTCCCGGGAGATTTACCAGTTGTTCCAGCAGACCTATCTCGCGGCTGACGGCCGCTGGAACCTGGGCAATTACCAGGTGAGCCGCGAAGATAATGTGGACAAGCTGCAGGCGGATTTGTTGCAGGGTTCTACCCGCTACAGTTTGTCCGGCAGTGGCGGCGGCGTCGTCGCATCTTTTGTCGACGCCATGCAGCGCTTTACCGCGAAGCAGATTGTGTTGGTGGAGTACACCGAACATGCCCTGAGTCAGAGTGCCGACGCGGAGGCGATATGCTACATACAGCTGAATATCGATGGCAGTCGTTACTGCGGTGTTGGTCGCAGCCATGACATCATCCAGGCCTCACTGAATGGCATTCTCGGTGCTATCAACAAAGCGGCGGAGAACGACGACCAGGACGCCGCGGCCTGAGGTCTGGCGGGTCGCTATCGCCGCGTGGGTATGACCAGGCGGCAGGGGTGGGCAATACCCGTGTAATTCGCCGGATTATTGTGTTACAACCTGTACCCATAGAGGGCGGACCCGCAAACCGCCGCACCACGATGGCTGTGGGTAATGGATAGTCACCTGACAATAGTAAATCAATCGAGCTGGCTGCGCCTGAAGCGGCATTTCAGCGAGTCCTTTTCGGGGGAACTGGTATCCCGGCGACGCGCCTATGACGTGGCGCGGGTGGACGAATTGCTCGACAAGCGACGGCGCAATGCCTACCGCTACATACTGCTGCTGTTAGCGGTAATTCTCGTCTCCATTAACGCACACAACCTGTATGTCGGCGAGTTAGTGCCCGCCGCCGGGGGCTTGCTGTTGCTGGGTATTCTGATGGCGAATATCCTGTTGTTGAGCATGAACCGGGAGGCTTTCCTGTCGCCGCCACTGGTTCTGTTGCTGAGTATCGCGCTGCTCCTGCTGTCGATTTACTATGGCCAGAATTACTCCCTGTATTTGCTTTACCCGCTGCTGGTTGCACTGCCCGTATTGATGAAACCGCGCTGGGCAATATTGCTGGGTGTACTCAGTGGCCTGCTGGCGGCGCCGCTGGTGTTCACCCAGTACGACACTACCACGGCGGTCGTGATCGGCCTGAGTATGGGGCTTACCTGGCTGGTCAGTGCCTGGCTGGTGTTTGCGATGACGGAGCAATCCCGTCACCTCAAGGACATGGCGATCACCGATCCGTTGACGGGCGCGTATAATCGGCGCTATCTGGAGCTGCAGGCGGAAAAATCCCTGGCGCTGTGGCATCGCTATGAACGGCCCGCCTCCCTGTTGCTGGTGGACATTGACTATTTCAAGCGGGTCAACGACAAATATGGGCACGCTGTTGGGGACAGGGCAATCAAGGGTCTGGTCGATTTGATCTCGCACCGAATACGCCGCGCCGATACCCTGTGCCGCTTCGGCGGCGAGGAGTTTGTGCTGCTGCTGAGTGAAACGCCTATCGACGACGCGGAGAAAGTCGCCAACAAGTTGCGGGTGGCGGTGGCGGGGGAGAATATTTTGCCCGAAGGCAGTCTGACTATTAGCGTGGGTGTCGCCGCTGTGACCGATGCGGGCGATCTGGATCACTGGCTCAACCTGGCCGATACTGCGATGTATCTGGCCAAGAAGAACGGCCGCAATCGTGTCGAGGTGGCGGATCCGATACAGCTGCCACTGGAGCCCCCGGCCAGAAGTGTCCCCGATTGGCGCTGACAACAGGGAGAAAGCTGGTGTACAGGTTTCGCAGGATTTTGCTCGTATGCGGCTTGCTGTTACTGAGCGCCTGTAGCAGCACGACCTTTCTGTACAATCGACTGGATTTCATCCTGCCCTGGTATCTGGACGACTACGCGGAGCTCGACCGTGAGCAGGAAAAATACCTGGACGAGTTACTTTCTCCCTTTCTCGCCTGGCATCGCTCAGACGAACTACCCCGCTACCTGCTGATACTGGCGCAAATCGAAACCAGCCTGGACCGACACCTGGAACCGGAGGATGTCGCCGCGATTGGACAGGAGTTTGAAGCCGCCTGGTACCGCATGGAGGGTGAGGCCCTGGGTTGGCTGCTTGATCTTGGGGCCGAGTTATCAGATGAACAGGTGCAGGACTTTCTGGCGGAGCTGCAGAAGCAGCAGCGCGAGTATGAAAAGAAATACCTGAAGCGCTCTGATCAGGAGTTTCGCCAGGACAGCTACGACAGTTTGTTGGACAGCATGCAGGATTACCTGGGTCGGCTGGACAAAAAACAGCGCGCCGTATTGCAGCAAGCCAGCGAGGGGCTCATGCGCTCGGATCACACCTGGCTTGAGGAGCGGGCCGCGTGGTTGCAAAGACTTGGGGTCATGATGCAGCGGGAACCGGGCTGGCAGCAGCGCATCAGGGATGCCAGCGCCGCTAAATATGAAACTGTCTCCAGCGAGTATCTGCGTATCTATGAGCACAACACGGGGTTGATTTTCCGCGCTATCGCAGACACGCTCAACAGCCGTTCTGGCAAGCAGGATCGGCGCTTGCGCGGCGAGCTGGATGATCTGCGGGAAGATTTACAAACCCTGATCGCCCGCGGGGACGATTAGTCCAGCAGTGAAAGATCCCGCACCGCACCCTTGTCGGCGCTGGTAACCATTTTGGCATAGACTTTCAGCGCCGTGCTGATTTTGCGCGGCCGCGCCGCCTGGGGTTGCCAGGCCTTGTCTCCAAGCGCCTCCATGGCCTGTCGGCGCCGGGCCAATTCATCGCTACTGAGCGCCACGTTGATGCTCCGGTTGGGGATATTGATTTCGATAATATCCCCGCTTTGCACCAGCCCGATCGCACCCCCTGCCGCCGCTTCAGGCGAGGCGTGCCCGATAGACAGGCCAGAGGTGCCGCCGGAGAAACGGCCGTCGGTCAACAGGGCGCAGACCTTGCCCAGGCCGCGGGATTTCAGGTAACTGGTGGGATACAACATTTCCTGCATACCGGGTCCGCCGCGGGGACCCTCGTAACGAATAATTACCACATCACCGGGTTTGACCCTGTCATTGAGGATATCGTCCACGGCGGATTCCTGGCTTTCGCAGATATGGGCGGGGCCGGAGAACACCAGGATACTTTCGTCCACCCCGGAGGTTTTCACCACGCAACCGTCCTCGGCGATATTGCCGGACAAGATCGCCAGGCCGCCCTCCGTCGAATAGGCGTGTTCCAGGGAGCGGATACAGCCACCCGTGCGATCATCGTCCAGGCTGGGCCAGCGCGTATCCTGGCTGAACGCGGTTTGTGTGGGAACGCCACCCGGCCCGGCGCTGAAGAACTTGCGCACCGCCGGATCTCGGGTGCGCACGATATCCCAGTTATCCAGGCCCTCGCCCAGCGTCTTGCTGTGGATGGTGGAGCAGTTTGTATGCAACAGTCCGGCGCGGTCCAGTTCACCCAAAATACCCATGATGCCACCAGCCCGATGCACATCCTCCATGTGGTACAGGGGCGTGCTGGGGGCCACCTTGCACAGCTGCGGTACGTTGCGTGACAGGCGGTCGATATCCGCCATGGTGAAACCCAGCTCCGCCTCCTGCGCCGCCGCCAGCAGGTGCAGAATTGTGTTGGTCGAGCCGCCCATGGCGATATCCAGCGTCATGGCGTTTTCGAAGGCCTGGAAGTTGGCAATATTGCGCGGCAGTACCGACTCGTCGTCCTCTTCGTAGTAACGCTTGCACAGATCCACCACGATTCTTCCGGCGCGCAGGAACAATTGTTCCCGGTCGGCGTGTGTGGCCAGCATGGAACCATTGCCGGGCAGGCTCAGACCCAGGGCCTCGGTCAGGCAGTTCATGGAGTTGGCGGTGAACATGCCCGAGCAGGAGCCGCAGGTGGGGCAGGCGGAGCGCTCGTACTCTTCGACTTTCTCGTCACTGGCGGATTCGTCCACGGCGATAACCATGGCATCGACCAGGTCCAGCTTATTCTCTGACAGTTTGGTCTTGCCGGCCTCCATGGGCCCGCCGGAAACAAACACGGCGGGAATGTTAAGGCGCAGGGCGGCATTGAGCATCCCGGGGGTGATCTTGTCGCAGTTGGAGATGCACACCATGGCGTCGGCGCAGTGGGCGTTGACCATGTACTCGACGGAGTCGGAGATGATGTCCCGGGAGGGCAGGCTATACAGCATGCCGTCGTGACCCATGGCGATGCCATCGTCCACGGCGATGGTGTTGAATTCCTTGGCCACACCCCCGGCGGCCTCGATTTCCCTGGCGACCAGTTGCCCCATGTCCTTCAGGTGCACATGCCCGGGTACGAACTGGGTGAAGGAATTCACCACGGCGATAATGGGCTTCTGGAAGTCATCATCTTTCATCCCGGTAGCGCGCCACAGGGCGCGGGCGCCAGCCATGTTGCGACCGTGGGTGGATGTCCTGGAGCGATAATCGGGCATGGTATGTTACCTGTGTCGGGCCGCTGGGTGCTGGCGCCCAAGGGTCAAAAATCGGGCGGGAAGGATAGCAAAAATTGTGCACGGGGTCAGGGTCAGGTTTACAGAGCCTTGAAAAACACCTTGGAACTGCGCTGCAGGTTATACAGGGATTGTTTCTGCCGGGGCAGGGCATCACGGGTGCCTTCCACGAAACCCTGCTCGATAAACCAGTGTGCGGTCTGGGTGGTTAGCACAAACACCCGCCCCAGCCCCTGGCGGCGGGCTTCGCGCTCCAGTAGCTGCAGTAGTCGCTGGCCGCGCTTGCCCCCACGATAGTCCGGATGGGAGACGATACAGGCGATTTCACCACAACCGTCATCGGGGAACGGGTACAAAGCGGCACAGGCTATGATGCGACCGTCCCGCTCCAGCAGCCGAAATTGGCTGATCTCCGTTTCCAGCAACTCCCGTGATCGTTTCACCAGTATGCCATCGTGCTCCAGCGGTTCTATCAATTCCAGAATGCCGCCCACATCGTCGATGTTGGCCTGCCGCGACTGTTCGTAGTCGTCGCTGGCCACCAGAGTTCCGCTGCCATCGTGGGTGAACAACTCCTGCAACAGGGCGCAGTCGTCCTCGTAGCTGATGATCTGGCAGCGCGGTACCCCCGCCAGGCAGGCGCGTCTGGCGGTGTGCAACAGTGATGTTTGTTGCGGGTCGCTAATGTTCAGTTTGCTGATATCGCCCACCGCGCACTGCCGGATGAGTTTGCCATTCGCATCGCTGATGCCCGCGGCGGTGCCTAGCAGTATCAGCTTGTCGGCGCCGATAGCGGCGGCGCAATGTACCGCGATGTCTTCCAGGGACAGGTTGAATATCTCGCCGGTGGGCGAGTAGCCCAGCGGGGACAACAGGACGATCGACCCGTCCTCCAGCTGCCGGTGGATGCCATCGATATCGATGCGCCGCACTTTGCCCGTATGCTGGAAGTCAACCCCGTCTACGATGCCTATGGGTTTGGCGGTAACGAAGTTGCCTGAACAGACCCGCATGCGTGAGCCCTGCATGGGTGAGTTGGGCAGGCCCATGGACAGCAGCGCCTCTATCTGGGCGCGCAGGGAACCGGCGGCATCCTTGACGTGTTCCAGGGCGGCGCTGTCGGTCATACGCAACTCATCGTGAAACGCGCTTTGCAGTCCGGCCCGTTGCAGGCGCTGGTCGATCTGCGAGCGGGAGCCGTGAATCAACACCAGGCGCACCCCCAGGCTGTTGAGCAGGGCGATATCGTGGATGAAGTTGGGGAAGTTTTCGTGTTGCGCGACCTCGCCCCCCAGCATCAGCACAAAGGTCTTTCCCCGGTGTGCGTTGATGTAGGGTGCGGTATTTCTGAACCAGCGTATGTGTGCCCGGCCCGGCGTCGTCACGATATCATCCAAGCTGTTGATAAATAGAAAGTTATTAAGAGTACCGAAACCCGCGCGGATTACCTAGTGGCAATATTGCACATTGGTGGCTAAACGCAGTAGTGGCGGATGCATTGCTGTAGCAGGGCAATAC
>PVMK01146577.1_pt1 | contig 14197 bp, 17 predicted proteins | sample 1853481 | NCBI WGS metagenome assembly PVMK01 (sample SAMN08533507, study PRJNA380276) | Marine sediment metagenome, whole genome shotgun sequencing project. | reverse complement strand
GCGCAAATGCATAAGTATGAGGCCCGCTCCGCTCTCCGCCGCGACGCCAGCCAACGCCGGATCGGATTGTAGCCCCGACACATCGTTCAGCACTGCCGCGCCGGCGTCCACCGCACGTCGCGCCACGCTCGACTTGGTCGTGTCGATCGACACCAGGACCCCCCTACGCGCCAGCTCCTCGACGACCACACCTATACGGCCCCATTCTTCATCGGCATCGACCGACGCGGCTCCCGGCCGCGTAGACTCGCCCCCGACGTCAATCAGGTCGGCTCCCTCCGCGATCATCCGCTCCGCCCGGGCGAGGGCCACCGCGGGATCCGTGTAGCTCCCTCCGTCGGAAAATGAATCAGGCGTCAGGTTGAGCACGCCCAGTATCAGCGGACGCTCGGTCCGGATCTTGGCACCCCGCACCAGCCAGCGATTCGGGTCGGTGCCGACAGGAGCGCTCCCGACCGGCATCGCGAAGCTCAGGCGGGTGCGGGAGAAGGCTCGCCCCCGACATCCTCGAGCGGCGACTCGTCCGGGCGCTTGGCCTCGGGGGCCACGGGCGGCGTCGCGAGCTGCGCCGGCTCCAGGTCGGCGAGAGGTGGCAGCTCGCCACCGTCCTCCAGGATGCGGATGTCTTCCGCGTCCAGCGTCTCCCGCTCCAGAAGAGCTTCCGCGATCGTGTTCAACAGATCCTGATTCGCCGTGATGACCTCCTCCGCCCTGGAGTAGGCTTCGCTGACAATGCGCCTGATCTCAGCGTCCACGAGCTCTGCGGTCTTCTGGGAGATCTCGCGGCGCTGGCTGAACTCGCGACCGAGGAAGATCTCGTGCTCCCCCTCGCCGACTGCGACCGGCCCGAGCGCCTCCGACATTCCGAACTGGGTCACCATCCGGCGAGCGATGCCCGTGGCTCTCTCGATGTCGTTCCCCGCGCCGGTCGTAATCTGCGCCGGCCCGAACACGAGATTCTCGGCCACCCGACCGCCGAACAGCATGACGAGCTGCCCCTCCAACCACCCCTTCGTGTAATTGTGCCGGTCTTCCTCGGGAAGCGACGCGGTGAGCCCGAGGGCTTGCCCCCGCGGTACGATCGTGACCTTGTGCAGCGGGTCGAGCCCGGGATACCGCCGGGCGATCACGGCATGTCCAGCCTCGTGGTAGGCCGTCACCCGCCGCTCCTCGTCCGAGATCACCATGCTCCGGCGCTCGGCCCCAAGCATGACCTTGTCCTTGGCGTTCTCGAAGTCCGCCATCTCCACCCGGTCCTTATTGGTCCGGGCAGCGAGGAGCGCGGCCTCGTTGACGATGTTCGCCAGGTCCGCGCCGGAGAGACCTGGAGTCCCCTTGGCGAGCACCTTCAGGTCGACGTCGTCCGAAAGCGGAATCTCTTTCGTGTGCACCCTGAGGATGCCTTCGCGGCCGTTGACGTCGGGATGTCAACGGCGATCTGGCGATCGAAGCGCCCGGGTCTCAGCAATGCCGGGTCCAGCACGTCGGGCCTGTTGGTCGCGGCCAGAAGGATGACCCCTTCGTTGGACTCGAAGCCGTCCATCTCCACCAGGAGCTGATTCAACGTCTGCTCCCGCTCGTCGTGTCCGCCGCCCAGACCGGCGCCCCTGTGCCTGCCTACCGCATCGATCTCGTCGATGAAGATGATGCACGGAGCGTGTGATTTACCCTGCTCGAACAGGTCCCGGACCCTGCTGGCCCCGACGCCGACGAACATTTCTACGAAATCTGAACCGCTCATCGAGAAAAACGGACGGTCCGCTTCACCAGCCACCGCGCGGGCGAGCAGTGTCTTTCCGGTTCCGGGCGCGCCCACGAGGAGTGCGCCCTTCGGCAGCCGGCCGCCGAGGCGCTGGAACCTGGCCGGGTCCTTCAGGAATTCGATGATCTCCTGGAGCTCTTCCTTCGCCTCATCCGCTCCAGCCACGTCGGCGAACGTCACCTGAGGAGTGTCTCCCGTGATGAGCTTCGCGCGCGATTTTCCGAAGCTGAAGGCCTTGGATCCACCGGCCTGCATCTGCCGGAAGAAGAAGAACCACAGTCCGATGATCAGGATCCACGGCAGGACTGAAATCAGGTAGCCTACCCAGTTGGTGGCTGCTTCCTCCGCCCTCACCTCGACCCCGGCCGCCTCCAGGACGTCCAGGAGCTCCTGGCTGGCCTCGGTCGGAAGCAGCGTATGGAATTGGTAGATGGGCTGGCCGTCCACCTGCAGGGGCATCATGAGCTCGCCCTCTACCTTGCGGCCCTCCGAAAAGGTCACGGAGTTGATGTTCTCCGCCTCCAGCTGCTCGCGAAACTCGGTGTAGGTGAGCTCGCGTTCCAGCTGGCGGCTGGTATCCATGACCTGGAAAATGGCCAGTGGGATCAATATGACGAGCGCCCAGAAGGACGCCGTGCGCAGGAAGCGCCCGGTCTTCTGTTCCTTGCTGCCGTCGTCAGGCTTCGTTATCGCCACGTCTTCATTCCTCTACGGTTCCCTTCCCCAAGCACTATGAGGTTGCTGAAAAACACTGGGCGGCCGCGTTACGAGCGCCGACCCGCTGACGCGGGTGCCCCGGGCAGATGCTAGGCAGCGCGACAAATGCGATGCCGTGTGCATCGGGGAGGAGCGCTAACGCCGCAGATGGCCCCACGCCGCCGTAACCCGCAGGGCGCATGGGGGTTGCCGGTCGATACCGCGTCACTCGTCGTCGAAGATGCTCTTGCATCGCCTTCCTCCTCGTTCCTTGTCTCGCCTCGGCAAGACCCATGCGCGCGACCACCTAGGGCTATTCAGCAACCTCCTATATGCTGGCCACAAACGGGAGATGACGGAAGTCTTCAGCATGATCAAGCCCGTAACCGACCAGGAACTCCGTCGGCGCATTGAATCCGAGCCAACGCGGTTGCAGAACGAGGTCTTGCGCAATGTGCTTGTGAAGTAGCGCACAGAGCTCGATCGACGCCGGCGACCGGCTCTCCAGCGCACGCGTAAGGCGGTTAATCGTGTTCCCGCTGTCCACGATGTCCTCGACCAGGACGATGTGGCGCCCCTCTATCGGCGCGGTCGGATCGTACAGGAGCTTCACGTCTCCCGAGGACGTCGTCCCCGCTCCGTAGCTGGATGCCACGATGAAGTCGACGTGCAGCGGCCGGTCGATGTGGCGGACCAGGTCGCTGAGGAAGATGAACGATCCCTTGAGCAAGCCCAGGATCAGCACGTCGTCATCGAGCGCGTAGTGCCCGGTGATCTCGCTGGCCATTTCGCGAACGCGACGCTCGATGTCCTGGGCGCTGAACACAACCCGCTTGAGTTCTCGGCCGCCCGTTCGTGCCAGCAGGCCCTCTTCCGTCAAGTACGGCGCACCGGCCTGAACGTAATCACTCATGTCTCAGTTCGAACTCCAGCAGAGATTCTTCGTATTCGACGCGCGCGTCCGTCACGGCCGTGGCCAACCCCTGCACCCAAAGGACGTTTCCCGTCATGTCGGCCAGAACCGGAACACGGGAACGCTCACGGACGGGAACCCTCCGATCACCGAACAACCGGCTGACCTTTCGCGTGCCCGCCGGCAGGCGAATTCGATCTCCGTGTCGCCACTCCCGGAACATCAATGGATAATGACCAAGCGGCACGGCCACGGCAATCCGGTCCGGATGTCTGGCCGCGGCGGAAACCGCCTTCCAGCGCACGTCGAAAGCCCGACTGCCGAGCCGAAGAGAGCCGCCCCCCGGTCCGGGGTGCACCAGAAGCGGTTTCGCGTCAGCGGGCTCGGGCTTCCCGGAGATGATGACGCGGTCGTACTCCCTTGCTACTTCCAGGCCTCCACCGAGCATCACGCGCCCACCGCTGCGGCCCTCGCTGATAAACTCCACGGCAGCGCGGGTTCCTCCATGCGAAGGAACGACGCCCCTGGCGCGCGCGACCCGGCGCAGCGCTCGGGCGAGCAGCTCCGGATCCGCCTGGATCAGAACTTCCCGTCGAAGCTCGACCGCGCCGGCGCAATCTGACTCCAGCACCGCAGCGTGCAGGAGGACCATGGCGGCCCGGTCGTAGAGTCTGTCTGTTCCGGCCGCTGCCTTCCCGAGTGACACGAGGCGTGGAACCACGTCGGGCAGTCGCCGCTCCAGCTCCGGCATGATGTCGGCACGGATCCTGGCCCTCGTCCACCGCCGGTCCATGTTCGATGGGTCGGAGATCCAGGACGCTCCGACGCATTTCAGATAGTGCACGATTTCGTACCGACGCAACGGGAGCAGCGGGCGGACGATCGGCCCGCGCCGGATCGGAATTCCCGCCAGGCCCCTCACGTCCGTTCCCCGCATGAGCCGGAACAGCACGGTCTCGGCCTGGTCATCCGCGTGATGCCCGACGGCGATCCTGGCCGCACTCAGGTCCCGCCGGACTTCCTCGAGCCACCGGTAGCGGGTGATCCGGAGGCTCGCCTGCGTTGTCCCCGGCCGGCTCGGCGGTCCGCCCACGTGGCAACGAATGCCGAGGCCAGCGGCCATGTCTGCAACTCGCCGGGACTCCTCTCGCGAGCCAGATCGGATTCCGTGATCGAAGTGGGCCGCCTCGAGGCGCAGATCCGTATCGATCGCCAGATCGCGGAGCAGGTGCAGCAATGCCATCGAATCGGGCCCACCCGAGAACGCCACCATCACCGTGGCGCCCTTCGGAATGAGATCTGGATGAGCGTGCAGGCAGGTCCTGAAGCGGGCCGCAAGATCCGGGCGGGAGTGTCTGGGGCTCAGGCTCAGGCCGACGGTCCTCCACTCTCCTGAACTCCGGGGCGGCGATGCCAAGTCCCCGCGTTCCGGTCAAATCGGAGCTGGTGCGGCACGGAAATCGACGCCGTGTCGCCGGTCAGCTCGCCCCTTTCCGGGCCCGTCGACGGCAATGCGAAGGAAGCCTCTGCCGTGCCACCCCCGGCCTGGCTCACCTTTTCCTCCGGGCTCAGGGTCCGATTCCTACCGGCCACGTAGATGTCGAGCGCGCGTCGCATGTCCAGTCGGCCCGGAAGCCCCACGTCCGGCGTAATCGCCTTCGAATCGCTCATTCCGGAATCGCCCGCCACGTCTGTCATCGCCGTCATACCTCCATTACCTCGGCTTCCTTCCGCTCCAGCATGGCATCCAGCTTGGTGATATGGCCATTCGTCAGCACCTGCAGCTTCTCCAGGTCGCGGCGCATTTCGTCCTCGCCGATCTCGCCTTCCTTCTTCTGCCCCTCGATGTCGGCCTTCGCTTTGTGGCGGGCGTGGCGCACAGCAACTCGGCCTTCCTCCGTAATCCGGTGGAGCACCTTCACCATCTCCTTACGCCTCTCCTCGGTAAGGAGCGGAATGCTGACCCGGATCACGTTTCCGTCCACCGACGGATTGAGGCCCAGATCCGCTGACTGGATGGCCTTCGCGACAGTCCCGACCAGGTTGGTGTCCCACGGCTGCACGACCAGCATCTGCGGCTCCGGCGCGGTCACCGTGGCCGTCTGCTTGAGCGGCATCCTGGAACCATAGGCGTCCACCTGCACCGTATCCAGGAGAGCCGGCGTCGCCTTCCCTGTCCGGACCCCCTGGAACTCACGTGAAATGGCCTCCAGGTTCCGGTCCATCTGCTGGGAGGCTTCCTTCAGCATCGAGCTCAGCATCTCATCTCCCTCCCCTTCAGGTTACGAGTGTACCGATCCTCTCTCCACGGAGAGCGGCGAGGATCGCTCCCGGCCTGCGGATGTTGAGCACGATGACCGGCATGTCGTTGTCCCTGCACAGGGACACGGCTGCGGCATCCATCACCCCGAGCTCCTTGTTGATCACGTCACGGTACGTGAGATCGGGAAGGAATTCAGCCTCCGGCTCCTTGACCGGATCGGCCGAGTAGACACCATCGACCTTCGTGGCCTTCAGGATGACATCGGCCTCCATCTCGATCGCCCGTAGAACAGCGGCGGTGTCGGTCGAAAAATACGGATTACCTGTCCCGCCGGCGAATATCACGACCCGGTTCTTCTCCAGGTGACGGAGAGCTCTCCGGCGGATGTAGGGCTCGGCCAATTGCTCCATTCGGATCGCCGTCATCACGCGCGACTCGATGCCGTGGCGCTCCAAGGCGTCCTGCAACGCAAGTGCGTTGATCACCGTGGCCAGCATGCCCATGTAGTCGGCGGAGACCCGGTCCATGCCCTGTTGGCTGGCGACCGCGCCCCGGACAATGTTGCCACCCCCGACCACGAGCCCCAGCCGCACACCCGCCTTATGGACCGCCTCGATCTCGAGCACGATACTTTCAACCACCTCCGGCTCGATCCCGAATCCCCGGTCGCCCGCGAGCGATTCGCCCGAGACCTTGACCACGGCCCGGGGGTATTTCAAATCGGCCACGCGCTCCTCTCCTATCCTCCGATCGCGAAGCGTACGAACCGGCGGACGCTCACATCGGGACCATGACTCGCAACGAGACTCTCGATGGTCGTGTCAGGGTCCTTGACGAAACCCTGCTTGAGCAGCGAGTTCTCCTCAAAGTACTTGCGCATGCGACCCTCGACGATCTTCTCGGCGATATGATCCGGCTTTCCTTCGGCCTTGGCCTGCTCGATGAGAAAGGCCCGCTCGCGCTCTCTGTCCTCTTCCGGAATGTCGTCCGGCGACACGCCCGTCGGGTTCGTCGCCGCCACATGCATGGCCAGATCCCGGCCCAGGCCTGAAACCGCGTCGGTCGGACCGTCCACCTGCACCACCACCCCGATCCGACCCCCGAAGTGCAGGTACGAACCTATCGCCCCCGCCTCGTCAGCTGCCATCCGGACCGCTTTCTGGACCTCGAGGTTCTCGCCAATCGTCGTGCGCAGCGAGGACAGCTCGTCGGCCAGCGTCTTGAAGCCGTCACGTTCCAGCAACTCGGAACCTGTCAGGACCTCTCCATCGGCGAGGTCCGCGGCCTGTACGGCGGCGGCCAGGCGCGACGCGTAGTCTTGAAAATCCTTGTTAAGCGCCACGAAGTCCGTCTCACTCGACACCGCCACCATGCCGACACCGGAGTCGCCCTGCGAGATCGCCACGATGCCCTCGGACATCTGGCGCTCGGCCCGCTTGGCGGCTTTCGCAGCGCCCCATTGGCGGAGAATGTCGATCGCCTGCTCCTCGTCGCCGCCGGACTCCAGAAGGGCCCGCTTGCAGTCCATCATTCCCGCGCCCGTTCGGTCGCGCAAGGATTTCACCGCTTTGGCCGTGATCACTGACATCTCTCTATGTCCTTCCCAAGCACGTTTCTCGATCTGTAGCGCCTCGTCGCGCCCTCGTCACTATGTATGTCCCCACAAAAAAAATGGGCCACCGAAGTGGCCCACCGTTTCGCGCCGCTCAGGGTGAGCCGGGGTCTTTCTTCTCCCCGTCTTCGCCCGTATCCGTTTCCGCGGTAGTGGAAACCGCCTCAGCGATCTCGACGATCTCTTCAATTGCGGGCTCGGAATCACTCTCGACGGATATCGTCTCCTCGACAAGCTCTACCGCCTCGACAAGCTCTACCGCCTCGACAAGCTCTACCGCCTCGACAAGCTCCACCGCCTCGGCGAGCTCCACCACCTCGGCGAGCTCCACCACCTCGGCGAGCTCGACCTCGGGTGAACCGGCCTCGGGATCGGATGCGTGCAGCCGTCGCTTGATGAGCTCGGGCCGCGGCCGACGCTTCGGACGCTTGCGCTTACTGCCGACCGCCGCCTCGGCGCCACCCACGTCCGACGAGTAGGTAAAGGCCGTGCCTTCGTCCTGCGACGCGGCAGCCTCCGGTGCCTCCCGACGAGCCATGAGAATCTCGTCCACGATCACGCCGGTGATCAGAGAGACGGACCGAATCGCGTCGTCGTTGCCCGCGATCGCGATCGTCAGCATGTCCGGATTGGCATTCGTATCTGCAATGGCTACCACCGGGATACCCAGGCGGTTCGCCTCGCGAACGGCGATGTCTTCCTTGTTCGCGTCGACCACGAAGACGAGACCGGGAAGCCGGGTCATGTCCTTGATACCCGACAGGTAACGTTCGAGCTTCCCGCGCTCCCGATCGAGGAGCAGGCGCTCCTTCTTCGTGTAGAACTCGAACGCGCCCTCTTCCGTTCCGCGCTCGAGATCCTTGAGCCGCCGGATGTTCTTCTTCATCGTCTGGAAGTTCGTGAGCATTCCGCCAAGCCAGCGCTCGGTAACGTAGAACGCGCCCGCGCGCTCGGCCTCGGCTCTCACCGGGCCCTTGAGCTGCGGCTTGGTGCAGACGAAGAGAACCTTGCCTCCGCCTCGCACCACTTCGTTCACGAGATCACATGCCCGATTCAGCTCCCGGAGGGTCTTCTTCAGGTCGATCAGGTAAATGCCGCCCCGCTCGGCGAAGATGTACTTACGCATCTTCGGGTTCCAGCGGTGCGTCTGGTGGCCGAAGTGTACTCCTGCCTGTAGCAGATCCTTCAGACCGACTTCTGACATGCTATCGATAACTCGCTGCTCGGGTTCGGCTTCGCCGCGGCTTGTCTACCGCTTGGAGAACTGGAAGCGCTTGCGGGCCTTCGGCTGGCCAGGCTTCTTTCGCTCGACGACCCTCGGATCTCTCGTCAGGAGGTCGTGCAACCTGAGTGTGACCCGCATGTCTTCGTCGGACGATAGAATGGCACGGGCCACGGCCAACTGAAGCGCATCGGCCTGGCCGGACGGTCCTCCGCCCGAAATGCGGGCGTGGACGCCGAACTGGCCCTCAGTACCCGTCACTTCGAACGGCTTCGCTACCACTCCTCTATGCCGCTCGAGCGGAAAGTAGTCGTCGATGGCCCGACCGTTGATGCTCCACGAGCCATCACCGGGCCGAAGCCACACGCGCGCTACTGCCGACTTCCGCCGGCCTACCGCCTGGTAACTCGTGCTGTCCGCCAAACTTCCTCCGTGTCGTTGATCGCCGGGTCCTTCACACGTCCAGCGGCTTCGGCCGCTGTGCGGCGTGCGGGTGCTCTTCACCCGCGTACACCTTCAGCTTCTGCGCCATCTGTCGTCCGAGCGTGTTCTTCGGGAGCATTCCCTTGACCGCGCGCTCGATCACACGCTCGGGATGCTTCGAGATCATCGTCCGGAACGGAATCAGACGCTCGCCGCCCATGTAGCCACTATGACGGAAGTACTCCTTCTGCTCCGCTTTCCGTCCGGTGAGACGCACGTCTCGCGCGTTCACCACGACCACGTAGTCGCCGACATCGAGATGCGTGCTGAACGTGGGCTTGTGCTTGCCCCTGAGAATGGAAGCTATGCGCGTGGCGAGACGCCCCAGGACCTGGTCCCTGGCGTCCACGACGAACCACTCGTGCTGTATTTCGCCCGCCTTTACCGAATACGTCTTCATTCCCGGATCGCCTCACTCGCTCAGCACCGGAGGCGCCTTCGCTCGTTCGTCTCGAAACTGGGGAGAAAAAGCGGGCCGCCCCGCACGTGGCGGCAGCGGCCGAATCATCCCACTTGCAGCCGGGCAAGCTAAAGATGGTGTATGCGGGTGTCAAGGCGCGCGGTGGAGGAATTGTCAGCGGTCGCGGAAGGACTCCAGGACCCTTCCGGTGGCCCCCAGCCTCAGGCGGACCAGGGCTCGGTCCTTGATCTGCCGGATTCGCTCACGACTGACCGAAAACTTGCGCCCGATCGCCTCCAGCGTATGCGCCTCCTGGCCGTCAAGGCCGAAGTACAGCTTGAGGATGCTCGCCTCACGTTCCGGCAGGTGCGTCAGGCTGGCTTCGAGGACCTCCCGCAGTGCCTCCCGCTGCGTCCTCTCATCGGGCTCCTCGCCTTCCCTGTCCGGAATCAGCTCGAGCAACGACGTATCTTCCGTATCGGGAACCGGCGCATCCAGGGATACGTATCCGCTCTTCATTCCCAGGGCCCGTTGAACATCTTCCACCGACAGCCCGAGCTCCATCCCCACCTCGTCCGCGGTCGCACGGCGGCCCAGCTCCTGGCTCAACCGCCTGGAGGTACGGACCACCTTGTTCGCCTGGTCCATCCGCCCGACCGGGACTCGGACGATCCTCGACTGCTCGGCGATCGCCTGCATCATGGCTTGCCGGATCCACCACACGGCGTAGGAGATGAAGCGGACTCCCTTGGTCTCGTCAAAGCGCCGGGCCGCGCGCATGAGCCCGAGGTTGCCTTCGTTCACGAGATCGCCGAATGCGACGCCATGATTCCGGTAGCGTTTGGCGACCGTGACCACGAAGCGCAGGTTCGTGGCGACCAGGCGGTTGAGAGCCTCTTCGTCGCCATCGCGGATGGCCTGCGCGAGACGGATTTCGTCCTCACGCTCCAGGATCGGGTGCCCGGCGATCTCCTTGAGATAGAGATCCAGGGAACTGCCGCTGCTGTCCGCGTTACGGGCCATGCTCCTCGCGTCTTCGACGATGTCGGGAAGTGGCCGCGTCCGACGCGATCGCCACGCGACGCAGTCGGGATCGTCAATCAATGGGGTTGAACAGCCGGCTCCATCGAATCTCCGTCAGCCACGGAAACGGCGCTATCTTGTTCCGATCGTACGAGAAGTAGATGATCAAGGGTCGCCCCTTGATGGACTCGTCCGGAACGAATCCCCAGTACCTCGAGTCTTCGGAGTTGTCCCGATTGTCCCCCATGACGAAGAAGCTCTCCGGCGGCACCGTGATCGGCCCCCAGTTGTCCCTGGTCGGACGATACTCCTGGAGCCGTCTTCCGCCTTCGACCAGATACGTGCGCTGCCAGTCGAATTGGGGACTCCGCGGATCTTCGTACGGCCTCGTGTGTCGCGCGTACGGCTCGGCTACCTGTCCTCCGTTGCGATACAAGACACCTTCGACCATCAACAGCGTGTCACCCGGCAGCCCGACAATCCGCTTGACGTAGTTCGTGTTCGGCGCCTGCCGCGCGGCAGGGGGCGGAGAGAACACCACGATGTCACCCCGAGCGGGGGGATCGATGGCGGGAAGCCGGACGCCCGTGCCCGGCAGCTCCGCCCCGTAGACCATCTTGTTGACGAGGAGGAAGTCGCCCACGAGCAACGTCTGCTCCATCGATCCCGTCGGGATCTGGAATGCCTCGACCACGAAAGTCCTGACGAGAATGAACAGCAGGAAGGCGACCGCGATGGACTTGGTCCACTCCCACAGCCAGCGTCCGACCGAACCGTTGTCGGCTTCCTGGTCGCGTTTCGCCTTCTTCACGGATTTGCTCATGCCTCTGTACGCCTCTCTCGATGATTCCGACCTTTGGGGTCGGCATTACAACGATCAATCCGGCCTGTTCGCGAAGCCGGGGCTCAAGCGGCCACCCCGCTGTCAGGCAACCTACCCCTTCGCTCGATCATGCGTTCCCGGGCCGGACCCATGACCGCGGGACGCCACGATACCAATGGAAGCTCGTTGTCGCGCTCAACGTCGATTCAACTCGCTCCTCCGAGGGCATGCGTCAGTCTCCATCGCCCCGGTCGATCCTGACGATCAGCTCGCCGCCCTCGACCTCGAACCGCTCTACTCGAGCCGGGAGCGGAATCAGCAGCAGCTTCCCCGTGGTCTCGACTCCGGGCAGGTCGAGGCTCCCGAGAATCCAGGGTACCATCATCGACGGAACCACGACGGATCCGGCCTGGAGAGTCACAACCTCGATGGTCGCGACTCCCGGCTGAAGCACGCCCGGCGCCAGTTCCACCACGACTCTCGCGGAATCGGTCAGAAGGCGTTCCACCAACTCGGGGGATGCCAAGCCATCCAGCTCCCTCGGGTCCACGCGGGCAGACACGAGGAGCGTGCTGTCCCGCAGCTCCACGAGGAGGTCGCTGACCCCAGCCGGCAGGAGGGGCTCGGCACGATACGTCAGCAGGCTCTGGATCTCCGCCTGACTCAGCTCCAGGCCGGCCGCACCACCGGATTCCGCCAGGCGACCCAATTCTTCTTCGGCCCGGCGGGCCAGGTCCTCGCTCGGCTGCGAGGACGCCGTAATCTCCAGACGGTTCCACCAGCCCGCGATGTCATCTCGAAACCACCAGCCTGCCGAAACGACCGCCAGGATCAGCGTCAGGCAGCCGATTCGAGAAAGACAGTTCTTAACCAATTCCACCCCCCGAGCGCGACTCGCGCTCAACCCCTTTTCCCCAGACGGGCGGCCACCAGGCGCGTATGAACGGCACCTGCCGGCCCGAGTTTGCTCTGCATCAGATCGAGATGCGTCACCCTGTACTCGTCCGTGATCTTGAGCGACCGCGCTATTACCTCGAGCCGGCGAAATTCGCCGGCTTCGGCCTCATGTGGGACCCGCCCCAGAGTCACGTGTGGTTGGTACGGACGTTCCGCCCTCAGCATGTCCAGCTCCCCGAACCGCCGCTCGAGATCGTCCTTGATGAACCTCAGCGCGGGCGTCGGTTCCACACCGAGCCACACCACCCTCGGCCTGCGGGGCGACGGAAACGCCCCTATCGGACCGAATCTCATGTCGAACGGACGGAACCGGCCCGCCACTTCAACGAGGACGCTGGAGATCGCATCCACCTCAGAGTTGGCCACCTCTCCGATGAACTTGAGGGTGAGATGTACCTCGTCCGGTTCGGTCCACCGTCCGGGGATCCCGGCATCCTCGAGCGGACGACAGAGCCGGGCGATTTTCTGGCGCAGTCGGACCGGGTAATTCACGGCCACGAAGAGGCGCATGCTACCTCGCTTCCCTGTACCTAGGTCTCAGACTCCCTGGCAGCCTGCTGAAGAACCCTGGTTCGAGCTTCAGCGGCATCCATAAGCTGGCCCGGGGCGCGCGGCGGCGGCAAGAGCACGGCGACTCGACCCGGGATGCGCCGACGTCCGACGTGGTGTACGATGATCGGGTTCCAGGTGTACCGTATCAATAGTCTGGAAGTCACCGAGAGCGTCGAGGCGCCCGATTCGGCAAGGCGGCGGCGAGGAAGGCATAGCATTGCTATTTCGACGAGCCGCCACACAGCCGGGCGGAGTGGATCGGCGCTCGATTGACAGCGGTATTATTAAGACGGTACACCAGTCATCCAAGCAGGAGAGCCGGGTGCAATGACCGAGTACAGAGTCACCGTGGGCAAAGAAATGCTGGTTTTCGCCGCCGGCCACTTCATCACGCATGGTAACGGCGCGTGTGAATCACTGCACGGCCACAACTATAGAGTCGGCGTAACGCTCTCCGGTGACCTCGATCACCATTCACTGGTGTACGACTTCATCGCTCTCAAGCGCGACATGGAATCGCTCCTTTCCGAGCTGGACCATCGGATGCTCCTCCCGACGCTGAATCCGGAACTGGGTGTGACGACGGTCACGGGCGGTGAGGTAGAGGCACGGCACGCGACCAGCCGGTATGTGTTTCCGGAGTCAGACGTGGCGCTTCTCCCGATCCCGAACACCACGGCGGAACGACTCGCCGAGTATCTCTGCGGCCGACTCGTCGAGAACCTGAGCCGGGCGGGACCCGATCGGATTCACAGGGTAGAGATCGAGGTCGAGGAGACGCCGGGCCAGTCCGCCTTTTGCGTCAGGACACTGGGAGACTGTTGAACGGATCGGCATGGGAGTGTATCCCGACGGAGGCGGCGTGAACCAGCCGCTGCTGATGGACGTAAGCGACGCGCCGGGTCCCGAAGAGCTGTTCGCTGATCTGGCAGACGAGCCCTGGGTTCTGTGGCTCGACACCGCTCTCGCGGAGGCCGCGGGGCTTGGACGTTATTCGTTCCTGGCCGTTGATCCGTTCCGGGTGCTGCGGGGACGCGCCGGACAGTCGGAGTGGGTGGAGTCGGGGGGAATGAGAGCCGCGCCGGGCGGTCCTCTCAGCGAGCTTCGGCGAGCGATGGAGCGGTACCGCCTCGCCAGCCAGGAGTCTCTGCCACCATTCTGCGGTGGGGCCGGCGGACTATTCGGATACGAGCTGGCAGGCGATCTCGTGGTGATCCCTGCGGCAGCTCACAGGGACATCCGTTCTCCCGATCTGGAAGTCGGCCTGTACGACCTGGTCATCGGCTGGGATCGGGTCGAGAACCGGTGCTGGATCGCCTCTACCGGGTACCCCGACACGGACGCTGCCGGTCGCCACAAGGCCACGCGCAGACTAGAGCAGGCCCGGGCGTGGCTGTCGGGCGGACGGCCTCCCTCGGAGCACCGGATTCCCGGAGGAACAGCGCTGGACCTTGCACGTACAAAGTCGCCTCGCACGTTTCCGGTGCCGGG
>PVMK01129377.1_pt1 | contig 14197 bp, 14 predicted proteins | sample 1853481 | NCBI WGS metagenome assembly PVMK01 (sample SAMN08533507, study PRJNA380276) | Marine sediment metagenome, whole genome shotgun sequencing project. | reverse complement strand
CTGATGGTAAAACATCTGCATAAAGTGCAGTCATACTTATTTTACTATGTCCAAGCTGTTTCTGGACATATCTAAGATTATTTGTAGCATGTAATAAAAAAGTGGCATATGTGTGACGAGCACTGTGTATTGAAAAATGTAAAGGCAAATTAGATTCTTCGATTGCCCTCTTAAATGATTTCATCAATGTTATCACTGCACAGTGTCCTTCATTACGACCGGTAAATAGTGGACTATTTATTTCAACGGATTCCCCCATTGTTTTCTTTTTCCATGAAATAAATGTTTTTAAATGCCTTACAAGTTCTTTATCCAAGTAAACATCTCTTTTCTTGCCCCTTTTTCCTTTCCTTACAATAAGATAGGGGGCTTTGGCTTTTAAATTGATATCACCAATTTTTAAATTGGCTATCTCAGCTACACGCAAACCGGTAAAAAGCGCTAAATCAACTAACATGTAACGTTTTATCCATGTTTCACGACCATGCAATAAATCCAGTTCGGCTTTGTCCTTACATGTTTTTATCAGTTTTGCTCTTTGTTCAAGGTCTAAAATCTTTTCTCTATCTATGTTGTAAGTGGTAGATTGCATTTTTTGCTCAATATATTTTATAGCCTATGGATTAAATTATATAGAATAATACGCTAAAAACAACTGTATATTATAGATTATTTATATTCTCTATAAAATATTTTTGGGCTCTGGATAATATGAACTCTGAAGAATATGAGAAAAAGCACTTAAAAAAGCCAAAAATCTCTAATTTACGTGGTACAGCTTTGGGGTGAGGCTCCAGCCTGACAAGCCTTTTCCTTTCTAGAAATTAAGAAAAGATATAAATATAAGTGAGTCAATATCAGATCACACAGACATCCGTGTGGTTCACAATCATAAGAATTATTTCTTGGAGTTGGTTAAAACTTATAAGTTTAGTTAACTTTCGGGACAAAATTGTACTCGAACCACCGACACATGCCTTATTACAGCATTTGCCTACCAGTATAGGACATTGTAGTTATTTAAAAATCGTCGTCTAAAAAAATTGACGTTTTAGATTGATAATATATCCTAAAAGGCGTAAAATAATACGCCTTTTAGGACGTTTAATATAAAGATAAGCGGGCGCGGAGCGCAGCGAGTATCATTCGAAGCGCCGCCAACAGCGCCGTATGATTTACAAAGGAGGAACTACAATGCAAGAAGCCCTGGCCAAGCGCGTCGACGAGCTCGTCGAGATGGGATGGGAACCCGAGACAACTACCGAGACCACCGCGTCTCTCGTTGGCCGGCGCCCCTTTAACTGGTGGTTGTTCCTGTTCGTGGTCGTTTTCTTCCCGTTGTTCGGAGGTATCCTCTATCTGATCTTCTGGCTCTCCACCTCTCGGGCGATCGTATTTCTACACCAGGAGGGCGACGAGGTGGTGGCCGCCGGCGATCTCTGGCTGAGCCGCTCACAGGAAACGCACAGACAGGCCCACATCGAGCAGCAGCGGCAGATCAAGGAGCGCGGATTCCTCACCGTAATGTGGCCCCAGCTCATTGGCTTTCTCGTGCTGCTGATCTTCTGGGTCTTCTTCTTACGCTGGTACTTCTAGGTCGATCTCCTAATACCTTTTTAAAAGTATTTTACTGGCTTATTTCTACTAGGTTCTTAATGGGGAGCAGTATACTTTTATAGAACAATCCTTTCACTACGTGGAGATCACGAATACGGGGAGATTACGAATACGGGGAGATTATTGGTTGAGGTATATATACTATATAGGCTTGCTAGATAATATCGCCTTAGAAGGCTTCTATGGGCTTCTCAGGGTATATTGTAGTAGAGCCCCTACCAATTTATAGCTATTGACCCGGCCCCTACCTGTATGTACGTTTAGGTACCCAGACAGGTGATTTTGTCTATTTTCCCCCAACATACATAATTAATGAACACGCTAGATGTTCGGTTTTCTTACATACGAAATTATGCTATTGATATTTCCGTAACGTGCATTATATTCATTTATTTATATGAGAATAATACTCGCTATCGGTTTATTGATTTTGCTAATATCTAGCTGTGGCAATTCTTACAGGACATCCCCTAGTAGAAGATCAATCGTATCTAGTCCAACCTGTCTACAACACCAACACAGGGGAGACCAAATGGCTCAATACTATGCCCTCTGTTGGTAGGAGAAGGCGGTCTAATTATATTAATTAGGAGACAGCGGAAGTCTATGTAACTATATGGTGTATATAGACTCTAATTATACCCTATTTTACATTAACATAACTTACAGTTCAGAAACAGCATCTTGGACCTACCTAATAAAAAAGTGAGCTAGGCAGAGCTAACTGGGGCTATTAAGAAAACTGTTAGTATGGGAAGGGAAACCGAAAGGACATGATCCAACAACTCATCGGGTGCCTCGCCTACGATATTCATATACACTAGAACTCGAACCCCAATATATTTGCTAAGTTATGCTCGGCAAATTCGTAACAAACTCCAGAAATATAACATTGATTTAAAGAGTATTGAAGATAATTTAAAGAGCCGATGAACGAGAGGATTAAATCACTTTGTTCTTTTGTCAGATTTGAATCTTAAAAGAGGGCTTGGAACTGTATTCTTAGCCCTTTTTGATCCGTATCCGGGGCCCCTTGGGTAAACGTATCGTTCAAGAACGAATAGCTTAGCTGAAGCTTCCATTTGTTGCTTTTTGATATGTAGTAATTAATCCCGGTCGTTAACTCCGAACTGGTATCTCTTAGAGCCTCCCCAACTTCGGCTACCCCAGGGGAGGTATCATAAAATATATAAGCCCACCTTCCTGCCATCTCTATTGTATCAGGCACCAGGAACAATCCGGTTTGAATACGCAGTCCCTGATCGTATACGGTTCCCCCGCCGCCAATTTCAGGTTCTATCCACCTGCCGAGGTAAGCTGCTTCAACGTTAAACATCGGAAGCTTATACGCTGCGTCCCCTGTAACCGATACCACATTGCCTTTAGATATGTCCAATTCGATAAATCTTTCGATTAATGCTCCCGAATCACCTTCGTTTTCTTTAACACTCAAACTAGGTAAGTAGACTACAGCCGTTCCAAAAACAAATACCGGCACTTTCGTAAAGTCCGGCACAAGCGCATAGTCTCCGCCGGTGGGGAAACCTCCATTACTGTATTCTAATGTTCCTCCAAAATTTAACTGGAGCCTTCCGGCAAACGTTTCGGTATCTACAGACGACGCATCTGCCGTATCATCTGTCGCGGGAGAGGTAAACACAGCTGCACCATAAGCTACATGATTACCTAAAATACCGTACAGAGCGCCGCCAAGCTTCCTGCCTAATGAAAACTCTGTATTTACAATAGAACGCTCAACTAGTAGTAGAGCCGATCCCGAGCTTAACTGTTCTCTGTTAAAAGGAACCTTAAACTGTCCTATCCTAGGAAAAATCTTCTCAAAATAGACGGCGTCAATATAGAAATCCTTAAATACTACACCGCTGCCGTCCCCGCCATGACCAATCCTAACATCATCTCTACTGAGTTGTAATCTATAAGTCAGCCATGGTCTCAAAACGTGGCCGTTGAACTTGAACCTGAACCTTCTGAAAAAGAAATCCGTATCAGTATTATTATCCTGATTTATGGCGGAAAATTGGAATTGGATGAGCGTTCTGTAGCGGACACTAAAATTTCCTCTTTTCGTCTCGAAAACAAGACCGTCATCATAATGAGACTTTAAGAAGTTATAGAATGCTTTAGGCTTGGAGATTAATTCTCTAACAGGTTCGGGGACCAGATTCATTTAGTTTGGTAGTTGCCTCTTCCTGTTTTTCCGGATCATCTGTTCCACCTGGCTGAGCACGGGAATAGATGCCGGGCAAAGCTACTAACATGATCGTGATAACCAGTATTTGCAGTAACAATTTCATCTAATACTCCGGAAGATTAATATGATATTAGCTTAGGGAGATTCAAAATCAAAATTAATGTCACTCAATACGAAGTATATATTGGTTTCGTTGCGGAAGGGATTTCTTTGGTAAATCGATTAGATAGCGCCCAATAAGGAGAGAACAATTCTATACCGTTATTCTTTTTAAGCCTGAAAAAGCACTTAAAAAAAGCCAAAAATCTCTAATTTACGTGGTACAGCTTTGGGGTGAGGCTCATTATTCAAAAATCTAACTTAACTTATGGACCTATTATAGGGGGGGGCAGGTCAGTTCTAAGATGCACCTTTTTACTTGAAGCGAAGTGTGAGATCATTTATAATTAGCAATTATTAGCATAGTTAATAATTAGCCATGCTAATAACCCTTAATGAATAAGGGGGAAACGGTTTGCAGATTGTTGTACTGCATTACTACTACCTAATGGGTAGTTAGTCGGTAGAACATAACTACTCCGCTGTCTGGCTTACGAAAGTTACAGGACTTAAAGGACGGTTTATAGATTTGAGCTACGGGTTCTCGGTACAGTTTTTGTGTGAGGCAGGTCACAATGAAGATTTGATTAGAAGATCAAAAATGATAGCTAATGCAAAATAGGAGGGAAATTATGAGAATACTATCCACAATTTTGGTCCTAACCCTTAGTTTAACAATTACTCAGATAGGCCATGCACAGAGTGAGGCAGAAAGTGATACGGACCTGGCTAAGCAAACTCAAAACCCGGTTGCAGACCTTATCAGTATTCCATTCCAGAATAATATTGATTTCAATGTGGGTCCAAATAACAGAACCCGTTATACATTGAATATTCAGCCTGTGATACCTTTTCATCTTGCTGAGAATTGGAATTTGATAACAAGAACGATTTTACCTGTCATTTATCAACCTAATGTATTAAGCAATAGCGGCGGTGATACCGGGCTCGGGGATCTGAATTTCACCGCATGGTTGTCCCCGCGTAAGGCAGGCAGATTCCTTTGGGGTATAGGTGGTACATTGGTAATGCCTACTGCTACGGAGGATACAACCGGTACTGATAAATGGTCTGCCGGTCCTTCTGTGGTCGGAGTGTTTATGCAAGGAGCATGGGTTGTGGGGGGTTTCGTTAGCAATTTCTGGTCATTTGCAGGGAATTCTGACCGACAGGATGTTAACTTCTTATTCTCACAGTTGTTTATCAACTATAACTTAAACAATGGATGGTATTTAATTAGTGCTCCTATAATTACTTCCAATTGGAATGCAAATGATGGAAATAAATGGACACTCCCGGTAGGTGGTGGTGGAGGTAAAGTATTTCGTATTGGGGTATTACCCGTAAATTTAAATCTTCACGCCTATTATAACGTAGAAAAACCTGAACTTACAGGTGCTGACTGGCAACTCAGATGTCAGTTACAGTTCCTGTTCCCGAAGTAATAAGAAAGGGGTCGCTCAGAGAGACCGGCCAGTTAACTGACCGGTCTCTCCATCTGATAGTATCACTTGTGAGTAATCCTGCTACCTAAGTCTGCCCTATCAGCCCACCGCGAGAGCGGCGGCTCTGCTTGCTCAAAGGGCTCCATATCCGGTTTCTGGGAAACTTTCTTCGTACCCGGCATAATCTCAAAGCCAAGTTCGAACTGGACCATCGTCTGTTTTAACTGCCCGAGCACCTCGGTATTCCCGTCAAGCTTGATCGTGCCGTTTTTGACCATCTCGTCAAAATTTGCCTCTCCGGCCACCACCTTCTCCAAGTCTGAGCGGTTAATGGTGATAGTCAGGTCAGGGTCGTCCGCTTGATAGCCCCTTGATATTGGTGAGTGTTGCGTTACTCATTTCAACAACGAATTTCTCTCCGTTGTCAGGCTGTATCCAGTTTATAATGAACTCCATATCCTCGGCCTTTCGACTGTCCATCTGTATGGCGAAGAAGTCTAGCATAAGCTCGGTCGGTATAGCCCGTGCAACATCGGGGGTCATTGTTTCAGGTGTCGCACCCTCAGGGATACCGTTTCTGAGCTCAAACGCCGCCGCGAGGAAGCTGTTCCTAACACTCGGGCTCTCCTGTTGATACCCGAACTGCTCAAAGCAATCCGCCAGAAGGTCCTTTAGCTCCTTGGTTTGAGGGCTCGGCGTACACCAGTTTATTCAAGATCTCAGTACACAGGAGGTAATCACCCGAGTCGTAAAGCTCTTTGCCTTTCGCCATGATTTTCTTAGATCCGCCCATCATCTCGGCGTACAACGGTGCTGAGTCACCGGGTGAAAGCGGAATCAAAGTCGTAGGGTTCGCGTCCCAGTAACCTAGGTAACGATTAACAACACCTCGGCTGTTGTGCTCGAAAGAGCCGTGATACCCACGCGCTATCCACTGCTGCTGAAGACTTTCCGGCACCTCATACACGTTATGGATCTCGTTTATGGTCACACCCTGGTTAGCGAGGTGGAGGACCTGGTTGTTTAGGTGGGCATACATATCGCGCTGTCCTCGCATGACCTCTTGGACACGGTCGTTGCCCCAGCGCGGCCAACTATGTGAAGCGAACATGACCTCAGCTATCCTGGCCGAATCTATAAAGTGCATTGTTTATGTACTTAGACCACCTAAGCGAGTCACGCACAGGGGCGCCCCTTAGTGTGTAGATATTATGTATCGTCCCCGTTATGTTCTCAGCCGCCCAAAAGGCCTTGAACTGAGGGAAATAGGTATTCATCTCAGAAGGAGCCTCAGTTCCGGGAGTATTCTGGAAGATCATCTCCACGCCGTCCACAGTTAACTCCTCTATAGGCTTATCTATAATAACGTTTGGCGGTATCAGCCCGATAGTGCCAGCCGAGACGTTCTTCCCGATCGCCTGGTCGACGTGTCCCGAAGGGACTTGCCGGCAAAAGGACACCGTACTGATAGAAAAGACGACGGTTCATGGCATTGCCCGCGTATATATTTTCCGAGATCGCGTGCTCCATGAATTCCACGGGTGCAATGATCTTCACCTTACCGCTTCTGACGTCCGCCTCGTCCACCAGACCCTCTCACACCGGCCCAGTGGTCAGCATGGCTATGAGAATAGATCACAGCCACCACAGGACGAGCGCCGAGCTTCTCGTTAACCAAGATCAAGAGCCGCCTTGGCGGTTTCCTTGGAAGTGAGAGGATCAAATACGATCCAGCCCGTTTTCCCTTTGATAAATGTGATGTTCGCCAGGTCGAATCCCCGTCACCTGATAAATGCCCGGGACGACTTCGTAGAGACCGTAGTTCATATTGAGGATGGCCTGGCGCTGGAGTGATGGGTGAATGCTGTCGAATTCTTTACCCTGGAGAAGAAAGTCATACCTGCCCATATCCCAGACCACGTTGCCCGACTCGTCCTTTATCTGATCATAATCGGGCTTGGCGATAAAGCCTTTCTTCTGCTCCTCAAAGTCACGCTTGTCTGAAAAGGGGAGCGACTTTCTCAAATTCTTTTGATGCTCTACAGTAGTTTTCGAAGGAGGTTTGCCCTTAGAATCAAAGTGGTCTTCCTCCGCGATAGTTATCATGCTCGTAACAAGAAGAAGCACTATTGCTGATACAGTTAGAATACAATTAGTGTTAATCCAGGTTTGAAATTTCATATATCCCTCCTTAAAACTTTTTGGTTTTATGTACCTACTTGTCTTAGATCTTAATATGAAAGACATTCATGTCAATAACATATTACTCGGTCTAGCCGGCCAATATATACGCAAGGGCATAATATCGGACTAAAATACTTATTTTGTGATCAATCGCAACTGTGATACTATTCTTCTGATACTTTCTTGATAGAGGGCAGTAGAACGAACAAAGTAATCGCGATATTATTCGGTTTCTCTGTAATGTATTGGCCTAATCTTCAGCTGAGTGCGTAGATAATGTCATTAACAAGTTGGGTGTATTAAATCTAAAATTTACGGGAAAGAAATGACTTCAATTAATGTAACAACTGATTTTTTTGCTTGCCGTCAAAAAGATGATTTTGTGGTTATAGAGCCCTTAGAGGGAGCTCGGAAGATAATAACAAAAGTAGAAGCAAAAGAAGAGATGTTGTCGATCCTGGACACCATTAAAAACTCTTCCGACATTAAGGGAATTTTGGTACTCTATACGGAAAAATATCCCGGAAATGCCGAATACAAACAATATCTCTTGGAAAGTCTTGAATCACCTATGCAAGCAGATAAAGGAAGTTATACAGTCACTTTTAAGAGCGCGGTAATTCAATTCTTAAAAATTATAAGGACTTCATCAATACCTATTATTTCAGGCATAAATGGAGATTTGGGACCGAATGATTTTGGGTTGATCTTGGCTCATGATCTGCGGATAGCTACAGAAAAAGCCTATTTTTACAATCCGAACTTAGAACTTGGATTCCCACCATCAGCTCTCCTGTCATTCTATTTATCCAGGGGTCTTGGTCCGGCAAAAGCTACAGAAATCCTGTTGACAAAATCCAAGCTCAGCTCTCGCGAAGCGCTCGATTTAGGGCTTATCACCGAGGTTGTTTCCGAGCAGGAATTTCAAGATAAATGCATTGAAAGACTGCGCCAATTGAGTACCATACCCAGCCATGCTCTTATTGAAACCCGCCAGATTCTCCAACCAAGTTTGGACGAGATTAGTAAGTACCTGGACACCAGCCTCGAAGGCTTTTTAAGGAGCTTCTATAAATCGCAGAATTGAGAACTGTAGATAGTATAAGTAAATCTACATAGTCTTAGTGTTTACTCATACCTGTATTATTCTCTATCGAATTTATACCCGTATCTATTATTAGAGAATAAACAATTCAGATCATCCAAAAAGTCGAGAAATTAATATCAGAGTCTACATAGCTATTTCTGCTTTGATATACTTTTGGTATCAACGACCGAGCAGATATGGCAGAGTCCGGGCGTTGCGGGGTTTTATCAAGATCGCATAGCCAATTGAAATTAACGGACCCAAAAACGCGTAGACAATTATTGTAGGCAGAAGTTCCGCCTGTATGCCCCCGATTACTACTATGAAAAAAGACAGACCAATGTTACGCGATATACTAGCAATAGCAACGGAAGCCCGCTCTTGTGAGATAGGACCGCCTAGTAAATGACCGAAGACAAGGGCGCTAACCGCCATTGTTACAATTGCCGCAATTGGCATTACCCCAATCCGCAAAGTAGGCCAAACAGTGGGGAGGATTAAGATTACGGCCAATATTAAAATAATGAATAGCACACTAGCCAGAACCTTAAGGGGTTTTCCTATCATCTTAGCAAGTTTTGGTAAAAATATTTGTATCAAAAGTCCAATACTAACCGGCAGTAAACTCACCGTGGCCACTTGCTTGGCTACTTTTAAATGAGAAACAACGAGACCTTTTTTAAAATCGAAGATGTAATCAAATAGTTCCAATGTCAGTGGAGTAATTAACACCGCGAGCAGCACCAGGGTTAATTGCAGACCTGCTGATAATGTAAGGCTGCCGCCCCGCGTTTTGGAGTGTTGAGTTATTAAGGGCGAACCCGGAGCAGCGGCCAAGACCACAAGCCCTAAGGAGACTTTCGCTGGCAAATCAAATACAATTAACACCAAGATAACTACAACCGGAACTAATACAACAACAGCTATTAGCGAGCGGATTAGCAGGCTTGGCCGGTGCCATAGAGTGTAAAGTTGGTCAGCCGGCAGGTTGATCCCGTTTGAGAACATCAGCAAGAATACCGTAAATTCGATATAGAGAACCAGCACAGACAGCACCGACATCTTTATACTCCTATGTAACTATGATCAGCCGCCTAAACCAATAACATTGAGCTGGATATAATTCATGATACCTCTTTACTGGATGAGCTTGAGCTATATAATTGGGACTTCGGGAATTAATAAAGCTTACCGGATTTAGAGTCGGCATAATTCAATTTTTAAGCTTGACCGGAGTTCTAAACCCATAGGGTTTTAGGCTTAATACCGAGCAGTTCACCTTATATAGTATAGATTCGGCGGTGTTTCCTATAAGAAAACCCGGAAGCCCCGTGCGGCAAGCCGTACCCATAATTATTAAATCTACTTTTCTCGTGTTCGCTACTCTAGGAATCAACACTGCCGGGTCCCCTTTCAGCAGGTATACATTATGTTTTATGTTACTCAGCGGGAACTTGCTCAGCAGTTCGTCAAGCCACTTCTTCTTTGCATCTTTAGCATCTTGAAGCAATTTATTGATATCTTTTTCGGATTTTCTAAACCGGGGCCCTCTTAAAGCTTTCTCTCCATACAGACTCCAAGCGTGTACTATATGAAGCTCACTATTCTCCGAGTTAGCAACTGAGACCGCCAATTCCAGTATATCATTATTAAGTTTGGTTTTTACCTCATCATTAGGGTCGGGATCTACCGCGACAAGAATCCGAGCGTAGTTTTCAGATTTCGTAGGTTTACTCATCGCTACGGCACAAGGACACTTGCGCATTAAATTTATATCAATACTTTCAAACAGTGCCTCTTTCGCTCCCCCTTTGCCTTCAGGGGTCTTTATCACCAGGTCATGCTTGTTTCTGAGTACTTCCTGTATTATCTTAATTTGAGGCTTTCCTACAAGGGTTTTGATAATGGGCTTAATACGTTTATTTCTATCAATTGAATTAACGAGCTTTTGGATTTCCGAGACTCTATCCTCAACTACAATCTTCTGAAGTTCTTTAGCCGAAATAATTTTCAGATAACTCTTTGCTGATTTAGGCAGTTCGTCCAGCACATCAACTATGGTTAACTTTGCCTTATTGGTCTTTGCCAGTCTGAAAGCCCTTTTGGCCGTTTCTATTTCGTTATTTTTACCGCGCAATACTAATAGGATGTTTTTAAATCGCGTCATTAAATTCTCCTCCATCTAAATTAATGTGACTATAATGAAGTTTAATGATTTAGTGGGGATTTTTCAATGTTTTGCGTTACGCTAGCCTCAGCAGTGAACTGCCCCTCCCTATAATAGGTCCTAGATAAGTTATATTTTCAACTGAAAACCCTATACACAAGGGGGCGTGAAGGCTAGTTAGCTCTGTTTATAATCCCAACTTAAACCGAGCTTGACAAAAGGGGAGCACTACAAGACATATATTCATTTCTGCAAAATATTTTTGTAGATATCTCATCGTACAGGACATTGCAATATATTATGATCTTAGAAAATTCAGATGACTTACAGTTATTTGTTATATACAATTAAGAAAAGAACCTTAATAAGTGGGGGAATTCTATATGAAATTTCAATTTATAAGATTTACAATGACTGCTTTTGCTCTATCTTTAATGATTTTTGCTGTAATTCTGCATAGCCCGAGCTCACATGCGGAAACAAATGCGGCTAAAGAAAAAAGTGCCGAATCAGCATCTGATAAAACGATTGATTTCGAAGCTGATGAATTACTAAAAGCCATGAGCGCTACACTTGAGTCGGCAAAATCCTTTTCATTCAAGGCGCATGTAAATTTCGATGATGTTCTCGAATCAGGACAAAAGATACAATACGGCGGAGATATAAAGATTAAAGTAAAAAGACCAAATAAAATAGTTGCTTCTTTTGATGGGGATCTAGTGGAAAGAAACCTCTGGCTCGATAATGATACCCTTACCATATTAAATAAAGATAATAATTTTTACGGCCAGCTTGCGGTTCCATCAACAATTGACGAAACAGTGGACTTCATTTTAGATAATTATGATTTCACTATTCCATTAGCCGATCTAGTTTACAGCAACCCTTACGAGTCTATTAGCGAGAATATACAAACGGGAGTTGTTGTAGGAGACGGTAAAGTAGAAGGGAATGATTGTGTTCACTTAGCTTTTGAGCAAGAGTATATAGACTGGCAGATTTGGATAAATGAGAGTGACCGACACCTTCCCTGTAAACTGGTAATTAATTACAAATCAATAGAAGGTGGGCCACAATATAATGCAGAATTCTCAGATTGGAAATTAAACGATAAGATAGAAGATTCTGTGTTTAAAGCCCTAATCCCTGAAGAAGCTCTCAAGATCGAATTTATTAAAATGAAAAGAGTTGAAGGAGATAAAAAATGAGAATAAATAATAACATGAAACGTTTTTTTATCCTTGCAATAATTTTCTTCACACTAGGTGTTTTCGTTACCGTTGATACATTCGCACGCGGTAGAGGCGGGGCTAGCGGAAAAGGTGGTGCAGGTAGAGGTAGAGGATACTCTAATTACAGGGGTGCAGCATCAGGAAACCAGGGTTACGGCAGTATAAGGGGTTCGCAGAGAACTTACCAATCCCAAAACCGTCCCGGAAACAACCAAGCAGATAAGAACTCTATTTACGACCGTCAGGGGCAACGCCAAGATACCGCTCAGGACATGCAGCGGAGACGCGTTAATAATTGGAAGAATAATCACTATAACCGTTATTATCACGGATACTATAACTCATGGTACGGATACTATTCCGGATGGGGAGCTTTTGCGGCAGGACTCTTTATTGGAGCTGCGATTACCAATATTCCATCTAATTCCTCTACCGTTTATGTAGCCGGTGACACCTTTTATTATTCTGGCGGAGTCTATTATGTACAGCAGGACAAAGAATACATTGTAGTACCTCCGCCCGTGGATGCGGTGGTGGTATCACTTCCTCCATCGTGTAATGTTGTAAATGCGAACACCGGACAGTTCTATGATTGCGGCGGGGGATTTTATCAGCAGATTAGTGAAGGCTACAGAGTAGTTGATCCTCCTGTAGGAGTAACCGTTATGTCACTACCTTATGGAGCTCAGAAAACAGATGTCGGTGGGAACACTTATTTCTTGTTTGCAGGGGCGTATTATCAACCATTCTATAGCGGTAACTCCGTGATTTATAAAATTGTGCCCGTACCGGCATAAGATAATCGTAAAATAGATTAACAAACCAAATCATGCGGGGTTTGCTTATACGGTGAACTGCCCCCCTTATAATAGGTCCATAAGTTAAGATAATGGATTATTATCACAAGTAGTTAGAGCAACTTAAATCTTCTCAAATTCAAGCGATCTCAGTAAAGCCTATGTAGGGTCATCTTTGCATGAGAACTCTTTAATTTGGGCGGTTTTTGCGAGTATTTTTCGTAGATTATAGCTTCATAGATACGAGAATTAACTATTATTAGTGGACATCTGCAATATTTACTTGAATAAGTGTCAATATTTGCAGAAAATTTACCAACTTAACTATACATAGTTCTTAATGGGGAGCAGTATACAGTATAGCAGTACAACTCTTTATAATTGTTAAGAAAATCATAAAATTCCATTAGTTAATATAGAATATGCCGGTAGTAGATAAAAATAGTAGATATAGATATAGATGTAAGAATTAAGTGTAAGTTATGGGTTTTGGTCATTTTTTTAAAAAAAACCATTTTTTTATATAAATCGCCTCTATTGTACTGCAGCCATTTTTATTGACCTATTATAAACGGCAGGTCAACATAAAGGGTGCAGAACAGTAGCTGTATGCTTTTGGTTTAGTATTCATAGGTTATAGCGAATTACCGCTTGATAATATGTTTAAAATAATTGTTTTAACCGCCACGTCTTACACGATCTCACATTAACATATACAAAACTACTTATTTTAAATTTTCACCACTTAAAACTACTAATATTTTGGTCTAATTTACGTAGTACAGCTTTTGGGTGAGACTCATTCTCTCAAAAAATAACTTAACTTATGGACCTAATATAAAGGGGCAGGTCAAACTGTCAAACCCCCCGGAAAGCGGTCCACTTTTTAAGTTATAAATTGGCATATATCTCTGGTTTTACTCTCTGACAAGATAGTTCGAGGAGCAGGTGGTCTGTATCCAAGCGAACTGTGGGGTCTCACTTCATTGTAGTGTCTTCTCCATTGCTCTATCAGTTCTTGAGCTATAGATAAACTATGTAATCTGGTAAATTAGGGGGCTAATCTTAACGTAAACCCGTCTATCCTGCGACTTTTTACTAAAGTAGGGTGTTTGTACTTGTTTAACTTAAAAACTGTTGTAAGCAGGTGATTAGATGTTAAGTAAAATTGAATTTGAAAGAAATGAAGATACGGATGGTGACCAAAAACTACTATAAGTTATAAAATAGAATCCTCCTTATACACTAGTAAAACGATTTAAAATAAATTTACGGTCGTTTTTTTGTTTTTTTGTTGTTGATGTCCTACTCTTTTATACTCATAAGAGACCGCATGCCGAACCTTCTTATATCTAAT
>PVMK01181414.1_pt1 | contig 14200 bp, 10 predicted proteins | sample 1853481 | NCBI WGS metagenome assembly PVMK01 (sample SAMN08533507, study PRJNA380276) | Marine sediment metagenome, whole genome shotgun sequencing project. | reverse complement strand
TCGGGTGACGAAAAAGAATTCTCCTCCGAGGAGCTACGGCAGATAGAGAGGCAGGTCAACGAAAAGATGAGTCATATCTCCAGTGAGCTGGCCCATGACCTGCGCAGCCCCCTGCAGACAATCCAGAACGCCGTGTACCTGATCCAGAAGAGCCCGGACAACGAGATGCTGTACGATATGGTCCGCCAGTCACTTAGACAGGCAACTGGGATACTGGATGGATTCAGGGACTATTACAAGGGTCACGATATTAGCCCAATGGAAACCGAGGCTTTCAAGATCGTTGAACTAGCCCTTTCCAGCTCCGAGATACCTGATAATATCTCTGTTGTAAGGGATTTTGACGAGTCCCTCAGGATGTACGTGATCCCTCAAAGGTCGCCCTTGCGATCCGCAAGATAGTTGACAACGCGGTTGAGGCCATGGTGGAAGGAGGCGAGCTGCGTATCAGTTTAGCTGGTTCTGATGAATCAGTTGAAATTAGAGTAGCTGATTCCGGTGCAGGGATTCCCTCCGAGGTTGGGGAGTGTATATTCGAGCCCTTTGTGTCAGGCAAGAAACAGGGCAACGGGCTGGGGGTCCCAACCGCAAAGATGATAGTCGAGAGCCATGGTGGGGCCATCTCATTCGTTACCAAGATAGGTGAGGGGACGACGTTCACCCTCTCTTTCCCGAGGCCTTCGGTGGATACTTAAACGCCTCACCGATATCTTGGCTTATGGTCGTCGTTTCTAAACGAGTTATCCATCGTCACCTTGACTCGCGCCTGTTATCTGATGCTTTCAAGTTCCTTGAGCATGATATCGAGACCCAGAGCTACCTCAGGATGTCCAACATCATGGCGGTAAAGCGCCTCGGCTACAACGACCACGGGCCAGTTCACGCCAAAATTATCGCTGGCAGCGCGCTTGAGATATTCTCCCTCCTAACTGATTCAGTGGAGCCGTCCTCGGTCATGAACGGTGTATGTGATTATGATGATGCAAGGCTGATAGTCCTGCTCGGGGCTTACCTCCATGACGTGGGGAACTCCATCCACCGGGTGGACCACGAGAAAACAGGTACGTTACTCGCCGGCAACCTTCTTGACAGGCTTCTTCTCGATCTATATGATAGCGACATAGGGCTTGCCTACCGCATCAAATCCGAGGTTCTTCATGCCCTTTTCTCATCCAACGACTCAGTTCCCTGTCTCAGTGTCGAGGCGGGCGTGGTGACTGTGGCCGATGGAACCGATATGGCTGAGGGCCGCTCTAGGATCCCGTACCTCTCAGGCAAGAACGATATCCACGCCATATCCGCTCAGGCGATAAGCAAGGTCAACATCGTTAGGGGTGACGTGAAACCCGTATCGATCCAGGTTTTCATGGACAACCCCGCCGGAATATTCCAGATCGAGAAGGTTATCGGGAAAAAGATCAGGAGCAGCGGTATTGGGGAGCTGGTGGAGGTCATCGCCTCCATGGACGGCAGGGAGATCAAGACCCTCTAGGGTCAATGGGCCTACTCCCGAACCCAAGCTCTGCCTCGCACCACGCCGCTGTCCTCAGGAGCTCCCACTCTGTGTAGGGGGTTCCAATTATCTGCAGTCCAAGCGGCAGGCCGTCCTCGGTCAGGCCTGATGGGACCGTGATGCTGGGAAACCCTGTGAGGCTCCACGGCGAGTTGAACGCGGGGCTTCCAGTCCACTCAAGCCCCTCTGGGGCCGAGTCTGTCGTCGATGGACAGATTACGCAGTCGAACCGTCCTATCAGGGCTCTCATATCATGTATTATCTGCCCTCTGAGGCGCTGTGCCCTAAGATAGGCCGTTGCGGGAACCATGAGACCGGACGCGATGAAGCCCCTCATGTAGCTCCTGTACTCGTCTCCCCTTTTCTTGAAAATGTCCTCGTGGACCGCGGCGGTCTCCACAGTCATGATTACCCTGTGAACTTCCGGAATCAAACTGAAGCTCTCCGGCAACACAACCGTTTCAATTTCCGCGCCCCCTCCCCATATCTTTGCCACATTCTTCTCGAAGCCCTGCCACACCTCATCTGTCGCGTTTTCTTTGAAGTAACCAGCCAGCAGCCCTACCCTTGGTGCATTTTCCCTGGGGATCCACTCATTTTCAGCCCCAGTCAAGGCTTCAAGCATTATATGTGCGTCCTGAGTCGTCCTAGTCATGTACCCGACGTGATCCAGGCTCCAGCTGAGAGGGAACACGTTTCCCCTACTGAGGAGGTCGTACGTTGGTTTTACACCCACGATCCCGCAGTAGCTCGCCGGCCTTATCACCGAGCCCCCAGTCTGGCTTCCAAAGGCCACTTGACACATCCCTGACGCCACTGCCGCCGCTGAACCACTGCTTGAGCCCCCTGGGGTATGCCCCGTATTCCATGGATTTCTCGTCGGTGCCGGGTCATGCAGCGCGAACTCGGTGGTCTCCGTTTTACCGAGGACTATCCCTCCCGCGCCTTTCATGACCTTCACCACATCTGCGTCCACCGTTGGCACAAAATCACTGTATATGGGCGAGCCCATTGTCGTTTTCATGCCTTTGGTGTAATAGATGTCCTTTACCCCTACTGGTATTCCGTGAATCCCGCTTCTCACGCCGTCAACGAGTTTTCTCGTCAATTCCTCTGCGTCTTTAACAACCAAGTCCCTGTTGACCGTCACCCATGCCTCTAGTGTTGGCTCGACCTCGTCAATCCTATCAAGCAGCGATTCCGCCAGGTCCAACGGGGAAAGTGAGCCCTCCCTGATCTTTGACGATGCCTCCGCGAGGCTTAGCTGGTATGGTCTCAACTACTCGTCTCTCCCGTGTATTAGCCTCGTCACGGGCTCGGTTCCTGGGTCGAGTTTTGTCTCTCCGACTACCCAGACCGCTCTTGAGGTACTCTCGATATGGGTCCTCATCCCTCCCGCCCTTTCCTCTCCCCACATCTCAACCGCGGCCTTGAGCATCATGCGGGTGTACTCTTTCAGGTCTGACATTGATTATCCCTGTGTTCTCTGCCTGCCGCGGCTATAAAAATCTGCAATCCGGTTGCCTATTTATTCCATCTGTACCCACGCAAGTCGTGTTCCCTATGACGTGCCCTGTCATGGGGACCGCGTACAAAGAGGGCTTTAAAGACTGCACGGGCGGTCTCATTTTTTCGATTGATAGTGACCTAAGTCACGACCCCAAATACTTGCCGATGATGATAGAACATATCTCCAAGAGCGATATAGTGATAGGTTCAAGAATTTGCGAAGGAGGTGAGATACTTGGGAGAAATATTTTTTGGGATTTTTTTCACGTACCTCGCCAATTATATCATACGTTTCTCGGTCAACAGGGATATCCTAGACTGGACAAGTGGTCTCAGGCTCTACCGAAGAGCAATCTGGGAAAAAAAATGCCAGACGTTCATTGTTACAAATGGGATTTCCAGTTCGAGAGCCTATACCGGTCCCAAAAGCTCGGAGCCGTAATCAAGGAAATTCCCATCACTTTCCATGAACGTGCCGGGGGCTCATCCAAATTCAATTCCCTTGACGCCGTAGTTTTCCTGAGGTCTTTCTTTAGAATCCTATTAGAATAAATTAAAAAATGGAAGAGAAGGGTCAGGCTTCTTCTAGTATCCCTATTATATGGAGCAGCGCATTTGCGATTATCGCGTTTTCCCAGTTCTCGGTCTCCGCAACCATCTGTAACCCGAGTTTTATCGCCTCTTCGCCTCTCTGTGGCTTTGCAACTGGGTCGACGATTATGTAATTCTGGGCAATGAAGCTCACTTTTGCTTGAACAGTCATTCCTGGTTCTAGTTCGTTAAATAGCACATTTTCCCGGTTGAACAAAATTACTCTCCCATCTTTCATCCGGCTGATGATGCTGTCGCCTTTTCCCTTTAATACTAATACCGTAAGCTCGTCTCCAAGGCTAATATCTGGAGTGGATTCAATGTTATACAATTCAAATCAATACTAAATTCTACATGGATTATTTATTTATTAGGTAATATTCTCAAAAGACGCTCCCTTTTATACCCTTAAATTGATTTTTTTGGTTCACCGCGTCAGACCGGACAACAATATCGCTAGTGATATACTTATATCTCCCTATCTAGTTAGTATCGCCAGAGATACAGGTGATTTGAATGACGCTAACCCCAGGGAAAGTCCCGCGAGGATTTACGAGATACTATGTGCTATACCTGTTATCTGAGAATGAGCTTACAGGGAAAGGAATCATTGAAGAATCCATCAATAGAAGCGATGGGGATTGGGCGCCCTCTCCTGGACTTATCTATCCTTTACTTGGTAGGCTAGTCAGGGACGGCCTGATTTTCGAGCTAGACGGAGGCAAGTTCACAACCACAGACGATGGGTTGAATGAATTATCCACTCATGGGACCTTTCAGGATCAGATTGAGAGTCAATTTAACCTGGTTAACAAGCTAGGTCTCTCCATGTTTACCGCGGGGAAATTCTTGGCTGAAGAGGCCTTAGACCGAATCAGTTCGGTGACGGCAACTGTGCGCGGCAAGGTGGGAAAACGATCTGATGAGGCGCAACAGCAATTTGATGAAAAATATGAGGCTTTTCTATTGCAGGAGCTTGACAAGCTAAAATCAAGAAAAATCCAAAATATTCCACAATCTGATGAGCCGTTATCCGAGTAAATGCCTGTAGATATCCTTGATTTTCGTCCTTAACTCCTGTAGATTATCTCATCATTATCTGACAATAAACCATGTTTGTCGGCGTTGCGTCGGCTTTTTTTCCTTAATTAACCTTTCGTAATCAAAAGAGGAACGTTTTTATTCAAATGTAGTGGTATGGGGTAATGCGAGCAATCGCATCCGCTCATAGTCGGCGGCTCCGGTCTGACAAAGGCGTTTCGCCTCAGGATGACTGATCGGGCTCCAGTGGCGGGTAAATGTATGAAGACGCGAAAAAAGACAGTGATGTCTTCGTGTCTGATAAGGGTCGAGCAGGAAATGTTTCCTCGCTATATTCTAAAAAACAACACATACAAGATGATTGCGATCATCCTCATTCCGATTGATCCCGTCGGACCCCACTGCTATCGAGGTGGGACTAAGCCATGCTAGTTGAGCGCACAGAACTATGTCTGTGAGCGGCACACTGCTCAGTAACACGTAGCTAACCTACCCTTAGGACGTGGACAACCCCGAGAAATTGGGGCTAATCCGCGATAGATGTATTGTCCTGGAATGGTATTACGTCTAAAGGTATCCCATACATGTTTGGTATATGCCTAAGGATGGGGCTGCGGCCGATCAGGCTGTTGGTGAGGTAATGGCTCACCAAACCTTTGACCGGTACGGGCCATGAGAGTGGTAGCCCGGAGATGGACACTGAGACAAGGGTCCAGGCCCTACGGGGCGCAGCAGGCGCGAAACCTCCTCAATGCACTTACGTGCGAAGGGGCTACCTCGAGTGCCACCTGATGAAGGTGGCTTTTCCTAGGTCTAAAAAGCCTTGGGAATAAGAGGGGGGCAAGACTGGTGTCAGCCGCCGCGGTAACACCAGCCCCTCGAGTGGTGGGGATGATTATTGGGCCTAAAGCGTCCGTAGCCTGCCGTATAAGTTTCCCGTTAAATCCAGCGTCTTAAGCGTTGGACTGCGGGAAATACTGTACGGCTAGAGAGTGGGAGAGGTCAGCGGTATTCTGGGGGTAGGGGCGAAATCCTTTGATCCCCGGAGGACCACCAGTGGCGAAGGCTGCTGTCTAGAACACGTCTGACGGTCAGGGACGAAAGCTGGGGTAGCGAACCGGATTAGATACCCGGGTAGTCCCAGCCGTAAACGATGCATGCTAGGTGTTGGGTTGGCCACGAGCCACCCCAGTGCCGCAGGGAAGCCGTTAAGCATGCCGCCTGGGAAGTACGATCGCAAGGTTGAAACTTAAAGGAATTGGCGGGGGAGCACCACCAGGCGTGAAGCCTGCGGTTTAATTGGAGTCAACGCCGGGAACCTTACCGGGAGCGACAGCAGAGTGAAGGTCAGATTGAAGATCTTACCAGACGAGCTGAGAGGAGGTGCATGGCCGTCGCCAGTTCGTGCCGTGAGGTGTTATGTTAAGTCATATAACGAACGAGACCCGTGCCGCATGTTGCCACCAGAATCTAAAGGATTGCTGAGCACTCTTGCGGGACCGCAGCCGATAAGGCTGAGGAAGGTACGGGCAACGGCAGGTCAGTATGCCCCGAATCTCCCGGGCCACACGCGGGCTGCAATGGTATAGACAGAGGGCTGCCACCCCGAGAGGGGGAGCCAATCCCTAAACTGTACCTCAGTTGGGATCGAGGGTTGCAACCCACCCTCGTGAACATGGAATGCCTAGTAACCGCCGGTCATCATCCGGCGGTGAATACGTCCCTGCTCCTTGCACACACTGCCCGTCGAACCACCCGAATGAGGTTTCGGTGAGGAATGGTCGAATGTTGGCCGTTTCGAACCGGGGCCTCGTAAGGAGGGTTAAGTCGTAACAAGGTGGCCGTAGGGGAACCTGCGGCCGGATCACCTCCTAAGACAAAAAAAACGGAATAGTGCGAGGAAAATTCCACTCGACCCAAAACTCAAAATCAAAATGTGCAACTCCTAATAGAAATGTTAGGGGTGAAGGGCTAAGTCAACCCGAAGATTGGACATCTGGGAACGACGATGAGGCCATGTATAGGCTCCGACTCCAGCTGTGGGAACAGTAATTATATTTGCTGGTTACTACGCTGTGTGATGGATGACTTGGCTTGAGTGCCGAAGAAGGGCGTGGCAAGCTGCGATAAGCTCCGGGTAGACGCACGCTGTCTATGATCCGGAGATGCCCGAATAGGACTTCCTCTTAGTGCTCCTACGGGAGCGGGAACCCCCCGAACTGAAACATCTTAGTAGGGGGAGGAAGAGAAAACAATAGTGATTTCCTTATTAGCGGCGAGCGAACAGGAAACAGTTCAAACTGAATCCTCATGGAAACATGATGGAGATGTGGTGTATGGGCCAAGATAGATCCTCCTCGATGAAGTCAAAGTGTGCTGAAAAGCTCCACCAAAGAAGGTGATAGTCCTGTAGACGTAAATCGAGAGGAACGTTTTTGGTTCCAGAGTAGCACTGGTTGGGAATCCAGTGTGAATATGGGAGGCATTAACTTCTAAAACTAAATACAACTCAAGACCGATAGCGTATTAGTACGGTGACGGAAAGTTGAAAAGACCCCCGGGAGGGGCGTCAAAAGAGCCTGAAATCACACAGTTACAGACGGTTAGGGCGCTAAAGGGTTGAAGCATCAGAACGAAGGCATGGTAATGTGCCGTTAGGATGATGTGGACCGGCGTTCTATGTTCCGTTTCGAATCACGGACCGGGGAGTTCACTTATGTGGCGAGACTAAGATTTTATCGTAATCTCAGGGAAACCAAAGTGCGGGCAGCCTTCGGGCGAGCCGCTGGGTCTGAATAGGGCCCGGAGTCACGTGAGTGAGACTAGAAACCAGGTGATCTTTTCCTGAACAGGGTGAAGTCAGGCGAAAGCCTGATGGAGGCCCGCAATAGTATTGATATGCAATTCATTTATCTGATTTGGGAAAAGGGGCAATAGACCAATCTAACCTGGTGATAGCTAGTTCCTTCCGAAGTATGTCGCAGCATAGCCTCGAGTGAGACTGCTTGCGGGGTAGAGCACTAATCGGGTGGCACGGAGGAGAAATCCTTCACCAACCTTTTAAACTCCGAATACGCATGCGTCGAAGATCTCGGGAGACGGGATGCAGTGGTTAAGCTACTGCTCCGGGAGGGGGACAACCCAGACTAAGGTTAAGGCCCCTCAATCCTGGCTAAGTGATAAATCAAAGGGCGTCGTAATGCTAAGACAGCGGGGAGGTAAGCTTAGAAGCAGCTATCCTTTAAAGAAATCGTTACAGATCACCCGCCGAGGATTGGGGCCCCGAAGATGGACGGGTCTCAAGCCAGGTGCCGATACCTTAGGCAATTTTAAATTTGTGTTAGGAAGGCGTCCCGCATGGGCGGAAGCAAGGGGGTGACCTCTTGTGGACCGTGCAGGGATTGCAGATCCCGGTGGTAGTAACAGCATAGTCGGGTGAGAATCCCGATCGCCGAAAGAGCAAGGGTTTCTAGGCAATGCGTCGTCAGCCTAGAGTTAGCCGATCCTAAGTTGAGCGTTAACATGACTCATCGAAAGGGGAACTGGTTAATATTCCAGTGCTATAGGAGTACACGAGGTAACTCAAAAAAGGCCTCACAATTGACAGTTCGGGGAAGGTTGAGCAAGGTTGTCGCCTTGTTTAAATGTATAATTCCGGGGAGTACCGTAATGGTGAGAACCGGAAGAAAGCATGAATAGTCCTCCGTACGGAGGATTCAGCTGAACCCTGGATTCCGTGAAAATTTTGTGAGGATGAATCTTCTATATTCGTACCCAGAACCAACACAGGTGCTCAGGGTGAGTAGCCCAAGGCGTGTCGGGGAAAATCTAAGCGAGGGAATTCGGCAAATTAGCTCAGTATCGTAAGTAGAAGGAGTGCCTGCTGTGCTTTCGAAAGATGGCGTGGCAGGTCGCAGTGACAAGGGGGTTCCGGCTGTTTAATAAAAACATAGGTAACCGCAAGCCCGTAAGGGTGTGTACGGTTATTGAATCCTGTCCAGTGGTGGTATCTGAAACCTGATTTCAACCGGGCTAAGGACCGCTAAACGACGGGAGTAACTCTGACTCTCTCAAGGTAGCCAAATGCCTTGTCGTGTAAGTTACGACGTGCATGAATGGATCCACGAGGACCCCACTGTCCCCGCTTAGACCCCGGTGAACCCACCTGCTGGACGAACAGTCCAGCGACTTCCAGTGGAACAAGAAGACCCCGTGGAGCTTTACTGCAGTCAGTTGCTGGGACGTGGTTGCTTTTGCAGAGCGTATGTAGGAGCCAATGAGTACGTATCTCTGGGTACGTAGGAGGCGCCAATGGAACACTACACATTTGTGACTACTTCCCTTACCAAGATTTTACTATCTGGGACACCGGCTGATGGGCAGTTCGGCTGGGGCGGCACCCCCTTGAAAAGGAATCGAGGGGGCCCAAAGTCTAGCTCAGGAGGGACAGAAACCCTTCGTAGAGTGTAACGGCAAAAGCTAGATTGATCGGATATCTAACAATAGGATTTCCGAAGGTGAAAGCCAGGCGTAACGAGCTATCAGGTCCTTATTAATGAGGGTTGGTAGTGTCAGAAAAGTTACCCCGGGGATAACAGGCTTGTCGCGGGCGAGAGTTCGCATCGACCTCGCGGTTCGGTACCTCGATGTCGACTCTTCCTATCCTGGCCTTGCATAAGGGGCCAAGGGTGAGGCTGCTCGCCTATTAAAAGGGATCGTGAGTTGGGTTTAGACCGTCGCGAGACAGGTCGGATTTTATTTACTGGGAGTGTTGGAAGTCTGAGGGGAAAGGGCATTCAGTACGAGAGGAACAATGCGCTGTGGCCTCTGGTGAACCGGTTGTCTGATAAGGCACCGCCGGGTAGCTACGCCGCGTAGGATAAGAGCTGAAAGCATCTAAGCTCGAAGCCTCTCCTAAAAATAGACTTCCGAACCTTCGGGTTGGAGAGCGCCCATAGAAGATGGGTTTGATGGAAATGGGGTGTACGTGCCAAGGCTTCGGCCGAGGTATTCAGCCCACATTCCCCAATAGCTCAAAAGACCAGCTATTAATCTGTTCCCGCAGGAGATATCGGAGCCGTACATGGTTTGCCAAACATTTTTCATACGCAAACTTGACCTAGCGAAAGCTAGGTTTTTTGCGTTTTGACATATTTTTTATTACAGGGACCTTGGACCCTCTAGCTCGGAGCCTTGAAAAAAGGGTTTTTGCCGTTTCTTGTGAGTGGTTACCGCATATATCGCGGAAAAAAAATTTAGAATCGGATAGTTTGTGTCAGGTAACCTGACATAAGGGATTATTACAAGCGGCGCGGTACCTACCGGTTGTTATCCTGGGTTTTTTGATATTAGTAAGCCGTAAATTCTGGAAAAAAATATTTCGGGTTTCTTGCATCAAGTAACATGACATAACGGAAAAAACCTTGTTTGGTTCCTGCCACTGGTATTAACGTGAAAAAAATATTTTTTTGCGTTTTCATGTATCAAATAACCTGACAAAGGGGAAAAAATGGCCGCGAATAATAGGTAACCCATTATAACGAAAATAAAATATTTACGGGCCTGGCCCGTTGGGCGTTGCCCTGGGTACTGTACCATGAAGGGGCTAGTAGTGGCCGTACTTGATGGCTGCCCTGCCTACGGCGTTGTAGCTCTTCCTTGGCATGTCCTGGTAGACTGTGCAGCCGGGGCCTAGCATGAAGCCGCCTCCCTCGCCGGCGTCCTCGACGGCCTTCTTGACCTCTGCCTCGATGGATTCGGTGTCTCCCTTTCTCATGGAGTGGGCCCTGTCCAGTCCGCCGCAGATGGCGAACTTGTCGCCGTAGATCTCTTTGGCCCTGTCGAGCCATGTGTACTCGTGGGCGTCCCAGTTGATGATGTCAACGGGGTACTTGCGGAACCAGCCGCTCTCCATGAGGTCCTGGTCCTTGGGGCTTCCCTCCGGTGTGCTGCAGATGTGCATCATCTTGATGTCACAGTCCACTGCGTCCAGGACTTTCTTGTCGTAGCCGTATGCGTACTCGTCCAGCTGGGGGATTGTGAAGTCCTTCCAGATCCTTCCACCTCCCCCTATGCCGTAGAATATCCCGTCGGCTCCTGCGTCGATGCATGCCTTGGCGAAGTCTATGGTGGTCTCAGTGATTATTTCGAGGCCGTGTTTCAGGCTGTCGGGGTCTTTCTTCATGTCCTCCAGGACCCTTTCCGGGGTCCCGACACCATTCAGTGCCTGGATTATGGGGCTTGGGATGGTGTAGATGACGGGCATGTGTTTCATGTCCCTTGATAGGATCTCGTTGGTCCTGATGAACTCCCGTAGCTCCTTCTTTGGGTCGAGGACCCAGAGCTTTTCCCAGTCCTTGGTCTCTTTGACCACCGTGTCCAGCGTGGGCGCGTCTTCCTCGTTGTTCTTGAAATCGAACTTGCTTCCCCACTGCATTGGCATGAACCTGTAGAACGGGGTTACCTTGAGCAGGTCCATCTTGTAGTCCAGTGCCCTGAGCATTGCGATGTGTGCTCTGGCAGCCTCCTCGCCGTTTCTCTGTGAGAGCTCCCAGCTGTAGTACCCGAGCCAGTCCACCGCAGGGTAGTGGCCCCAGATGCTCCACGGTACCCTGTCAGGTTTTTCCCTGCGGACGACCGCCATCACTCTTTCAAATCGATCGGATTTCATGTGTATCGTGTCTAGTTTACGGTCTGGGTTAAAATCACTTACTAGTGGACGGGGCGCGTTGCAGTTTATGACCTTCATCTTGAGGAAATAACTTGCCTTTCCGTTGGCCCAAGGCAAGTACCATTATTATCACGATCAGGGTTCCAATCATCATCAGCGAACCTATCTGTGGGCTGCTCCCTGCTGTGTTTTGAACCGGGTTCTCGGGTGCAAAGTCCACGGTTAGTGGGGTCTCGGTCATGAACCCCAGATCAATAACGTGGTTGCCCACTTTGAGCATTATTGGGCTCGTAAAGTTATTGGTGTCGTACATGTAGGGCCCGCCTTGCGTTGGGTCCTGGATGAGCTCGAACCTCCTCACGAACCTGAGGGGGAACACCATGGTGCCGTTTACGTTCGTTTCCCCTTCATGGATCGTCCTGTTGCCGTTGATGATTGTGTATGGTTCTCCTGAAACCGGGACGCCTTCTTCCAACACGTGGACCATGTACACCCTCGTTAACGCGCTTACCCCCCCCTCTCGTCCTGTATGATTGAGCTGTTGGTCCCAAAGACAAGGCTGCCAGTGAAGAGGGGGGAGGCATACTCTTCCCCCGCCTCCAACGCAACCGCCTTCTCAACCCTCACCCGGTCAAACATGTAAACGGGGGGAGACGTGGGGGTGAGGTACAGGGTCTCGATGGTGGTGTCTATCAGTTCAACATTATTGGGGGCATCGGGGTGGGCGAACATGAGGTTAAGGTTGCCCAGGTCGGAGCCCAATATTATGAGGTTGAACCCGGAGGTCATCATTGATTCCATGGTATCGATCTCCGAGTCGATTATCTTTATGTTGAAATCGCCGTTTCGGCATCGGAATAGCTCTATCTTTGAGCCCTGGACTGTGGCCCAAACGTCCTCGATCAGGTAGAGTAGGGTTACTTCTACGTCCTGTAACCGTATTCCAGAGTTTCCAGCCACAAGGACGATGTCAAACTGGGTGTTGTTTGTCTCCAGGTTGCTGTCTATTAGCTGGAGTGATGGCGGTGACATCTGAGTTACGTTCACGAGGCTCAAGGGGTATGTGGTGTTCCCAGATTCGATGATATCACCTGATGTCCAGGCTGTCCTGCCATCTATCGTTTGATTGATCCTCAGCCATGTCCTCTCGTAAGTTAGGATCATTGATCCAAGCTCGATGTTCGTTAGGTTGCTTTCCCCTCTTGAGATGGTGCCGAACTCGCCGATGGTTCCGCCATCAACGCTGCATTTTGCTGAATCGTCCAGTTTGATATAGCCCACATCGCTGTTCCATACCTCGATCTCGGCTCGCTCGCTGAGCCCGAAACCGTGGCCGTAGTAAGTCCTGTTCTCGACGACGTATTCCACGTAGATCGTGCTATCAACGACCTCTGCCTTGGCGTCATCGTTGATCCTGATGCCTCCCTGCCCCTGCCACTCCAGGGTCGAGTTCATTATCAGCAGGAAGCCGTTCTCCGACACCGTGTAGCTTGAGTCAGTCAATGTGACGCGGGCGTTCTAATGATACGGCGACCACCGAGAAACCGTCAAGGGTTATCCATGTGTCTTCGATGGTCATACTCTGGTTACCAGTTAATAGAAACGGCTCGTTTTCCTGTCCCGAAGCTGTCGCGGCTGACGCCAGCATTAACAGCATTAAGAATCCCGTGAGAAATCTTCTCATACCTGAGTCTTTGACCCCCATGTTTGAAACTCGTCTGTTCAGATAAAGTGACAGTCTTGGTAACTTTGATAAACGATGGTCGGTGTGTTTCACTTAATATTTTAGGTGATGACTAATGCAATATCGTAAATTTGGGAAACTAGACTGGGATGTCTCTGCACTGGGCTTTGGGGCCATGAGGCTTCCAACCATCGGTGGGGACACCAAGAACATCGACCAGCCTGAGGCCATCAAGATGATCAGGCACAGCATCGACAACGGCGTCAACTATGTGGACACGGCGTACCCTTACCACGGGGGAGAATCAGAGAAGGTCGTGGGCAAGGCCCTGAAGGACGGTTACAGGGAGAAGGTGAGGCTGGCGACAAAGATGCCATCCTGGCTCGTGGAAAAGTACGAGGACTTTGACAAGTTCCTCAACGAGCAGCTGGAGAAGCTGGACACCACTCACATCGATTACTACCTGCTCCACGGACTCAACCCCAAGAGGTGGCCCCTGCTCAAGGAGCTGGGCGTCTTCGAGTGGGCCGAGAAGGCGAAGAAGGACGGCAGGATCAAGCACCTGGGGTTCAGCTTCCACGCCGAGTACCCCGTGTTCGAGGAGATAATGGAGGACGCTGAGCATTTCACGTTCTGCCAGATACAGCTCAACTACATGGATATCGATTACCAGGCCGGCATCAAGGGAATGAAGCTGGCGGCCGAGAAGGGCCTTGCAGTTGTAGTCATGGAGCCCATCAAGGGCGGCAAGCTAGGGGTCACCCCGCCACAGGCTGTCATTGATGTCTGGGCAAAGAGCGAGGTCAAGAGGACGCCGGCTGACTGGGCCCTTCAGTGGGTCTGGAACCTGCCCGAGGTCAGCGTCGTGCTGAGCGGCATGTCCGAGATGAGGCACGTCGAGGAGAACCTGGTATCCGCATCAAACAGCGGGCCCGGTACCCTGAAGGAGTACGAGTTGGCTCTGGTTGAGGACGCGAAGAAGGCTTACCTGAACCTCGGTTTCGTCGGGTGTACGGCTTGTAACTACTGTATGCCATGCCCGTCGGGCGTCGCAATACCTGATATCCTGGGGCTCTACAACGAGTACTACCAGAGTGGACAGAGCGACGACATCAAGACAAAGTACTGGGAAACGATCACCCCAGAGACTCACGGCAGCAACTGTACCCAATGTGAGGCTTGTGAGGCACAG
>PVMK01117469.1_pt1 | contig 14200 bp, 15 predicted proteins | sample 1853481 | NCBI WGS metagenome assembly PVMK01 (sample SAMN08533507, study PRJNA380276) | Marine sediment metagenome, whole genome shotgun sequencing project. | reverse complement strand
GACGAGATGGCGGGGAGCGTCGTGCCCAAAGCGCTCAATCGTTATGTCCATGGCCCGCGCGCACCGATCCGAAACGGACGCGGCGACCGCGTTTTCGAGAGCGGCGGCGATGTCGGCAATGTCCTGATCTTTGAGCGGTGCCTGCATCTCAGCCGTTCGGCGCACCGCTGTCTTGAGACCGGCAAAGGAAAAGTGCGGCTCGGCGCGGCCGTTTCGGATCGGTGCGCGCGGGCCATGGACTTGACGATTGAGCGCTTTGGGCAAGACGCTCCCCGCCATTTCGTCGTCGCTGGCGGCGTCGCGGCCAACGAACGCTTACGCGCCATCTTGAGCGATCTTGCATCCAGCCGGGGCTTTGCATTCCACGTACCGCCGGTATCACTTTGCGGCGACAACGCCGCAATGGTCGCTTGGGCCGGTGCGGAGCGTTTAGCTCTGGGGCAAACCGACCCGCTGAGTGCACCCGTACGCCCTCGCTGGCCCTTGGACGCGGAAGCCCCACCCGCCATAGGCGCGGGGGTGAAGGCATGAGGGCCAGCGTGCTAGACAACGCTTATGCGATTGCAAACGAGGAAAGTTCGTGAAGATCGATAGCGTGGGAATCATTGGCGGCGGAGCCTGGGGCACCGGGCTTGCCCAAGCGCTGCGATGTGCAGGACGTGACGTGCTCTTATGGGCGCGCGAGCCCGCAGTCGCCGAAGAGATCAACACCAAGCACTCCAATAGTGTGTTCCTCCCTGGAGTGGCGCTCGATCCCGTCATTCGTGCAACCACTACGCTGACCGATCTTGCCGCCCGCGACGTCGTGCTCATGGTCGCACCGGCACAGCACGTGCGTGCCGTTTCCGAAGGCCTCAAATCTCATCTGCGTTCAGGCCAGCCCATTGTCTTGTGCGCAAAGGGTATCGAACAGCGAAGCGGCAGACTGATGGGCGAGGTCCTTGCAGAGGTCTTGCCCGAGACAACGCAAGCCGTTCTGTCAGGCCCGGCTTTGCGGCCGAGGTCGCGCGCGGTCTCCCCGCAGCGCTCACTATCGCATGTGTCGATGAAAAACTCGGCTGCTTGCTTGCCGAGCGGCTGAGCAACCCCGGGTTCCGGCTCTACTGGACGAGCGATCTTGTGGGCGTCGAGCTTGGTGGTTCACTCAAAAACGTGCTGGCGATCGCCGCCGGCATCGTAGATGGCCAGGGTCTCGGCGCCAATGCGCACGCCGCACTCGTCACTCGAGGATTTGCCGAGCTGCGCCGATTCGGCGAAGCTTTGGGCGCGCGCCCTGAAACGCTGATTGGGCTTTCGGGCTTCGGTGACCTTATCTTGACGTGCGCAAGTACGCAGTCACGCAACATGTCGCTCGGGCGCGCATTGGGCCAAGGCCAAAGCCTCGATGATGTGCTGGGCAGCCGAACCGCCGTGACGGAAGGCGTCTATACGGCTGCTGCCGTGCAGCGCATCGCTACAGAGAAGGGCATCGACATGCCTATCTGCTCGGCTGTGAGCGACATCTTGGATGGCCGCGTGAGCGTATCGGACGCCATTGCGCGCCTGATGCAACGCCCGCTCAAAGCAGAGGACTAACCCATGGCGGCCTACTGGCTTTTCAAGTCGGAACCCGACGTGTTCTCCTGGGAGATGCTAAAAGCGCGCGGACGTGCAGGCGAGCCGTGGGACGGTGTGCGCAATTACCAGGCCCGCAACAACATGCGCGCTATGAAGCTCGGTGCGCTTGGCTTTTTCTATCACTCGAACGACGGCAAGGAGATCGTGGGCGTCATGGAAGTCTCAGCACTTGCGCACCCCGATCCCAAAGACGACAGCGGCACCTGGGAGTGTGTCGACGTTCGCGCTGTCGCCGATATGCCAAGCCCAGTGCCGCTTTCTGCCGTCAAGGAATTCGCTAAGCTTGCCAAGATGGCGCTCGTTGCCAACTCGCGGCTCTCCGTGCAGCCGGTGACGCCAACAGAATGGAAAGAGGTTTGCCGCATGGGCGGCCTCGACTTGAAGAAACTCAAAGGATGAAGGCGCTACATCCTGCATCGCCCCTGCCTGCCGGCACGGCCTCGGCTGAAACCTTCATTCGCGCCAACACTAAACTACTCAGCCCTCCGCTCGTCCCCGAGGTTCAGCTATACCTCGCAGAGGAATCGCTGCCCATCTGGGAGAAGACGGAAGAAGAGCTGGGCGAAATGAACGTACCGCCGCCCTATTGGGCGTTTGCTTGGGCTGGCGGTCAGGCGCTCGCGCGCTATCTTCTCGACAATCCCCAGATCGTTAGGGGCAAGCGCGCGCTCGATCTCGGTTCGGGCTCTGGGCTTGCGGGCATTGCGGCCATGAAGGCTGGTGCGGCCTCAGTTCTCGCTGCTGACATCGATACGATGGCCCTTGCCGCAACCGGCCTCAACGCCGCCGCCAATGCCATGGCCATCGAAATGATGGCTGGTGATCTTCTTGCCGCCGATCCCCCCGGCACTTTCGATGTGATCCTTGTCGGCGATCTGTTCTACGAGCACGAGCTTGCCAGCCGCGTGCTGACGTTCATCGAGACCGCCCTCCACAACGGTGCCCTCATCCTTATCGGCGATCCGCAGCGCAACTATTTTCCCAAAGGCCGCTTTGAAGCAGCCGCTGAGTATAACGTCCCTGTCACGCGCGAATTAGAAGACGCTGAGATCAGAAGAACAACCGTCTGGCGCGTTTCCTAAATGAGCTGACTCATTGCGCGCCGGACGTAAAGCAGCGCTTCTGCTAGGCTAAGCGGACAAAAAAGAAGTTCAGCGGGAGAGAAACGTCATGGATTTTGCGGGACTGAGCTATTTCGCAATCGTCATTGCGGCCGTCGTCAGTTTCCTGTTTGGCTGGCTCTGGTACGGTGTTCTTTTCCCCAAGGCCTGGGTCGAGGCCGTTGGTAAGACGGAGGAGGAACTCCGGGCTCAAGGCAACTCACCTACTCCGTTTATTATCGCGTTTGTCGCTCAGGTTATCATGGCCTGGGTGCTTGCAGGCGTCATCGGCCACTTGGGTGCTGAAGAGGTCACCGTCCGCAACGGGGTCATCTCGGCCGCCTTCATCTGGCTCGGCTTTGTCATCACGGCCTTAGCCGTCAATCATGCCTTCCAGGGCTCCAAACGTACGCTGACGCTAATTGACGGAGGTCATTGGCTGGGTGTGCTGTTGTTGCAAGGTGCCATTATTGGCTTTGTAGGCGTCTGACCGTCAGGGATTACAACTTGTCGCATTAGACCAACGGCGCGTTTGCGAACGCTTGTGCAGCTAGACATAATTGCCGCAACAAAGGACGCCGAGTGAGGGAGTTTAGCGATGTCCAATAAGGTTTACCCCGTGTCGCCCGAGTGGGCATCTCGTGCATGGATCGACGACAAAGCTTATCGCAGCCTCTATGAGCGCTCGATCAAAGACCCGGTTGAGTTTTGGGGCGAAATGGGCCGGCGTATCGATTGGATCAAACCCTACACCCAGGTGAAGAACACGTCGTTTGGACCAAGTCCGGACGTCTCAATCAAATGGTTCGAGGACGGAACGCTCAACGTTTCCGCCAATTGTCTCGATCGCCACCTGAAGACGCGCGGCGATCAAATAGCCATCATCTGGGAGGGGGACGATCCGACCCAGGACAAGAAGATCACCTATAAGCAACTCCACGCTCGCGTCTGCAAATTCGCCAACGTCTTAAAGGCGCTCGGAGTCGAGAAGGGTGACCGCGTCACCATTTACCTGCCCATGATTCCCGAAGCGACCTACGCCATGCTCGCGTGCGCGCGCGTCGGCGCCGTTCATTCTGTCGTGTTTGGCGGGTTCTCTCCTGAGAGCCTTGCTGGCCGCATCGTTGACGCCGGTTCCAAGCTTACCATCACGGCTGATGAGGGTTTGCGCGGCGGCAAGACGATCCCTCTGAAAAAGAACACTGATGAGGCACTGAAAAAGGCGGGCAAGGACGGAGAGAAGGTGCTCGTGGTGCGCCGGACCGGAAACACCGTTCCTTGGGTGGAGGGTCGCGACCATTGGCTCCACGATGTGCTTCTCAACGTCTCAAGCGATTGCCCGCCGGTGGAGATGAACGCTGAGGATCCACTTTTCATCCTCTATACGTCGGGTTCGACGGGAAAACCGAAAGGCGTGCTCCACACATCTGGTGGCTATCTCGTCTTCGCTTCGATGACGCATCAGTACGTGTTCGATTACCACGATGGGGACATTTACTGGTGCACCGCAGATGTCGGTTGGGTCACAGGCCACAGCTATATCGTCTATGGTCCGCTTGCTAACGGCGCAACGACTCTCATGTTCGAGGGTGTTCCCAATTATCCAACATTGTCGCGCTTCTGGCACGTCGTCGACAAATGGCGCGTCAACACCATCTATACCGCGCCGACAGCGATCCGCGCGCTTATGGGCGCCGGCGATGACTTTGTGAAACGCACTGATCGCTCATCGCTGCGGCTGCTTGCATCCGTCGGCGAGCCAATCAATCCAGAAGCTTGGGAATGGTACCGTGATGTGGTTGGCGAGGGGCGCTGCCCCATCATGGATACTTGGTGGCAGACGGAAACGGGCGGCATCCTTATTACACCGCTCCCCGGCGCAACGACGTTGAAGCCGGGCTCGGCCACGCGACCCTTCTTCGGCGTTCAGCCGGCCATCGTGGACGACAAGGGCACGATTTTGGAAGGCGCAGCGACCGGCAACCTCGTCATTCTCGATAGCTGGCCCGGTCAGGCGCGCTCCTTGTTTGGTGATCACGATCGCTTCGTGCAGACCTATTTCTCCACCTATCCCGGTATGTACTTTGCGGGTGATGGGTGCCGCCGCGATGAAGACGGCGACTACTGGATCACCGGCCGCGTCGACGACGTCATCAACGTCTCCGGGCACCGGCTCGGCACTGCGGAAATTGAGGCCGCGCTCGACGCCCATCCCAAGGTCGCCGAAACCGCTGTTGTAGGCTATCCGCACGACATCAAAGGCCAGGGCATCTACTGCTTCGTCACTCTGAAGGCGGGAGAGACGTGGAGCGAGGAGATCAAAAAGGAGCTTGTGGTGTACGTTCGCAAACAGATCGGCCCCATCGCTTCGCCCGATATCATTCAATATGCGCCGGGCCTTCCCAAGACGCGCTCGGGTAAGATCATGCGCCGCATCTTGCGCAAAATTGCGGAGAATGATTTCTCTAATCTGGGCGATATATCGACCCTCGCAGACCCTTCAGTGGTCGAGGACCTCGTCGCAAACCGCAAATCTAGCTAAACGATCCCAATAGAAGATGATTGCTGCGCCGATCTCACTCGCGCGTGTCAAGTTTGCGTGCGGCATGGTGAAAGTTATTTTTTGCGCGGCTTAGGCGGGCAGAGAAAAATGGGGCTCTCGTAGCGAAACGGCCGGGTTGTGATCCCAGCGGTTGGCCGGCCTAGGAACGAAGTGTTATCGACGCTCCACCAGCTTCCCGTTGCGATCCCGACATGGCGAAAGAGGACACCCCCACTCGATTTTTTGGCGGCGTCCTTGCCGCGGCCGATACGGGAGCGTCCGCCAGCTTCCAGCGAATTCCAGGCCACGATGCAGCCCCCGTTCTGGCTTGCCGATGGCCGCCAGCCATGTTTGTAGGCCATATCGTAGATGGCCTTGGCGCTGGCAGTGTGCCTCTCGCTCTTGCAGCCGGCCTTGTTGAGGATGGCATGGGTGGCGAGAGCGCACGAATTGTAGGCGGGGATGTCGCCTACGCGCTTGGCGGTTGTATGCGTTTTGATGCCATAGAGGAGGCCACTCTTTTCGCCGTCGAAAACCTCTGGCGCTCTCTCGGCGTAGTGGACGATGGCCTCTGGAGAGCAGTTGGCTTGCGGCCGCAGGTTGAACGCGCCTGAGTCGACAGCGCCGAGCGCGAACTTCGACTTGGGGCGGTTCCACTGCCCATCGCGTCCTGCCGAAACGAACTCGCCCTTGTAGTTGGGCAATGGCGAAAGGTCCGCCTCGAGGAACGAGAATGGCGAGAATGGTATGAGCCGCTGCGGCACAAAGCCGAGCCAAAGTGCCCCCCGTTGCGGCGAGAAGCAGGAGGACCAAAATGAGGAGGCTTGAGAAGATCAGACGAGAACGGCGCATTGCGTATTCCTGAGGACGATTGAACGGTCAGTATAACGTCCCGTCGCCCCTTGGCACGCAAGAGCGCCGCGAGCGCCCTCAAATCCCGTGGATACGTGGCAACCCTGTCACCACCACGCGTCCATGGGCTGGCTTACGCTACTTCGAGAGCCTCAGCGCATTGAGCTTCTGTGCAAATTTTGAAAGTGCTAGCTTCTTTCTGCTTAGCGTCGCTCGCGTCAGCATAGTATTCTGCGCCGGGGGTTGCGCATTGCTCCAGCGTTTGCTTCGCTTGGCGCGGCTGGCGGCGTTGCGTGTTGCACCGGCCGCGTCAGAAGTCGGAAGCTATGCCGCCCTTTTCCCAATCGCCGTGTCGCGTCGGATCGGGGCCCTCGCGCCCACCGATTTCGCGCTGGTCCGTTTCCACAGAGCGCTCACGAGCGGCGCGGCGCGCCTCGGCTTCCTTCAAGGCGCGCTCGGCGGCAGTTGGTCGAACGGGCTGCTTTTGCGAATCTGCCATGGCGCGGTTCCTTGTCGCCACTGGTTGCTGGCAACGCATCTTCCCATATAGCATGATTGAAGTCGGATCACTGAGGAGGCTGAGGCGGCTCATGCCAATGAACTACGTAAGGACGGCCATGCTCTTGGCCGCACTGACCGCAATTTTCGTTGCGTTGGGTGCAGCGATTGGCGGCCAGACAGGCATGATTATCGCCTTCGTTCTAGCTCTCGGCATGAATGTGTTTAGCCTGTGGAACTCTGACAAGCTCGTTTTGCGTATGTACGGGGCGAAAGAAGTTAACGAACGCTCCGCGCCTGAGTACTACGGCCTCGTGCGCGATCTTGCCAAGCGCGCTGGGCTGCCGATGCCGCGTGTCTACATTATGCAGAGTGACCAACCCAATGCGTTCGCTACCGGACGTAGCCCGTCGCACGCAGCGGTTTGCGCCTCGACCGGGTTACTCCAGGCGCTTAACCGCGACGAGATTGCCGGTGTGATGGCGCATGAGCTGGCCCACATCAAAAATCGTGACACGCTCACCATGACGGTGGCGGCCTCTATCGGTGGCGCCATCTCCATGCTCGCTCAGTACATGCAATTCGGAATGCTGTTTGGTGGCCGCCGCGACGACCGCGGTGGGCTTGGGTTCTTAGGAACGATTGTGGCGATCATCGTGGCTCCGCTTGCCGCCATGCTCGTTCAGATGGCCATCAGCCGCTCGCGCGAATATTCCGCCGACCGGTTTGGTGCCAAGATCTGTGGCCAACCCCTGTGGCTCGCCTCTGGGCTTGCCAAGATCCAGAATTTCGCGCGCCGTATTCCCAACGAGACTGCCGAGAAGGTGCCGGCGACCGCGTCCTTGTTCATCATCAATCCACTTTCAGGCCGGGGTTTGGACAACTGGTTCTCGACCCATCCCAACACCGAAAACCGCATAGCCGCACTACAACAATTGGCACGCGAGATGGGTCGGACCAGCGGCCCTCGCGAGGAGGCGTCCCGGCACGATCGGGGACCGTGGCAGTCGCGCGGCGCATCAGCTGAGCCGCAGCGCTCACCCGGACCCTGGGGCTAGGAGGCGGTGAGCACTGAAAATACGCCGCATCGCGGCAAGCAAAAATCCTCGGGCGGCAAGCCCAAGCCGACACAGCGCAAAGCCGCGGAGCCCCGCTTGCCGTCGGGCTTCGCCGCGCGCGAGGCCGCCGTGCGGCTGCTGGCGGCCACTCTTCATGACGGCCGTTCTCTCGACGAGACCCTTACCAAGGACCTTGCAAAGAGCTCCATGGAGCCGCGTGACCGCGCCCTTGCCCGACTCATCGCCGGCACCGTGCTGCGCCGTCTCGGCGAGCTGGAAGTGGTCCTGAAAAACTTTCTCCAGAAGCCCTTGCCCGAGCGCCAAGGCCACCTCTGGCCCATTTTGCTCTCTGGTGCTGCGCAGCTCCTGTTTCTGCAAACGCCGCCCCACGCCGCGGTCAGTATTGCGGTGGAGCAGACGCGCCGCGACCGCAAAGCGCGTCGCTTCGACGGGTTAGTCAATGCGCTTCTGCGCCGGGTTGCGAACGAAGGTGCACAGGTGCTGCAGGGCTGTGATGCGTTGCGCCTCAATATCCCCGGCTGGCTCTTTGCACGCTGGATCGAGACCTATGGCGAGGATCAAGCGTGCCGTATCGCCGAGGCCTCACTTACGGAGGCGCCGCTCGACATTTCGGTCAAAGCGGATCCAGCATATTGGGCCGAGCGTCTTAGCGGTAGCATATTGCCAACGGGATCGGTTCGTCTTGCTGCTGGAGGCCGCATCGAAGATCTTAGTGGCTATGCGGACGGTGCTTGGTGGGTGCAAGACGCCGCCGCCGCACTTCCCGTCAAGCTGCTGGGTCCACTCAACGGAAAGTCCGCGGCCGATCTTTGTGCCGCGCCGGGCGGAAAGACGGCCCAGCTTGCTGCTGCCGGCGCACAAGTCACCGCCGTGGACCTCTCCGCTGCACGCCTTGCCCGTTTGCGGTCTAATCTTGAGCGCCTCCATCTCAAGGCCGATTTCGTCGAGGCCGACGTCGCAACATGGGCCCCCGGGCGGACTTTCGACGCGGTGTTGCTCGATGCGCCCTGCACCGCCACGGGAGCGATCCGCCGTCACCCCGACATCCTGCGCCTGAAACGCCTTGAGGACGTCGCCATGCTGGCTGCGCTACAGAGCCGCCTGCTCGACAACGCCTTGAAGCTCGTTGCGCCGGGTGGCACGCTCATCTACTGCACGTGCTCGCTGGAGCCCGAAGAAGGTGCGCAACGGATCGATGAGTTACTTGCACGCGTAGACAATTTCGTGCGCGTTCCGATTGCTGTTGGCGAATGTGGAATTGCGCCGGACTGGATCACGCCGGAGGGTGATTTGCGCACCCTTCCCTGCCACCTGCCCCAACAAGACAAGCAGTTATCCGGCGTCGACGGCTTTTATGTCGCGCGCCTCGTGCGCCACGCCTAATCGCGCTAGCCAAGGCATGCTGCTCACAGCCAGTCGCAAGCTGCGCCTTGTCTTGGCCTTGCCGCAGGGGTACTCCCAGCAACGTGTCCACGGGGGCACGGCGCAGCGGGGTTTTGGCCGGCGCGGAGAGGTGTAGATGTCGGAGCTGACGCTCAAGGAACGCTTGAGGATTGCCGCACTGGCGGTCGACCGTTCCAAGCGTTCGGCGATTGCCGGCATGCTTTCTTCACCGTTCTTGCGTTGGTCATTTGGGCCGCCCGCCGCCGATCAACTCTTGCTCGTGCCGCAGGATCTGCGAACAGCCGATCCAAGCTTTTGGAACGAGATCGAGCATGGGCAATTCGGACTTGCTGGTAGCATAGCGTTTTTGCACGGGCGCTCGCCGTTTGACCTCGATCCGCCGAACGACGGTTGGGCGCGCGAGCTTCACGGTTTCGGGTGGCTGCGCAACCTCGCTGCTGCCGGTGACGATGAGGCGCGCGAGGCAACGCAGAGGCTGGCGGCCGAATGGGCCCTGCGCCGGTGTGGCGGCAATAGCATTGCCGCGGAGCCTGCGGTTGCCGCGCGCCGCCTCATCTCGTGGGTCTCCCACGCCAACGTGCTGCTCGAAGGCGCTGACCAGCAGACGTACCGGACCATTACGCAGAGCCTTGGCCGCCAACTCGTGTACCTGTCTGCAGCCTGGGGTGACGCGCCGGAGGGTTACCCGCGCCTGCTAGCGCTCATCGCGCTCACGTTGGCAGACCTATCGATTGCCGGGCACGATCGTCAGCTTAAAGGAGTCGAAGTGTCGCTCGCCGCAGAGCTAACAGGCCAAATTCTTCCCGATGGCGGCCACATCAGCCGCAACCCCAGTGTACTTGTCGAGATTATGCTCGATCTGCTGCCCTTGAGTCAGTGCTTCACCGCGCGGGCACGTACCACGCCAGCACCTGTTAGCGATGCTTTGCGACGCATCATGCCGATGCTGCGTCTATTGAGGTTGGGAGATGGCCTGCTTGCGCGCTTCAACGGCATGAGCGTGCCTTCCGCCGCGGGGCTGGCAACGGTCCTTGCTTATGACGACGGTTCAATATCAAAACTCACCGAGGCTCGTGATTCTGGCTACGTACGTCTTGAGCGCGAAAAGAGCGTCGTACTTGTCGACACGGGCTGTCCGCCCCCGCTCGCGATTGCCGGCGAGGCGCAGGCCGGTTGCTTGTCCTTCGAAATGAGTGTTGGCACGCAGTTGCTTTTCGTGAATGGAGGTATGCCGGGAGCGGCAGCAGCCGACTGGCGCCCTACGGCGCGCGCGACCGCGAGCCACAACACGTTGTGCCTTGCCGAAACGTCGTCGTCCAAGCTCGTTCGGCACCGTCGGTTGGAGGGATTGATCGGATCGCCGCCAATTCAATTGCCCGCGCGTGTCCAATGGAGCATGGATGATGCGGGCGGGGCGATCTCAATGGCCGCAAACCATGACGGTTATCTTCGCCGCTTCGAGCTCGTTCATTCACGCCGCTTGAGTTTGGTATTCGACGGTACCCGGCTCGAAGGTTGGGACCGGCTCGCTGCATCCCGCGGCGAGCTTCGATTGAGAAGAGATCTGCCTTTTGCGATCCATTTCCACCTTCACCCCGACGTCAAGTGCCGTCTGTTAAAGGAGCCGAACGAGGCGGAACTGATGCTGGCGGACGGCCAGAGCTGGCGCTTTAAGACCGAGGGCGCCGGCCTCACGGTTGAGGAGAGCGCCTACTTTGCCGACAGCAGCGGTCCGCGCCGCGCCATGCAAATTGTGCTGCGGGGGGTGACGTTTGGCGAGACCGAGGTTAGTTGGACGGTTGCGCGCGCGGACTGATTGAAAGGAACACGAATGACCAACGCCGAGACCAGAATCCGCCGCGCGCTACTTTCAGTATCGGACAAGACGGGGCTCATTGCGTTCGCCCGTGTTTTGTCGCATGCGGGCGTGGAGCTGGTCTCGACAGGGGGCACCGCTACGGTTCTGCGTTCTGAAGGTCTTGCGGTGAAGGACGTCTCCGAGCTGACTGGATTTCCCGAGATGCTCGATGGCCGGGTCAAAACGTTGCATCCAATGGTGCACGGCGGTTTGCTCGCCGTCCGCGGGAACGTTGAGCATGAGGCCAAGACGGCCGAGCACGGTATCGCGCCCATCGATCTGTTGGTCGTTAATCTCTATCCCTTTGAGGCGACGGTGGCCAAAGGTGCGTCATTTGACGACTGCATCGAGAATATTGATATCGGCGGCCCGGCTCTGATCCGCGCAGCGGCGAAGAACCACGCTGGGGTCACGGTCGTCGTCGAGGCCGCCGACTACGCGCGCGTTCTTGAGGAGATGGGAACGCACGGCGGAGCAACGACGCTCAAATTGCGCAAAGAGCTTGCCGCCAAGGCCTACGCCCGCACCGGCGCATATGATGCCGCGATCAGCGAATGGTTTGCTGCGGAACTCAACGCCGACATGCCTCAGTGGCGCTCGTTTGGCGGGCGCCGCGCCGAGCCCCTACGTTACGGCGAAAACCCGCACCAGTCGGCCGCTTTCTACGCGTCAGGCGACAAACGCCCCGGCGTGTCGACCGCCGTGCAGCATCAAGGCAAGGAGCTGTCTTACAACAACCTAAACGACACGGACGCCGCCTTCGAACTCGTTGCTGAGCTGGGAACTGGAACGCCGGCGGTTGCCATCATCAAGCACGCCAACCCGTGCGGTGTCGCAATGGCCGCCTCAATCAAGGAGGCTTATCTCAAGGCGCTCGCTTGCGATAGCGTCAGCGCCTTCGGCGGTATCATCGCGCTCAACGGCATGATCGACGCGCGAAGCCGCAGAGGAAATAATCAAGATCTTTACCGAGGTCGTCATCGCACCAGATGCGACGCCAGAGGCCAAAGCGCTCTTCGCCACAAAGAAGAACCTGCGCTTGTTGACGACCGGTGCTTTGCCCGATCCGCGCGCGCCCGGTGTGGCGGTGCGCTCGCTCTCAGGCGGTCTTCTTGTGCAGTCGCGCGATAATGGCGTCGTGGGGCCATCCGACTTTAAGGTCGTTACCAAGCGCGCGCCGTCCGAGCAGGAGCTGGCCGATCTCGCCTTTGCCTTTAAGGTCGCTAAGCACGTCAAGTCGAATGCTATCGTTTATGCGAAAGACGGCGCGACTGTCGGCATCGGCGCCGGCCAAATGAGCCGCATAGACTCAACCCGCATTGCCGCTTCCAAGGCCGCCAACGCTGCTGAAGCAATGGGCGCGAGCGAACCGCTGACAAAGGGTTCGGTCGTCGCCTCTGATGCCTTCTTCCCGTTTGCGGACGGCCTATTGGCGGCTGCCGAAGCCGGTGCCACGGCGGTCATCCAGCCGGGCGGCTCCATGCGCGATGATGAGGTGATCCAGGCGGCCGATGACAAAGGTCTGGCCATGGTCTTCACCGGCAAGCGCCACTTCCGGCACTAGGTCATGGCGAGTAAGGCAGAGGTTAGCTTGCGTCCCGCCAGCCGGTCGGACTGGGACCTCATCCGCGGCTGGCTCGTGCGCGACGACATCCAGAATTGGTGGGGGCCCGCCTCAGCGACCGAGACCGAGGTCAACATGGCATTGCGAACGGAGCATAGCCTCTGCCGCATCATCGAAGCAGGCGGCGCGCCGGTCGGCTATGCACACGCGGTCGACGCCACTATTTGGGGCGATGACCTGCCCCAAGATCTCGCCCCCGGCACGTGGGATCTCGATCTATTCATTGCGTCCGAAGATCATCGCGGCAAAGGCGTCGGCCAGGCAGCGCTTTCACTCCTGAAGGACGAAGTGTTTGCAACGACATTGGCCGTTGCCGTGTGTGTATTTCCATCGATCCGCAATGAGCGCGCCGTGCGGGCCTATGAGAAAGCGGGCTTTCAGTGGCAACGCATTTGGAACGATCCCTACATGGGCCCGTCCTGGTTCATGATTGCTACGCGCCCGCAGCGCTAGAGCAAGATCGTTCTTGATGAAAACGATCAGTCGCTAGTCGCTGGACTTTGGCGCGTTTGGGTCGGGCGCAGGAGGCGTATCGGCTGGCTCGTCTGCCTCACTTTTCTGCTCTGTCACCTCCTTGGCTTTTTCCAAGATCTCGCTGGTTGCTTGCTTAACCTTCTCCAAAATTTCTCTTGTAGCTTCAGCCGCCTTGTCGAGGATACTGGTGGCTTCGGACGCTTTGTCCATCGCGTCGTCGGTGGCTTCCTTCCCGGAGTCAATTGCCGAGCTCGTATGCTCCTTGGCCTTTTCGATCGCCTCTATGATTGCGTCTTTTGCCGTATCGATTGCTTTGTTGGTGGCATCCTTGGCCTTGTCGATAGCCTCGTCGGCCGAGAGTTCGTGGTCTACCTTGGTTGTCGTGCTCGAACTTTCGACCGCTGGTTTGTCAGCGGGTTCTTCTTGCGCGAGCGATGGCAGCACCATCAATGCCATTGCCGCAACTAGGAGGAATGTGAACGTCTTCATGAGAAATCCTGCTCTTGATTAGCTGTAGGTCGCCGTGCCCCCAACATATCGTGAGGGAGAGCTTAGGCTGCAAGTCGATGTTTAGCGCAAGCAAATGCGCCTCGTGGCATCTGCGCCCGAGGGGTGAGACAAGGGGAGCGGGGCGGGTCCGGCCTTCGCTGTGTTCGTTGCGGATGCGGCCTTCACCGCTCCACGCGAGCGCAAGGGTTTGTCCGCCGCCATTCCCCAGATTGCATCACTGCCCGGGGCGTCACCAACATTCCCGCGTCATGGCGTCATGACGAAGTCATGCATCACATAGAGGGGCGAGCTTGCGGCCCCCGACGTGATTGCGCCGTCCCATCCCGTACAGTCCGCCAGCGCACGTCTGCACGCCCGGCGCGTTTGGAATGGGCGGCGGAAGTTTAAGCGCGTTGAGGAGGAGAGGGGATAAGTTTGCGCGTTGCCACACACACGTCCGTCATTCCCCGGGTGTGAATACCCTTTGCCTCACCCAATACGTCATCCCCGCCACACCTCCCGTCATCCCGCCGGAGGGCGGGATCGATACGCCGCACGGCTCACGACTGTCGGGTTAAATCCAACGTCCGTTCCGCCCCCTCATTTTGGTGCCGGGCTAGACGTGTTGCAGCAAGGCGACATTCAGTTCACCGACAGTTACAT
>PVMK01124361.1_pt1 | contig 14201 bp, 13 predicted proteins | sample 1853481 | NCBI WGS metagenome assembly PVMK01 (sample SAMN08533507, study PRJNA380276) | Marine sediment metagenome, whole genome shotgun sequencing project. | reverse complement strand
GCGCCAGTGGCAGCGACAGGGTCAGTGGCAGCGGCAGGGGCAGCGACAGTGTCAGGGTCAGTGCCAGGGTCAGTGGCAGCGTCAGCGTCAGTGCCAGCGTCAGGGTCAGTGCCAGCGTCAGCGGCAGTGCCAGCGTCGGTGTCGGTGCCAGTGACGGCGACAGTGTCCCTGTGACGCGACTTGGTCATCGTGATCTCCTTTTTCGCGAGTGAGTGGGGTCGGGCTGGCGCCCTTTCGGGGAACCCCACTCACTCGCGAAAAAGGAGATCACTCATGGGACTCATCATTCAGCAACGGGCGCTACAGGCAGCAGGTGGGCTGCGGCAGGTTCTTCCGGTCGTTCGGAAGCGCGATCGGTCGCTCTTCGACCAAATCCACCGGGCGATGAATAGCGTCGTGCTCAATATCGCCGAAGCCGATGGCAACGATGCGGGGACGGCGCGGGCGCGATTCGCATCGGCGTGCGGCTCGGCCAAGGAAGTGCGAGCGGGTCTCCAACTAGCGGTGGCCTACGGGTACTTCCCGCAGACGAGGGTCAAAGCGGTGGACATCGCGCTCGATGAAGTCTGCGCGATGTCCTGGAGGCTCTCGGGCCGTTAGAGCCGCCGGCCCAAGCACCAAGTGATGGCACACACTTCGTCGAGCTTCTCGTCGAGGTGACTCGCCATGCGGGCCTCGATGTACCCCCAGTCGCTCGCGATGTTCAGCGCCGCGCGGACTTCCTTTGCGGACCCACATGCCGTGGAGAAGCGAGCCTTCGCATTCCCAGCGTCATTCCCGCGAGCCTCCGCGATGTTCAGCATCACACTCTGCGCAGCTCGCTTGAGTTGATCGGCCAGTGATTTATCATGCTCTCGAATGGTGTGGAGAAGAGGTGCCAGTTCGCGCACAACCCTTCGTGCCCTGTCGTAAACGTTCGTCTTTTCCATGAGCGACTCCTTGGATTGGGTTCGGGTCTCACCCCGTGTGGGACCCGAACCCAATCCAAGGACAAGCGAGAACAAAGCCGCATCTCGCAGCGCCCAGTGCCGCTGCCAGCGTCAGCGTCAGCGTCAGCGTCAGCGACAGTGCCAGCGCCAGCGACAGTGCCAGCGACAGTGCCAGTGCCAGCGTCCGCGCCAGCGCCAGCGCCAGCGCCAGTATCGGTGTCAGCCCGGGAGGAGGATGCGGCCGGACTCGGTGGCGGAGAGGGCTTTCCACCAGCGGTTGAGGTTGTCGAGGTCGTCGACGGGGAGCTCCAGAGGCTGGGTGTAGCCGAACCCTACGCCAATTGCGAAGTCGGCTAGGGTGAGGGTGTCGCCGGTGACGTATGCCTTGTCGGCCAAGTTGGCGTCGAGGACTTGGGCGTGCTTGCGGAAGTCCTTCGTGGCGCGCTCGATGACGCCTTGGTCCGGGTTGTCTCGGTTGAAGAACTTCTGTCCGAAGAGGCGGTTGAGGGCGTGGGTGAGGTGGTTCGATTCCCAGAACATCCAGCGGAGGATGTCGTAGCGCTTGGCGGACTTTGGCCAGAGGTCGGTGTCGCCTTGGCCGGCGAGGTAACACAGGATCGCGTTCGACTCCCACATGACGGTGTCACCGTCGACGAGGGTGGGGACTTTTCCGTTCGGGTTGAGCGCGAGGTATTCAGGCGTGCGTTGCTCGCCGGAGCGCAGGTCGACCGTGTGGGTTTCGAGCTCGATGCCGAGCTCGTTGGCGACGGCGTGTACCTTGCGGGCGTTGGGTGAGAACAGATTGGTGTAGAGCTTCATGAGGGCCTCCTCCAGCCGATCGAGCATATCGCCGCCGGGAGCCGAGGTTACAGGCCTGCAGATGGACGCCGATTGTAATAGTTCTGTCATCGATCTGGCTCTGGGTTTGTAATACAGAGACAAGTCGGGAATACAGAGGTGAGTCACAAGTTATGGGTGTGTCAAACGCAAAGCGCAATGCTCAAACAATGGACCGGTAAAGCGTTCCTTCGGGTCGCTGGTTGGAAGACAGACGGGGTGCGACCTGCGGTGGATCGGTACGTGATCATTGCCGCGCCGCACACGTCGAACTGGGACATGCCGTTCATGCTAGCGATCGCGTTCGTTTACGACATCCCGGTCCGGTGGATGGGCAAGCACACGCTCTTCAAGGCGCCGTTCGGTTCGTTCTTCAAGAGCCTCGGCGGCATTCCGATTGTGCGCCATCGCCCCGGCGGTGTCGTCGGGCAGATGGTCGAACACTTCGAGAACAACGAGTCACTGGCCTTGATGGTGCCGGCCGAGGGTACTCGCTCCCATGTCGAGTACTGGAAGTCAGGCTTTTATCACATTGCGCGAAGCGCCGATGTGCCGGTCATCCTTTCCTACCTCGACGCTCGCAAGAAGGTCGGGGGCATTGGTCCCGCGATCGAGCTCACCGGAGACTTCGGCGCGGACATGGACAAGATTCGCGAGTTCTATGCGGGCATGCAGGGATTTCGCCCGGAGAACATCGGCGTGATCAGGCTGCGCGAGGAAGACGTGGAAAAGGTCGTCGACCACGATGGGGCCGGGACCGACGACATCGATCGCCTCGCCGACAACCTGTAACATTTCCACCGGCTGGACGTCCTTTACATTCACTACCGGATCGTGAAACGATTTGGGCTTGCGAAAGGCGTTACCATGATCGACAGCGCCGTGTGGCTCAAAGTCCTCGACCCGGAAGAGCTTCCCGAGGGCCGCGTCAAGGCGGTCACCTGTAAACATCGAACCCTCTGCTTGACCCACTTCGAGGGGCAGTTCGCTGCGCTCGACAACAAGTGTCCGCACCAAGGAGGACCGTTGGGGGAAGGCTCGATCGAGAGCGGCTTGCTCCGTTGTCCCTGGCACGGATGGGACTTCCACCCGCTCACTGGCAAACCACCGGGCGGCTTCGATGACGGTGTCGAAACCTTTCCAGTCGAGGTCCGGGAAGACGGCGTGTACGTCGCGTTCCCCGAGGAAGATCTTCACGTTCGAACGTCGAGCGACGTCATGGTCGAGACGCTGACCAACTGGGGCGTACGATGGGTGTGGGGCATCGTGGGGCACTCGAACCTCGGGTTCGCCGACGCCATGCGGCGAAAGGAAGCTGCGGGAGATCTGGGCTACTTCGGCATCCGTCATGAAGGTGCCGCAGCGTTTGCCGCGTCGGCCTACGGCAAGCTCACAGGGCGGCCGGCTGCTTGCTTCGCGATCGCGGGGCCGGGTGCGACCAATCTTCTGACAGGGCTTTGGGACGCGCACGTCGACCGCGCTCCCACGCTTGCGCTGACCGGTCAGGTGCCGACGACCCTCATCGGGCGGGGAGCCTTCCAAGAAGTGGATCTCGCTGCAGCGTTTGGTGGCGTGGCGAAGTACACGGCGGTGGCTGCCAAGGACTCGAACTTCGCCGAGCTGGCCAGCCTCGCCTGCAAGCACGCGATCCTCGAGCAGGGTGTTTCACACATGGTCTTCCCCGACGACGTGCAGGTGGTCGAAGCGCCGGACGCGAAGGCCGGGTCGCCGGAGGGCCGGATCACAGCGCGTGACATCGCGCCGCCGGACGACTCGCTCGAGGCGGCGGTGAAGCGGATCGCAGAGGCCAAGCGCCCCGTGATCATCGTTGGGCATGGCGCCCGCTTCGTGATGGATTCGGTCATCGCGTTGGCTGAGCAGCTCAATGCGCCGGTGATGACGACGTTCAAGGGCAAGGGTCTCATCGCCGATGATCATCCGCTCGGCTGTGGGGTGCTCGGGCGTAGTGGGACGCCGGTGGCGAGCTGGTTCATGAACGAAGCCGATTTGCTCGTCGTATTCGGGGCGAGTTTCAGCAATCACACCGGCATCACGAGCTACAAGCCGATCGTTCAAGTCGACTACGACCCGATGATGCTCGGCAGGCTCCATTCGGTGACGGTCCCGGTGTGGGGCGAGATCGGCGTGACTGCGCGACTCATGAAGAAGCGGCTCGGACCGACCGCGGCGGTCGACCAGCGGCCGGACGTCGTAGACCGATGGAAGATCTGGCGGGAAGAAAAGACTCGCCGACTCAGCGAAGTGGAGGGTGGTGGTGTCCACTCTGCGGCGATCTTCGCGGCGCTCACGGCGACCGCGCCCGAAGATGCCATCATCGCGGTGGACGTCGGAAACAACACGTACTCGTTCGGCCGCTACTTCGAGTGCCAACGGCAATCGGTGCTGATGAGCGGCTACCTCGGCTCGATCGGGTTTGGGTACCCCGCTGCCATGGGTGCCTGGGCGGCGACACAGGAGAGCAATGGGCGCTTCAGTGGCCGCAAGGTCATCGCGGTGACGGGCGATGGCGGCTTCGCACAGTACATGGCCGAGTACACGACGGCGGTGAAGTACGGCATGGACATCATGCACGTCCTGCTGAACAACAGCGAGCTCGGCAAAATCAGCAAGGAGCAGCGCAGCGCCGATTATGACGTGTGGCAAACATCGCTCCACAATCCTAACTTCGCCGAGTATGCGGAGCTTTGTGGGCTGTTGGGACTGCGCGTGACATCCGCCGATGAGCTCGAGGGCGCGCTTGCCGAGGCACTGGCGCACGACGGCCCGGCGACCGTCGAAATTATCGCTGACCCACTCCTCATTTGACATAGGGAGACCCATGACTATCACGCAGGTTCGCAAACAAGAGAAGGTCGCCGTTGCCAAGTGGAGTGGCCTCGCGGACCGAGAGCCAACGTACGCGTTGGTTTCAGGGGTCGACTTGGTGGTGCTTCGGTACGACGACCAAGTGTCGGTGTTGTACGGCCGGTGCTTGCATCGGGGCGCCTTGATGGCCGACGCCAGGGTCGAAGGAGACAACCTCATCTGTGGCGTGCACGGGTGGGACTACCGCTACGACACTGGCGTCAGCTCCTACAACAACGCTGAGGTGCTTCGGAAGTTCCGCGCCTGGGTCGACCGCGACGCCGATGCGGTGCTCGTCGATCAAGAGGAGATTCGCGCCTGGGCGCGGCAGTCCCCCCAGCCGTACGATCGTACGGCGTACTTGGGGCTTTACGCGGATGTGCACGGCACACCCGTGGAGCCATTCACCCAGCACATCCAAGAGCTTGCACGCCACGGTTTGAAAAACGTCGGCCACGATGGCCCGGTCTCGGCGATGGGGGTCCCGCGCCAGGAGCTCCCGAGGTGGGAGGACGTGTTGCTCGTGACCGCGCAACTCGCGCGGAAGCCGTTGCTTGGCGACATGCCAGTGGGGTCCGAAGTGGTGATCGGCCCCGAGGCCAAGAAGCCGCTGCGCCTCGAGATTCCGCTGTTCGTCAGTGACATGAGCTTCGGAGCGTTGAGCCGGGAGGCCAAGGTCGCGCTCGCGAAGGGCGCAGAGCTGGCTGGCACGGGAATCTGTTCGGGGGAAGGCGGCATGTTGCCCGATGAGCAGGCGAGTAATTCGCGGTACTTCTATGAGCTTGCGTCGGGGCGTTTCGGCTGGAGCATCGACAAGGTGAAGAAGTGCCAGGCGTTTCATTTCAAAGGCGGGCAGGGCGCCAAGACCGGCACGGGCGGGCATCTTCCCGGCAAGAAAGTGAGTCCGGAGATTGCGGCCGTGCGCGGTCTCGAGTCAGGGCAGGCGGCGATCAGTCCTGCCACGTTTCCCGATTTGGACGGTCCCGCGGATTTTCGGCGCCTCGCCGAGGAGGTGCGAGAAGCCACGGGCGGTATCCCTGTGGGCTTTAAGTTGAGCGCGCAGCACATTGAGAACGACATCGATTTCGCGCTCGAAGCCGGAGCAGATTACATCATTCTGGACGGTCGCGGCGGGGCCACGGGTGCGGCGCCCAACGTCTTCAAGGACAACATCTCCGTGCCGACGATGGTTGCCCTGGCGCGCGCGCGGCGCCATCTCGACGCGCGAGCCCGTCCTGAGGTGACATTGGTCATCACGGGCGGGCTGCGAACCGAAAGCGACTTCGTGAAGGCGCTGGCCCTGGGCGCCGATGCGATCGCGGTCTCGAACTCCGCGCTTCAGGCGATCGGGTGCCTCGGCATGCGCGCTTGTCACACCAACAACTGCCCCGTGGGAATCGCCACACAGCAAAGTCATTTGCGTGCGAGGCTCGAGATCGAGAAGTCGGCGCAGCAGCTCGACAACTTCTTCCGTGCGACAGTCGATCTAATGAAGGTGCTGGCGCGCGGTTGTGGGCACGCGCACCTCGACCAGTTCGAACCCAGCGACCTCACGACCTGGAAGCGCGAAATCGCCCAGCTCACAGGCATTCACTATGCGGGAGTCACGCCGCCGTGATCTGGAAGGCCCTCGGCGCGGCGTTTTCTGGGGAGCTTACGCAGGCGCGCCTTCAGTTGCATTGGGCGGCGCAGTTGGTGAGCGCGCCCGGAACGAGCTTGCTTCCCGCGGAAGCGGACTATGGCCACACCAACCTCGGTTGGGACTCGAGGCTCGGTGTCTTGGCCGGCCGCAACGCGGGCGCGGAGTCGTTGCAAGCCGTGTTGGTGTTCGAGGCGTTGGAGCTGCTGGTGATCGACGCTGGGCGCGAGCGTTGTTCAATGCGGCTCGGTGGTCACACCTTGCAGCAGGCCCTGGCTTGGCTCGGGAAAGAGATGGCCGGCGATGAATCTGCGCTCGTGTTGCCCGTTCATGACATGCCCTCGAACGTGGTCGGTGAAGGCGGTGTGTTTTCAGACGCAGGGGCCGAGGCGCGCACCGAGCTCGCCGCATGGTTTGCGAACGCGTTTGCCACGATTCGCGAGGTCGTGTCCGACGAACCGGCAGCGTCGCCCGTGCGCTGTTGGCCTCACCACTTCGATGTGGCGAGCTCGATTGCACTCGATGCCGGTGGTGGCTCCGAGGAGGCGCGGAGCATTGGTGTCGGTTTTTCGCCGGGCGACGGTTCTTATGACCAGCCGTACTTCTATGTCACGCCCTGGCCGTATCCCGAGAGGGAAGAGCTTCCGCCGCTCGCGGCCGGCGCGCACTGGCACCGAAACGGATGGACGGGAGCGGTGCTCACGGCCGAACGCTTGATCTCGGTGCCGCTCGCCGAGCAGGAGCGCGCGGCCCGCGAAGCACTCGACAGAGCTCTGTCCGCGTGCCTTGAGCTTCTCGGCGCTTAGCGTCCGAGCAGTAGCACGCCGACACCCGCCGCGATCGCGATGACCTGCGGCCAGCCGGGAAGGGCGGGGCTGTCGTGTTCGTGGGCCCAGTCGTGCGTCACCACGTGCAATAAGAGGCCGCTCACCGCCGCCTCGATCCAGGCTTCGCCGCGCGTCCAGGCTCCGAGCGAGGTCTGCTGCGCGAGCACGACGCCCAAAGATCCCACCAGCGCCAGGCCGACTGCGCGCCGGACGCCGCTACGGACGCCGTGCGCGGACGTGAACGCGAGCGTGATCAATGCGGTGACCGGTACCGAGTGCACTGCGATGGCGGTCAGCACGTCACCGTGCTGATGCCCGGCATGTGCTTCGCCGGTGAACGAACCGAGTGCGAGACCGTCGCCGAGCTTGTGGACCATCAAGCCCCAATAGCTGAGCTCGAGGCCCATCGTCGAAGAGTGATCGTGTTCGGGGTCCTCGTGTGCGGCACGTTCGATGAGCCACGGCGCGAGGAACGCGACGGCGACTACGATCAAAACCACCGGGCCTCCGGCACTGACCGCATCCGGGATCAGCCGCCCGACCACGACGGCGACCGACGAGACAATCGCAAAGGTGCGGATCGCGTCGAGGAGCCGGCCACGCCCGGGGGCGACGAGGCCCACCACGGCCCCCATGGCGACGGAGGCTAGTACGATCGCGATCGGCCACTCCATCGAGCCGACTTACCACACTCGAGACGGTCCGGGCTTCGTTAGATGCCGAGCGAGTCGGCTTCTTGCGCGGCTTCCTTCGCGAGGTGTTCCTGCGCGCATGTCGGGCACATGACGGCTTCCTTCGCGATTTCGTAGCCCGCGCCGCCCGGATCGTCCGCGAACTTCGAGCGGGCGCCGGGGCGTCCCTTCTGTGCTTTGCCGCGGCTCGGGTACTCGGCGGGCCGGCGTTCGGTCACCACCTTCGTCGCCCGCTCTCCGGGGCGCGACACTCGATTGCAAAGCTGACATCGGTACATTCAGGGACTCCTCGGTCTGAGAACCCGCTCTGTGGCACATGGGCTGGGCCCGAGCAACCCAAGGAGCTGTGGGGCCGATCATCCCAAAATGGTGGCTCAGGCGCCGAGGAGCTTGGCGATTTCGGGGGCTGCGTAGGTCAGGACCCCGTCGGCCCCGGCGCGCTTGAAGGACAGCATGCTCTCGAGGATGATTTTATCCCAGTCGAGCCAGCCCTGGTCGGCCGCCGCGCGCAGCATCGCGTACTCGCCGCTGACTTGGTAGGCGAAGGTCGGCAGCCCAAACGACTCCTTCACGCGGCGGATGATGTCGAGGTAGGGCATGCCCGGCTTGACCATGACCATGTCGGCGCCTTCGGCCACATCGAGGGCGACTTCGCGGAGCGCTTCGTGGCCGTTGGCGGGGTCCATCTGGTAGGTGCGCTTGTCGGCCGTGCCGAGGCTCTGGGCCGAGCCCACCGCGTCTCGGAAGGGGCCGTAGAATGCCGAGGCGTACTTCGCGGAGTAAGCGAGCAGGCTTACGTGGTCGAGGCCCTCGGCGTCGAGCGCGTCGCGGATCGAACGGATGCGGCCGTCCATCATATCGCTTGGGGCGATTACGTCGCAGCCGGCTCGTGCTTGCACGAAGGCTTGCGCACAGAGCACAGCGACCGTCTCGTCGTTGAGTACCTCCCCGTCGTTGACGATGCCGTCCTGGCCGTGGGTCGTGTACGGGTCGAGCGCGACGTCGCAGATGACGCCGATGCCGTCGTGCGCTTCTTTGATGCTGCGAACGGCGCGACACACGAGGTTGTCCGGGTTCGTCGCTTCGTCGCCGTTTGGGGTCTTCAGCTCCGGGGGCGTCACGGGGAATACAGCGACGGCGGGGATGCCGAGCGCCTTGGCTTCGCCCACGGCCTCCACGAGAAGATCGATGCTCAAGCGCTCGACCCCGGGCATAGAGGGAACCGGCGTGCGCACGCCTTGCCCTTCTTGCACGAACATGGGCCAGATCAGGTCCGCTGGCGTGATGTTCGATTCCCGGGTGAGGCGGCGCACCCAATCGTGGCGCCGATTGCGCCGCATGCGCGTGCTCGGGAACTCCGGATGACCAATGGGCGCCATGAGTGCGGGCAGCCTAGCATGGGGCTACAATCCGTGCGTGAGATTCGGAGTCCTAGTTCTAGCCATGTCGCTGTGCGTGGCCGCCTGCTCGACGACGATGACGGGGCGCAGGCAGCTCACACTCATCCACGAAGACAAGATGGACGCGCTGGGCATTGCGGCGTTCGCCAGCCTGAAGCAGCAAGGGGAGCTCAATCAGGATCCGGCGATCGACGAGTATGTGAGATGTGTGGTGGTCGCCATTCTGGAGGTGATTCCTCCGGGATACGGTCCGGACGACGGCCGTTGGGAGGTGCTGGTGTTCGAGGACACGCAGCCCAACGCGTTTGCGCTTCCCGGGGGAAAAATAGGGGTCCACACGGGTATGCTCGACGTGGCGACGACACCGGCACAACTCGCCGCCGTCCTTGGTCACGAAGTGGGGCACGTCTTGTTGCGCCACGGAAACGAGCGCATGTCGCATTCGATCTTGACGGACACCGCTATGAACACCGCTTCCATTGCGGTGGGCGCCACTGCTCCGGAGTACCAGGATCTAATCGTCGGAGGGCTCGGCGTCGGAGCCCAGTTCGGCGTGCTGTTGCCGTTTAGCCGCAAGCACGAGAGTGAGGCGGACCAAGTGGGCCAAATCTTCATGGCAGAAGCCGGCTTCTATCCGGCGGAGGCGATCACCCTTTGGCAGAACATGGCGGAGATGAGCGGCCAGGGGCCGGCTCAGTGGCAGTCGACGCATCCTTCGGACGCGACCCGTATCGCGAAGCTTCATGCAAACCTTCCGCGGGCGATGGCGGAATATGAGAAGGCGCGTGCCGCAGGGAAGAACCCCCAATGCGAACCGCCGCCCGACGAGTGGACCAACCCCGAAGCGTTGCCATAGCGCTCAGGTGTGCGCCTGCACGAACCGAGCGACCGCTTTGCCGATTTCGTCGGGCGAATCCTCTTGAATGAAGTGGAGGCCTTTCACAGTGATCTCTTCCTGGTTGGGGAGCTGACGCGCAAACTCGCGGTGAGCGCCGGCCAGAATGCTGCCTGGGTCGGCGTTCACGAAGAGCTTCGGCACCGGGGTGCTGGCTTGCAGCCATTTCGAATAGGCGTCGACGATCTCGTGAACGTCTCTCGGTTCGCTGGCGATTGGGATCTGGCGCGGCCACGTGAGGGTGGGGCGCCGCGATTCGCCCGGTTCGGTGAAGCGCGCGCGGTAGCGGTCCATCTCCTCGCTACTGAGCTTCCGGATGATCGAGGAGGGCAAGATGCGTTCGATGAAGACGTTCTTGTCGAGGATGATCTCTTCGCCCGCGGGGGTTCGCATCGCCTTGAAGATTTTGCGCCCGGATTGAGGCCACTCATCCCAGCCCGTGAGTGGGCGGACGATCGCCTCCATATAAGCGATGCCCTGGACTTGTTCGGGATGGCGGCGCGCCCAGTGGAAGCCGAGCCCGGATCCCCAATCGTGAATGACCAGGAAGACCGGTTGGTCGCCGACCACTGCGTCGAACCAAGCGTCCAAGTATCGACGGTGATCGACAAAGCGATATCCGCTCGAGCTCTCACCCGAATCCCCCATTCCGATGAGGTCGGGGGCAAGGCAGCGCGCGATGGGAGCCACCTCCTTGATCACGTTGCGCCAGAGGTAGGACGATGTTGGGTTGCCGTGGAGGAAGACCGCGATCGGGCCTTCTCCCTCCGTGTCGACGTATGACATCTCGCTGTCTTCGACAGCGACCCGTTTTCTGGGATGCGGGTCGGCGGCTGCGATGGCGCCCATGGTGTATAGTCCGCCGGATGACCGTGGGCCGCAAATGAGTGACGCGCCCCCAATCGTGTTGACGGTTGCAGGTTCCGACCCGTCCGGCGGTGCCGGGGTGCAGGCGGACCTCAAGACGATTCATCAGCACGGTGGATACGGCGCGGCTGTGCCGACCCTGATTACGGTGCAGAACACCGAAGGGGTCGGGGCGGTCGAGCTGCTATCTCCGGATCTCGTTCGGGCGCAGCTCGCGAGCCTGCTGGGCGATGTCGCGCCGGCGGCCGCCAAGACCGGCGCGCTCGGTTCGCCAGGGGTCGCCCATGTCTTGGGGTCCTTCATGGAGACGACGTCCTTTCCCTGGGTCGTCGACCCCGTCTGGCTTCCGACTCGCGGAAGGCCGCTTTCTACCGGCGCTGTGGTGGAAGCTTATAAGGAAGCGGTCATCCCCCGTGCCGCGCTCGTGACACCAAACGTCCAGGAGGCGGCGCTGTTGGCCGACATGGCTGTGCTCTCCCTCGAAGAGGCTCGAGAAGCGGCCGAGCGGATAGCCGCGCTTGGGGCGTCGGCGGTGCTCGTCAAAGGCGGGCATCTCCAGGGCTCTGCGCGAGGCACCGATCTGCTCCTGTACCGGGGGCGGGTCACCGAGCTCCCGGCGCCCGAAGTTGTCCCGGGTCGCTTCCACGGAACCGGATGCGCGCTCTCCGCAGCGATCACAACTCGGCTCGCGCTTGGGCAGGACATTCCAGCAGCCGTCGAGGGGGCGAAAGCATGGCTCACGGGAGCGCTCGCTCATGCTTTCGCGATCGGTAGGGGCGCGCACACTGTGAATCATTTCTGGCCTCTAGACCCGAAACCTTAATTCCTCTCGAAGTTAGGCAAACGCTTTAGTTGCCTCGCCTTTTGGGAGGCTGCTACATGCGAGCAGGTTTCGCATGGCGCGGCGTCGGAAGAAGAAGGGGGCTCCGCAGATCGAGCTGCCTATGGACAGCATCGAGGACGCGTCGCTCGTCGTCGAAGCGCAGCGCCGCTATCTCAACTATGCGTTGAGCGTCATCACCTCTCGTGCGCTGCCGGATGTGCGTGACGGCCTGAAGCCGGTGCAGCGACGAATCCTGTACGCCATGTATCACGAGCTTCGCTTGCGGAGCGACGTCAAACACCGGAAGTCGGCAGCGATCGTCGGTGACGTGATGGGCAAGTTTCACCCGCATGGCGACACCGCCATCTACGACGCCCTGGTCCGTATGGCCCAGCCCTTCACGTTGCGGGAGCCGCTCGTCGACGGCCGCGGCAACTTTGGCTCACCCGATGGCGATTCGGCGGCGGCGATGCGGTACACCGAGGCCCGCCTTCAGAAGCTCGCCGATGAGCTCCTGGTCGAGCTCGCGAAGAAGACGGTTTCCTTTCGTCCGAACTACGACGGGCGGTTGTTCGAGCCGATCGTCCTCCCTGCGCGCTTTCCGAACCTATTGGTAAATGGCTCGCAGGGCATTGCGGTTGGGATGGCAACCTCGATTCCGCCTCACAATTTGTCCGAGGTGATCAAGGCCTGTGTGGCGCTCATCGACGGTGACCTCACCACCCATCAGTTGATGAAGTTCGTGAAGGGTCCCGACTTTCCGACGGGGGGCGAGCTGATCAGCAGCAAGGGCGAGCTCGCCGCCGCGTACGAGACCGGGCACGGTTCACTGAAGCTCCGTGGTGAGTGGAAGACCGAGAAACCTCGGAGCGGCAACCCGTCCATCGTGATTCGATCGATTCCCTATTTGGTCGAGCGCAGCACGGTCGTCGAGAAGATCGCCGAGGTGATCATTGCCAAGAAGCTGCCCGTGTTGTTGGACGTGCGTGACGAGAGCACCGACGACTGCCGCATCGTCTGCGAAATGAAGAAGGACGCCGACCCGCAGCTCATCATGGCGTACCTTTACAAACACACCCCGCTTCAGACGAACGTGCAGGTGAACCTCACGTGCCTCGTCCCCACCGCCAATCCCGAGGTGGCGGCGCCGCAGCGCATTGGCCTCAAGGCGATCCTTCGGCACTTCCTCGACTTCCGAATGGAGGTAGTCACCAAGCGCCTCGAGTTTGAGCTCGACCAGCTCCTCAAGCGAATCCACATCCTCGAAGGCTTCGTCCTCGTCTTCGATGCGCTTGACGAGGCGATTCGGATCATCCGCCGGTCGGAGGGTAAGCAGGACGCGGCTCAGAAGCTGATGAAGCGCTTCGAGCTGGACGAGCTACAGGTCGACGCGATCCTCGAGCTGAAGCTCTACCGCCTGGCAAAGCTACAGATTCTCGAGATTCGGTCCGAGCTGGCGCAGAAACAAAAGGAAGCCCGCCGCGTGCAGAAGCTACTGAAGAGTCCCGCGGCGCGCTGGAAGCTGGTGCGCGCGGAGCTCTTGGAACTGGCCTCCAATTACGCCGATCCACGGCGGACCCGCATCACAGCCAAGCTCGACGAGCCCGAGTTCGACGCCGAGGCCTTCATCGTCGACGAGGACGCGATGGTGGTCGTCACGGAGCAAGGGTGGGTCAAGCGGCAGCAGCGGGTGAAGGACGTGGCCTCGACGCGTGTGCGAAAAGGCGATCGCGTGCTGGCCGTTCTTGCGGGGTCTACCCGAAGCTCGGTGGCGTTCTTCAGCAGCCACGGGGTGTGCTACGTGAGTCGCATCGTCGATATTGGGGCCACGACAGGTCACGGGACGCCGTTGCAGACGATGTTCAAGATGGCCGACGGCGAGCGAATCGTCGGGGCGATGGGCTTCGACCCGCGCTTCTTGGAAGTACCGCCTGTCGACGACGAATCCGAGGAGCCGGAGCCTCCATACGCCATCGCGGTCACACGCGGCGGGCTCGCTTTGCGCTTTTCCCTTCGTGGTCATCGGGAGCCCTCGACCCGCTCCGGGCGCAAGTTCACTCGACCCAAGAAGGGGGACGAGGTGATCTATGTGGCGCCCGTGTTCGAAGAGGACTGCATCACTTGTGTGACGAAGCAGCGCCGGGCCTTGGTCTGTGAAGCGGAGGATGTGTCGCTGCTGGCCGGCGCGGGGCGCGGGGTCATGTTGATCAAGCTGCAGAAGGATGATGAGGTTCTAGCCGCGCGCGTGCTGTCGTATGAGGACGACGTCCTGCTGGCCAAGCGCGAAGGTGGCAGCGAGTACCGAATCACGCTTCGCAAGTACGAAGTGGTGTCGCGGGGCGGAAAGGGATTTCAGCTCTTTACGCGTGGCGCGATCGCAGGGGAAGTCTATCAAGAACCCGAGATTCCCATGTTTCCGGAGGATTA
>PVMK01181296.1_pt1 | contig 14204 bp, 17 predicted proteins | sample 1853481 | NCBI WGS metagenome assembly PVMK01 (sample SAMN08533507, study PRJNA380276) | Marine sediment metagenome, whole genome shotgun sequencing project. | reverse complement strand
ATTCCAAAAAAGCATTCGTTAATCTCTCCCCCAGGTCTTTTCCGGATTGAGGCAGTACCAGCCAGTCAGGTCCCGTAATATCATTAAAATAAGTCCCTTCATTTTCAGGATAATAAAAGATCACTTTTTTATAACAGGCATCCAATTTACTTATAGTTTCAATTGTATCCAGAAGGACTGCTTCGTATAGGCCTGTGGCCTGTCTGTAGGTCAAAGGAGGAACCAGCCTGGTCTTCACCTTCCCCTCTTCCGGATATTTGGCCATTATACCTATTGTGATATCTAAACCCTGTTTATTATTACTTAAGATCAATTGAGTCCTTAAAATCTTCTAAATATTTAATAATAGATCTTATTGGTGATCCCTACCTTAACATAAGTATTTTTAATATCTTCCTGATCCAGCCCCGGCGTGCAATCTCTGCAAACCATTCATCCGTGGCTCTCTGAAGTGCCATGCCCATAGTCGGGTATACATGTGATGTCAGGCCGATATCATAGATCCTTGCAGATTTTTTCCTGGCCAGGACAAATTCATTTATAAGCTCTCCCGAACGGTGCCCCAAAATATGGGTCCCGAGTATTTTTCCGGTCCTTGTAGCCAATATTTTTACTTTTCCCTGAACTCTTCCCTCTACTATTGCCCTTTCATCTCCACTAAAGGGCTGCCTGTACACATTGTATTTTAGTCCCATATTCTTGCACTGTTCTTCTGTGAGTCCCAGATGAGACAGTTCCGGATCTGTAAATGTGGTCCAGGGAATACCCTGGTAGTCAACTTTGCTTCTAAATGGGAAAAGTGAATTACGGACAGCGATCTTTGCTTCAATCTCTGCAATATGGGAGAACTGATTTATTCCATTGCAGTCGCCTGCTGTCCAGATATTCGGTACGGTAGTCTTAAGATGGCTGTTTACACTAATACCATTCTTATTATATTCCACGCCTATAGCGTCTAAATTGAGACCTTCTACATTAGGTTTTCTTCCAACAGCAATAAGCATGCTTTCAGCAGAAAACTTTTTCTTTTTATCTCCTATACAGATCGTACATTTGCCAGTCCGGAGTTTTACCCAATTTATCCTGGTATTCAGGTGAATGTCTATATTCTCCTTTTTCAATATTTCCATCAGGTCTGAACTGAGTTCCCTATCATCTTTTAGCAAAATACTCTCATTTGCTTCAAATAGATGGATCCTGGTGCCTAATCTATTGAAGGCCTGTGCCATTTCAATACCAATATTGCCCCCGCCTATGATTAACATTGATTCCGGAAGTTCCGGTAGATCCCATATTTCCCTATTGGTCAAATAACCATCATGCAGGCCCTCTATATCGGGTATCCGTGGTGATGACCCGGTACATAATATAATTTTTTTAGTAAAAATATTTTTATTATCTATGGTTAAATTATGATTATCTATAAAAGATGTATTTCCAAAATAAACTTTTACACCGTAGCGGTCCAATAGTTTCTTTGCTTTGGAGGCCTTTGATGCACTCTCGGTAACCTGTTTAATATGTTTAAAGACATCTCTATTGTCTTTTAATCCGATCCTCTTAAAATCTTTTGATTTCCCAAATATATTATTAAATCTATACACGCTTTCAGCATAGGATATTAGTGCTTTAGAAGGTACACAACCGGTCCAGGAACATTCACCTCCCAGGCGGTCGTCTTTTTCAATTAATGCCACTCTCGCACCAAAAGCTCCTGCAGACACTGCCGCAACAAGTCCTGCAGCTCCTCCTCCAATAATAGTAAGATCATATTTTAAATCCTTCAATGCTGTTCACCTCCGCATTAAGAAAAATTATTTCTCTTATAGTATATATATATTAATGTATCCAATTTTTATAAATTTTTCTATTTTTTATACTATTTATGATTATACCAAATAGTAGTCCATGCTTTTCGAATATCTGTTGAGACCATTTTTTAAGCCAGGAAACTATCAGGAATTGGATCTTGGCTTGAGCCCGGGTTCCCGGACAGGTTCCCAGGATTTAACTGAGTATATGAGAAGATAAATGCTTACTTTGTTTTGATTATTATTTATTTAACTATCTGAAAAGTTCAGAAGAGTTTTTAAGTATATACTTTCTTTACATAAGGTGAAGTTGATAGTCTGAGCAATGCGGGGTATTTAATATCGAACTGTATTTCACTTCCCACTTCAATATTATTACTTTTTGCGTGCAGGATCAGGTGATCACTGCTTGCCCCGATTATATCAGCTTTGATCTTAGGCTCTATAGCTTTTGCATCAACATCCTGTTCCCCGATACCGACGATTATACGATTAATAGGTCCAATATTTGTAAATTCAGGTTTGAATCCAAATGTACTCTGGCATTTATTACCATATGGCAACGAAGGTTTTAATTTGCTTTCTATTACCTCGCATATCAAAGTAAACGCATCAATATATAGATCCGGGATCCTATTTTTATGCATTGGTTCCCTACCCAATAAAATAGCTTCACCAATTCTTAAATTGTTGATATTCCCGGTATCATCTGTTTGGGAAAGCCACTGGTAATTTGCTGAATTTCCACCTGAGACCATTTTTATTTTTATATGGTATTTTTCTTGGATGTGATCAACTATCCGGGACAATTCAGTCATATTTTTATCTGATGGTTCGATACCTCCAAAGCAGGCAAGATTTACACCAATTCCATATAATTCGATGCCCTTCAGCGGTATTGCTTGTTCAATAATAGAATCCATATCTTCAGGCAGGATACCTTCCCTTAGATCGCCCAGTTCCATCATCAATACTACTTTATGTTTTTTATCCTGCTTCAAGGAGTGTTCAGATAGTAATTTAATTGTTGATATTTCAGAGTTTAAGCTTATATCAGCATATTTGACAATATCCGGAACTTCAGTGTGCGTAGATAAGCGTGTAATTAAAAACTCTGCCTTTACACCGAGATTCTTTCATTTTTTTAATGTCCTGGCCCTGGAAACTGCTATAGTATTGATCCCGCACTCAAGTAGTGCACTTGCAATTTCAGGGGAACCCGCTACCCCTTTTATTACGGCAGTAATAGTAATGCCTTTCTTTGCAAATTCCTTTTTCAATGTCCTGGCATTATGCTTTATTTTCTTTATGTTTATTTCTAATCTGGACATTAAATCATCTTATACCTTTTTAAAGCTGATTTTATAATCTCACCGATTAAATCGGAAGAACTCATATTATCTGCCGCAGCCATGAATCCAATGTAGCTATGTGGTTTTTCTTTTGGTGTGCACATTAACCCGCAAAAGAATTAATTTCTAAAGATAGGGCCTTCTTTGGTCAATACAGTATCGATTCGTCCATAATCTTTAAAGCCAATAACCTGATAAGCTTTTTTTACAAATTCCTTAATCTTACAGATATCTTCATCGTCTAACCGGGCCGGACAATAGAAAGTATCATCATCGATTTCTTTTTTATCAAATGTTAAAAAACTTCCAGCTCCATTAAAAGAAATTTCAAGCGGTGGAAGTACTTTAATATCATTTTCATTACCTATCAGGCCAAAAGAAATTTCAGTTCCCTGTAAAAATTTTTCAATTAAAACAGGCTGCTTTATTGTATTTAATCTTTCTTCAACACCTTTTATGAGCTGTCTATAATCTTTAACCACAGAGTTGTCATCAATTCCAGCACTTCCCCTGCCTGCGACAGGTTTAATAAATAAAGGATAATCAAAAGGTGGACTATCTTTAAATATGGAGCAATCCTCTACAGATTTTACAACCCGGAAAGGAGATGTCTGCAATCCCTTGCTTTCCCATATCATTTTTGATAATGACTTATCTACTGCAATAGCAATTGCAGCAGTATCCGATCCCACAAAAGGTATTTCAAGATCTTCTAATATGGCAGCTTCCGCCATACTTGAAACATTAAATACCAGATCGACCTTATTATCCTCTAAATCTTTAATAAAAGATTCACCATAGTTGATGGTGTATACTTCGTAACCGGCATCAATTAATGCCTGTCGGTGATGGGTAATTTCTTTATGTGTTTCGTCAATTACATTATCTGCACCTACAAATTTTTCTTGTATTTTAAAATTACCTCTTTTTTTGTTTAATAATCCAATTTTAATTTTCTTCATTTTTAAACAGCCTTAGAATTTAATGTTTTAATATAATTTATAAAAATAAGATAATCTACGACATTTAATTTAGATAGGTAACAGTAGATAGCGGGTAGCCCTTAATTAATATACTATCAAACAAAAGAGAGTTACCCAAAAAAACCCCGAGTTATTTTTCAGCTTCATCTTACGACCTTAGGTTACTTGACACCTCGGGGCATAATTCTTTGAACTTTTAACAGGTCTTTTTAGTATATAATTTACTTTTTACACTCTTTCGGATGTAAATTTCAGTCTCTACTAAAACTTCCCAATATTCAAAGAGCGCTATAAGTATATCAAATAAACATATTTTTAAAAAATATTATTTTCTACAAGGAGGATATTGGCTTTACTCTGGAAACTAGTCCAAATTAAAAGCCTTGTGTTGTTAGGGAGCGGGTCACCCCATTGTTTGGCGAAGAACCCCTATTACCAATGAGTGGAGCCCGCGATCGGATTTGAACCGATGACCTTTTCCTTACCGAGGAAATGCTCTACCAACTGAGCTACACGGGCTGGAAGTTTATGGTGGAGGAGAGAGGATTTGAACCTCTGAAGGCTAAGCCGGCAGATTTACAGTCTGCTCCCTTTGACCACTCGGGCACTCCTCCACAATGGAGCCGGCGATCCGATTTGAACGGACGACCTGCTGATTACAAATCAGCTGCTCTACCAACTGAGCTACACCGGCATAAAAATTTGCCTTACCATTATCAACATCAAAAGGTAGCTTGTCAAGAAAACAAATACCAAATATTTGTCCTGGCTCCGCAAAAAGCAATATTAATAAAAATGCTATAAATTTTCAATAGCTAATTTAACCGCACCCTCTACAGGATTGGCTACAAGCGGTTTAAAATTTATTTTATTAAACCTGTTTTCAAGGCTGTCCATCACAAGATCCCTGAAATATTTTTCACACTTAAAGAGACCCCCCACAAATACAATATCAAATTCCTTGCCTTCCAGTCCGAGTTTTGATGCCACGGTTGTAACAGAGAGTACCGCCTCCTCTGCTTCACCGGCTAAAATTTCCCTGCTAATTATATCTCCATCATAGGCGGACCGGCATACCAGCCTGGCAATGGATCCTATCCTTTCCTTTGAAAAGACCTCCACGTAAGCCCAGCCGATAATATCCACTTCCTTTTTTAATCCCAGCTCATTTAAAATTGCAGCTGAGAGCAAGGTCTTTTCACCTCTGCCATCATATGCCTTCATAACAGCCCTCAGGGCTTTTACACTCGCGGAATATCCGCTTCCTTCATCTGCAAGCAGATAGTCCCACCCTGTCGAGCCAGCCTGGTCCCCGCTTTCATTTATGCCAAAACAATTGGACCCTGTACCCGCGATTATAATGAGCTTGTTTGCCGCATCGCTTCCTGCTTCCAGCCCGATTCTTGTATCATTGAAAATAAGGCTTTTTTTGAGATCAAGATATCCTTTCAATGTTTCATTATGGGCAATCTTTTGATAGTGCCTGCTATCATCAGGGACATTAAATCCTGCAAAACCAAAACAGGAACTCCCAAATCTTATCTCCCGGTCAATACCGGCCAGTTCCATAGCATCAAATATTGCTTTATTAAGATTGCCTGCAGCTTTTTTTACACCAACACTGGTAAAACTTCCTGATCCGGATATTGATTCCGATATTGTATTGCCCTTGCTGTCTGCAATTCGGGCAGTGGTCTTAGTTCCTCCAGCATCAACACCTAGAATATATATCATAAATAACTTCCTTTACTAATAATGATCTATTTATTATCTCTAATCCTTCAAACTATTAATTCAACTTAAATAATAACTCATTTTGCAAATGAGCAAAATAATTTTTATATTGTTTTAAAATCCTGTAAAACAAATATAATATTATTATATGAAGGATCCAGTCGAAGGGCTTGCTCTCTGGGAGGAGATTCAAATGGCATCTAATGATCTTATAAGGAAAAGTACTGCATCAGGAAGTTTTTATCCTGCTGATCCGGATGCACTAAGAAATCAGATAGATGGTTTCATGGATAATGCTGAACTGATGGGCATCCATAATATAAAAGCTATTATAAGCCCGCATGCAGGCTATGTATACTCCGGACAAATAGCAGCATACTCCTTCAAACAGGTTGCTGGCATCAAATATGACAGTGTGATCATAATAGCTCCATCACACGCAGAATATTTTGACTACTCTTCAATTTATCGGGGTGATGCCTATGAGACCCCTCTGGGACCGGTTAAGATCGATAAAGAAAGGGCAAATGCCCTTTCTGAGTCCAGTCCCCGGATCCAGCAATCTGCTTACGGACACCGTGACGAGCACAGCCTTGAAGTACAGCTGCCTTTCCTGCAGGTCATATTCGGAAAAGATATGAGTATAGTGCCGGTAGTGATCGGAAACCAGAGCAGGGAAAATATAGAAGAACTTGGCAGTATTGCAGGAGAGCTTTTTTCCGATGATAATGTACTAATAATAGCAAGCACCGATCTATCGCATTATCATCCGTATGATACTGCTTCAAAACTTGACGAAAGGGTAAGCGGACTTATCGGTTCATTTGATACCGGAAGACTGATGGAAGAGTTTACCAGTGATAAAGCTGAGATGTGCGGCGGCGGTCCGGTACTGGCTGCTATGATGATATCTGCAGCAATGGGGGCAAATTCTTCAAAGATAATCAAATATGCAAATTCCGGGGATATATCAGGTGACAGGAGTGCAGTCGTAGGATACCTGTCAGCTGCATTTTATAAAAATAGATCTTAAATAATCCAAATGCTTAAGCAGTGTCTGGCGGATAAAGGAGACATTTATGAAAAACCTTGAACTCTCAGAAAAACAAAAAAAACTTCTTCTTGAAATAGCCAGGGATACTATCAGGAACAGGGTCCTTGGGACTGCACAGGCAGATCATGATATAGATGATCCCACACTGGAGATCGAATGTGGCGCATTTGTCACGATCCACAAAAAAGGAGACCTGCGGGGCTGTATTGGAAATATCATTGCAGAAACACCTTTATGGCTCACAGTGAGCAATATGGCCATACAGGCAAGTACTGCCGATCCCCGTTTCCCTCCGGTATCTGCTGACGAGCTCGATGAGATCGACATAGAGATATCGGCACTTTCTCCACTCTGGAAAACAGATGACCTGAATGAGATAGAAGTCGGAAAGCACGGATACTTATCAAAAAAGGTTTTAACCAGGGCCTTCTACTTCCCCAGGTGGCAGTAGAGTATGGTTTTGACAGGATGAAGTTTCTTGAACATACATGCAACAAGGCTGGCCTTCCGGTGACTGCTATAAGAGTGGCGACTGTGAGATATATCTCTTCTCAGCAACTGTATTTGGAGAAAAGGATCAAGAGAGTTAAGATCCTTTATCCGGGACCATTAATCATATCAGCTATATAAAAAGGTCCGCTATCTCCCTATCCAGTTTGCTCACGATTATCCCTATAAGTCCCGGACCCGTATGGGCTCCTATGGCAGGAGTGCACTTTGTAATATTTGAATAGACAATATTCAATGAACCCTGCAATCTTTTAAGTATCCTCTGGGACTCATTAAAACCAAGCGTATGGATTATTGATACCACTAACCAGCGTTCTTTTTTAAAGTCCCTTGTCACCCTTCTGGTTATCTCCCTGAGGGAACCGAATCTTGTGAATGATATACCTATCATTCCGACTAAGCCATTGTTTATTCCAAGTAGCGGCTTAATAGTAAGAAGCCTGGAAAAAAAGTTTGCGATAGCAGGTACTCTTCCACTTCTTCTCAAATATTTTAAGGTATCTATGGTCCCATACAAACAAATATTTTCCCGTAAAAATGAAAGTACTTTTAATATCTTCTCATAAGAATAACCTTTTTCTATAGCCCTTGTTGCAGCTAATACCATAAAGCCTGTTCCCATTGTACCTGAACGGCTGTCGAATATTTCTATATTTTCCTTAGCATCAAGAAGATCCCTTGCAATAAGAGCTGCTTTCATCACAGCAGACAGATTGGCGCTAATATGTATGGAAAGTATTTTTTTATGGTTTTTTAGGAGTCTTTTATATACTTCAATAAAATCATGAGGTGATGGAGAAGAGGTCGAAAATATAGCTTTTTCTTTTTGTTGAAGTTCGTAAATCTTCTTTGAGTCTATATCAATACCATCCCTGAACTCCTTGCCGTTTAAATGGATATAAATAGGGACAATACTAATATTATATTTTAGTGCTATTTCTTTTGTTATATCGGAAGCACTATCAGTAACTATGGCAAACTCATCATGGCTGGCAGTTTCAGTATACCCAACAGCAGTTGACTTTTCTGCCCTTTTTACCATATTTTAATTGTATAACTTGATAAAGCAAAGACTAGATATTCATCCCGGTAAATCTATTTTTCGTCACCAGTTACTGATTTTTCAATTTCTTTTAATTCTTTTTTTGCTTCTTCAGTTGCTTTAACGGTCCCTTCCCTGAAACTCCTGATAGCCTGACCTAAGGATTTCCCAAGCTCAGGTAGTTTTTTAGGACCAAAGATAATCAGTGCTATTACCAGTATTATTACAAGTTCTTGCCAACCTAATCCAAACATATGTCTGATTTCACCTCTCTTTTTAATAATTTGCTACTATTATAGTATAAATATTATACTTATTTTCAAATAAAAAAACTATACAAACCTTGCAAGCAGCAAGGCAAGTTCATAAAGAAGTATCATCGGTGCTGCAAGCACACCCATCGTAACCGGGCTCCAATCGGGAGTGATTATCGCACAAAGAAGCAGTATTACTATATACACTACCCTCCACTGCCTCCTGAGCTGCCTGACTGTAAGTATATTTATCTTTATAAGGAATACCAGAATAAGGGGAAGCTCAAATATTAATCCCGCTCCAATAAGGAACCATCCGATAAAGCTCACATATCTTGTTACACTCAAAGTCTGCTCGAGTCCTGCTCCCTGGGATATGAGCCAGTTTACAGCTATTGGGACCATGAGAAAATAGCTGAAGGTTATCCCGCCATAGAACAATATAAAAAACAGTATTGTTACTGGTACTACCCTTTTTCTTATCTTCTTGCTGAAAGCAGGGAATGCAAAACTTATTATTTGAAATACCAGTAATGGCATTATGACCATGACTGCAGCCATAAATGATATCTTTACATTTACCAGAAAAGGTTCGGTAATGTCCAGGAAGACCAGTTCCCTGTTCTCAAGTGGCCTGGTAAGAAATCCAAGCAGATAATTACGGAAAGGATATGCTGCCCCAAAAAATACGACCAGTACTCCCAGAAGGACTATTATCCTTTTTCTGAGCTCTTCCAGATGGTCGATAAAGGGCATCGTTCTCTGCGTGTCCTTTACTTTTTTACGTCCTCTTCTGAAACCCCATTTCCTGCCCGGTTTTCCAGTTTTCTTGTCCTTCGCCATATTTACGATATATCCTTAAAATAATTATAAGTTTACAAATGTATAAGTACCTGCTGTATAGTAGAATATTTGGGTATAAAATACAAATCTACCAGAGAGATCCGGTCCTACCTGATACTTGCTTCAAAGATAGACTCTAATATAAGGGTCCTTTCTTCCTGTGTTGCCAGGCGCGGCTGGCTATAGTCTTCAAGCATAGTCGTTATGATCACAGTATTTATATGTTCACCCTCATAAAAGATATGTTTTGCAATAAGCCCCTGCCTGGTGCCAAGTTCCCTCATCTGGTCAAAAAACAAATTTCCTAACCCATAATTTATAAACCGGTCCTCTGAGATCTCGATCCCCTGTGGTTGGTGGGACTGGCTCCCGCTTACTATATCCGCTCCGGCATCTGCCATCCTCCTAAAATCTATTTTTTGCTGGCCCGTAGGTTCATATTGATAACTCTCAAGATATTGAAAGGTGAATATTACTATATACCCCTGTTCTTTTAGATCCTTTATTATCTCCTCAAAATCCTCAAAATTAGGTGGTGCCGATCCGGGGGTATCTTCTGTGGCCCAATCATATGCAGGACCCCACCAACAAAATCCCAGAAAAGCAAATTTATTTCCATTTGATTCGATCAAAGCAGGTTTATATGATTCCTCCAGATCCCTTCCACCCCCAAAATATGGCCACCCTTTTTCCTCATACATCTCAAGGGTGTATATAAACCATTCATGACCCTGGTCATTCATATGGTTCCCGGTCAGTTCTACTACATCTGTCCCGACATACTCAAGTAATTCTATATATGAAGGTTTGCTGCAAAAATAAGGAAATCTGTCTACTCCCACTTCGCAATCCTCTTTAAATGGAACTTCATTACTTATGTGGGTAATATCAGCATCCCTCAAAACATCTACTATCTTTTCCCCGGGATACAGGACACCATACTTTTCCATCCTGTTTGCCGTCCCCCTGACCAGTGCAGTAACTCCTGTCATCAAAAGGCTCGTAAATTTTGACATATCGCGGTTAGTGATCCCTGTCCCTTTAAAGGATGCGGCCGCGCTTTGAATAGCTTCTTCATCTGTACCGGTAAGCATTACTGAAAATGCAAGAGGGTATTCACTATAATCAAGCTCCCTGTCAAATACATTCATCCCGCTGACTGACAGCACCTTTAACTGTTTATTAATATTCTCAAAAGACATTATCGATATAGCATCTTCGATTATCCTGAGGCTGTCCTGAACTGCATCCCCTGAGACTATTTGTATATTTTCATTTATGGGTTCTCCCAGGATCTTTTGAAGTATTCCATAATCAATATCTTCGACTATCATCGAGGGAGGCTCGCCATTACTAAATATTCCTTCAAATGCAGCTGCATCTCCCGACCACCAATTCAGGATATCTTCCCATAATGTCCCATCATTTATATTATAAAAAGAAACTACAGGAGCCATTATGTAATATATCTCAAGATCTTCATAAATATCCGGACCTGCAGGTATTGCTCCTGCGGGCAAGATCTCCAGTACTGCCTGAGCCTGCTCCTTAAAATCAACGATCTCTATTCCCGGATCATATTCTGCCAGATCAAATAATTCAGATGATATTTCCTCCGGTATTAAGTCCTCTATCCATATTTTTATAGGAATATCCTCTTCTGCTTCTTCTTCAGCATCTATTCCATCTTCCACAGCAATCTGCCCGCCGTCTTCATCTATTTCATCAGAACTCCCGGTCCGGGTGGCCGGGTCTTCTCCGGTCTCTACTGTGACCTCCCCTCCGGGACCAGTAATCTTACAGGAAACAACCAAGGTAAAAAACATGATCACGATTAAAGATAAAGTAAAGACGATAATAAGCTTTTTATTAGTACTGTTGATTCTCATATTATATTTGGCAAATATTATTAGTCAATTTCATATAATTCTATATTTTTATATTCGAAAATTAAAGTATTTTAAATAATTATATATCATTTATTGCTGTGGGAGTTAAGTTATGGGCCTGGTGTTTAGAATTATCTGTGGTAATCTAGATAAAAAATTTACCAAGACTTAATTATTTTTTTATCTGGTTCGAGTCTCCTATGGGCTACCATACCATGCCGGTGCGAGAACTTTAAACTCAAAGTAAAAATCAAATATTGATGCATAAAAAAGGGTATACCTATTTCGGCAAAGGTCAGTAAGTCCGGGAAATCTTTACTATTTTATCAAAATTATTAGATATTTAGTTAACACTTTGTAATCTCTTATCAAAGCCCACAGTATGTTTTTCACAATAGCTTCAGCCTGGTGGAAACAAACCCGTTGAAATATACATAGTTTGTGATAATATTTGATAGTGTAATACTATGTAATAACAAATAATAGGTGATAAATTGAGTAGAAAAAGTAAAGTACTTAGTGTTTCTTTGCCTCTAGAGATGGCCCGGGAACTGGATAATTTGGCCAGGACTGAAGAAAAGAGCCGCAGCGAGCTATTTAAGGATATGTTTAAGACCTATAAAGAATCTCTTGCTGAAAGAGAATGGAGGGAGCTATTCAGTTTTGGCAAAGAGACAGCAAAAATATTTAAGTTAAAAGACGAGGAAGAGCTCTTTAAAATCTTAGATGAAGAAAGGTCTTAAATAGTCTAATGCTCAGAATCGTTTTTGATTCCAATGTCTATATTTTTGCACTTCTTTTTAAGGGCGTCCCTGGAAAGATATTGGAAATGGCCCACAAAAATAAAATAATACTTATAGTTTCAGATGAAATAATTGCTGAAACGGTAAAAATACTTGAGGAAAAGTTTAAATGGCCCCAGCATAATGTTGATAAGTTTAAAAGAAGGCTATCGGATATAAGTGAAAATATACAGCCTAGGGTCAAGCTAGATATTATAAAAGAAAGAGAATCTGATAATAGAATCCTTGAATGTGCAGTTTCTGGGGATGCCAATTTAATAGTATCCGGAGACAAACATCTTCTGAAGCTAAAAAAGCATGAAAACATCCCTATAGTCAGGCCCAAGTATTTGACCTATTTAGTAAAGTAGAAAAGATTAAGAGGGAGTTTAACAAAAATTCCATCAAAGATTTCCAGGGCCCTCACTCCACCTTTACCAGACAGATGTCTCATTATTGGTATATGTCTGATAACTTATGTCAAGAACACTTATATAAGACTATTTTATAAATATCGTAATAGCAAAAGTTATTGCAACTGTACTTACTGCTCTATCATATTACTATCTTGATCATTTCAAATCTTTAAAACTGGATATACCAAAAGGTAAAAGTGTTGAGAGTATATAAAATTTTTACAATTATTTAGGTAGTGTTTCTTTTTTATGCCTTAAATTATGGAATTCAAAAAAATATTTTTAAAAAGTGTTATAATTACTGCCAGCCGGATATCCGGACCAGAAATTATCATAAGGAAGGATTTAGATGTTATCAAGGAAAAATCCCGATATAAAGGGAAGTAAGACAATAACTGTCATAGCCGAGGGCGTTACTGTGGAAGGCAAGATAAACTCGCCAGGCTCTACAAGAATAGATGGCACTGTAACTGGAGAGATCATTGCAAATAAGGAGATTGTCATCGGAAAAGAAGGAAAGGTAGATGCAACTGTAAATACAAAAGATGCTATAGTGGCTGGATCCTTTAAGGGTGACATGATCGCTTCCGGGGAAGTCGAGATATCATCTACGGGAAAATTCATTGGAAATCTTACACAGAAAGACGCATTGCTTACAATAGCTAAAGGTGGACTTTTTAAGGGCCAGAGCATAATTGGAACCGGAAGTGATTCATTTAAACAAGCTGAGGGGAAAAAAGAGACAAAACCTTAAAATATTCCAGACAGGTAAACAAACTATCTTATATATTTACACAGTTAAGTAGAATATTTCCTTTAGTTCAAAAAAATCAAAAACAATATTTATCATTGAAGATATTGTTTCCCTGCTAAGAGAAAACCAGTTGCAATTCCCCCACAGCCCGATCTTCTTATTCTTTATAATGATCAGGTCTCCAATTTCACCATACTTCTTAAAACGGGTGATCACCTTATCTATATCTTCCTCACTATTTATTGTATTCGCAATTGCAGTTGCTGCAGCATCAGCAATTGTAGCGGTCCTGGACTGTACTGTCACAAGATCACTTTTCCCAAGACTCAGGGAATGGCCGAAACTTCCCGATGAGGAACATATCATGCAAGGGGTCTGTCCGGCTTCTACAAGCAGGGTGAGACTCTTCTTATATTTATATCTTTTCTGTCCACCATGGGAGATAACTATTTTTTTCCAAGACTACCATAGAAGAAAAAGACTAAAAAGATCACTGCCAAATAAATGACTGTTGTCACTATGAACATTATCCAGTTTACCGAACCAAATAGATACATGGTAAGTATTAGCACCGGGACAAGGAATACAGTAGATACGATACTAAGGATGAGAGGGTTTTTTAATTTTGGGTTCATTGCCATACTGAAAAACCTTTCTTTCTGCTTTTTTCACATATTATAAATTATTAGAGATCATTTATATCGTTAAAAATTTATAATATGTGAAAACAGCAGATAGTAAGGTTTTTTAGTATTGCAATGTATCTAAAAGTAATAAAAC
>PVMK01176169.1_pt1 | contig 14204 bp, 10 predicted proteins | sample 1853481 | NCBI WGS metagenome assembly PVMK01 (sample SAMN08533507, study PRJNA380276) | Marine sediment metagenome, whole genome shotgun sequencing project. | reverse complement strand
TTTCATAGTTTGGGCCGCGGACATGGGCGCCTACTTCGCAGGCAAACAATTTGGTCGCGTCAAACTTGCACATTCTTGGCGCTGTGTTATTCGTTGTTCCGGCCGGGGTCGCCAGATTGGTTATAGCGGCGGTTATTATTCTGGGCGCGTGGGAGTGGTCGGGTTTTCTTGGCCTCTCAGGAGTTGTCGGCCGTTATACCTATGTCGCGGTGATTGTGGCCTTGATGGCAGTCATGTTGTTCGTCATCCCGGAGATGTCTGACCGGCTATTGCAGCTCGCTTGCGTCTGGTGGTTTGTTGCTTTTCTTTGGACTTTTGCATTTCCGACGCCCATACCTGCCGCAGTACGCTGGCTCTGTGGTGTGCTGGTGCTGCTACCGTTGTTTGTCGCTTTGCTATTTCTGTACAGCCTTGCACCGCAGTATCTGTTGTTCGCGCTTTTCATAGTTTGGGCCGCGGACATGGGCGCCTACTTCGCAGGCAAACAATTTGGTCGCGTCAAACTTGCACCCAGTATCAGTCCAGGCAAAACCTGGGAAGGTGTATTCGGTGGCCTCCTCATGGTCGTCATATTCTCTTTGGTTTGGGCGCATTATGCAGACCTGCAGGTCGCCGTGTTGCTGCCGTTCTGCCTGGCCGTTGGTGCTGTGTCAGTCGTTGGTGATCTGACGGTCAGCATGTTCAAGCGTACTGCTGGCGTGAAAGACAGCGGCAAGTTGTTTCCCGGCCACGGCGGTGTTCTGGATCGCGTGGATAGTGTGGCTGCAGCGGCGCCCCTGTTCGCGCTCGGTCTCACCTGGCTTGGGCTGGTCGCATGAGTTGTTCAGCTTGTATTCATGGGAGCTCATTTAGTGTGATCAGCATCTTCTCGGGAACTGCGCCAAGCGTTGCTAGTCAATTAGGGACAAAGATTATCTATGACTAGTTTTCTAACCAACCTGGTGGCATTCATTGCTTTGATAAGCATTCTTGTCGCCGTGCACGAATACGGGCATTACATTGTCGGCCGCTGGTCGGGGATGAAAGTGCTGCGTTTTTCTATTGGTTTTGGCAAGCCGATCTGGATGCGCAGAAGTGGTAAAGACCAAACTGAATATTGCGTGTCAGCGATTCCGCTCGGTGGATACGTACGCTTTCTCGACAGTCGCGAGGGCATCATCGAGCCGCAGGACGAAGGCCGGGCATTCGATCAGCGTCCTGTTCCTGCCCGCATTGCCGTATTGCTTGCTGGCCCGGCATTTAACTTCTTATTCGCAATCCTGGCCTACTGGGTATTAATGGCCGGTGGTGTAACGATCATCAAACCAGCCGTCGGCGTGGTTGAACCCAACTCCTATGCCGATCAGGCAGGGCTTGAGTTTGGCGACAAGATCTTAAGCGTCGGTGATGTCGCGGCAACGCAATGGGAAACGACGCTCGTTGCCATTCTGGGTGAGATGGTCGATGACGGTCGTGTCCCGCTTACGCTGGAGGGTAGTGATGGCCGGCAGCGGCAGGTTTTGATCAATGTTGGCAGTGACAAGACCCGCTTGACCGAACCCGGTGTACTGTTTGATGGCCTCGGCTTCGTACCGTGGCAGCCACCTGCCATTATCGCGGAGCTACCGGACGACGGTGTAGCAGTGCACAGTGGCCTTGCTATCGGCGATCGCATCACAACGATCGCCGGCGAACCCATCAAGAATTTCGAGGATCTGAGCAAGGCGGTACGACCACGCGCCGGCCAGGATGTCGTGATTGAATACGTCAGAGATGGGTACACGGATTCAGTGGACGTACGCATCGGTGAGCGCGTCATTGAAGGTGAGACCTCGGGCTATTTGGGTGTTGGCTGGACTACTGAGGGTGGCGAAAGTTACTACCAGCGCCTGGCCTATACGCCACTTGAGTCTTTGCACGCCGCCGTGGAAAAAACATGGATGTCGACAGTATTCACCGTCAACATGCTCGGTCGAATGGTCACGGGCGATGTTTCCATCAAGAACATTAGCGGGCCGATCAATATAGCCCAGATTGCAGGCGCATCAGTTGAGCGTGGCTGGCGCTATTTTCTGAGTATTCTGGCCGTTATCAGTATCAGCCTCGGCGTTTTGAACTTATTGCCGGTTCCTGTGCTGGATGGCGGTCAAATTGTGTATCAGCTTGTCGAAGCCGTGAAAGGTGGTCCGTTGACCGAACGTGCGCAGATTATTGGCCAACAAGTAGGCATACTCGCGTTGCTGCTCTTGATGAGCTTCGCGTTTTATAACGACATAGCGAGATTATTCGGGTGAGAAAAACTTTATTCGCATTGCTGGTCTTACTGCCATTCACATCGATGGCAGCCGGGAGTTTTGTGGTCCGGGATATGCGAGTTGAGGGCCTGCAACGCATCTCGGAAGGCACGGTTTTTAACTACTTGCCAATCAACATTGGCGATACGATCGATAGTGTTCGCATCGGCGAAGCGATACGTGCTCTGTATGGTCAGAGCCTGTTTGACGACATCGAAATTCGTCGCGAGGAAGATACGCTCATCATTGTCGTTAAGGAGCGCCCTTCGATTGAGAATTTCACGATTGACGGCAACAAGGACATCAAGACAGAGGACTTGATGGAGTCGCTGCGCAACGTAGGGCTCGCACGCGGCCGGACTTTCGACCGCTCAGTGCTCGATAATGTTGAGATGTTCCTGCGCGAGCAGTACTACGATCGCGGCAAGTACGGCGTCGACATACAGACCAAAGTAATCGATCGCCCAAATAACACGGTGCGAATCACAATCGACGTCAAGGAAGGTGATCGGGCGAAAATTCGGCAGGTGAATATCGTCGGTAACGAATCATTTTCGGAAAAAGAGATTCGTGAGGGCTTTACGCTGGATACGGCCAACTGGTTGTCCTGGATTCGACAAGACGATCGTTATGCAAAAGAAGCGCTGGAGGGTGACCTCGAGATTATACGGTCTTTCTACATGGATCGTGGCTACGCTGACTTCCGGGTCGATTCGACACAAGTCGCTATATCGCCTAACAAGAAAGATATTTTCGTCACCATCAATGTGCGCGAAGGTGATGTTTACACGATCTCCGAAGTCAAACTCGTCGGTGACATGGTTGTTCCTGAACAGTTTCTGCGCAGCTTCATTTTTACCAAGCCCGGTGCAGTCTTTAACCAGAACGTGTTAACACAGTCGGCCGAGTTCATGCAGTTCAGGCTGGGTGAGGAAGGCTACGCCAACGCAGAGATTGAGCCGGTACCGGAACTCGATCATGACGCTAAAGAAGCATCGGTTACCTTCTATGTGAACCCGCAAAGTCGAGTTTATGTTCGTAACATTAAATTTAACGGTATTAGCGAAGTAGATGATGAGGTCCTGCGCCGCGAGATGCGGCAAATGGAAGGTTCGTATCTGTCGAATTCGTTGATGGACCGCTCCAAGATCTTGTTGCAGAGATTGCCCTACATTGAGCCAGGCGTTGATTATCGAACGATTCCTGTTCCCGGCAGTCCCGATCTGGTTGATCTGGAAGTCGACCTGGAATATCGCATGCCGGGGCAGTTTTCGGGTGGTGTCGGTTACTCGGAATCACAGAAACTGTTGTTGAATGGCAGCATCGTACATACCAATTTCCTGGGAACCGGCAATCGTGTCGCGCTGGAGTTGAATTCAGGCCGTTTCCAAAAGCTTTACAGCATTTCGCATACGGATCCGTATCGAACCATGGACGGTGTTCACCGCACATTGAGCGTTAATTATCGTGATATCACCCAGTTCACTTCGGCGGCATCTGACTTTTCGACGACGAGTGCCGGTGCGAGTGTCGATTATGGCTATCCGATTTCCGAATTCCAGCGGATTTCGTTTGGACTGACTTTCCAGCACGCCGAACTTATTGCGTCGGCAAACAGTACACAGCAGGCTCAGGACTGGGTGGCGAATAACGGTAATCCATTCGTGGAAGACGTTGGTAATGGCGTCGTGATTACCGGTACGGAATTTGACACTGTTGAGCTGACAGGTGGTTGGTCATACGACAGCCGTAATCGTTCGATATTCGCAACGCGCGGTACACGCCAGCAGTTTTTTCTAAGTCTTGCCGTTCCGGGCGGTGAAGTTGAGTACTATCAAGCGCGCTTCAATTTTACGAAATACTTTCCGATCACGCCGAAGTGGATTATTCGGTTTAACGCCGAACTCGGGATTAGTGAAGCCCTGGGTGATACAACGGCCACACCGCCGTTTAAGCAATTCTTCGGTGGCGGGCCGCAATCTGTGCGTGGATTTAAAGAGTCTTACCTCGGACCACGCGACAGCTTTGGACGACCCTATGGTGGCAATGTGTTGGTTGCGAGTCAGCTAGAGCTTATAATCCCGCTGCCGGCAAAGTTTGCCAGCCAGGCGCGGGCAAGCATTTTTTATGATGTCGGCAACGTATTTAGTACAGGCGAGGTTGCGTTTACCGATAAACTGGGCAGCCCGATCGATTACAAACCGGATCTGGACGAATTGCGTACATCTGTAGGTATTGGTGTGCAGTGGATGGCACCTCTCGGATTGTTCCGATTCAGTTATGCTTTACCGTTGAATGAGTACGTAGGTAATGACAGATTCTACGGAGACGAGATTGAAAGATTTCAGTTCTCCATTGGACAAGCGTTTTAAGGGAATGGGATAGATGAGTTTTATGAATAAGCAGTTGATTAAAGTAGTTTTAAGCCTTGCATTGGTATGTAGTTTTGCAATGCCGGCTTCCGCTCAGGAAACGAAAATTGGCGTAGTTAGCCTGCAGGCAATCGTTGAGCGAGCCCCGCAAACGAAAGCTGTAATGGACGCCCTGAGTGAAGAGTTTGCACCGCGCGAGCGAGAAATCATTGCGAAGCAGAAAGAAATCCAGGATCTGCAAGCGAAAGTTCAGAAAGATCTGGCTGTTATGGGTGAGACTGAGCGGCGCAATGCTGAGAAGAACCTGCGTGAGCTGGGTCGTGATTTCGAGCGTTTGCGCACGGAGTTCCAGGAAGACAGCAACTTGCGTCAAAACGAAGAGATTGGACAGCTGCAGCGCGCCATTCTGAAAGAAGTTCAGGACTACGCTGAGGCACAGGGTTACGGTCTGATCGTCGGTGATGGTGTGCTGTACGTCAGTAGCTCCGTTAACATCACAGAAGATGTGCTGAATGCCGTGATTGCTAACTACCAGGCACAGTCACAATAGACTGGCGCCAGGCGACTCGTATGCCGATCAGTCTCGGAGAACTTGCCACCAGTCAAGGTTGCGAGCTGATCGGCGATCCTGACGCGACCGTTAGCGGCGTAGCGTCATTGCAAAATGCATCTCCTGAGTCGCTAAGCTTTCTCTCAAATTCGTCCTATTTAGATCAGCTGCCTGCTACCAGGGCAGCTGCGGTTGTTTTGCGCCCGGAAATCGCCGATGCGTGCCCGGTTGCTGCGTTCATTAGTGACAATCCGTATGCAACCTATGCTCGCATGGCGGCGTTAATCTGCCCGGAGCCTGCATTTGAACCTGGCGTGCACGCGACAGCGGTGATCGCAGAATCCGCAACGATTGCGGACAGCGCGCACATTGCCGCAAACGCTGTCATTGGTGAACGTACAAGCATTGGCGCGAATACAGTTGTCGGACCTGGCACGGTGATTGGTCCCGATTGCGACATCGGTGAAAACTGCCGGCTCATCGCAAATGTAACCCTGGTGCAGGGCGTCAGGATCGGCGCACGTGGTATTTTCCACCCGGGCGTTGTCATCGGCTCCGACGGGTTTGGTAACGCAATGACAGCAGATGGTTGGGTGAAAGTGCCGCAGCTCGGTGGCGTGCAAATCGGCAACGATGTCGAAATCGGTGCCAACACGACGGTCGACCGTGGCGCAATAGGTGATACGGTCATCGAAGACGGTGTGCGTATTGATAACCTGTGCATGATTGCGCACAACGTGCAGATTGGAGAACATACCGCGATGGCGGCAACAACCGCCATCGCGGAAGTACGGTCATCGGCAAGCGATGCTTGTTCGCGGGCAGGTCCGGTGCAGTCGGACATATCAATGTTTGCGACGATGTCATCGTGGCGGGACAATCATTTCTTTCAAAAGACGTTACCGAACCCGGAACTTACGCAGGCAGTTTTCCGGCTGGTAACGCCAGGTCCTGGGCGAAGCAGCTGGCACGATTCCGGCGTCTGGGTGTTTTGATTGAACGAGTTAAGAAGCTGGAAAAATGATTCACTCTACAGCCATTATTTCTAACACTGCGAAAATCGCAGACGACGTCCAGATCGGACCGTATACGGTGATCGGCGATCAGGTCGAGATCGATAGCGGAACCAAGATCGATAGTCACGTGGTCATTAACGGACCGACGAAAATCGGTAAAGACAATCACATCTACCAGTTCGCCTCGATCGGTGATGATCCACAAGATAAAAAGTACGCTGCCGAGCAGACAAGTCTCGTCATTGGCGATCGCAATACGATACGTGAATTTTGCACTGTCAGTCGCGGCACCACTCAGGGTGGAGGCGAGACGAATATCGGCGATGACAACTGGATCATGGCGTACTGTCATATCGCACATGACTGCATTGTTGGCAGCCAGATCATTATGGCGAACAACACGACGCTCGCGGGGCACGTCGAACTGGAAGACTGGGTTATTTGTGGCGGGTTTTCCGGCGTGCACCAGTTTTGTAAGGTTGGTGCACACGCTTTTCTGGGCATGTACACCGGCGCCAATCGCAACGTGCCGGCTTATACACTGGCTTCGGGACAGCCGGCGGTGCCAAAGGGCATCAACAGCGAAGGCCTGAAACGGCGCGAGTTCTCGACCGAGCAGATTCGAAATATCAAAAACGCCTATCGACTGGTGTATCGCAAGGGATTGAAACTATCCGAGGCGATCGAGCAAATTGAAGCAATTGTCGATGAGCAGCAGGAATTGCTGCCGTTTCTTGAGTCACTGCGTTCGTCCGAACGCGGCATCATCCGCTAGTCGTTCAGAGCATGAAGATCGGGTTGGTTGCTGGTGAATCCTCCGGTGACCTGCTGGGCGCAGGTCTCGTCCGAGCTTTGAAGGAACGCTATCCCGACGCGACATTTGAGGGTGTTGCGGGGCCTGCCATGGTGGCGGCCGGATGCGAGCAGTGGGAGCCATCTGAGTCGCTTGCTGTATTCGGCCTTATCGAACCGTTGTCACATCTGCCGCGACTTCTGAAACTGCGCAAGCAACTTGTAAAGCGCTGGACGGCATCACCGCCAGACGTATTTGTCGGCATCGACGCACCGGATTTTAATCTGGGCCTCGAAAAGAAATTACGTGCTGTGGGTATCAGGACAGTGCATTACGTCAGTCCGTCGATCTGGGCATGGCGAGCAGGGCGCATAAAGACAGTAAAAGCGGCCGCCGACAAAGTACTCTGTATTCTGCCTTTTGAAGAGGCGCTGTACGACGGTGTGGGAGTCGACGCGACGTTTGTCGGCCACCCCAGGGCGGATAGCATTCCTGCTGATCCGGATATGGCTGCGGCACGACAGGCTCTGGGACTTGAGGCAAATGAAATTGTCGCCGTCCTGCCTGGCAGCAGGGCGAGTGAGATAGCCATGCTCGGCGAGATTCTCGTGGCAAGTGCCGCGTTGATTGCAAAAGCGCGCGGCAGCGTACAGTTTGTCACTCCCGTCGCAACACCCGCGTTGAAGACGGCAATTGAAGCACAGATAGCGGCCGCTGGACTCACCGAGCAGTTTGTCCTGCTCGACGGAGACTCTGAGCGCGCAATGATTGCCGCAGACGTCGTCTTGCTGGCATCCGGTACGGCGGCACTTGAGTCAGCGTTATTAGCAAAACCGACCGTCGCGGTATATCGACTCGGAAGAATTTCCTACGCGATCGTCAACGGCCTGAATCTGTTGAAGTTAACTCACTTCACGCTGCCCAACCTGATGACTGAGACACCGCTGGTGCCTGAATTCATGCAGGATAAGGCCAGGCCGGCCGATATTGCCAATGCAGTGATCGAATTGCTCGATGACCCTGATCGAAGGCGCTCCATTGGCGAGAGATTTGCTAGACTGAGAACCGAGCTGGCACAGGATACAGACCAGCGCGCGGCCGATGCGGTGGTCTCGCTTCTCAGGTAAATACCTTAAACATGCAGCAGGCATTAAACTTCGAAACAGACGGACTAATGGCCGGCGTCGATGAGGCGGGTCGCGGCCCACTTGCGGGTCCGGTTGTTGCATCGGCTGTGGTCCTCGACCCACGTACGCACATCGAAGGACTGGCAGACTCAAAGAAGCTCACGGCGAAGCGCCGGGAACTGCTGGCGGTGGAGATCAAACAACACTCACTGTCCTGGTCTGTCGCTTGGGCAGATCCCGCGGAAATCGACGCAATCAATATACTGGCGGCAACCATGCTCGCCATGCGTCGGGCGATACTCGGGTTAACGGTTACACCCGCGAACGTTCAGATTGATGGAAACCGGCTGCCGAATTTGCGTTTTGACTCAAGAGTTTTGGCGGGCGAGGCGATTATCGGTGGAGATGACAGTGTTGCAGCGATCAGTGCCGCATCGATTATTGCGAAGACGACTCGCGATCACATGATGGTCGAGCTCGACAAAATCTATCCACGCTATGAGTTTGCACGCCATAAGGGTTATGGCACTGAAATTCATCGTGAGCGGCTGCGTGAATTTGGACCGTGCCGCGAACACCGACAGACCTTTGCGCCGGTGAGGGCCGCATCATAATGAGCGCCGGGTTCGTACATCTGCATCTGCACACCGAGTATTCGATGGTGGACAGCACTGTTCGTATTCCCGCGTTGGTGGCGCGCTGCAGAGAGCAGGAAATGCCTGCGGTTGCACTTACAGATCAGAATAATTTGTTTGGTCTGGTGAAATTTTACCGTAAGGCGATCGCTCAGGGCGTGAAGCCGATTATCGGGCTCGACCTTCGTATTGTTAATGATGATGATCCGGAACATCCGTTCACATTGTTGTTACTGGTGCAGAACAATGAGGGCTACCGGAAACTTTCAGAACTCGTCACCCGCTGTTACATCGAAGGTCAGATTCGTGGTGAGCCAATGGCACGGCGAGAATGGCTAACAGCAAAATCCTGCGACGGGTTATTGGCTTTGTCCGGTGGTCGGGAAGGCGATGTTGGTCACGCGTTGCTTGGCGATCACACAGACCTTGCGTCGAAATGTCTGGATTACTGGCTCGAAGTCTTCGGTGATCGCTATTACCTGGAATTGATTCGAACGGGTCGTGCCGGTGAAGAGGACGTTGTGCAGCGCAGTTTGACTCTCGCAGCGAAGAAAAACCTTGCCGTTGTCGCCAGCAACGATGTGCGATTCCTTGATCAGGACGGATTTAATTCACATGAAGCGCGAGTGTGTATTCACGATGGGCGTGGACTGGCTGACGTTGATCGTCCCAGACATTACAGTGAATACCAGTATCTGCGGTCGCCACAGGAAATGTGCGAGCTCTTCGCAGACGTTCCATCTGCTTTGCAGAACACCGTCGCAATCGCACGGCGTTGCTCACTGGACCTAAAGCTTGGTGGCAGTGTATTGCCGGAGTTTCCGGTTCCCGATGGCGAAACGGAAGCCGGGTTCCTGGAAGCCGAGGCGCGCAGCGGACTGGAAGTCGCTCTCGCGATCAAGATCGAGACAGAAAAAGTGCCAGCTAAGGAGCGTGATGCTTTCTCGGCCCCGTACTTTGCACGACTGAAAATAGAACTCGGTGTTATTCAGTCGATGGGTTTTCCAGGCTATTTCTTGATCGTCGCAGACTTTATTCGCTGGGCACGCGCAAATGATGTTCCGGTCGGACCGGGGCGCGGCTCCGGTGCCGGGTCGTTGGTGGCCTGGGTATTGGGTATCACCGACCTCGATCCATTGCAGCACGATTTACTGTTTGAGCGCTTCTTGAACCCGGAGCGCGTTTCCATGCCTGACTTCGATGTCGATTTTTGCATGGAAGGCCGTGATCGGGTTATCGACTACGTTGCCGAGCAATACGGCCGCGAGCGTGTGTCGCAGATCATTACCTTCGGCACGATGGCAGCGAAGGCTGTTATCCGGGACACGGGTCGTGTGCTGGGACAGCCTTATGGCTTTGTTGATCGAATCGCAAAGCAGGTGCCGTTCGAGATCGGTATTACGCTCGAAAAAGCGCTTGAGGATTCTGACGAACTCGCGACGATGTATCGTGATGATGAGGAAGTCGCCGCGATTATTGATCTGGCGAAATCGCTTGAGGGCTTGGTGCGCAACGCTGGGAAACACGCGGGCGGCGTTGTTATTTCTCCCGGCCCGCTCACGGACTTTGCACCGCTGTATTGTGAAGAGGGCGGTACCAATGTCGTCACACAACTCGACAAAGACGATGTCGAAGCGGTCGGCCTCGTAAAATTCGACTTTCTTGGCCTGAAGACGCTGACGATCATCGACTGGGCCATTCATATAATAAACGACACGAACCCGGGTCTTGAGCTGGCGATAAACGGGATACCTGAAGGTGATCCGAAAACATTCCAGCTGTTGCGCAGCACTCATACCGCCGCCGTGTTTCAGCTCGAGTCCAGTGGCATGCGCGATCTCATCAAGCGCATGCAACCGGATCAGTTCGACGATCTCGTTGCGCTGGTGGCGTTATTCCGGCCTGGTCCGTTGCAGTCGGGCATGGTGGACGACTTCATCATCCGCAAGCACGCCACGAATAAGGCGGATATTGATTATCTGCACCCTGAGCTAAAACCGGTTCTTGAAGAAACCTACGGTGTCATTCTGTACCAGGAGCAGGTGATGCAGATTGCGCAGGTTCTGGCGGGCTACACGCTTGGCGGCGCCGACTTGTTGCGTCGTGCGATGGGCAAAAAGAATCCGCAAAAGATGGCGGAGCAACGCGAGATATTCGTGACTGGCGCAACGGAACGGGGTGTCGCTGAGAAAACGGCAACGCGCATCTTCGATCTGATGGAGAAGTTCGCCGGTTACGGCTTTAATAAGTCGCACTCCGCTGCCTATGCTGTCTTGTCGTATCAGACGGCGTATCTCAAGGCACATTATCCAGCGGCATTCATGGCCGCTGTGATGAGTGCCGATCTGCACAACACCGACCGTCTTGTGACCCTGAAAGACGATTGCCGCCAGTTGAAACTTAAGTTGCTGGCGCCGGACATCAACACCTCGGATTACCACTTTAGCGTGCCAGACGAGACGACGATTCTGTATGGCCTCGGTGCGATCAAGGGTGTCGGACGCGCCGCCGTTGAGTCATTAATTGCGGAACGTGAGAAAAACGGGCCCTACAAGAGCCTCAATGAGTTTTGCCGCCGTGTTGACCATGACAAGATCAATCGCCGCGCGCTGGGCGCGATGGTCAAGTCGGGTTCGATGGATGGCTTCGGCGAATCCCGGCGCGGCATGATGCAGCAGGTTCCCGAGGCGCTGAAAAGTGCGGACCAGGAGGCGAAAGCCGCGGCTGCAGGGCAAAACGACATGTTCGGGCTCGCAGAGCCGGCCGCCGAGGTCGCCGAAAACAAGCCTGCGCCAGTGGCCGAGTGGCAGGAACGATTGTTGCTCAATAACGAGAAGGAAGCGCTCGGGCTGTACCTGACGGGACACCCGTTCGATGCCGTGCGCCACGATGCCCGCTATCTCGCCGATGGCAGGCTGGTTGATATCACAGCAGAACCAGCGCCGCAGACGAATAAAGGCGAGCGCAAATACGCACAGGCGAAGCGCGAGGCGACGGTTGCGGGCTTGATTGTCGATGTGCGCAAGCGCGGCAATCGAGTCAGCGTTGTCCTCGATGATGACACCGCGCGCATGGAAGTGAGCCTCTTCAGTGAAGCATTTCAGGAGTTTCGCCACTTGCTGGTAAAGGACGAGATCGTAGTAGTTACGGGTGGATTGCGTTACGACGATTTCATTGGTAGCTGGACAGTCAATGTGAAGAACGTCCTGCATATCGACCGCGTTATTGAATCGCGCGCCAAGAGCATGATTCTCAGCCTCGCACCGAACGGGCAGGGAGAGAATCTGCTGGTCAAACTGCACGATGTGCTGTTGCCGTTTCGAGAGGGTAATTGCGACGTGTCAGTGCGATATGTTGGTGAAAATGCCGCCGCCAGGCTGTCGCTGGGGCCTGAATGGGCCGTGCGTCCGAGTCGAGAATTGCGGGATAAGTTGACGGAATTGCTCGGCAATAATAATGTTCGCCTTCTATATGCGCCCGGGCGCGAACTGAACTGATGCAGGAGTGGCCTCAAGGCTGCGATTCCTTATGGATTTGAAATTTCTGGATTTTGAGCAACCGATCGCTGAGCTGGAAGCGAAGATCGAAGAGTTGCGTTACGTCGGTGATGACTCCGAGATCAACATCAATGAGGAAGTGGCACGCCTCAAAGAAAAAAGCGCGACGCTGACGAAGAATATATTTGCCAAGCTCTCGCCCTGGCAAGTTACCCGCGTAGCGCGGCACGAATCGCGGCCCTATACACAGGATTATCTGGATATGATCGCGCCGGACTTCCAGGAGTTGCACGGTGATCGTATGTACGCCGATGATCCGGCGATCGTCGGCGGCATTGGTCGAATCGACGGTCAGGCAGTGATGTTCATTGGTCACCAGAAGGGGCGTGATACCAAAGAGCGGGTGCGCCGCAATTACGGTATGCCAAAGCCCGAGGGTTATCGCAAAGCACAACGCCTGATGCGTATGGCTGAGAAGTTTTCCATGCCGGTCGTGACATTCATCGACACGCCGGGCGCCTATCCGGGCGTCGGCGCTGAGGAGCGTGGTCAAAGTGAAGCGATTGCGCAGAGTCTGTACATGATGGCCGGGCTAAAGACTCCGATTATCTGCGTCGTCATCGGTGAGGGTGGCTCGGGTGGTGCATTGGCCATTGGTGTCGGCGACAAGTTGATGATGCTGCAGTACAGCATTTATTCCGTGATCTCGCCGGAAGGCTGCGCGAGCATTTTATGGAAGAGTGCGGAAAAAGCCGAGGATGCAGCCGAAGCGATGCGCATCACTGCGTCCAATCTCAATGAATTTGGACTGGTTGACGAAGTATTGTCCGAACCAGTCGGTGGTGCACACCGCAATCCCAAGGCAATGGCGGAAGTCGTTCGCAATGCATTACTAAGCAGCCTGGAAGAGTTGGCCCAACTGTCGACCGATCAGTTGCTTGAGAGACGTCAGCAGCGGCTCGCAAGCTTCGGTCAATTCAAAGAGGCGTGAGCTTCAGTCCCGCGATTCTCGCGGAACACCTGCAAGAGATTGAAAGCACAGCGGGCAGGCCTGCCCGTTACGTCATTGCCTTCAGCGGTGGACTGGATTCGACGGTCCTTGCTCACGCTCTTGCCAGGAATTCCGGTGTGCCGGTACTCGCGATACATGTTGATCACGCATTGCAGACAGATTCTGCCGACTGGAGTAAGCATTGCGCGCAAATCGCCGCGGAACTCGAAATCGATTTCAGGTCACTGCTTGTGGATGTGCAGCTTGAGTCCGGCAAGGGTCCCGAGGGATCCGCGAGGGACGCGCGGTACGAGGCTTTGTCTGCGGAATTAAGCAACGATGACTGGTTGCTCAGCGCGCATCATCGCGAAGATCAAGCCGAAACCCTGTTACTGAACCTGATTCGCGGCAGCGGGCCCGCTGGTGTCGCAGGAATCGGCGATGTTCGGCGTTTCGGTCCCGGGTGGCTGGTCCGTCCCATGCTGAACGTAAATCGGAGCGATATCCTGCAATACGCAACCGATGAGGGCCTGCACTGGATAGAAGACCCGTCAAACACTGATCAGAGCTTCGATCGAAACTTTCTGCGGCACGATGTAATGCCGCGGTTGAAGTCGCGCTGGCCTGATATTGCGGCACGCTTGCAGCGCAGTGCAGGTCATGCGGGCGAAGCGTCGCAATTGCTTATCGAGTTGGCTGCTATCGATCTCGAATCTCTGGGTTCGCGTGCTGCACGCTTACCGATCGACGGGCTTTCGGGATTGTCGGTGGCCAGGCAACGCAATGTTATCCGGTTCGCATTGCGTGAGCTCGGTCTCTCGACACCAACGGCTGTGCAGCTCGAGCGCATCCTGAATGAGGTGATTCCAGCGCGCGTAGATGCGCAACCGCTCGTGAGCTGGGCTGGTGCATCGGTGCGTCGCTATCGAAACGGGCTCTATCTTTTGCCG
>PVMK01146140.1_pt1 | contig 14205 bp, 8 predicted proteins | sample 1853481 | NCBI WGS metagenome assembly PVMK01 (sample SAMN08533507, study PRJNA380276) | Marine sediment metagenome, whole genome shotgun sequencing project. | reverse complement strand
AACCACCAAGCCTAGTTGGCGATCTCACGCGGTGCGTGTCGGGTCCACAGGTGGCTTACCAGGTATCGCATATCCGGCAATATGTCCGGCGAGATCAGGCGAGCATATGTGCCGATATGGGCGGACTTCGGGAGACTATTGACATATAGATGACCTTCGATATGATAGTTCCCACTAGGCACTGACACAAAGGAGCTTCCGATGGCACTGAAGAAGATCGCTGATGGAACAGTGAAGAGACTCGTCCGCTCGGTTCCAGGTCTGGAGTTCACCGAGGCCCAGCTAGACGAAGTGAGAACTGTCATCGAGTCCGCACTCGAAGACACGATGGCCGAAGCCGCTGCCGCTTATCGTGAGGTGACAGTGATGTGCTGTGGAGCCGAAGCCGACCTAGCTCACAAGATCAACCACGAAGCCGAACGGAAGACCGAACTCCTCATCGCTCAGCTGTCGCATCTGCGCTAGCTGGAGTCCTTGCGACCCACCCATATCCGGTGCGATGTCAGGGGGTGTATATGTGCCGTTATGGGCGGGCGAGACTTGGGTTCGAGATGAGGAAACAGTCCTTCATGTGGATCATTGGGATTGATGACGTCTAACTTTGGTGGCACATGACTGAGCCAACTGAACGTCGTCTCGCCGCGATCGTGTCTGCCGATGTGGTCGGCTATTCGCGTCTCATGGGCGCGGACGAAGTCGGAACCCTCAAAGCGCTCCAGGATCACAGGTCCGCAGTAATCGATGACAAGATCGCTCAACGTGGTGGCCGGATCGTCAAGACCATGGGCGACGGTCTGTTGCTCGAATTCCCCTCAGTCGTCAACGCCACCGAGTGCGCGATCGAAATCCAGACAGCCATGGCCGAACGCAACCACTACATCGATGAAGACCGACGCATCATCTTCCGAATTGGTATCAATCTCGGCGACATCATCGTTGATGGTGATGACATCCTGGGTGACGGCGTGAACATCGCCGCACGTATAGAGGCAATGAGCGAACCTGGTGGTGTAGCGCTTTCGCATCGAACTTACGAAGATGTTCGGGACCGCCTTGATGCCGTCTTCGTAGATACCGGCGAGCACAGCATGAAGAACATCGCCCGCCCAGTTCGAGTTTGGCAATGGTCGTCGGGAACACCGGAAACCGATGTCGTGAAAACCGAGCGTGCACACTCAATGCCAAGCGAAAGGCCGTCTATTGCCGTTCTGCCTTTTGACAATATGTCCAGCGACCCTGACCAGGAGTATTTCGCGGACGGCCTTGCTGAGGACATCATCACTCACCTTTCGCGGTTCCATCGACTACGAGTGACCGCACGGAACTCCTCTTTCACCTACAAGGGTCAGGCCGTAGACATCAAGAAGGTCGGCAAGGAACTTGGTGTCCGGTATGTGCTGGAAGGCAGTGTGCGCAAGTCCGGTGATCGAATCCGGGTTACGGCACAGCTCATAGACGCAGAAACGGGCGTCCATGTCTGGGCAGAGCGATACGATCGCGACCTAGAAGATCTTTTTGGTGTCCAGGATGAGATCACCGAGAGCATCACAGGTTCGGTGGCACCAGAGTTCTTCACTGCCGAGATGGGACGCGCCAAACGACGCGATGAACGTTCCCTGACAACTTGGGATGCTGTCATGCGGGCCAACTGGTTCGTGCACCAAAACACAAAAGAGGGCGCCGTCGAGGCTCGGAAGCTGCTTCGCGAGGCCATTGAGATCGACCCACTCTATTCAGGAGCCTTCTCATCTCTGGCTGTGACGTACGTCAGCGACATTCTCTATGGGTGGACACCATCGGCGGCAACGTCCGTAGCTGACGCCCTTGATGCGACACAGACAGCGATATCGCTGGACAAGGGTGACGCTCTCGCACATGCAACGTTTGGAGCTATCAAGATCTTCGCGAAGCAGTCCGATGATGCTATTCGGGCGTTGGAACGATCCATCAAGTTGAATCCCAACCTTGCCTTGGCTCATGGCTGGTTGGGCGCTGCCCACGCCTTCGCCGGGCAATACGAACCGGCAGTAGAGAGCATTCGTCATGCCGTTCACTTGAGCCCGAGGGACCCATACAAATCGTTCTGGTTGAGCAGCCAACTGATCGCGGCGTTCTACATCGGGGAATACGATGAGGCAATCGCACTTTGCCGTGAGGTCCTTGACGAGACTCCAGATTTCCCGAGCGCATATCGCGGTCTGACCGCTTGTTACAGCCTCTTGGATCGCAAAGCTGAAGCGGAATCGGCGCTCGCAGACCTATTGCGTGTAGCGCCTCAGTTGACGATTGCCCAGACTCGGGCTGGCCTCCCCATCACAAGCCCGGAAGTCTTGGAGCGATATCTCGAAGGGCTTCGTCGAGCCGGTCTTCCCGAAGCCTAAAGACCAGAGCAGAGTCGATTCGCCGCTCGCGGACGCATCGGCCTGACCCCCCTGCCCATCACCGACAATGTGCGCTCCCTCACGCTCGATCTGACGTGATTATTGATGGGCCATTTCCGCTTCGATGAGTTCACCAGACTCCGTACCACTGGGCGACTTCGTCGGTACATTCTGGGTGTGGTGTGGTGCGGGTTCAGCGTGGGGGGTTCCGCCTGTCCGGAGCATCACCGACCAGCGTGTTCGCTCCAATCCTGGCTCAACGCAGCAGCCCAAACAGATTGTGTGGATCTCCCGACTCTTCAATGATTGCGGCGACGAGGGAGTTGACGGCGGCGAGTCGCTTAGCGCCAGCCGAGCTCAGGTGCCACCTGGGTCAGGATGTTCTCGAGGACGTGGGCGTTGTAGTCCACGCCGAGCTGGTTCGGCACGGTCAATAGCAGCGTGTCCGCAGCCTGAATCGCCTCGTCGTCGGCCAGCTGTTTCACCAGTACGTCGGGCTCTGCGGCGTACGAACGACCGAAGATCGCCCTGGTCTGCTCGTCGATCATGCCGATCTGGTCGCTGGAATTGCGGTCGCCGCCGAAGTACGCCACGTCCTGGTCGGTGGTCAGTGCGAAGATACTGCGGCTCACCGAAACTCTCGGCTCTCGGCTGTGGCCGGCCTCTTTCCACGCCTCGATGTAGGCCTCGATCTGCTTACGCTGCTGGACGTGCAGGGGCTCTCCCGTCTCATCGAACTTGAGCGTCGAAGTCTGCAGGTTCATGCCGAGCGTGGCGGCCCACACGCTGGTCGTGTTCGAGCCCGACCCCCACCAGATGCGGTCCCGCAGGCCCTCGGAGTACGGCTCGATGCGCAACAGGCCGGGCGGGTTGCCAAACATCGGCCGCGGGCTTGGTTCGGCGAAGCCTCTCCCTTCGAGCACCTCGAGCAGCACCTCGGTTCCCTTCCGAGCCATGTCGGCGTCGGAGTCGCCATCGGCCGGTTCGTAGCCGAAGTAGCGCCAGCCGTCCACCACCTGCTCCGGTGAGCCACGGCTGACGCCGAGCTGCAGGCGCCCCCCGGCGATGAGATCGGCCGCACCGGCGTCTTCGGCGAAGTACATCGGGTTCTCGTAACGCATATCTATGACGGCGGTACCGATCTCGATTCGCGACGTTCTCGCCCCCACCGCAGCCAACAGCGGAAACGGTGAGCCGAGCTGGCGAGCGAAGTGGTGGACGCGGAAGTAGGCGCCATCGGCACCGAGCTCCTCGGCCGCGACGGCGAGTTCGATGGACTGCAGCAGTGCGTCCGAGCCCGACCGCGTGTGCGAGCCTGGGCTGGGTGCCCAGTGCCCGAAGGAGAGAAATCCGATGCTCTTCACCAGTGTGCGCAACGTAGTCGCACGTTCTTGATTCCGTGAACCGACTCGACGAGGAGAACCCTCCCAGATGCCACTAACAGACCTCTTACAGGTAGCGCATAACCGGCATTATGTACGGTTTGGTTATTGCAGAAATTGCAAACCAAATCTGTGAAGCCGGGATCACAGTTCGGTGTTGTCATAGAAGAAAAATCGCCGAGACTGGTCGCCAGGTGACCACTGTCCAAGCATCGAACCCTGACCACAGGCTGACCACAAACGCAACAGAACTGACCATTACACGCCCGCACGCGACGTCACGGCTATCTCCGAGTTGTCACGCCACGAATCGGGTCGCGACGCCCTCCGCTGGAACGGCATCTCTCTAACCACGGATTAGAAGGTTGCCTAGCTGTGACAACCGGGGAGATTGACGACCCAGCTTTCCATCCCGCGTTTATCCCGCGTCCGCAGCCGACCGTGGGGGTCCACCTTGATCGTCGCTACCTTCTGACCTGCGGTTTCGTCCATAAGAGTCCATGACAAACCGCTCGGCCAGCGTTCGGGACGCTGAGGTCGTCGGTTCGAATCCGGCCGTCCCGACTCAGAAACACCAGGTCAGGGCCGTCCGCAGGGGCGGCCATTGGTGTTGGGGCTCGATTCCATCGCGCGTCCATCGCACGTCAGCCCAGCCCACGGCTGCTAGATGCGGCATAGAATGCTCTGCCGCGGAGGCAACGGATTCGAGACTCGGGAAAATGAGTTGGGCGCTTATGAGGGGAGTGGCCCACGGCTTGACACCTGGCAATAAGCGTGGTTGAGAGAGTGAGTACTTCCCCCAAGGCCCACACAACGTGAGTTCAACTAGGGTCGATCGGCAATGAAGAGACGCGACCGCGGCATCGGGTGCCCGCCGTCCGATCAGCGGTGGTTGGTCCCACAATCCGAGGCGAGGCGGCATGAAGATCCTGTTGGTTGAAGACAACGAGATGAATCGTGACATGCTTTCTCGACGCCTCATAAAACGCGGATATGACGTCGTGATGGCAGTTGACGGCCAGGAGGGAGTGGACATGGCATCATCCGAGGACCCGGGCCTGATCCTGCTCGATATGAGCCTGCCGGTGTTGGATGGGTGGGAGGCAGCACGTCGTCTCAAGTCGAATGCTTCCACAGCCTCGATCCCGATTATCGCTCTGACGGCCCATGCTTTAGTAGGTGACCGTCAGAAAAGCCTCGACGCAGGGTGCGATGACTACGACACAAAGCCTGTCGACTTAACACGGCTTATCGGCAAGATTGAGGCACTCAGCCCCGGCTAGGCCGCTAATGCTGGAGGAACTCGGGTATGACCGACGCCACGTCCGCTGATCCTACGAAGGAGGCCAGTCAGCCGGCAGCGGAGCAGCGTGCCCGTGAGGTATTCATCGCAGCCAAGAGCCACGATCTCCGCACGCCCATTAATGCCATTATCGGATACAGCCAGCTGCTTCTCGAGGACGCACAGGAAAACGACGAGCCCTGGGCGGAAGACCTTGAGAAGATCCACAGCGCCGGTCGATCGCTGCTTGCGACAGTTAACGAGACCCTGAGCGCGGAGAAGGTCGAGTCCGGCGAACTCGACATGTCGGACGTGGCATCGCTCGGTGAGCGAATTCGTCTCGAGCTTCGCAACGACATCAGCGCCGTGGTCGGGTATGCCGAGATGCTCATCGAGGATGAGGCCAAACTGCATAAGGGCGCCATTTCCGATCTCGAACGTATCAAGACGTCCGCGATGCGAATGACTGATTTGATCAACGACATTATTGCTTTCGGAACCGACGAGGCCGGGATAGCCGATACCGAGGCGGCGCGGTCCGAGCAATCGAGCATGGTCAAAGGCGTAGTAGCAACTCTCCACCAGCTTGACGCGCTCCGCACAACCGAGCCGGAGGCCCCGGGCCACATTCTCCTCGTCGATGACGACGAGACGAATCGCGACCTGCTATCGCGAAGGCTCGAGTTTGAGGGCCACACCTTCGAGATGGCGAAGAACGGTGAGGAGGCTCTCGACTTGGTGCGCCGGTCGAGCTTCGATGTGATCCTGCTCGACATCATCATGCCGGTGATGGACGGCTACCAAGCACTCCAGTTGTTGCAGGCCGATGAAGAGCTGCGCCGTATCCCAGTGATCATGTTGTCTGCGCTCGATCAGACCGAGAGCGTGGCGCGGTGCATCGAGATGGGAGCTGACGACTTCCTTCCGAAGCCGTTTGACCCAGTGCTGCTCAGGGCCCGGATCGGCTCCTCGCTGGAAAAGAAGCGGTTGCGGGACCGTGAGCAGGAGTACCTCGAGCAGCTGAAAATTGAACGTGAGCAGTCCGAGAGGCTCCTCCTGAACATTCTCCCCGAGCCCATCGCTGACCGCCTCAAGAAGGGCGAGAGCACGATCGCCGACGGCTTCTCAGACGTCACTGTGCTGTTTGCCGATCTGGTCGGGTTCACCGCCGTGTCGGCCCAGATATCGGCAAAGAAGCTGGTCCAGAATCTCAATCGTCTTTTCAGCGCCTTTGACTCTCTGGCGATCGATCTGGGGGTAGAGAAGGTGAAGACCATCGGGGACGCCTACATGGTGGTGGGCGGTCTCCCGATTCCTCAGGGGGACCACGCCGAGCGCATGGCCGCTATGGGCTTCGGTATCCTGGAGGCGCTCGACGTATACAACCAGGCCTGGGACGAGCCGCTCGGCATCAGGATTGGCATCAACACCGGACCTGTGGTTGCGGGGGTCATCGGAACATCGAAATTTGCTTACGACCTCTGGGGGGACACCGTCAACATCGCCAGTCGGATGGAATCCACGGGCGTTCCAGGTCGGATTCAAGTGTCGTCATCGACCTATTGCCTGCTGCGAGAGCATTATGAATTCGAGGCGCGGGGCGAAATCGAAGTCAAAGGCAAGGGCAAGATGCAGACCTACTTCCTAGTCGAATAACCAATGCTGCACCGAGACAGCGACGCGGGTGCACCCTGACTTTGGTTTCAATAGGCTTACCGACGTGTCTAGCGACTGCGTGAAGTGATGTCGACGGCTGAAGCACTTGATGTCGCTTGGATCCTGGTGGCGGCAGCTCTCGTCATGTTCATGCAGGCCGGCTTCTCCTTACTGGAGAGCGGAAGCGTCCGCACAAAAAACAGCATCAATGTCGCCGCGAAGAATTTCGCCGACTTCTGCCTGACCGCAGCCGTCTTCTGGGTGTTCGGCTACGCACTGATGTTCGGCGATAGCGTGAGCGGCTGGTTCGGAGCCTCGGATCTCTTCTTCTCGGATACCACTAGCGCCCTGTTGATGGCGTTCTTCATCTTTCAGATCGGATTCGCGGGAACGGCTACGACGATCATGTCCGGCGCAGTTGCGGAGCGAATGAAATTCTCCGGCTATCTCATCATGGCGCTGGTCATGTCCGCTGTCATATATCCGGTGTACGGCCATTGGGCGTGGGGCAGCCTCGCCGGCGGAGAGGCTGGTTGGTTGGAGTCCCTCGGCTTCTTGGACTTTGCCGGGTCGACCGTTGTGCACTCCATCGGTGGCTGGATGGCGTTGGCCGGCGTGATCATCATCGGCCCCCGCCTGGGACGGTTCGGAAAAAATTCCGTTCCCATCCGCGGACACGACCTTCCCATCGTCACACTCGGCGTCTTTATTCTCTGGTTCGGCTGGTTCGGCTTCAACGGGGGCTCCACGTTGGCGCTCACCAACGAGGTGCCCACCATCATCGTCAACACGACGATCTCAGGAGCTTTCGGGGGGCTGGTGGCCATGGCGATATCATGGCGGATGGGAGGACACGTCGACGTCGCCACGATGATGAACGGCTCCCTGGCGGGGTTGGTCGCGGTCACGGCTTCGGCGAACATCGTCTCGCCGGCCGATTCCGCCATCATCGGAGGCATTGCCGGTGTGGTCATGTACGGCGTCACCGCTCTCCTCGAACGGGTTGAGATCGACGATGTGGTGGGCGCGGTCCCGGTTCACCTCGGAGCCGGAATCTGGGGCACTCTCGCTGTGGCTCTTTTCGGCAACCCCGAGGCGTGGGGCGGCGACGGCCGCTTGTCCCAACTCGGAGTGCAGGCGACCGGGGTTGCCGCCGCCTTCGTCTGGGGCTTCGGCCTCGGCTTCCTGCTCCTTTGGCTCGTCAACCGCCGGTTCCCTCTTCGGGTCGATCCCGACGGCGAGCGAATCGGCCTCAATGTGGCCGAGCATGGGGCCAGCACCGAGATCCTCGACTTGCTCACCGACATGGACAAGCAGCGGCAGACAGACGACTACTCCACACCCATTGCAGTGGAGCCGCACACCGAGATTGGCCAAATTGCCCAGCAATACAATCGCGTGCTCGAGGGAATCAATGTTCAAACGGCCGCCCTCCGGTTGCTGCGCAATACAGCGTCCGCAGCTAACGAGGCTCAATCGGTAGACGAGGCCATGAGGACCTCTGTGCGCGAGGTTTGTGCAGCCACCGGCTGGCCGGTCGGGCATGCCTATCTGGTCGACGAGGCCGATCCGGATCTGCTCGTGCCGACCGACATCTGGCGGCTAGTCGACCCCGAGCGCCATGGACCGTTTCGGACCGCCACCGACGAGACGGTCTTCCATATTGGCGAGGGCAACCCAGGACGCGTCCTCGCCAGCATGCGACCCGCCTGGTTCGATGTCGCAACCGTCGACCCCGGCCTCCCGCGAACACAGGTGGCGCAGGCCGTAGGGTTGCAGACGGGGATTGCATTCCCGGTTCTGGCCGGGACGGAAGTCGCCGCCGTGCTCGAGTTCTTCTCAGAAGAGCCCATTGCGCCCGATGAGGGTCTCCTCGAGGTCATGGGTGCCGTCGGGACTCAGCTGGGCCGCGTGGTGGAACGCACCCGCAGTGAGGGGGCCCGGTTCCAAACCGTCGTTGACAACATGCCCGCGATGGTTCTGCTGCGTGATGTCGACGGAAGATTCATTCTGGTCAACCGCCGATATGAAGACTTTTATCGCTTGTCCAATGAAGACCTTCGGGGCAAGACGCTCATTGAGGCAGACGAGCTGACCGACCTCGACATGCAGGCGAAAGTCAATATGGCGCATGATCTTGAGGTCCTCGATCGGAATCGGGCAGTAGAACAGGAGTTGACGATAAGACGGGGAGTTCGCGAGCACGTGATTGCCTCCGTCAGGTTTCCGATCGCGGACCACGCCGGCAACACCGTGGCTGTCGGTGGGATCGAACTCGATATCACCGAGCGCAAGCACGCCGAGGCGGAGCTGGCCACCATGGCAGACAAGATGGCAGTCAGTGAGACGCGGTTTCGGAGCCTTTTCGAGGATTCACCGTTGTCGCTCTGGGAGGAGGATTATTCCCAGGTTCGGATCGCTCTCGACGAAGTTATGCAGTCTGGTGTCACCGATCTGCGTAAGCACTTTCGAGAGCATCCGGGTTTGGCGGTGGAGTTCGGGGGGCTGATCCAGGTAGTCAATGTCAACCAGGCTACGTTGGATTTGTACGGGGCGAGAACCAAGGATGAGCTTCTCGGAAGCCTAGAGCTCGTTCTTGGCGAAGCCTCCGATCCGGAAATTGCGGACCAACTGGCGACGTTCGCCGAAGGTCACCACAGGTTCGAATCCGAAACGACCCTGTTTCGGTTGAACGGAGAAACCGGTGTGTCTCTCGTTTCGGTGTCGATTGCGCCTGGTTCGGAGGAGTCGTGGTCGAGGGTCTTCGTTTCAGTCGTCGATGTCACGGATCGCAAAGAGATGGAACGACTTCTCGAGGAGGCGATGCGCGCTGCAGAGCAAGCCAACCAGGCGAAGAGCACCTTCCTCGCCAATATGAGTCACGAATTGCGGACACCCATGAACGCCATAATCGGATACAGCGAGTTGCTCACCGAAGATGCAGAGGACGATGGGTACGAAGAACTGGTTCCCGATCTCGAGAGGATCAACTCTGCGGGTAAGCATCTGTTGTCGCTTATCAACGATGTCCTCGATCTTTCGAAGATCGAGGCCGGCCACATGGATCTGTTTCTGGAGACTTTCGAACTTGAGCGAGAGTTGAACGAAGTGGTCACGACCGCTCGGCCCATGATCGAGAAGAATGGGAACGAGTTTGTGGAGGATTACGGAGATGACCTGGGCGAAATGCACGCCGATCTCACCAAGGTGCGACAGGCCCTCTTCAATCTGATCTCCAACGCCGCCAAATTCACGACGGAGGGGAGCATCACGCTTAGGGCCCGTCGGGTGTCAAGAGACGGGGAACCGTGGATCTCCATGGCAGTGACGGACACCGGTATCGGCATTCCGGAAGACAAGCTGGACCTGGTGTTTGAAGAGTTCGCCCAGGTCGACGACTCGACAACCCGCGACTTCGGTGGGACTGGCCTGGGTCTCGCCCTGACCCGGCAGATCTGTCGGATGATGGGGGGCGAAATTGGTTTGGAGAGTGAGTTCGGCGTGGGATCGACCTTCACGATCACATTGCCGGCCTCGGTAAGCGAGTCCGAAGATGACGGGTTGGGCGAGCCCGCGGACAACGAGGTGTGAAGCTGGAGGCGGACCGTCAAACCCAGGCCGTCACCCATCGCGCGACCATCGCGCGTGCCCTGTCGTCCGGCACCGTCCGCCGCAGTTCACCCAATGCTCTGACCTGCGTTTCAGTCCACCTTCGTCCATGCCAATCCACTCTGGCAGCGTTCGGGACGGTGAGGTCGTCGGTTCGAATCCGGCCGTCCCGACTACAGAAACGCCAGGTCAGGGCTCAGTCAATAGAGCCCTGATAGGTCCCCATCTATCCGCCAAAGGGTTCGGCGTCGTTGACTACGAGAACAGTGGCCATCGAATCGGTGTCAATCTCCGTGTGTCCGGATTCCTGATCAGGCAGATATCGACAACTCCGATGGCGTAACATCGGCAGCCTTGGCTCATGAATGACCGACCAACCGGAACGGTGACCTTTCTGTTCACCGACGTCGAAGGGAGCACCCGCCTCTGGGAGGAGCACCCTGAAGGCATGCGTGACGCCCTGGCGCGTCACGATTCGCTGCTCGAGCAACAGATCGGCGAGGCCGGAGGTTTCGTTCACTCAACGGCGGGTGATGCCTATAGCGCCGCGTTCTCCGATCCACTCGACGCCATAGGAGCGGCGATCGCCGCCCAACGCAGCCTGGCAGATGCCGAGTGGCCCGTTGTGGGCGAGATACGGGTACGGATGGCGGTCCATACCGGCGTCGCCCATGAGCGGGGCGATGACTACTACGGCCCGGCTCTCAACCGATGCGCCCGAATTCTCTCTGCCGCCCACGGCGGCCAGATTGTCACATCTCGGGGCACCGAGGAACTGGTACGACACCGCATGGACCCGGGCAGCAGCCTGCGTGACCTGGGCGAGCACCAGCTCAAGGATCTTGGTCGTCCCGAGCACATCTTCCAGGTGGTGGCTCCTGGGCTCGACGCCGAATTCGCCGAATTGCGCTCGCTCGACCCGACCAAGAACAACCTGCCTCTTCAACTGACCAGCTTTGTAGGGCGGGAAGACGAACTGAGGGATGTCAAGAAGCGACTACTCGACACGCGTCTGCTCACACTGACCGGGGTGGGGGGATCGGGCAAGACCCGCCTCTCGCTCCAGGCGGCAGCCGAGTCGGCGGAGGACTTCAAGGACGGTGTGTGGCTTGTGGAGCTCGCCGCCGTAAGCGACCCGGACAAGCTGGCGGCCTGGGTCGCGGAGTCATTGAGGATCAACCGGGGACAGGGGGGCGGCGTCGGCGGTGCGGCACAGGCGGGAGAGACGGTTCCAGTGATCGATCAGATCGTCGGCTTTCTCCAAAACCGTCAAACGCTTCTCATCCTCGACAACTGCGAGCACCTCATCGGTGCCTCAGCGGACTTCGCAACCTATCTGCTCAGGGCTTGCCCAGACGTCAAGATCCTCACCACCAGCAGGGAAGGATTGGGAATCGCAGGTGAGACTCTGTGGCAGGTGCCATCGTTGGAGATGCCCAGCCGATTCGACCTGAAAGAACTCGGGGGCACCAGCGCCGACGCACTTCGACTGTTTGCGGATAGGGCAGCGGCGGTCAACCCAAACTTCGAAATGACCGAGGAGACGTATCCCTTTGTCCTGAAGATCTGTCGCCGTCTTGATGGGATGCCGCTGGCAATCGAGCTTGCCGCAGCCCGAGCCAAGTCGTTGGATGTTGCCCGCATTGCGGACAGGCTTGACGACCGCTTCCGCCTTCTTACCGGTGGAAGCCGCACGGCTCTTCCCCGTCAACAGACCCTCGCAGCTGCGGTTGATTGGAGCTACGAACTGTTGGAAGAGAGCGAACAGGTCTTCTTCAACCGTCTTGCCGCCTTTCGTGGTGGCTTCACGCTCGAAGCTGCCGAGACAGTCTGCGAGGGAGGGCTCGTTGACGAGTTCGACGTGGTCGACCATCTTTCGTCACTGGTCGACAAATCGATGGTGGTCTGGGAGGGAGGCAGGGGTGATCGCTACCGGCTTCTCGAAACCCTGCGCCAGTACGCCCTCGATAAACTCAAGGACAGCGGTGAGGCCGACGACGTCCGCAAGAGCCACGCCGATTACTTCCTCGAGATGGCTGAGAAGGCTGCACCACACCTGCGCCGACATGGGCAGGTCGAGTGGATGGAGAGACTCGAGGCCGATCACGAGAACTTCCGGGCTGCCATGTCATTCACCGACGAACACGAGATGTCGCCGATCACGGCGCGTCTGGCAGTAGCTCTCCACTGGTTCTGGTCTATTCGAAATCACGAGGAGGAACAGGTCGAATGGCTGGGCCCACTACTCGGCCGCCCCGATATCGGGGACGAACAGACCGTCGTCAGCCTGATGATGGCCTACGCCTGGCATCTCCTTTGGAGCAGCGACTACGAAACTCTGAAGGTCCACCTGGTCGACACCAAGGGCACGGCCAACCGCCTGGGAGATGAGGCCAAGCTCGCCGAAACATTCGTCATCGAAGGCTGGATGAACCAGAACCTCGACGATTACGACGTCGCCGGGACTCTTATGGACCAAGCACTGGAGATCGCGCAGAGGGCTGGTGAAGACTGGGTCATCGGCTGGGCCTCGTACGGGAGGGGATGGATGGACCGGATGCGGGCCGATGTCGACGCTGCAGTCCCCCACTTCGACCTGGCCATCGCCAAGATGCGTCAGACCGGAGACACGTTTGGGCTGGCATGGGCGTCCGGAGTTCGGGCGATCCTGGCTCGCTACCGGCTTGACTTCGAAAGCGCCCGCCAGCTCCACGACGAGAGCCTCACGCAAGCGAAGGCACTGGGTAATCGTGGATTACAAGCCTTCAACTACGCATGTATTGGGATTGTGGACTTTCACCAGGGCAAGTATGAAGACGCCATTGCCAACCATCGGCGATGCGCCGATCTAGAGCGCGACATCGGCTCGACCGGGAGTGAGGTTGCAGAGAACCTCCATTTGATGGCGGAGGCTCAGTTCGCCGCCGGCAAGATGGAAGATGCTTCTGCCAGTCTCACAGACGCGTTCGACCTCTTGGACAGCCCTCGCCACGACATGACCGTTCTCGCCGGAACCCTGGAGACTCTGGCCGGCCCTCTTCTCGATAGGGGCGAAGCCGAGTGTGCTGCACGTCTCTGGGGTTGGGCCATGGCCGTCCGAGAAGAAGTAGGTCGACCAGTACCTCCGCCCAGACGCCCTGGGTACGCGGTGATCGAGGAGAGGATCGCCACCGACACCGATGACCATGAAACTCTGGCGGCCGAAGGCGCCGCCCTGAGTTACGAGGAGGCCTTGGCCGCCGGTCGACAGGCTCTGACCTTCATCTGATCACCGATACCGCGTCGCCGCGACCGGCACTCTCGGATAGATCTGTTCATCCTGTGTCTACCCCGGGTCCGCAACCAATCGTAACGCTTTCAGATAGCCTGAATTGAATGTACGAAGTTGCAGTATTTCTTCACATTCTTGGCGGTTTCCTTTGGATCGGCGGTTTGCTGTATGTGCAATCGTTCTGGCACCGGATGATCCTTTCCGACAGTGATGAGGCAGCACGAGGCATCTACGAAGCGATCAACTGGTCGGCTAACCGGATCATTGTCCCCGCTGCCCTGGTGGTCCTCGCCGCTGGGATCACGATGGTGGCGGTCAACGACGCTTGGGCGTTCTCCCAACTTTGGGTGATCCTTGCGCTGGTTCTCTTTGCGGTCTCTGCGTTCGGGTTTGGAACCTGGACCGACAGACTCTTCGCTCGTGCTTTGGACCTGCTCGCCGATGAGGGTGTTAGAGGACCTGGCTACGTGGCGGCTGCTCACAAGCTGATTCGAGTCGCTCGCATCGATGGTTTCGTGGTCATCAGCGTCATTGGTCTGATGGTCTTCAAACCGACCCTCTAGGGCGCCGTATCCGATGATGAAGAGCGGTTTCGCTAATTAGACGCTGGCCGATTCTTTCCTC
>PVMK01123057.1_pt1 | contig 14206 bp, 15 predicted proteins | sample 1853481 | NCBI WGS metagenome assembly PVMK01 (sample SAMN08533507, study PRJNA380276) | Marine sediment metagenome, whole genome shotgun sequencing project. | reverse complement strand
ACTTTTCGCTCACAAACCAGTGACGCCGGACAGATTCCATCCTCGCTGCAGTTGGGATCACAGCGCTGATAATCCAAGACGACCTTAGGCTGGGGCATCAATGTCCTTTTCCAAATCCACCTGTAAATTCCCCAACTGCTCTTCCAGATCTTCCAGCTCTATTACCATGGATGCCGGAATGGAATGCGCCGGCAAGGATTGGCGCAATTCCAGGATCTTACCCTCTAATATCTTGATCTGCTGATCCTCATCTACCATTAACAATTTCCTACCAGCTAATATCAAGCTCATTCACGAGGTCTTCTGCGAGCAGCTTTGGCAGCTGCTTTTTCCTCTTTGACCTTTTCTTCCTGCGCGTAATATGTAGGTCGAATTCCGGCATAATAGGAAGCTGGTTTCAGCAGGCGGTCCATGTGATGAATATTGACATCCATACGTTCAAAAGTTGCCAGTTCATAATCATGGTCCATCTTGATGGCATCAAAGGGGCAATATTCCGCGCAGTAGCCGCAATTCATGCACAAATCAATGTCAATCGCAAATTCAGAAGGGGTTTTTAGCGGTTTTCCGGTTTCCGGGTCTTCAGCACGAGTGATCCAGATGCACTGGGATGGACAGACTTTGGCGCAAATCCCGCATGCTGTACAGCGGGGAACTTTTTCATCACCTACTTCCTCATAAACCAGAAAAGGCACGTAACGGAAGTTTTCTGCCGTGGGAAGTCTTTCTTCCGGATAATTTACCGTAAAGATACCCTTGGTATCAGTTGTCATCCGCTGGCGCACACCTTCTTCTGTGTAATATCGATCCCGACCAGCTCTGATATCCTCGGCATAGGTATCAAATATATGTCTTAATGTCACTCCGAGGCCTTTAAGTATTCCTTGTCCTTTCATAAATATCTCCAGGGTCCTGTTTCAGGTCGTTAGCGGTCTACTTCTCCCAGCACAATGTCAATCGATCCCAGGATAGCAACCAGGTCGGCTATCTTTTCTCCCAGTGACATCTGCCTTAAACCAGTCAGGTTAATAAATGATGGAGCCCGGACATGGTAGCGGAAGGGATTGTCTGTTCCATCGGAAACAACATAAAATCCCAGCTCACCCTTGGGTCCTTCCACCCTGCCATATGCTTCGCCTTTGGGCATGCGGAATTTATAAGCCGGTTTATTGGCCAGCGTCTCGCCTTTGGGTAGATCATCAATAGCCTGCTGCAAAATACGAATGCTCTGGCGGATCTCATCGAAACGAATTAAGAAACGATCGTACACATCACCATGGTAGCGCACAGCCACATCAAAATCAAAGCGGTCATAGATGCTGTAGGGATCAGCCCGGCGGATGTCATAGGGTACGCCGGAAGCCCGCAGCACAGGACCAACCGCTGATAAGCCAATAGCCTGTTCGGGAGTTAACACACCCACGCCCTGGCTGCGGCTTACTACGATCTCATTTTCCACCAGGTAGCGATCCAATTCATCCACTTGACGCGGCAGGCGCTCATAAACCAGTTTCCGGATATGTTCTTCCATGCCTTCTGGCAGGTCGCGAACCACACCGCCAAAGCGGAAGTAATTGCACATCATCCGGGATCCTGCCACTGCTTCAAATATATCCAGGATCAATTCCCGTTCTTTGATGGTGTACAAGGCCGGGGTGAAATAAGCACCCAGATCGTTCAGGAAAAATCCGATTGCCATGAAGTGATTGAGCACCCTGGTCAGTTCGGCCATGATAACCCGAATATATTGAGCACGTTCGGGGGGTTGGTATTTTTCGCCCAGCAGTTTCTCTACAGTTATGGCATAAGCAAAGTTATTGCTCATGGAGCAGAAATAATCCAGGCGATCGGTATAGGGCATGTTCATGGAGAAAGTATTGCGTTCAGCAATTTTTTCGTGGTTGCGGTGCAAATAACCCATGACTGGCTCCAGGTCCACAACCGTCTCACCTTCCAGGGTGGCAACCATCCTGAAAACGCCGTGGGTGGAAGGATGTTGCGGTCCAAGATTTACAACCAGCTTTTCCGTTTCAATGCCTGGATCACTTTCAATTTCCTGGGTTCCCTGGAAAAGCAATTCCTCGCCTTCAGGTATCCAGGTCTCTGGATTGAAACCATCAGGATAGGCAATATTTTCGTTATATGGATTATCCGCTTCAATTTTGGATACTTTGCCTTCTGGCCAGCGATCCTCATAAGGTTTAAATTCGCCCTCGTAAAACGCTTCCCGCCAGTCTTTGCGCAGGGGATGGCCGGCAAAACCTTCCCACATCAAGATCCGTTTGAGATTGGGGTGGCCTTCAAATTTTATTCCCAGTAAATCCCAGGCTTCACGTTCCTGGAAGTCAGCTCCGGGGTATAAGTCATACAAGGAAGGCACAACTGGTTTAGATCGGGGAACCTGGACCTTGATCTCCAGGATTGCTCCACCGGTTGATTTGAACACATGGTAAACCACCTCCATGTATTCTTCCGGGTAGTAATCTACGCCAGTTACTGAGGTCAGGTGATCATATCCCAATTCATCCCGGATAGATCCCATCAATTGAAGCAAGTTGCCAGCATCCACCAGCAAACCTTCATAACCTTCCCGTTCATCTGCCTTTACCCAATCCGGGTAACGATCGATTACAACTTTTTCATAAGATTTAAGGAGGTTGGTCTGATCACTCATGATAGACCCCCTTTCTCAGCTTCTTTTTTCATCAAAGCCGGAAAATCTCGCAGGTCAATCAGATCCGGTCCCAGGACCGGCACCGGGATTCCCTCATCAGCTTCTTTTTGATACCAGCTGACATTTTTAATGGATTGGTGATCGATCATCTCTTGGATTTTCATTAAACCGTATAGGAGCGCTTGCGGTGTAGGAGGACATCCGGGAACATAGACATCTACCGGAATATATTTATCAACTCCAGCGATAACGTTGTAGCCGCGTTTGAAAGGTCCTCCTCCAGAGGCACAGGCGCCCATGGATAACACATATTTGGGTTCCGGCATCTGGTTATACAACCGTACAACCTGAGGAATCATCTTTTTGGTCACGGTTCCGGAGACTATCATCAAGTCACACTGGCGGGGACTGGGCCGCATGATCTCCATCCCAAAACGAGCCATGTCAAAGCGGGCTCCCGCAGTGGCGATCATTTCGATCGCGCAGCAAGCCAATCCAAAAAACATCGGCCAAACCGAGTAGCGGCGGCCCCAGTTATAAATGCGATCCAGGGTAGTGACCGCAACAGTCCCCTCCAATTCAGGAGGAATGTTGTATTCTGGTTTGTTAAATTCTTCAGGCATTAAGAACGCTCCTAGAGGTGGACAGGGTTTGAAAGAAGCATGAACTTCCCTATTATATTGCCCGCTGCCCTGCCTTGTCAACAAATATTTAAGATAAAATTATTTTGTTTATTTATAGTAGAATTGGACCATGCAAAGAACCAGGAGCAAGATCCTCCACTATCTCCACCTCAACCCCGGTAATCAGCCGGTGAATTAGGTCGCTTCCTGGAAATGACCACTGCCAATATACGCTACCACCTGGATATATTATTGGACGAGGGAAATGTCCAGATATCTGGACAGCGTCCGGCAGGTGGAGCCGGACGTCCAATCTATCTTTACAATCTCAGCTCTCAAGCTCTTGGTGATAGCCGGGCAGAGCTGCTGGAGGCTGTGTTCGAATCTATCGAAAAACATCCAGCTCCTGACCCGATTCTTGAAATGATAGCTTCCAGGTTGGCAGATAAACATGTGCCCGAAAAAGTCAATCGTATCACCCTCTTTAACCTGGCTGTAGAATATCTCAATAGCTTGAACTATCATGCCAGCTGGGGAGCCCATCCCGAGGGACCCAGGGTAGAGCTCAGGCATTGCCCCTACCAGGACCTCGCCCGAACAAACCCTTTGATCTGTCAGGTCGACCAACTATTATTATCCAAGCTTTTTCAAATCCCCCTGGTCCTGACTCAAAAACGTGTCTTTGGAAATAATCCCTTTTCTCCGTGTATCTTTCAAACCTCTCAGGTATCTTAGAATCTTCACCTGGCCCCAGTTAGGTATTAGTGGTGATCGCCGGCATGGTCATGATGATGTTTTCCCCTATGATGATGGTGTCCATGGTCGTGAGATTCGCTGTGAGCGCAAGATGCCCCGTCTTGCAGTTCTCCTGCCAGGTAAGCGTTGATGACATCATCGACTGTTCCTGATGCACCGGTTTTCACATCGATATCAAATTGAGCGAAGAACTCCAGGGCTCGTCTGCCCATACCACCGCTGATCATTACTCCTGCATTCTGGCCCTTGATGAATTCCGGTACCTGCCCGGGTTGGTGAGATTCATAAAACGGGTTATCAATTATTTTCAAAGATACAATCTGCTCATCCTGTAATTTAGCAAGGGCAAAATATGGACATCGACCAAAATGGTGAGCTAATTTGCTTTCCGGTCCTTGATTTGTTTCTGTGGATATGGCGATTTTCATTTTTCCTCTCTTATAGTGCCTGATAGCGGCCTTTAATGATCTCGATTCTGTCTTTATGATTTTCCAATCGAATAATCCAGTCCTGAAGAGTTTGTTTGCCGTCCTCTACAATCCGGTAGACTCTCCTCCTAGGGCCTTTACTGTTCTCATCCCAGTTAGAGGTAATCAAACCTTGCTCCTCCATTTCGCGAAGATCTCGGTAAATAATACTGGAATCCAAACAGTCAGGATTAAATCCAAATTGACCCAGCTTATTGTATAGCTCATAACCATGGGTATCTTTTTCAGCTAGCAACAATAACAAACTAGGCCGCAGCAGCATCCTTCCGCCCCCTCTTTGCCGGCCCTTTCCTGGACCTGGATTTCCCCTTCTGCGTCCTGGCATAACAACCTCCCTGAAATAAAGTAAATGAAAATATCAGGGATAGTTTAACTATCTATATGCATTTTGTCAATAGTTATTTTGTCGTTAGTTCAATTCCCCCTGTCCTGGCTTAATCCTGTGTAGGCAGGTAAGGCATCTCGGGGCCGTCAATTCCCAAATATTCCCCCAGGGCAGACTCTAAAGCAATCCTGTCATCCCAGGGATATTCAATCTCCCCGAAACACATGGATTGTTCATGACCCTTACCGCATACTAGAACTACATCTCCTGACTCCGCCTGATCCAGAGCAAAACGGATAGCTTCTCCCCGATCTCTCACCCTCCAGAAAGTTTTTCCTTCTACTCCCCCCTGCGATATAATTCCGTTCGCCATTTCATCCAGGATACCATCAAGTGATTCAATCCGGGGATCCTCTGCAGTCAGCACAGTCAGATCCGCAAGTTCTCCAGACACCTCTGCCATCAATCGGCGTTTCTCCCGGTCTCTTAGTCCGGCAGATCCAAATACGGTTATCACCCGCTGATCCGTAAATTCACGAGCAGCATTGATAGCTCTACCAAGGGCATTGGGCGTGTGGGCAAAATCTACGATAGCCAGAAAATCCTGTCCCATTGAAAATGATTCCATGCGACCAGGGATCCCGGAAAGGTTCTTAATTCCTTTCTGGACAATTTCCCGATCGAGATCCAAGCCGGCCAGACAGACTGCTGCGGCTGCCAAGCAGTTGGATACGTTGTAATCACCTATCAGGGAAGTATTAATTTGGAAATCATCCCCTGCCCCAACCAGATCAAAGCTAATGCCGTTAGAGTTGGAATTGATTTTACGCGCCAGGTAGCTTGCTGGTGGGTTTATCCCATAACATACTTCCGGGATATCTGCCTGACTAACAATTTCACTTAATTCCTGGTAAGACTGATCATCCTTATTCAAGACAGCTATTTTGTGATAATTGCCCTGTTTATCAGGAGAAGACGAAACCAATCTGAATAATTCTGCTTTGGCGTTCAGGTAACCCTGGAAATCTCCATGATAATCAAGATGTTCATGAGTGACATTGGTGACTACGCCGATATCGAACTCACAGGCATCCACCCGATTTTGAGCCAGCCCGTGGGAAGTGGCTTCAAGGATCACATGGCTGATCCCGGCTTCCACCATTTCTGAAAGATAATATTGTAGATCCATAGTTTCCGGTGTTGTGACATGAAATCCGGTATCCAAGATCATTTTGCCGAGAACAGCATTAACAGTTGAAATCAATCCGGTAGGTATATCAGCTGCAAGTAATATCTGATAGATCAAATTGGCAGTAGTGGTTTTTCCATCGGTGCCGGTCACACCAATAATGATCATTTTCCTGGCGGGATAATCAAACCAGGCAGCGGCCAATTCTGCCAGCGCTTGCCTCGTATCTTCTACCTGTAAATAAGGAAGCCCCAGGTCTTTGTATTTGCTGGCAGGATCTGAACCCACAATCGCTGCTGCCCCCCGGGATACTGCTTCCTTAATATAGGAATGCCCATCAAATTGTTTTCCCGGGATTGCCAAGAACAAATCCCCCTCCGAGACCTGACGGGAATCAATCTTGATCCCGGTCAGGGAAAGATCAGAGGGTGGAAAAGTATTAATGATTTTTACTTCCCTGAATAAATCCCTCAAATGCTGATTAGCTGACACTAGCGTTTCTTGCCTCCCAAAGGCTCAATCGGATGAGAAAAACGCCCGGATAAAAATTCCTGGGCGTTTTAATTTTACACCAATTATTGTCTGCTGCTCAGATGAGGCGAGATTTTAGATCAGCCAGCTGAGATGAGACAGAGTGATCAAATAGCTTGTCGTCGATTTGAATGGTCAATCCGCCCAAAATACTGGTGTCTACTTTAAAATTCACTTGCTTTGCACCGGCTTTCTTGAGAATATCACCTTCAATAACCTTTTTTTCCTTGGAACTTAAAGGAAGCGCGCTGGTCACAACGGCAACTTTACCCGAAATATCTTCACCTTCCAGGATCACGACTTTACCGCCTTTCACATCGGAGAAGAATTCATCGATCAATGCTTTCTGGCGCTTTTCATCTAGAGATTCACCGATCAGTTTTTGAGTGGCAGCCATAGCCAGCACAGCAACCTGATCCCTGACACCTTTTAACAAGCGCATTTCTTCACCCTTGGCGTCAACCTGGGCTTTTTTAAGGATGTCTTTAGCTTCATCTGAGGCATCTTTCTTAATGGCTTCTACCCGCTCATAGGCCTGGGAAACAATACCTTCAGCTTCTTTCCTTACTTCAGCAAGGATTTTTTCGCGCTCTTCACCAACTTTTTCCAACTGTGAAGCAGCCGCCGCGGTATCTTCGATCTGTTTTTGCAGGGTTGCTCGCCGTTCATCAAGTCGTTTTCTGGCAGGTTTCCAAAGCAGCACGGTCAAAAGACCGAACAAGACCAGGAAATTTACTATCTGGGAAATCAAAAAAGGACCATTGATTCCCATCGCTGATAATGCATCACCCACGGGAACCTCCTTAACCTAATGGTGTGACCGGCACGAATTTAATCGCGAGGGATACCACCAGGGCGTAAATTGCGATTGCCTCGGCAAATGCAATAGCCAGAATCATATTTGTGAGTACATCACCTGAAGCTTCAGGATTTCTACCTACGGCTTCCATGGCTTTGGCAGCGAGCAGTCCAATTCCGATACCAGGACCAAGTGATCCCAATCCGATTGCCAGGGCAGCAGCTATTTGAGTTGCGGCTTCATACGACATGCAAATTTCTCCTTTAAGAAAACTTATCCTTAGATTAATGATGCTGTGTTGCCATCTGATAAAAGATCAGTGACAATATTGAGAATATCAGTGCCTGTATTGCACCCACGAATAATTCCAATCCCATAAATATATCAACCACCAGGAAGCCTGTCAGGAAACTGATCACCATCAGCAGCACTTCCCCGGCAAATACGTTGCCAAATAACCGGAAGCCAAAGGAGAGGACTTTAATACCCTCACCCATTAATTCCAAAATACCGGCAAATCCGTTCGAAAATGCCAGAACCGGTCCTAGCGCCCCACTGTCAGGATCTGCGCTAAAATTGAAAAATTTCTTTAGATATTTTTTGCCTTGAAATTTAAATCCGTAATATTGGGCAGTTACCTGGGTGATGATAGCCAAACCAATAGTAGTACTGAGATCTGCAGTTGGTGATCTGAAAATTGGAATCAGCACTTCATGTCCATTATGGATTCCTTTGACCCCAATCGATCCCATTCCAGGCAGCAACCCAGACCAGTTGGAAAAAAGAATAAAAAAGAAGAATGACCCGATCAAGGGGAAGAACAGGGTCGCTTTTTCTCCACCAACGGTCGTTTCAACAAATGAGAACACACCTTCATAGATCACGTCTATAGCAACCAGGAAGCGGCTTTCTTTTCCTGTTTTTTCAGCTTTCTTTATTGCTCGACCATATAAAAGAGCTATCACAACCAAAAAGAGGGATGTGAATATTGCTGTAGGCAAAGTATTGGGTATGCCGTGTTCAAAACCCGGAATCGGTAATTGGATCGGGATCAATTCCGCAGCCAGGCTGATAACAGGCAATTCCTTGCCAGGCATAACAAATCCATAACCAACCAGGGCTAATGCCGCTAAACCGATGATAAGTTTGACTAAACAGCCACTACCTTTTTTCTTTTCCTGTTCCTGTACCATACGGGTTTATTCTTCCTTTTTCATCTCGTCAAGACGTTGTTGGACAGATGTTTTTACCCAGCGATAGACAAGGAAAATACCTGCCCCGAAACCCGTCATCGAGAATAAAACTGAAAACAAAATATATGTGCCAAATTGCCGGTCAAGAAAATAGCCGGCCGCCATTCCCAGTAAAACGGGAAAGGCAATATAAATACCGGCCTGTCCTGCTACAGCCACAACCCAAACTCTTTTCTGCCAATGTTTTTCCTTGGGGGCATTTTCGTTTTTGCTATCCAATTAAAGCTCCTTCAGGACATCCAGCGCAAACTGTATTTTACTCAACAGCTTCTAGACTGTCAACCAGTCAGGGGCTTCTGGTCTATCCTGAAATTGTTAGACCCCTTCGTATTCCAATTCCCTCAAGTCTGCGGGGCAACTTTATCTCAGGTCAAGAAGTGATCAGCCCCAAAGAAGCCTGGACAAAGGAAATAAATGGTTGGGCAAAAATACCCATCAGTAAAGTAAATATAAAAGCCAGTACTATTGCGCTTGAGAGTGTGACGGGCAGCTGGATTATTTCACCAGCTGGTTCATCCAGAGGTTGGAAGAACATATAGCGGATCACATTCAGATAATAGAAACCGGCCACCACGCTGTTGATGATGGCGATCACTGCCAGGAAATACAGTTCCACACGCAGAGCTGCACCAAAGACCATCAACTTCCCAATAAAACCACCAGTGCCTGGAATGCCGATCAGTGACAGCAAAAAAACGGCCATTGTTCCTGCGAGGAGCGGCGAGCGTTTTATTAATCCTGAATAGTCTTTGATCTGGTTGGATCCGCCCTTGTATTCATAAGCGATCACCACTGCAAAAGCACCCAGATTGGCTACCATATATACCAAAAGGTAGATCAGAACACCACTGAGGCCGTCAAAGAATGATCCTGCAAGGCCGCTCCGCCAGGATACCAAACCAATCAGGATATAACCTGCTTGGGCGATACCTGAGTAGGCCAGCATGCGTTTGATGTTTTTTTGACTGATGGCAACCAGGTTTCCCAGAGTCATGCTCATGATCGATAATCCGGCAATCAAAGCCGACCAGTTGAGCTGAAAATCCGGCAAGGCGGTAATCATCACTCGCACAAATATCGCAAATCCAGCCCCAATGGAACCAACCGCCAGAAAGGCTGTCACTGGAGTAGGCGCGCCTTCGTAAGCATCCGGGGACCATTGATGGAAGGGTGCCGCGGCAATCTTAAACCCAAACCCAACCACCAGCAGTACGATAGCAGGGTACACGACAAAGCGCAGACTGGGGTCGATGCCAGATAATTCCCGGGCAATTGCCACCAAATTGGTTGTCGCAGTTGCACCGTAAAGCAGAGACATGCCGTAGAGCATCATAGCTGATGCCAGGGATCCATACAGGAAGTACTTGATGGATGCTTCACTTCCCCGTGGGTCATTGCGCAGGAATCCGGTAAGGATGTAAGATGAAATACTCAATAATTCAAAAGCAATGAAAATCATCACCAGATCAGCTGAAACTGCCAGGAGCGAAATAGAAAAACTGGCCAGAAGAATGAAACTGTAGAATTCTCCCTGATAGGGGGATTTCAATTCCATATAAGCAATGGAGACCAGGATGATGAGACTTGCTACCAGAGCTGCGAAGACCTGGAAAAACAGAGAAAAAGCATCAATGGAAATCATGCCTCCCAACACAGTGCCTTCAGGAATATCCCCCCGCCCAACCAAGTAGATGGAAATTCCCAGAGATATTACAGCACCGATCAAAGCCAAATACGGCAGCCACTTTTTCTCTTTTGATCCCACCAGATCAGATCCAAAGACCAGAATGACGGTCAGGAGGAGAACTAGCTGGGGGAGAAGAAATATGAATATTTGCACGGTTATAGCCTCTCTTTATTTCGCCTTTAGAAATTACTGAGCAAGGTTGTCGATACAGCGTTCAATAAACGAACAATCAGGGAGGGATATAAACCAATCAGAACCATCAGGATCACAAGAGGCCACATGGTTACTTTCTCAAAGGTCTCCATATCATTCAGTTTTGCATGATGGGTAACCTCATCCCACTTAGCCTGGTCAAATTCACCCAGGAAGATATGCTGGACTATTTTCCAGAGGATGTAAGCTGCTGTGAACACGATTCCCAGGACACCAATGATGGCGTAGATGGGGATGATAGCGAAGGCTCCCCGGAAAACAAAGAACTCACTCCAGAATCCTGCCAAACCGGGCAGACCCAGGGATGCAAATCCTGTTACCAACATAATCCCGTAGTAATAAGGAAGTTTCGATCCCAAACCCCCAAAATCCTTGATCTGGCGAGTGTGGGCCCGATCGTACAACATTCCGACCAGGAAAAACAAACCGCCGGTAATGATACCGTGGGTAAAGAGTTGTAGAGCAGCCCCGTTCAGACCGATAATGGCGCTGGTGGTGGCTTCTTCCCCGCCGCCAATTGCCAGGCTGGCAGCCGCAGCTGAAATACCCAGAGTAACGTAACCCATATGGCTAACAGAGGAATAGGCAATCAACCGCTTGAGATCCCATTGAGCCATACAAACCAGGGCACCGTAAACAATACTGATTACTGCCAGAATAGGAACTATAGGCACGTTGTAGGAAAAATATCCGAAAGGACCCGGGAACATTGGCAGCACGATCCGGATCAAACCGTAAGCACCCAGTTTAAGCAGCACCCCGGCCAGAATGACACTGCCGGCAGTGGGGCTTCTGTGTGGGCGTCGGGCAGCCAGGTGTGGAACGGGAAAATAGGGACCTTGGTCGGAAAGCCAATGAAGAACGCCCAGAACGCGAAAGACGCCATGGCAAAATTGTCTGCAAAGGGCTGAGCTGCGGCAGCTTTTAGGATATCAAAGGTACCGGTATTCAGGTAAACCGCAATAATGGCCAGCAGCATAGCCATGGAACCTGCCAGGGTGTATAGGAAAAATTTGATGGAAGCATATACGCGCCGTTTTCCACCCCAAACACCGATCAGCAGGTACATGGGAACCAGTCCGATCTCCCAGAAAACGTAGAAGAAAATAAAGTCCAGGGAAACAAATACACCGGACATACCTACCTGCAGCAGCAGGAACAGGAAATAAGATTCCTTGACCCGATCTTTAATGACATAAATCGAGTAGTAATAACACAGGGTTGACAGCAGCGTGGTCAGAACCAGCATTACTGCGCTGAGTCCATCCACACCCATGCGGTAATAAACATCAATGGCTGGAATCCAGGAATACTCTTCCATTAATTGCATTGTTCCGGGATCAGCCTGGACCACAATATAGATGTAAATTGAGATCGCCAGGGGTATCAAACTCAAAACAGTGGCTATCCAGCGGATCAAGTTCTCTTTGGATTTCGGAATGATCAAAACGATCAAAGCAATCAGCAGAGGGGTAAAAGTTATTGCACTTAAAACTGGAAAATTCATCATATTCTCCTCGTAAATCAATTTGGCCTAATAGACCAGGTAAATGCCAATAATTGCCAGCAAAGAAATTATCAGGATTAACATGTAATTTTGGACTTTTCCTGTTTGGATAGGTCGGAAGACCTTTTCACCAATCCAACCAGTGAGGTCGGCAATGCCGTTCACTAAACCATCCACTACCTTAATGTCGGTGATGCCGCCCAGGTCAGCCAATTTCATACCTGTCAGTCCGGTGAGATCCACGAGGGCATCCACAACTTTCTCGTCAAATTGATTGGATAAGTTGGAAATACCCCGGACAATCCGGGCTACCAGGTTAACAATCGGGTCCACGACCCATTTGTAATCAAAGTCATAGAAAATATCCGCCAGCTTGACCGAGCCGTTAATAAATGTAGCCCGGTAAAGTTCATCGAAATAAAAGCGATTGCGCATGGCTTCATAAAGCCAGCCTAAACGAATTTTCTTCAGACCGCTTTCCAGCGGATCCATTTGCCCTTTGGCCAGCGGTTTGCGTCCGTAAACCAGCCAACCCAAACCTAAACCACCCACTGCCAGCGAAGATGAGAGCACCATCACAGGAATGCTCAGCGGAGTAGCCGGATATTCATGGCCGATAAAGTTATGGAACCAGTTATTGCCTTGTCCCACTATTTCTTCTGGAATACCCACAAAGCCCAGTGTAATGGCAAAAAAAGCCAGGATGATCAAGGGTATGGTCATGGTATTGGGAGTTTCATGGGCGTGTTCCGCATGATCTCCGCGGGGTTTGCCCAGGAAAGTAAGTGAGATCTGCCGGGCAGTATAAAAAGCGGTCAGGAAGGCAGCGATGGTTAGCAGCAGCCAGACAAAGAAAGGCCAGGAAGCTACACCCTCATGAAGAAATTCTTCAAAGGCATGAGCCAGGATCTCATCCTTGCTCCAGAAACCAGCCGTAATGATAGGGAAACCGGATAAAGCCAAACCACCGGCCACGAAGGTCCAGAAGGTTTTGGGCATCTTATCCTTCAGTCCCCCCATCTCCATCATATCCTGTTCGTGGTGGCATCCTATAATAACCGATCCTGAGCCCATAAAGAGCAGCGCTTTGAAGAAGGCGTGGGTGATCAGGTGGAAAGTGGCAGCCACGTAAGCGCCAATTCCCAGGGCTGCAATCATGTATCCCAGCTGGCTGATAGTTGAGAATGCCAACACTCCCTTAATATCGTTTTGGGCGAGAGCTATGATAGATGCGAAAATGGCTGTAAAAGCGCCGATAAACGCGATTATGCCCATGGTTGGGTTGTGTTGCTCAAGTTCCACAACAATGTTCAGCAGCGGGAATACTCTGGCAACCAGGAAAACACCGGCAGAGACCATGGTGGCAGCATGGATAAGGGCGCTGACCGGAGTAGGACCTTCCATGGCATCAGGCAGCCAGATGTGCAGTGGGAACTGGGCTGATTTACCAACTGCACCGCCAAAGATCAACAGGGCGATTGCTGACGCGGCTGACCAGCCGCCAAAGATCGGCAGGGCGGGTGTTTCAGCCAGATGGACCAGGAATTCATGATTAAACAAAGTATCTGCGTAGCTCAAGCTCCCTGCCTGGGAGTAAAGATACATAATACCCAGCAGCAGGAATAAATCTCCAACCTTGGTGACCAGGAAGGCTTTTAAGCCGGCCTGGCGGGGGGTGATCTTGTTGGGATCAGAATAATTCTTCTCAAACCAGAAACCTATCAAAAGATAAGAACATAAACCCATGATTTCCCAGGACATAAACAGGGTCAGCAGGTTTTCAGAGATCACCAAACCCAGCATGCCTGTGGCAAAGAGGGCGATATAAGCAAAGAAACGCGAATATTGGGGGTCAACTTCCTTGGTGCCGTAACCCATATACCCAACTGCGTAAATGAAAATCATCAAGCAAACAAAGGGTACCATGAACAGGGAGATCGCCATCAGCGGGTCAATCCAATAGCCGATATTAAAGGTCAAATTCCCGGTTTCAAACCAGGGCACTGCCACCTTGACCGGGTGTTCTCCCAAATGAGGTGTAGAGATGGCGCTGAAGACCACTCCCCAACCTACCAACCAGGAGAGCGCCATCGATCCAATGCTCAGGCTGTGGCTGAGTTTGTTGTTATCCTGGGTAAATAAGATGATGATCAAAAATGCC
>PVMK01118174.1_pt1 | contig 14207 bp, 16 predicted proteins | sample 1853481 | NCBI WGS metagenome assembly PVMK01 (sample SAMN08533507, study PRJNA380276) | Marine sediment metagenome, whole genome shotgun sequencing project. | reverse complement strand
GACACCGCCGACATGGGGGGTTCGCTCGACAGCCCGCTCTACGGCATGTTCGAGTTATCGAACCACATCGAGGAGCTGGAATTTGCCGGTGACAAGATCGAGCAGCGCTACATCAGCCAGCCGGACAACCCGTATTACTTCTCGCTCAAATGGGACGGTGAGTGGCAGATCACCTACGAAACCTTCCGCGACATGGGCATCGCCTATGCTGTCGGCCTGATCCTGATTTTCCTGCTGATTGTCGCTCAGTTCAAATCCTACCTGATGCCGCTGATCATCATGGCGCCCATTCCGCTGACGGTAATCGGGGTAATGCCCGGCCATGCGCTGACCGGCGCGCAATTCACCGCTACCTCCATGATCGGGATGATCGCCCTGGCCGGCATCATTGTGCGCAATTCCATCCTGCTGGTGGATTTCATCGAGCAGCAACTGGCGGCCGGCAAGCAACTGGAGGAAGCTGTGATCGAGGCGGCCTCGGTCCGCGCCAAGCCCATCCTGCTCACCGCAGCGGCTGCGATGATGGGTGCGTTTTTCATCCTCGATGACCCGATATTCAACGGCCTCGCCATTACGCTGATCTCCGGCATCCTGATTTCTACCCTGCTCACGCTGCTGGTCATCCCGGTGCTGTTCTACAGTTCGCGGCTGCGCGCGTAGGAGCGAATTCATTCGCGATCGAGGGCCCCTGCCATCGCGGATTGATCCGCTCCTGCGACAACGGGGCGGATGATGGAATAGAAGGGAAATCAGTTCCCAAAGTCCCATCTTGAATCCAGCAAGACGGTTGACTTAATCACGCAAAGATCACGAAATTCATTCGTGGTCATCATGAAAATACTTGCTCACCTAGATGACAAGACATCTTCTGGAGTGACCGCCTTGCTGCCAGAATGCAGAGCCCCGCCTCTGGCCGAATTGCTCGAAGGGTTTTAAGTCAATACAAGCCACATTTTTGCTGCATCAGATCACGCGGCAGGACTGCTTGTGGGTCTGCGACGGGATTTAGCTTGCCAACGCACTGAGTTCTGGAATTTCGGAGCGATGGGAACTAGAGTTTGGCATTATTCTGAAAGAAACGGGGAGAAAAACTGGATTGTCAGGTTACTGCATGCCCCTTGATTACTGGAAAAATAGCTTTTAGTCGTCCTATACTCGCAGCGTGGGTTGGATCGAAGCCGGAAAGAAGGCGGACATTGCCGTCCTGGACAGCAACCTGTGCGAAATTCCGGCCACGAGATTAAGTGATGTGCAGGTATTGTTGACGCTGCTGGATGGAGAACCCGTCTACGTGGCCGGAATGGACTGAATTTACCAAGTACACAGGATGGCGGGACGTGAAAGAACAGGAAATCATACAACTTGCGAAAAACCAGCCAGAGATGGTGGCCATGCCGCAGGCGTTCTATCGGGATCCGGATATTTACCAACGCGATATCGACAGAATTTTCCTCAACAGCTGGCTTTATGCGGGTCATCAGAGTGAAATACCCAAGACTGGCGACTGGTTTCTGTTCGAGCTTGCAGATGAGTCCGTGATTATCGTCAGAACCGCCGATGGTGAAATCAACGCACTTCTCAACGTTTGCCGCCATCGTGGGTCCCGCATTTGCGTGGAAAGCAAGGGCTGTTCCAAGCGGCTCACCTGTCGTTATCACGGCTGGACCTATGATCTCGAGGGACAACTCAAGGCAGCGGCGCACATGGGTGAAGGCTTTAATAAGTCTGATATCGCTTTGAAGAGAATCCATGTCGAGTTGCTCGAAGGGATGATATTTGTCAATTTCGCTGAAATTCCATCTTCATTCACTCCAGTCCGCGACGGGTTGGTTGAGTGCCTGCGTCCTTATGGCCTGCAAAACGCCAAAGTGGCCCATCGCCAAAGCTATCCTATTGCTTCCAGCTGGAAACTGGCTGTGGAAAATTACAGCGAGTGTTATCACTGTGCACCGGCGCACCCTGAAGACTCCAAAGGCCACAGCCTGGCGCTCCCGGATTCACGCACAGCTGAAATTACCGACAAAGTTCTCGCGCGCGCCGCCGCCTGTGGTCTGAGTGAGAAGTCTGTTAACCGGACCTATCAGGACGCCCCGGGTTTTGGCGCGGACTTTTCCTACGAGAGGTACGCCCTGATGCGGGGCCACGTTACCGGCAGCGCCGATGGAGAGCCGATTGCGCCCCTGATGGGCGATATCAAGGATTACGATGGCGGCACGACGGACCTGCAGGTCGGTCCGGTCAGCTTTGGCCTGATGTACTGCGATCATGTGGTGATTTACCGCTTCACCCCGCTGTCAGTCGACACGGCGGATTGCGACATCACCTGGCTGGTCAATGGTGATGCGGAAGAGGGCGTTGACTATGACCGGGAAAAGCTGACCTGGCTGTGGGATGTCACGACCCATGCAGACAAGGCCATCATCGAGCGCAACCAGCAGGGCGTGAATTCCCGCTATTATGTGCCGGGGCCCTTTTCCACTATGGAAGACTACGCCTGGAAATTCGTTTCCTGGTATATCGAAACGATGAAAACCCCCACGGAAAAAAGCCCGTCAAATGGCTGAGACCCGGAGGAAATCAATTTCTGATGAACAACAATAATAACCATCACGTGTTGGCCCGCCTTCTCGACCAGACCTACATGGAAGTCATCCCCACCATATAGATCGCGGATCGGCTGATCCACATTCCGCGGCATTCCTATGTCTCGATTACCTGCTCTCCGGTACATGGCCTCGAACCGACTCTGAAACTGGTGGAAGAACTCAGGGCATTGCCTGAGGAGCGGCAGCTCAAGCTGATTCCACACATCGCGGCCCGTATGAGCCGCGACAAGGGCCACTTGCGCGAGATTCTCGCCATTCTGGAAGAGGCGAATGTCGAAAGCGTTTTCGTACCGGGTGGCGATGCCCTCAAACCGGCCGGTGAATACGATTGCGCGCTGGATGTGCTCAGGGACATGGCGGAAATCGGTCACGATATCGATGATGTCAGCATTGCTTCTCACCCGGAGGGGCACCCCGTGGTCGACGACCAGGAATTGCTGAGGCTTCTCCTGCAAAAGCAGAAATATGCAACTTACCTGGTTACCCAGATGTGTTTCGACCCGCAGGTTCTTGTCAACTGATTAAAAATAATATTTGGGGTCAGGGTAAAAACTCCAGAAAGAAGGGCAGAAATTTTTTGAAAAAATGGTGGGCCGTGTAGGATTCGAACCTACGACCATCGGATTAAAAGTCCGAAATGGCGTAATTAAACGGCATACTATTCAACCACTTACCGGGACGCCCGTTGCCACTTATGCACAACTATGCACAACCGTACACAACTGTTTCACGCAAAGCTCACGCACTCTGCTGGATTGATGTTAAAAACAACAGCGTTCTTTTTCAATTTGAATAACAAAAGTATTGAAAAGGCATTACCGCTACCCTGGGTGATATTTCAGTAGCCCCTCAAGACCAAATTCTGACAAAGAAATCCCACTTGTGTTTCAAGCCTCACTGGACCCGTATGATTTTGTGATCTTCCGGCAGCAGGAACTTCACAACATCAAGTTGGGAAGCGGCTCTTTTGCGCCTATCCAAATATCCAAGCGAATAGATTATCGGCTCTAGCCTATTATCCAGTATAATAATTATTAGTTTTAACCTATTTTTTTCTTGCTTTATTATCGCCTATAACCTATATTCTTTATGAGTAAATATAGGTTATAGGCAATAAAATGCGCGCTCAGAATAGGGCTTCTGCCCGCAAACAACTCGATAAACGTCTGAATAAACTACGGAATTCAGATGCATTGTCTCGCCCGCCGCGTGGGTGGATAAAGGCGATCCGAGAAGCGCTCGGCATGACAACCACGCAATTCGGCAAGCGGTTAGGCGTTAGTCAGTCGACGGCGCTCGGATTCGAGAAATCCGAGGTGAGTAAAGGCATCACGCTTGAAACACTGGAACGGGCCGCGCGCGCACTCAATTGTCGGCTCGTCTATGCCCTCGTTCCGAGTAAGCCCCTTGAATTACTGGTCGAAGATCAGGCCAGGGAACTCGCGAAGAAACGGCTGCGGGCGACCAGTCACAGCATGGCACTGGAAGATCAGCGTGTAGATGAAGCTGACGAGCGGGATCATCTGGAAAGACTTGTACAAAAGCTGCTGAATCAGCCTGGTTCGGCGCTTTGGGAGAACAAATGACCGATCTCCTCGGCCCAAAGGATGATGGAGGAACAGACCTTACAGAAGAGGAACGTGAAGGACTGATTCCGTCTTATATCACACTACGAAGTGAACTGAATGAGGCGGAACAGGCAAATATTCTGGAAGCCGAAGAATGGGCCTTTGCGCGTAAGCGCGATCTTCTAGAGGAAAAATTTCTCAACAACCTGCACAAGAGGATGTATGGCAATGTCTGGCGGTGGGCCGGACTGTACCGCACGACTGGTAAGAATATCGGCATAGATGCTTATCGCATTCCCACGGAATTAAGACAGCTTCTTGATGATTGCCGCTACTGGATCGAGAACAGGACCCATAAGCCCGATGAAATTGCGGCACGCTTTCATCACAGGTTAGTGTTGATACATTGCTACCCGAACGGCAACGGTCGACATGCGCGTCTCGCAGCCGATCTTCTTCTCAAATTGATGGGACAAGATCGATTTAGCTGGGGCGGAAAGAATCTGGTTGACATCGGAGAAACCCGTGAAGGCTATATTGCCGCCCTGCAAGCGGCCGATAAGCACAATATCGGGCCTCTACTGCAATTCGTACGCTCATAAAGAAGGGAAAGCCGGTTATTCACATACTCAATAGTGGCGGAAGTTATTGTGTAATTCCCGAGAGATAGGTAACACCTTATTCCGACCCTCGTCGCCGGAATAATCTGTAACCCATGTCTCCGGTTAGGACCTGAAAAAATTGGTGGGCCGTGTAGGACTCGAACCTACGACCAATGGATTAAAAGTCCAGTGCTCTACCACCTGAGCTAACGGCCCCCGGGAAGAGGCGGAATTGTAGGGTAAATCCCTTTCTGGCTCAAGGGTTTTGCTGAAGATTCAGACGTAACGAGTCGGATCAGGAACTCCTGCAATGCTGAATCCTTCTTGACGGATCCTGCAGGAATCGCACACTCCACAAGCTCGCCCTTCCCCATTCGCCTGGTAACAGGAGACCGTGATGCCGTAATCGATACCCAATTCAATACCGCGGCGGATTATTTCTGCCTTGCTCAGGTCGATGAGCGGTGTGTGTATCGTCATATCTCTGCCTTCGACACCCGCCCTGGTAGCCAGCCGCGCCAGCTGCTGATAGGCGGCTATGAATTCCGGCCGGCAATCCGGGTAGCCTGAATAATCCACTGCATTCACACCAATAAATATGTCGTCCGCGCCCAGCACCTCGGCATAAGCCAGCGCCAGTGAAAGCATGATGGTATTGCGCGCGGGAACATAGGTAACCGGTATGCCGGTGGTTTCATCCTCCGGCACGTCAATGTCGGCGGTCAGTGCGGAACCTCCGATAATTCGCAAATCCAGGGGCAGAATCTTCAGCGGTGCAGCGGCAGCCTCAGCAACCCTCTTTGCGGCATCCAGTTCAGAATAATGACGCTGGCCGTAATCCACGGAAAGCGCGTAGCAATCAAATCCGCGGCTTTGGGCGATGGCCAGGGCTGTAACCGAGTCGAGACCTCCAGAGACGAGAACAACCGCTTTTTTCAATTTGTCCATATCTGTTTTTTCTGATTGCTATTTTCCAGGCACATCGCCCCACAAGATTTTGTGCAGCTGCAACTGGAAACGCACGGGTAACTGGTCTTCGAGTATCCAATCGGCCAGGTCCCTGGCTTCAACCTGCCCCCACACCGGAGAGAACAACAGGTCACAACAGGCATCCAGTTTGCGCTCGCGGACCTGCGCCCTGGCCCACTCGTAGTCCACACGGGAACAAAGGACAAACTTGATCTGGTCGTTTGAAGTGAGCTCGTCGAGATTGGACCAGAGATTTTTTTCATCTTCACCGGATCCCGGTGTCTTCAAATCCATCACCCGGCTCACCCGCCGGTCTGCCTGGCTGATGTCTATGGCTCCGCTGGTTTCCAGGGACACCTGGAAACCCTGGTCACAGAGCATTCTCAAAAATTCCGGGCAACGCTTCTGCGCCAATGGCTCTCCGCCCGTCACACAAACATAAGGCGTCCCGTACTTGCGAATCTGCGTGAAGATTTCATCGAAGTGCATCCACCTTCCGCCGTAGAAAGCATATTCACTGTCACAATACACACAGCGCAATGGACACCCCGTCAAGCGAACGAATACCGTGGGCAAGCCAGCCTGCACGGCCTCTCCCTGCAAGGAATGGAAAATCTCGGTAATTTTCAGCATGCCCTCGCGGGACTCAGGAACACGTGGTTTGTCCAAAACTACCGCCATCGGGGTATTGTACTGAATCCCCGAGCCAGCGCTATGGGGAGAAGGAAGCTCGGTGTTCAGGCGAAGCTGAACCAGCCAGAGCCGTCATTCTTGGATTATCTGGTGGCTCCAGTCACCGGATTACCCCAATCTGGCGGAAGCTGGCGGCCTAATAATGCCCTTCCATACGCATGCTTCTAAGACGACTTTCAGCCAACCGGTCCAGCGTGGTGTCCGGGTAGCTTTCCTGCACCTGGGTCAGGGCTGCACGGGCGCTGTCCCATTGCTCCAGTTCGTAATGCGTGTAACCCACTTTCAACAATGCGTCCGGCACTTTGGGGCTTTCAGGATAGCGATCCATCAGGTCCTGGAATGCCTTCAGTGCGATATCGTAATTGCGCGTCACGTAATACGACTCCCCCAGCCAGTATTGCGCATTGTCTGCGTAATCGCTGCTGGGGTAAGCATCCAGGAATGACTGAAAGTCTTCCGCTGCGTCGGCATAACGCAATTCTTTGAGCGCCTGGAACGCCTGGTCATAAGCCGCCTTTTCCTCAGCGGCTGCTGCAGCGGCCGTCTGCACCTGGGCCTGCGGTTGCCCGATAGCGGTTACGGCAGACTGGGATTCCATCGGAGCGCGTACTTCGGGTGTGTCTTCTGCCACAGGACCCACGGTCGGCCTCTGTGAGGAGGCACTGCCTCGCGGCTGACCGGAGCTGGCCACGGGCTGGCTGTTGCGCATATCGGAAATGCGCTGGTCGAGGTCCAGATACTGGTCACGCTGACGACGCTTCAGGTTCTCCAGTTCCCTGTCCTGCTCTTCCAGTTGTCCGCGCAAAGTACGAACTTCATCCTGCAATTCCTGCACCTGGATAACGAGATTTGCGGCCGCGGACAGATCTGACTCCTGCGCAGACACCGGGGCAGATGCAATGATGGCCAGCATGACGCTGGCCATCAGGACCTTGTTGACAAGGTGTCGAGCCATGTTCATCGAGCCGTGTATACGACCTCCACGCGACGATTGAGTGACCAGCAATCTTCATCACTGACCCGGCAGGTCGGCCGGTCTTCGCCGTAACTGACGACGACCAACTGGCTGCCCCTGGCGCCCTGTGCAGACATCAGGCCCTGGACAGCATTACCACGGCGCTCGGCGAGGCCAAGGTTGTATTCACGAGTTCCACGCTCGTCTGCGTGACCTTCGAGCGTCACGCGGGCGCTGGAATGCGCTGCTGCGTACGCTGCGTGCGCAGTAACGATTCCGCGGTATTCCGGACGCACGGTGGATTTGTCAAAATCGAAATAGATGACGCGTTTCGACAGCAGGCTTTCCGGGTTGTCGAAATTGCGTGAATCAGTGTAATCATGCGGATCCGGCGCGGGCGCTGTTTCCACTTCCGGCTTCGTAACTTCAGGTTCCGGAGTGGGCTCGGGTTCGGCCTTCGGAGTCGTCTGGCAGGCTGCCAAAGCCAGTGCAATCATCATTGCGAGAATCAATCGCCATGCGGTTTTCATCATTTCCTCCTGGTTTTTTATCATTGTGCCGTTCAATACGACATCGGTCTCTTAATTTCGGGTTTAGTCTACCTGATTACAGGTGACCATGCGGGCTCCCGAACGTCCCCTTCACTCAATATCAATCGCTGCCGCACACTGCCGTCTGCCGATACAGCGGATAACACGCCGCGGGTACCCTCGCGAGTCGCATATAAGACCATGCTGCCATTGGGTGCGAAGCTGGGTGATTCGTCCAGTACGCCGGGTGTAAGTATGGTAAATCGTTCAGTCTCAATATCCCAGATCGCTATACGATACTCGTTTCCTCTCCCGTACGCTACAGCTATTCTGCGGCTGTCCGGTGCGATGCTGGCCCTGGCGTTGTACTCGCCTTCCAGTGTGACCCTTTCCGGTGTTCCGCCGGTAGGCGCCATGCGGTAAATCTGCGGGCGGCCGCCCCGATCCGAGGTGAAGTAAATGTAGCGCCCGTCCGGCGACCACACGGGTTCTGTATCGATGGCCCAGTGTTGGGTCATTTGGGTGAGACGCCCCGTCGCCATTTCACGTATGTAGATCTCGGGGTTGCCGGTACGGGACAGGGTCAAGGCCATTTTGCGGCCATCCGGTGAAAATGAAGGCGCACCGTTAATGCCTTTCCCGCTCGAAATCAATTCGCGTGACCCGGTCGATACATCCTGCATGTAAATGGCTGAATTGCCTTTTTCGAATGACACATAGGCCAGCTTCTTTCCATCAGGAGACCAGGCAGGGGACAGCAACGGTTCCGGTGAGCCTACGACCGACTGCGGCCCAAAGCCGTCTGCATCCGCAACCACCAGTTCATAGCGCATATCTGGCCCGAGGCCGATGGCCGTTATATAGGCAATGCGGGTCGAAAATGCCCCGGGAACACCAGTCAGGGCTTCGTAAATGGCATCAGCCACCCGGTGTGCGCCAAAACGCAGATCACCCGGGCCAACCGTAGTCACCTGCGACAGTATGCGCTCCCGGGTATGCACGTCGAACAACTGGTAAATCAGCTCATGCCCACTTCCGTCTGCAGGCGTGCGTATGCTGCCGACGACAATGTAATCGACTTTGAGCAGGCGCCAGGTGCCAAAGCGGATCGATTCTTCGTCAACCGGGTTCTCGACCATGTCCGCCGTATCCATCGGGTCGAACAGGCCGGAACGGTAGAGGTCACCTGAAATGACATCGTCCACACTGGTGCCGGGCGGAGGACCTGCCTCCTGCCACTGGAACGGAACAATCGCAATCGGCAGTGCGCTGGGGTTTCCGCTGATGATTTCGATTTCGAGCTGCGCGTATGTGGTCTGAGCCGCCAGCAGCGTCACGACAAGGAGTAGTAGTTTTTTCACGTTATAAGTCACCATCAAAGATAAAAATGAAGTCAATCTCTCTTTGGAACACGTCTTCAAAACCGCGATACGGCAGCGAACCGCCCCGCTCGACCGCCGCAACGATCGATCGCCGTGTCGCTTCGTCGCCGTTACAGGCGCCTGCTATTGCTGCCGAGATCACCTCACCTCCAGGGATCTGAACAATTTTCAACTTACACCTCAAGCCCGGTTGCGCGGTTGGCGGGCGTAACCAGTTCTGGGTGACAAAAGACTGAATGGCAGAATGGTAGCTGTCGCTGAGCGTTGCCAGCTGCCCGGCTCTGAACTCTCGTTCTTCTGCCTGCAGTTGTTTTTGCAGGGCTGCCTCTTCCAACCTGCGGCGCTGTTCCCTGGCCTCATCCTGGCGTTTTGCCTCCATCTGCTTGAGTCGATCCTCTTCCACTTTTCTCTGCTTTTCGGCGTCTTCCCGCTGCTTGCGCAGCTTATCGAGTTCGCGCTGTTGCTGCAGCCGTTCTTCCTCCAGCTTGCGCTCGCGTTCCATTCGCAGCTTCTGGAGTTTGTCCCGGGCTTCGCGTTTGCGCTGAGCCTCAAGCTCCAGTTGGCGCTGTTTTTCTGCTTCCAGTTCACGCTTTTGTTTCTGCTCCTGCTCCCGCTTGCGTTGCTCCTCCAGCCGCTCTGCACGTTGCTGGCGTAATTGTTCGCGTTCCACCGCCTGGCTGGCTTCTTCGCGCTGCTGACGAATTTTGCTGGTGTCCACGATCACAGCTTCGATCGTCAACCCGAGGTTAAGCGGCTTGCGGAATGGCTGCCAATTCATCGTGCCCAGCACCACCAGGGCAGCCATCAATGCGTGTATGCCGATCGCGAGGCCAAATGCCCTCGATTGTGCGCTGAATTCCTGCCAGGAAAACACGCGGCTACTCCGGGTTCGTCTCCGGCTCTGGCCCCGCTTCCGGGACGGTATCGAGTGGATCGCTCATCAGACCCACCTTGGTCACACCGGCTTTTTGCAACAGCACCATTGCGTTGTATACCTGCCCGTAATCGACCCGCTCATCACCACCCACAAGCACCTGGATATCGGGATTGCGGCGCACAATGGCGGAGACCGTCGCAACCAGGGTTTCGGCATCGATCAGGCCGCTGGTCGTACCGTCCAGGTCACCACCCGCATTCAGATAAAGATCTCCATTTTGTAAGACGGTGATCACCAGGGGCTCATCGTTTTGTTCCGTATCCAGGGGCTCAGCATCCGCTTTGGGCAACTCCACCTCGACACCCAGGTTGAGCAGGGGCGCCGTGATCATAAATATCACCAACAGAACCAGCATCACGTCGATGTAGGGAACAACGTTGATTTCGGCCATGGGCCGGCGGCGTCCTTTGTAGGCTTCCACGGCAGCTCACTCCCCGGACAGTGCATGCGCCTGGCGCTGCAGGATGCTCGAAAATTCTTCTTTGAAGTTGTCGTAGCGCACTTCCAGGCGGTCGACCTGGTATGAAAAACGGTTGTATCCGATCACAGCGGGTATGGCTGCGAACAGGCCCATGGCCGTCGCCACCAGCGCTTCGGAAATACCCGGCGCCACCATCGCGATGGTGGCCTGGTTGACATTGGCCAGCTGGTGAAAGGATGTCATGATGCCCCACACGGTTCCAAACAGGCCAACGTATGGACTGGTGGAACCAACCGTGGCCAGGAAATTGAGGTGGTGCTCAAGGTCTTCGGTTTCCCGGGTCAAGGCGATGCGCATCGCGCGCTGAGAGCCTTCGACCATGGCATTGGGTGACATTCGACTCTGCTCCCTCATGCGCAGGAACTCGGCAAAGCCGGCATCGAAAATTCTTTCCATGCCACTGGTGATGCGGTGAGCGCCGGTGATGCCCTCATGCAATTGAGTCAGGTCCGTTCCCGACCAGAAGCGCTCTTCGAAGGTATCGGCTGCCTTTCCGGCTTTAGCCAGGATCTGGCGCTTGCGGAAAATGACCATCCATGATGCTACCGAGGCTGCCAGAAGCAGAGCCAGCACGCCTTTCACCAGCCAGCTGGCCTCCATGACCAGTTGCCAGATCTGTAATTCGTTTTGCATTAATCCAACTCCGCCTTGATCCATGCCGGCATCCGCGCCGGTTTCAAACTGTCTGCGTGCAACATCACCGCGCTCAGCTCAGCTGTCGCGATCAGCACGCCATCCTCTTTTCTCGTGATCTGCTGCCGAAAACCCTGCCGCACGCCCTTAATCCAGGTCACTTCAGCCGTCACCAGTAACTGATCATCGAGTTTTGCGGCCTGCCTGAAGCGGGCATTGATATCCAGCACGACCCATATCAGCTTGTGGACCTGCCTTAATTCGGTCATCGACAGGCCACGTGCACGCATCATTTCCGTTCTGGCCCGTTCGAAAAAATTGAGGTAACGCGAGTGGTACACCACGCCGCCGGCATCCGTGTCCTCAAAATACACTCTTACAGGCCAGACAAATGGCACAGTGTTAAGTTCACTCATTTATTTACAGGCCCTGATAGAACGCCCAAATCCCCAAAAAGGGTTACAAATTATTTCTGCTTTTGTTTCTCAAACAGGTCGCCACGCGGTTCAGCAGATTGACTCAGTCCAAAATGGCGATAGGCTTTGGCTGTCACCATGCGCCCCCGGGCTGTTCGCGACATGTAACCCTGTTGGATCAGGAAAGGCTCCAACACGTCTTCAACGGTGCCGCGTTCTTCCGACAGGGCTGCGGCGATACTGTCAACGCCGACCGGCCCGCCATCGAAATTCTCGATTATCATCATCAGCAGGCGGCGGTCCATGGTATCAAAACCCCGCTGATCCACCTGCAACAACTCCATCGCGTCCACCGCGATTGCCTCGTTGATGAAACCATCGCCCTTGACCTCGGCATAGTCCCGAACCCGGCGCAACAGTCGGTTGGCAACCCGGGGCGTGCCCCGCGAACGGCTCGCGATTTCCATAGCTCCATCATTATCAATAACAATCTGCAGAATTCCTGCAGATCGTGTGACGATCCGGGACAATTCTTCGGGACTGTAGAATTCCAGCCGCTCGACGATACCGAAACGGTCACGCAGCGGCGAGGTCAAAAGCCCCGCCCTGGTGGTGGCTCCCACCAAGGTAAATCGAGGCATTCCAACTTGATGGAACGGGCCGCCGGCCCTTCGCCGATCATGATGTCTATCTGGAAATCTTCCAGCGCCGGGTATAGCACCTCCTCGACCACAGGTGAGAGGCGATGTATCTCGTCGACGAACAGAACATCGTTGTCCTGCAGGTTGGTCAGCAAGGCAGCCAGGTCGCCGGCCCGCTCCAGTACGGGGCCCGAAGTTTGACGAAGGTTGACGCCCATTTCGTTGGCAATCACGTGAGCCAGCGTTGTTTTGCCCAGGCCCGGGGGGCCGAAAATCAGGACGTGATCCAGCGCGTCTGTACGGCGCCTGGCGGCTTCGATAAAAATCCCGAGTTTCTCACGCATGGCCGGCTGGCCAATGTATTCGTCCATGGTCCTGGGCCGAATACTGATCTCCGCGACCAGGTCTTCGCTGCTGTCCTCAGGGGATATGACGCGCTCTTCTTCGTTCATCAGTGTTTAACCATGGATTGCAGCGCGCGGCGGATGATTTCTTCTGCTTCCATGTCCGGCTGTGCAGCAGTTCGCACCATGTGGGTCACCTCCTGTGGCTTGTAACCCAGTGCGGTCAGGGCGTGGGTGGCCTCGCTGACCGCGTCTCCGGGCAGCGCCGTTGCGGAGCGTGGCACCACGCCGCCGCTGGCGGGGAAACTGTCCAGTTTGTCACGTAGCTCGATGATGATTCGCTCGGCGGTTTTTTTACCGATGCCCGGCAGCCGGGTGAGCGAAGCTGCATCACTCTCGGCCACGTAACGCGCCAGTTCATCACCGCTGGCGCCGGAAAGAATGGTCAGGGCCAGCTTCGCCCCGATACCGCTGATTTTCAACAATTGCCGGAACAGGGTGCGTTCGGCTTCGCTGGAAAAACCATAGAGCGTGTGGCTGTCGTCTTTCACCGACAGGTGGGTGAGGATGACCACCGGCTGTCCGGTTTCCGGCAGATCGTAAAAAACCGTGAGCGGCGCTTCCACTTCGTAACCGACGCCGGCGACGTCGATAACCATCAGGGGTGGCTGCTTGTGGATCAGGATTCCGGCCAGGCGTGCAATCATGATTTTTGCATTCTTTGCATGCGATTGACTGTCTGTTGCGTATGCTGGTGACATAATGCCACAGCCAGTGCGTCGGCGGCGTCCTCGGTCGGTGTATCCTTCAACTGCAACAATACGCCAACCATATGCTGCACTTGCACCTTGTCCGCGCCGCCGCGTCCGACGATGGCCTGCTTGACCGACCGGGGTGAATACTCGGCAACCGGCAGGCCCAAAGAAATGGCGGCGCACATCGCCGCCCCCAAGGCCTGCCCAAGTTTCAGGGCCGAACCGGCGTTGTGGCTGACAAAGACCGTCTCGATGGCGACTTCCTGCGGCTGATGCTCGTTAATCAGGTCGCAGATTCCGGAGAAAATGATGCCCAGCCGCTCAGGAAACTCACCGCTGCCGGCCTTGATGACACCGTGCCTGACGATCGTAGCCTGGTCGCCGTTGGCTTCGATGATGCCAAAGCCAGTCACCCTGGAACCGGGGTCAATTCCCAGGATGCGCATTTAATTTCATTTTTTTGGGCTCAGTCATAGGCCTCTTCAGGGATATCCGCGTTGGAATAAACCGCCTGGGCGTCGTCCAGGTCTTCCAGCACATCCAGGAACCTCAGCACCTTCTGTCCGGTCTCGACATCCAGTTCCACTTCGGTGCTGGCGCGCATGGTGATTTCGGCATTGGCCGGCGTGATATCTGCAGCTTCCATTGCATCGACCACCGCAGTGTAGGCTCCGGCGTATTGATGACCTCGATAG
>PVMK01114118.1_pt1 | contig 14207 bp, 16 predicted proteins | sample 1853481 | NCBI WGS metagenome assembly PVMK01 (sample SAMN08533507, study PRJNA380276) | Marine sediment metagenome, whole genome shotgun sequencing project. | reverse complement strand
GTTGGCGAGTTTGCGTTTGAGGAGTCTGATGGCTTCTCGTTTGGTTGATCCGGTTTCGAGGCGTCGTTTGATGAAGGCTTGGGCGTCGGGATGGATACGGAGTTGGGTGATGGCGATACGGTGGAGCGCGGCGTTGGTTTGCCGGTTGCCGCCACGGTTCAAACGGAACCGTTGGTTGTTCGCTGACCACACCGGGATTGGGGCGACTCCGGCCCACATGGCGTAAGCGTCACGGGATTTGAACCGGGTGATGTCGGCGGCTTCGCCGACGAGCTTGGCGGCGCTGAGTGCTCCGCAGCCGGGGATCTCTACTAGTGAGGGGACCAGTTGGGTCACCCGGTGCGTGATGTCACGTTCGAGCTGGTTCGCTTCTCGAGTCAACTCTCTGATCCTGGTGACTTCACGTCGTCCCAGAGTGGCCACCATTGATGTGTGAACTGTGAGGAGCTGGTCGATGTGGTCGAGGGTCTTGTATCGGTTCAGTGAACCTGGTGGCGGGTCGTAGCCGGGTTCGAGTTCGTGGAGCCGCCAACGCAGCCGGTTCTGTGCCGCGGTGCGGTCTTTGATCAGGCTTTCTCGGTAGTCGACCAACAGCCGCACCTCGCGGGAGGGACCATCGAGTTGAGCCACCGGCAGATCCGGTTCCCGCAGCGCAGCTCGTGCCACGGCCAACGCGTCGATCGGATCGGACTTGCCTCTGGTGCGAGCCGAACGACGGGCACCGGCCATCAACTTGGGTGGTACCCGTACCGCGAGCTCCCCAGCCCTGAGTAGATCACTCTCGAGGCGACGAGACAACGTCCGGCAGTCCTCAATCGCCCACCGCCGCTGCGGCCACTTCGCCGCCCACTTCACCAACCGCAGATGCCCTTCCGGTGTCGCCGCGACCGTCATCGGGCGATCTCGGCGCCGGCCTCATCAACCGCTACCACCGTGTGGCTCCGCTTGTGTGTATCCGTTCCCAGTACAACCATGACCCTGTCTCCTCCTTCGTGAGGGGTCCAAAGGACCGGTCGGTGGGCACGCCTCAGTACAGGCCGGGAGGTCAATCTCCTATCAAGCCACGCCGGCCGGTCCGGCGCGCCCGACGGGTGGCAAAACACACAACAAGCCACACCAACGGTGGGCACCGATATGGAGAACCAACCCGCCAGGCGTCCCCAAAGCATGACACTGAGCCGATATGGGCGGGCCTCCGTAGGTGGCTAGTCACCCCGACCGGGTCCGGTTGTGTCTCTCGCCACGCAACCGGCACGCCGATGAGTCAAGCGCAGGGGCTTCGATGGGACCACGCTTGGTGGGGACCCTGCCCATATCGGCACGAATGCGCACGGTTTCAGGGCACAGAGGCCGACAGCCAGAGTATGTAGCCGACAACCGCCACCACGACCACGAAGGCGACGCGCCCGGGTCGATCCCACCAACTGGAATCCCGATCTTCGACATAGAGCATTGTCAGCATCACCCGTTCAATGATGCTCACCGGGCGCGGCTCACCGAGACGTGGCGGATCAAACACCCGGTCGTGGCCACAATGCGGACACGCTTCGTTATCGGGAGCGATCGGGACGCCACACACAAGACACGGACGCTCATCGCTTGAGCTGGTCGTCATTCCCCATTCCCCCAAGTAATGGTAGTTGGAGCGAAGTGCCACGGATCCGCGGTCGCCGGGTCAAACCGCCACAACGCCAATGACCTGATGCGAACGCAGGACCTCCCCTTCCCCTGAATGAGCCGGGCGACCTGTTATTGGACGCATCGGCTCTTGAGCTGGTCTCTTGGTGGTTCGTCACCGCCGCCCATGGAAAAGCCCGTGCCAGCGCTGGAAGCGGGCACTAGACACACCGTCACTTGATTGAAGACTTATCCAGTCGGGTGCCTTGCTGCCGATGCTTCCGATAACGAAATCAGCTGTGGAACGCAGAGGACAGCGCAGGGAGATGCCGATGAGTAGGGAAACGCGAGAGAGACACCCGAATTCGGAGAGCCCATTGCCTGGTTTACCAGATGAGGCCCCACTCAGCTTGGTCCATGAGGAGGACCCTGTCCCGGGTGACGTTGATGGAGACCTCTACGAGCTTCACCAACAGATGGTGGTTTCCGAAGAACACATCGCCAACCTTGAGGGTGAGTTGAAGGAAGCCGCCGACCAGGAAGTGGAGGCGGGGCAGCGATTCGATAGTGAACGCAAGCGCAGAGCTGCCCTGGATCAACAACTCCACGAGGCTCGAGAGGAGGGCGCCCGTTTGATCCTCGATGAAGCGTCCCAAACAAGCAGTGCCAAACGCGCCGAGGCTGAGGAGCTCCTCCAAGCCACTCGGGTCCAGGCCGAGCGCGAGGCCGGCCGGGTCACCAAGCGAGCCTTCGACGAAGCAACCGAGATGATCGCCATGGCCAGACGCGACGCCGTGGCAATAGTCGATGCTGGTCGAGACGAGGTCAAGGCGTTTGAGGATGACGCGGCTCAACGGATGGCTGATCTCGATACCGAACACCAAGAGCTCACCCATCGCTTGGGCGTGATGGAAACCACGTACGACAAGCTTGTCGTGACCCTCAAGCTTGTCGCCGAAACCTCGATCGAGGACCTTGTCAACAAACAAGACTCTCTAAAGCAACTCGATCGTGTGGAAACCCAAGGACAACCTATTGAACCGAACAGCGATCAGACCACATCCGGCTCCCCTCCACAGGAGGGTCCGCCCACCGACCTCGAAGCTACATCAGGCCTGGCGGGAGACGAACCCGCCTCGATCGAAAATCCCACCACTCACAGGTAATCAACGAACCCAGCCATACCCACAAACCCTCAAATAGACCACAACCGGTAGCGCATATGTGCCGTTATGCGCTACCTCCCAGGCGCCCTCGCGCTGCGGTTCCTTTGTTGGGACTAGATCTCTTGTCACTCGGTGGAACACTCATTCGGTGGAGTGGCCTTAACGCCGATTAGAGAGATTAGAGGAAAGAAGGAGAAAGACATGGGCAACAATAACGACTGGGATTGGACTGGCCGACAGTCCTGGCACCCCATTAGCGGGCGCCGACAGGTGCATCCCAGTGGTGCTTCAGCGACCCATGACCTCGCCACTCAACAGATCACGGGAGAAACCGACCCTGGCTCTTCGTTGTCCGACGTGCCCATGTCTCTCAACGGCCAGGGTCGGTTCGCCCGTGGGAGTAGCGAACGGGGAGCGGTCCTTCCCTTGATGGCCCTCATGCTTGTTGTGCTGCTTGGTGTCGCAGGTTTTGTTGTGGATTTGGGTTGGCTGTATTGGAATAGCATCGAAATCCAGCATGGCGCCGACGCTGCTGCGTTGAGTGGAGTGATCTATGTCGCCACCGATATAGATACCGCAAAGGTTGAAGGATTGGCGGCTGCCTTCGAGAACGGGTACCTCGACGCCTCACTCGGTGGGCCCGACGTGGTTGAGGTTATCTCCTACGAGGACGATGCGGCAGCGGTGGCGAATGTCTTCCAACTCCGAGCCACGGTCACGCACGAGGCACCAACGTTCTTCATGAAGGTGTTCGGGATGAACAGCGTGACCATTGCGCGCACGGCGGTGGCTGAATACGTCACACCCTTACCGTTGGGTAGCCCGGAGTCGTACTTCGGAAACGACCCCGCGCTTGGCAACTGGCCAAACCTCTGGGGCAATATCCATGGCTACTACACCGGTAAAGGCAAGGGCGACCGCTACTCATCGCAATGCATCGCATGGGAAAGCATGTCGGGATGCACCAAGAACGACGAACGTCGCCAGTCCGCAAACCCCGGTACCCAGGACGCAACAGGCGGGTACCTCTATGGCGTCGAGGTCGATGAGGCATCCGTAGGTTCGCTGTTAACGGTGGAGCTCTTCGATCCCCAGTTCACCCGCGGCGGCGGCGACAACGTGTTGGTTGGCGACGCTGAACAGGGCACCAGTTCGGGTCCGGTCACGACGTTCATGCTCTATGACCCCGACCCAACCCCCCTGTACACCCACGACGGCGGAAACGTCCTCCAATGCACTGTCACCTATGACCCGCGTGACCCGTACGCCGACTTCAACAGCGACGGTATCGCCGACGCTGCTGACGATCAGGACGGCGACCTCGACCTCGATTGGGACGATGTGGATCTGGCATACCCCGGAGGGATCGCTGCCTTGTGGGAGCCGTTCTGTACGGTTCCAATAGCCGAGGCCGGGATCTTCCCACTCCGTATCATGATCGACGATCCTGGCGGTCTGGATCAGCAGGGCCTCAATCGTTGGTCAATACGTGCCTCAACGTCGGGCGGCCCCCCGCCCAGGGTCTACGGGCTGGGTGATATGGCGATTTTCGCCAACGTTGCTGCGGGTACTACCGAGTTCTACCTCACCGAGGTCGCAGAACTCAACGCTGGCAAAACCCTCGTCATCGAACTGTTCGACCCCGGAGATGCCAAGGGAAACCACTCAGTAGAGATCCTCGACCCCACCGGCACCAACCCGCCGTGCACGTGGACCGCCAATGAACACAGCGGCTCCGGGAGCGGCTCTGGCACCGAGGCAACCTGTGTCATCACTACAAGCAAATCAGGAGGCGGCGGCAAGTTCAACAACTGGCTGCTCACCATCTGGATCGAACTTCCAGCCGACTACACGTGCGCTGCCGATTGCTGGTGGAAGGTCCGCTACAACTACCCCGACGAATCCACAGACACCACAACCTGGTCAGCGTATATCGAAGGAAACCCCCTACGGCTCATCGAGTAACACCCAACCACAAAAGGGCAGAGCCGCAGAGCAAGCAGCCGACCAGAGCCCAGCCAACAAGTGTCCACACCCCGCTCCAGGTAGCGCATAACCGGCAATATGGGCGGCTTCGCCGCTCCTTCGGCACGTTCCAGTCGGGCCATATCAGCACCCAGCCTCCGGCGGCTGGTCTACAGTTCTTGGGAAGGCAATGGGGCGAGGGTGGTGATGGAACCCGTGGGTGAAGAACGGTCAGCCAGGTCAGTACCACGGGGGCGAGGTTGGTCGGGGAGAGTGGGTTTAGTACGGCTGGTGGGTGCCGTGCTGGTGGTGTTGGCGCTCTTGGTGAGCGCGTGTTCGGGTGGCGACGACGATTCGTCGACGGACACGCGAGACACCGGTCCCTCAACGACGGCGCCGTCCCCGCCCGATTCGACTGTCCCTCCGACCTTCGACACCGCGGCAGTGGCTAGCGCGGTGCGCATCGAGGGCTCCGTCGAGGCCAGGGTCGGGGCTTCGGCTGACTTCGTCACAATCAGCGACCCGGTGCCGGTGGCCGCCGGCGACAGTGTGCGTACCGATGCCAACGGGTACGCCGAGATCGCCTATTTCGACGGCTCGGTCACCCGCCTCGACACTGACACTGACGTCATCGTGGTCGAGTTGGTCGACGATCCCGGTGACTCGATCACCCGTATCGGCATGGGTGTGGGTCGCACCTGGCATCGAGTGCAGCAGTTGTCTGGCAATGACACGTACGAGGTCGAGACCCTCGTCGCTACTGCAGCGGCCCAGGGCACGGCCTTTTCCATCTCCTGCCTCTCGGAGACCATTTGCACGTTCGCGGTTATCGAAGGGAGCATCGAACTGGTGCGGTCGGATGGCACCACCGACACCGTGGAGGCACCTGCTTCGATCACTGTCACCGGCGATGAGATATCCGACCCGCAGCTATACCCATTCGACGCGGTCGACGTCTGGCAGTTCGACAACTTAACCCGTGACCAGGGCAGCGGTTTCGACGGCCCCGGCCAGATCTACGCACAATACGGCGTCGCCTTCGCCAGCCTCGAAGGCACCTACGACGCCACCGGGACGACCACAAGCTTCGTCTGCGATGGGCCGTTGTGTGACGAGTTTTCCCAGCTCGTGAATGAGACCCTCGAACGAACCTATGTGTTCGTCGTCGAATGCGAAACAGGCGGGTGCGGAGGCCGGGCGACCACCGAGTATCAATACAACGAAGAGTTCGTGAACGAGAATGTTCCCCTCGCATTCGACGGTTCGGCCTACGAGTGGGAGCTGGACGCCAGGGGTGACCTCTGCTTCACCACCGCGGGGGTGTTCGGTGAGTTGGAAGCCAGATTTGAGTGGAGTTTGATCCCAACCGCCGCCGAGGTTCGCGACAACCGCTACGTCGCCACCATGGCCGATATCGACGTCACGGTCGACGGAGCCGCGATCGAACCGATCCCACCGGAGTGCGTCTTATACATCATCACGTACTCCCTCGAACAGTCCCTAGCCGCGGTCCGACAACCCGGGTCCGGCTAGCCGACGATCCGAAGGCGGTACCTCGTGTATCGCGCTCAATCCTGGGTGATGAGTTTCGCCATGGCCATCCTCGGCCAACAGCGCAGCGACGCCAGCGGCGTTGATGTCGGCGACGATGCTTTTAACCACGTCGTCGTTGACGACTCGGAGAATCCGAGCCGTTGCATGCTTCGGCCTGACGTTGATTGTCGAGGTTGTCACGGGGCTGTTGGAGTAGAGGCGTGGTGGTCACCTCCTCGGCGGTGCCGTGCTGGCATCGTTCAGGAGACAACTGGGGAAGGATCACCCACGCCAACACGCACATAACGCGTGTCCCCCCTCGATTCAACGGCTCATTCAGAGTGCGTGAGAACCGTCATTCTGTTGGCGCTCCCCGAGCGATTCGCCAAAATCGAGTAGCGCATAACCGGCAATATGCGTGGTCCATCCGCCGCGGCGAGGTAGCGCATATGTGCCGATATGGGCGGGTATCAGCCGGATACACTTGAGGGGAATGCCGGATTACCTGACGCCGGGCCACCGAAACTCGGACGAGAGGCCGCCGGTTTGGAAGCGACCTCTGTTCATCATCCTCGCTGTTCTCACTGTTCTCGTCATCGGGGCCGCCTACTTCTTCAGCAACGACGGGACGAGCGGATTAGTGGCTCCGGTGATCGCGGTCAAGATCTCACAGCGAAAGAGCTCGCGACAGTATGTGCCGCTATGGGCGGCGGAGGATCGACTCGGGAAGAGCACAAAGTCGCACTGATCACACCAACGTGACAACACCCCGGAGCAGTCCGCCCACCCCCGGAGGTAGCGCATATGTGCTGCCGGCTCAAGGGGTCATTGCAACACTTCGGCGAGTTTCTCTGATGGTGTCATCCCGTCGAGGGTTTGTCGAGGTCGTCCGTTGAGCGAGTGTGCAGCCTTGTCGAGGTCGGCCTGGGTGAGCTGGCTCATGTCGGTGCCTTTGGGAAAGTATTGGCGTAGTAGTCCGTTGGTGTTTTCGTTCGAGCCTCGCTGCCATGGACTCTTGGGGTCACAGAAGTAAACGTCGACTCCGGTGTCGATACTGAACTGGGCGTGTTGAGCCATTTCTTTGCCCTGATCCCAGGTCAACGACCGCCACAGGTGGTCGGGGAGCCGTTGCACCGTTTCGGCTAGTTGGTTGCGGACGGCTTCAGCGGTGTTCCCGTCAGGGAGGGCGAACAGCATCACATACCGGGTGTGCCGTTCCACCAGAGTGCCGATAGCCGTTTGTCGCTGTCCCATCAAAAGGTCGCCTTCCCAATGACCCGGCACCGCCCGGTCCTCCACCTCAGCGGGCCGTTCACTGATCATCACCGGATCAACAATCTGGCCCTTGCCCGAAGGGTGCCCGTTTGGTTTTGGGGCGCCGGTATGCCCTCGCGGTGCGTAAACATTCGGTGAGTTCCCTACGTAACGCACCCTTTCCTTGAACAAACAGCGACAGATAGATGGTTTCGTGGGACACCTGCATCTCCTCGATGTCAGGGTATGTGCGTTTCAACCAGAGGACGACCTGTTGCGGTGACCACCACTCGGCGAGTTTCTCCTCAACAACCCCACGCAACTGCGGATGTTCAGCCAGTTTGGACGGTTTAGGACGACGGGCCCTCCTGACAGCTGCCAAATCGGCACGATGAGCCCGATACCCGACCCGGCCACCGTTACGGGCCAGTTCCCGGCTGATCGTCGACACAGCACGCCCCAGACGAGTCGCCACCAGCCGCAGCGAGTCACCCGCAGCGACACCCCGAGAAATCTCCTCCCGCTCCACCAAAGACAAGTGCCGTACCGATCGTCTCCGCACACCAGGACGCACCCCACCCCACGATTCAACAAACGCCCGGATCGAAGCCGCTGACCGTCCCAGATCACGACCAATCAACCGGTTCGCATCACCCGCCTGCCACCGATCCCAAACCTCAACCCGCCCCTCTTCGCTGAACCTCGCCACAACAACCTCCCCGATAAGAGACCACACTCTCACCAACAGATGTTGCGTTCACCCCCAGAGACCACAGCCGATATGGGCGGGTGTCAGGGCTGAGAGACCTGATTACGACTTTTGGCTGAACGCGGGGTCAGGCACGCGTAGCAATACGCGAAGCGAGTAGGTAACCGCTCGCTCAACGCGGCGTCAGTGTTGGAGATTGGAACCCGGCGGTGGGCAGTGGGATGTCGACGCGTAGCCCAGACTGCTCCTCGAAGACACGTAACGTAACGCCAGCGGCTACGTATGGGGTCGTGTCTCCGCCGCCGTGTACCCAAATCAGGCGGCCGGTGCGGCTGGAGCGGGGATCAAGATGCATCGGGTTGGGCAAGGTTGCGGTCCCGGCGGAGACTGTCTGAGACGAGGCGATGACACTCTCAAGGGGTCCGGACCCATCAGCTGCCAGGACCGTGAACCTCAGCTCGATTGGCGTGTCCGACCAGTTGACGACACCGACGTCGGGGATGATCAGGCTATTTACCCCCGACGGTATGCCTGAGTAAGGGACCGCAGCGTAGATCGTGAACCCAGCATGATGGGTTTCGGACTGTGACCACGGTTCGTCCGGTTCGTATGCGATACGGTTAGATGCCCAGTAGGCGGCGGCCAGAACGATCAGCATCCCAACAGCGGTAAAGAATCCAGCGGAGGGCCCACTCCAGCTGAACAGCATTGCCCCAGCGATCCCGACAAGCAGCACCGCCCCAAGCCACCAACTTCCGACTGTACGAACGAGATCCCCCACTTGTCCCCCCGCCGAAAGGATACGCCGCAAGGCGACCCGATTCGATGAGGGTTCGATTCGGTGATAAACGGTCTAGTCCTCGTGACCGATGCCTTACTCAATACGCGGGATCTCCATATGTCGATGTGGGGGAGGTGACGCGGACGAGGCGGCTGTCGAGACGGTCCGTCACCTGATGATTCCCGCGAGCGCATATGTGCCGATATGCGCTATCTCGATCTGTAGCTAGTCACCCCAACCAGGGCCGATTGTGTCTCTCGCCACACGACCGGCACGCCGATGAAATTCTTGAGCAGGGGGATTCGATGGGTCCGCGCACGGTGGGGACCGTGGACCCATCGACGGACTGGACCCCGGAACGTTCACGACCTGGGTGGTCCCTCGTTCCGGGGTTCGGCGCGTCCTGAGGAGATCACAGGGGTGTCTCCGTACTCGAATGGGTGTGGTGGCGCTTCGATTCCGTGTCGAGAGCGATGGGGAGCCATTCAAGCCGGACCTCCGGTGCGCCACACACAATTGACGAACCGGGGTCCGTCAGCGGACGGCCTCGACAAGATCCTCAACCGGATGCGCGGGTGGGGCTAGCCCGTTTGTCATCGTTTGAATGCACCCTTCGGCCGAGTGATTCTTGTGTGAGTATTCACCCTACGGAAGGGCACCGATTCTATTGGGGGGCAGAAGGGTGCGTGCTTGGTGGGCGGCGTTACAGAGCCGGTTCGACACCGACGACCAACCTGGTGGTGCGATAGAGATCGCGATGACGATCGCGCTCATCGCAGTAGTAGTGGTTGCCGCTTTGCTGTTAGTGGTCACACAACTCAGCGGTCGGTAGGGGGTGGCCCCCATGGCCCTCTCGGCAGCTAGAGCCAGCCTACGCGACGAAGCCCCCGAAAGGGGGCCTCGTCGCATGTTGGATGCTGTGCGCGTCGGTGTGCCGCACACAACTCGCAATAGTTGTATCGGCGAATCGCCGGTCATTTATCAAGGAGCATTTCGGCGCCGATACCAATACCAGCCGGACCCCGGAACGTCGTTGGGCCCACTCCCGGCCGCGTATCGGGGTCCGGTCATGCATCCGGCCAGTTTCGTTCGACCGAGCCCTCAAACACGTCGAGGAAGCGGCCCGGCACTGTACGCATGCGAAAACCCCGCCCGGGGAGTCAATCGGACTTCCACGCAGCTCTACCGGGTCCGAACGCGTAGCCGGCTTCGGGTATCGTTCCCCCTGGTGGCGGGTTCGAGGGGTTCAACGGCCAGGCGTTTTCGAAGAGTCTCTTGTCCCGCCAGCGCCGGACCCCAGAGGCACGGTACCCCCACCTGTCACTGGGGTCCCGGCGCGCACCCGCCCAGCTAGCCCCATGTGTACCGATATAGGTGGATTGACCGGTCTGGAAGTCTGGCGTTGGGCCGATGCCTTCCTAGGAAAGCAGCTTCGACCGGGGGTGAGCCATCCGGTCCGCAGCTTGCGCATATCCCGCAATATGGGCGGCCCGCACCCTCAACGCAGGTAGCGCATATGTGCCGACATGGGAACGTACCGGGGATGGGGCTAGTCCTTGCATCCAGGCCGTGTTGTACCTCCCGCTGCGACCTGTCGGGTGATACGTTGTAGTTGGGTTTGGGGAGGATTCAACGGGTCATCGCCTTTCGGCTGGCCATCTGAGGAGGTAGCAAATTGTCTCTCGTGCGTGCATCGCATGGCGGAGCTCGTTCGTGACAGACGACGGGGGTGCCGCCATGGTGGAGTACGCCGCCTCCCAAGAACGCATCGCCAAACTTGAACGTGAATTGAAAGAAGCCGCCGACCAGGAAGCGGAGACGGCGCAGCGATTCGATCGTGAACGTAAGCGCAGAGCGGCCCTGGATCATCAGCTCCACCAAGTTCGAGGACAAGCCACCAGTCTGATACTCGATGAAGCATCCCAAACAAGCAGCGCCAGACGCGCCGAGGCCGGGGAGCTCCTCCAAGCCTCTCGGGTCCAGGCCGAACGCGAGGCCGGCCAGGTCACCAAGCACGCCTTCGAGCTAGCAAACGAGATGATCGCCATAGCCAGACGCGAAGCCGTTGCCATAGTGGATGCTGGTCGAGACGAGATCAGGGCGCTCACGGATGACGCCGCACGAGAGACGGCTGATCTCGATACCGAACACCGAAAACTCACCTACCGGTTGGGCGTGATGGAAATCATCCAAGACGAGCTCCAGGCGACCCTCAAGCATGTCAGGCGACCCTCGAGCTCGTCGCCGAAAGCTCGATCGAAGAACTCGTCAACCCGACAGATCGCCTCGAAAAGGTGGAGCCGGGTCCTTTCGTCGGGCAGCGGTGTCGAGGGTGCAGATCCGGAAGAGGTCGGGGCCCGCATCAGGAACCTATCGCACGGGACGAACGGCGAGTAACGAACCCAGCAAGCCGATATGGGCCGGTCTGGGACAAGGGGGTAGGGAATGGTTGATAGTTCACGGCAACGAGAGCGGTGATGGAGGGCCAGGGGTCGTTGGGAGAAAAATCGATGCGTCGCTTCGGTGTGGGGGTGAGGGGTTGGGTTTCTAATGAGCGGGGGGCGGAGGCTGTTGAGTTGGCGGTTGCTCTCCCGATTTTGGTGATGCTGTTGTTGGGGACGGTGACTGCGGGGTTGGCGTTTTTTGACAAGATTTCTTTGAACGGTGCTGCTCGTGAGGCGGGCCGTTTTGCTGCGACGTATCCGGAGGCTGATGCTGTGACCCCGGATATGTGGTTTATTGAGGTAGCGACGGTGGCACAGATCACCGCCACGGGGGCGCTGACTGATGGTGTTGCTGGGCGGAGCGTCTGTGTGGCGCGGGGGGTTGAGGGCGGCAGTGTGCGTCGTTATGTCGTCGGCTTCTCCGACCTGATCGATAGTGGTGTCTTTGCCGATGCTTGGTGTCCGTCGGGTGTGCCGAGCCTGCCGGCGGGTTCGGGTCATGAGGCGGTACAGGTCGTGGTGGAGCGTGATGCCCTCATTCAGGCGCTGCTATTTTCCAGGACGGTGCACATGGTGTCGGATGCCACGACCCGCTTCGAGCGATGATGCGCGATCGGGTACGCAACCTGGCGGGTGATGAGAGCGGCGCGGTGTTGGTACTTCTTGCCGTTGTCATGGCGATATTGCTGGTCGCCACTGCGCTGGTCATCGATATCGCTGCGGTACGTACGCTGCGGATCAATCAACAGTCGATCAGCGACGCGGCGGCAGCAGCGGGGGCACTAACCGCCGGCGAAGGCGGCAGCCCGAGCCAGGTATGTCAGGTCACCAAGGCGTATGTCGAGATCAACGCCACCGAGTTCGCTGCGCTTAGTGGCATGGACTGTTCGGTGTGGTCCGATGTGTCGTGTGACCCCGGTGTCGAGGCCGTTATGTCCGATACCCAAAACGGCATCACAGTCCGGATCACATATCCGGTGACTGATGCCAGTTCGCTGATGAGTTCAAGCGCCGTGGGAGCCGTGGCACAGCCGGCTTCAGCCGAAGATGGTCTCGACCCTTGCCAGCGGGTCGGCGTCGAGATCTCGTCGACCTGGAACACCCTGTTTGGTCGTGTCGCCGGAGTCGAGACAATAGATGCCACCGTCCATACCGTCGCCAAATCCAACCTACCCGCCGGCGAGGGCGTGCCGCTCAACCTGCTCGTCCTCGACCGTACCGGATGCCAGACCATCCATTCCTCTGGAAACGGGGGCATCTACATCGACGCCATATATGACCCTGACGGAGACGACGATCCAAGCAACGGTCTCCAGCCCCTGCTCCAACCCGGTCTGGCGGCAACCGACTCAGACGGCAGCGCCGGATGCGGAGGAAGCGACGGCGTTATCGACATCGACGGCACCCACGCCGTGCTGCGCGCTGACGGTCCCGAAGGATGCGCCAACCAGACCGGCACCCATCTGATGAACGGGCTGACCGTTGGGGAGGGCTGCGGCCAGATACAGACCCTCGCTCCCGGCACCCCGGGATGCAACTTCCCGGCCTGCACCACAGGTGGAGGTTCGCCGCCGAACCCGGAACCAACCGCGCTCCCGCTCCGTCTAACCAGAGCACTGATCGACTACCGCTACAACTGCAAAGCCGACTACACAACCATCCCGGGTTCGGTGGCCTGGGCCACCTGGGCACTGACGCCGGCGAACGCCCAGGATATCCCCGGCTGCCCCGATCCGCAGGCACCACACATCGACGACCTAATCGCCATCGTCGGCGCCAGCGGCACCCCACTCGGCTTCCAAACCTGGACCGGCGCCGGATACCCCTGCACGGTGGAAGGCCCCCCGGGCACCACCATCCTGGTCCCTGCAGGCAACTGGCACGTCAACTGCCCGGCGTTCATCGTCAAACGGACCGTGGTGTTCCAGGGCGGCAACCTGGTGATCGACGGACCGGTCGACGTCGAATCGACCGCGATCCTCGCCATCAACGCCAACGCCGGGAGTTACGCTCCTGCCGATCCTGAAGCATGGGTCGTGCTCCGCAGCGGACGGTTCCGCAAGGCAGGCGACGCGATCCTCGTGATGAACAACACCTTCCTCTATGCCAGTAAGAACGCACATGTCGAGATGGCTGGGGGAGCCGGCCGGCTGACCTGGGTAGCACCGGACCAAGGCGACTTCGACGACCTCGCGCTATGGGGCGACTCACCGACCACCCACCTGTGGGCAGGCCAGGCCGACCTCACCCTCGAAGGGGTTTTCTTCACGCCATTCGCCCAGGCCGAGTATGCAGGAACAGCCGGCCAGAACCAGGTGCGGGCCCAATTTATCGCCCACTCCCTGCACGCCCGCGGCCAAGGGACGCTCGTCGTTGCGCCCGAGTTCGGACGCGCTGTCGAGTTCCCCACAAACCTCACCACCGAGCTCATCCGCTAACAGGCCAGCCCGCGCAAACAGCAGACCCCGACCGGCACCACCCTCAACCCCACGGACATTCCCATCCACCACGAATATCCTCGAGCCAGCGCATAACCGGCTGGGAGGGATGATGTGGCTGATATGGCACGCACCCTGTCAGGCGGTGAGACACCGGTTGAGCTGATTACTCGGCTCGGTTTGGATCACCTTCGTCGTCTCTTCGGTGCAGGCCACCCGTTTGCCCTAGGCGAGTGAAAGGAGCGACACTGGTCCAGCATTTGCCGGCAACCCCTTGAGATCCGGGTGGGGTCTGACCCG
>PVMK01188181.1_pt1 | contig 14211 bp, 11 predicted proteins | sample 1853481 | NCBI WGS metagenome assembly PVMK01 (sample SAMN08533507, study PRJNA380276) | Marine sediment metagenome, whole genome shotgun sequencing project. | reverse complement strand
GGCCGATTGGCTGCAAGGCCATTATATTGACATAATTATCCTGATAGATATCGTCGCGGATGTGGATGCGTAACACTTCCCCAAAGACAGCATAACCGCCACCTGGCGCATCGTTGATGGTCACGATTTGTTGTAAGACACATTCATAGCTGACCGGTGCTTCGGCGACCCGAGGCGCTCGAACCAGATCGCTGTCTAACGGCGTTAGTCCGGCCCACTCAAATTCTGACTGGCCAGGAGGTAAAACCGTGGCGGTCAGGTTCATGGCCTCGGCCGTGGCTTCATCGGTCAGATTAATCACAAATTCGGGAATTTTTTCGATATTGACCAGGGTGTCTTTCTTTTCTCGCGGTTCGTCCAGGGGCACGCCAGGGCAAAAAATGAGGGTCATGGGGTCGCGAGCGCCGACGGTAAAAAAACTGTACGGGGCTAGATTAAATTGACCACTAGCACTGACTGTACTTACCCAGGCAATGGGCCGGGGCACGATGGTGCCGATCAATAACTTGTAACGATCTTTGTTGTTTAGATCAGTGGGATTGAGAATCATAGTGGATCAAAATATTTACGATTATGTCAAGTTTAATCGCTCTCAGGCAACCAGCTGTAAGGATATTGTTCATCTTCAAGGCCAAGGGCGAATCGCGTCAAACGCAAGGGGCGAAAGGTATCAACCATCACCGCCAACTCTTCCGTCCGTTCTTTGCCGATGGAGCCTTCGTAGGTTCCCGGATGGGGTCCATGCGGTATGCCATTGGGATGGACGGTAATCGAAGCCCGCTCTATATGATTACGGGACATGAATTCACCTTCAACGTAATATAAGACCTCATCCGAGTCGACATTAGAATGATTGTACGGGGCGGGTATGGCTAGCGGATGGTAGTCAAATAATCGAGGGACGAAGGAGCAGAGTACAAAGCCAGGTCCGTCAAAGGTCTGGTGTACGGGCGGCGGCTGGTGAACCCGGCCGGTGATAGGCTCAAAATCAGCGATATTAAAAGCAAAGGGCCAGAGATGGCCATCCCAGCCGATAACATCCATCGGGTTATGGTCGTAGAAAAAGCGGGTGATAGTATCGCGTGCTTTAACCCTAACTTCGTATTCCCCTGAATCATCTATCGTGATCAATTCATCCGGCGGCCGGATATCCCGCTCACAGTAGGGCGCGTTTTCCAGGAATTGACCGTAATGATTGAGATATCGTTTGGGAGGGATCACATGACCAAAGGCTTCGACCATAAAGAGGCGCTGGGAAACCCCCTCATCAGGCAATAGACGCCAAATGACGCCGGTGGGTAAAACCAGATAATCACCGGGCCCATATTCCAGCATCCCATACTGAGATTGCAGGGTACCTGTGCCTTCATGGACAAAAAGAACATCGTCACCATGAGCAAACTTATACCAGTAGTCCATAGCCTTCGTCGGCCGGGAAACGTATAGCACGACATCGCTGTTGCCCATGAGAGGCACCCGTCCTTCGATGGCGTCGCCACCTTCGGGAATCTCGGCCGTACATAGATGCCGCGGCCGTAAGGGTCCAGGTTCTTCGTAATCGATTTCCACCTTCGCTTGCACCTCAACCCGCCTCACTTGGGTTGGCGGGTAAAGATGGTAAAGAATGGACTGGATGCCAGCGAAACCATGAATGCCCATCACTTCTTCATGGTACAGGGAGCCATCCGGCTGCCGAAATTGAGTATGGCGCTTATGGGGCAATTGTCCGAGTTTATAATAGTAAGTCATCGTAATCTCCAGATTAGGACTCGAAGGCAAACGATTCAAGGCAGAATAAGTCTGATCAGTAGATATCTATAAGGGTTCTTTTATTCCGCTTCAATCTTGCTCAATTTTAAGCTGGGCAATCGCCATGATATCGAGCTGCACCTGATCCTTTAAAGGTTGCCGCGCAGGGCTTGTTCGCGTTCAATAGATTCAAAGAGCGCCTTGAAATTACCCTTGCCAAAGCCCCGGCTGCCATGACGTTCGATAATCTCGTAGAACAGTGTCGGCCGATCTTCAACCGGCTTGGTGAATATCTGCAGCAGATATCCTTCTTCATCGCGATCGACCAGTATGCCAAGTTCGGCCAGCCGCTCAATCGGTTCGTTGATCTGCCCTACCCGTTCGGCAAGATCGGCATAGTAGGTGGATGGAACATACAAGAATTCAACTCCACTATCGCGAAGTTTGAGTACCGTCTCAATGATGTCGCCGGTCGATAAGGCCAAGTGCTGCACACCTGGGCCATAATAATAATCGAGATACTCCTGAATTTGAGATTTTCGTTTGCCTTCGGCCGGTTCGTTAATAGGGAATTTAACTTTGCCGGAACCGTCTTGCATCACCTTGGACATGAGCGCCGAATATTCCGTAGATATATCTTCGTCATCGAAATGCAACAGTTGAGAAAAGCCCATTGTGTTGGCGAAAAATTCCACCCAGCGGTTCATCGCCCCGAGCTCAACGTTGCCTACTATATGATCGATGTGAGCCAGGCCAAAGCCTTTGTGTCGGCCGTTGCTGGCTGTTCCATTTGAAGCGCGGGCAATATATCCCGGGGCAAAAGCGCCGTTGTAATCACTGCGATCGACAAATTTAATTAGCGTATCACCATAGACCCGGACGGCCGAATAACGCAGCAGCCCATTTTCATCTTCCTCGTGGGTTGGGGGGATGGCCCCAGACGCTCCCCTCGATGTTGACTCGCGGTAAGCGCTGGCGGCATCGGGAACTGCCAAAGCGATCACCGCCAGGCCGTCTCCATGGAGTTGAACATGGCGAGAAATCGTGTGATCCGGACCAAGAGCCGTCGATAATACCAAACGGATCATTCCTTGCTCCATGACATACGAGGCCCGTCCTCGAGCGCCGGTCTCTAATCCGCTGTAGGCTACATTAACAAAACCAAAAGCGGTGCGGTAATAATGGGCTGCTTGTTTGGCATTGCCAACGTAGAATTCGACATGATCGATGCCTTTGATGGGCAGAAAATCATCCATAGTAGTCTCCAGTTTCTTGGATAATGAGCTCTTGTGTCATTTGGATCAGCAAAGACCTCGTTGCTTCATTTACCTTAACAGATCTGGTTCAAAAGTTTGCCTAATTGAGCGATACCCTGGCTAATTTTTTCTGGGGAATTGTTTGAGAAATTCAGCCGCAGGCAGTTCTCGGCCATTCGTCCGTTATGATTTCCCGTTGAGACAGAGTTAACTTTGAAAGCCGCACCGGGAATAAAGGCCACTTGAATATCCTGGACACAAGTCGCCAGCAGCTCGGCTGTTTTCACTTGGGAAGGCAATTCGACCCAGATAAACATGCCGCCGGTGGGCTTTGTCCAACGAGCTGACTTAGGAAAGTGTTGTTCAAGGGCGGTCAACATGGCCTCCCGGCGACGGCCGTATTCGTAACGGAGTTTTTCCAGATGGGCAGGTAGGTGACCGGCTTTCAGATAAGCTGAAACGCTTCTTTGCACAAAGGCCGAGGTTTCAAGGTCATAGGATTCCTTTATAACCGTGAGCTTGCTAATGAGGTTCTGGGGTACGATTAGCCAACCCAAACGCAAAGCTGGGGCCAGAATCTTTGAAAAAGATCCAATGTAGAAAACCCACTTATCATCCAGCGCACGCATTGGCAAACTGGTCGTAGATTCATAACGCAAGAAGCCATAAGGATCGTCTTCTATAATGGGAATGCCATAGTGATTGGCCAGTTCGATTAACTGTTCCTGTCTTTCCCGGCTGAGATTAACCCCCAGAGGATTGTGCGATTCACTAATGGCATAAATAAAGGCTGGTCGAGCGCCGCTGCCTAAATAATTTGCTACTTTATTTACCTCCATGCCGGCTTCCAAATCGGTAGATACCGTCAAAATCTCCGGCTGGTAGGGCGCTATGACTTGCCGGATACCGCTATAGACTAATTCCTCAATTAGAACTTGCCCTCCCGGATCCAAAAATAAGCGACCCAAAACGTTGAGGGCCTGTTGAGCACCGGTCGTCAGGAATACTTGATCTTCATTGCAGTAGACCCCCCGTTGAGCCATTAATTCCACAATCTGTCTTTTTAGCGGGGCATAGGGTGGACCATATTGTAAAGCCAGCGGGTCAGAAGCTAAGACCTCTTGAACCGCCTGGGCATAATCGGCCGTGGGAAAAAGCTCGGGCGCAGGTAAACCACCTGCAAATGACAAGATACCCGGTTGAGATACAACGGCAAGCATCTCTCTTAAGACCGATCGCTTCATGGTGCGGGTCCATTGAGCAAGGGCCATCTCTGGCTGGCTGATTTGATAGGTTGTCTTGGTTGTCGTGAGGGTCATCGGCGATACCTATAACGATAGTTGGCTCGAATTCCTATTCATGGTCACTATTCATGGACGCCAGTTCGAGCGGCACAATTGCGTCCTTCTTGATCTCCCGTAGTACCAGGCTGGTTCGAATCTTGTCCATACCTGGGACCGGCGTCGGCTTATCCAACAGAAACTTTTCTAGATGACTGCGATTGCGTAGGACGACTTTAAGCAAGTAATCAAACTCGCCTGTGATATGAAAACATTCCAGGACTTCCGGCATTTCCTGGACGAGCTCCTTAAAGCGACGATTTGACTGGGGCTCATGGCGCAGAAGTGTTACCTGGACAAAACACAACATGTCGTAACCTAAGGCTTCGCGGTTCACTAGAGCGGCATATCGTTCGATAATGCCCGACTCCTCTAATTTGCGCAGTCTTCGCTGCAAACCTGGAGGAGACAACCCCACCTTTCGGGCCAACTCCGCATTGGTGATGCGGGCATTTTGTTGCAGGCTAAGCAGCAATTGGCGATCCTTTTCATCAAGATTTTTAGTCATACAACGCTCTAACGGGCACGATGTCCCAGGTTTGGCTGGCTAGACGCACAGCCCGGATTTCAGGAGAAATAACCGGAAGGCTTTACGAATGATTTTCTTAGACTGTTCCGTGCAAGTAAAGATTATAAGCAAATTATAAACATTTTAGAAATTTTTATCAACTTTTTCAATATTATTGCGAATTATTGAAACTTATTCGGTAAAGCTTGGTACAAAAAGGCGAGGACAATAAGTGAAGTCCAATGGAAGATAGCGCGGCCGGTTGAGTGGGTAGTGTTTGCCAGTTGAAGAGGAATTCAGTTAAAATGCTAAGGTATGAATCAGAAAAGTTGGTTCATTTTTATAGCTCTACTCTTACTCCTGGCAAGCTGCCAACAGGGAGGCGTCTTGAAAGGGCCGCCTCCAGCTACAGTTTCAGTCCAATTATCCCTGGAGGAGATCCAGTCAGTTATTATTCCTCTGGCCGATTTAGCGGCGAATCCTGCTGAATACTCAGGGCAGTTACTTCAACTAAGCGGCCGCTTTGAAGCAAGGCCGATACTTTCCTGTGGCAGCAAGAATTTTAGCTGGCCCGCCTGGCAAATGACAGAGGGTGAGACGATGGTGCCGGCAAGCGGTCCGGCGAATCTTCTATCGGCCCTCCAGGGAGCAGGGGCTGAGCTCATCGTCGAAGGTTATTGGCGATACAGTCCAGGCCGGCTCGGCTGTGAGAGTCAGTCCCAGATTCAGGCGCCTTGGTATCTTGATGTTGTGCGAATTGTTGCCCCCAGTCCCATCACCGTAAATCCTCCTGCCGGGCAAGGGTCAGCCGAATCAGGCGACCTGTCTTCAGCATCTGGGGCGCCAGATTTCTTTCCTGCAGCTACGGTAACCGTCGATAGCATCCGGCCGACCGCCACGGAGATTAGGCCGGTCACCGACGGTGAAACCGATCTCCTCTCTACCCCTGACCCGGGTAGTGCGGATCAGGCGTCGCCCTATCCTGGCTCTAACCCTACGACGACTATTACGCGGCAAATAATCGCCTCTCCAACGACGTCAGATTCCGAATTAGATGATCTGCTTACCCCTAGCCCGGCCGTTACCACCCCGGCCCCGACCGTCGAAACGCCGGATGCCCGGTTTAGTTTAACACCCACGGTTCCGGGGCAGGAGGTAACGACTAAACCTCTATTGGCCAGCGGATCTCTGGAGACAGGCGCCTTGCAAGCCGGACAATTCCATCGCTGGCCTTATGAGATAGAAAGCGCCCAGACGATTATGGTACAAGTCGCACCGGCCGCCGGGCTTGATCTTACGGTGAAGGTATCCTCAGCCCGTGGTCAGCTTCTGGCAACTGCATCCACTTCCCAGCTTTCTTTGGGTGAACCGCTGATTCTAGCGGAAGTGGCTCTGCTCGAAAAAGGAAGTTACGAGATTCTGGTAAGCGCCAGTGACAACTCCGCTGGCAATTACGCCATACTCGTAACGGATGAAGAATCCTATAGCTTAATTTTTCAGGGTCTGTTGCAGGAAGGGAGCAGTGCTTCCGCAAGCTTTGAGCCGGATAATGATCATATCTGGGTGTTTTCGGCCGAGATGGGGGATAGCCTGCGAATCGAACTATCTCCAGATGGAGACGAGGATCTGTTCTTCCGTTTGTTTGACCCGCTAGGGATAAACATCATCAATCTTTATAATGAATCGCCAGCTGGCGAAAAAGAGGAGTTAGTAGATTATCCGCTGCCGGCAGCGGGGCTATACTCACTCGTCGTGGGTGAACAGAATTTTGGAGCGGCCAATTATTCCCTGATCTACTTTATCGAGTGACCTGGCAAATTCAGATCCAAAAAATCAAATAAATATCGCCTGTCTATCCGCAATATCTCCAACCATCAAAGAGATCGTCGATTTATTTTTCTGACCTCTTCATCCGCTGATTGCCTGCATTGCTGAATCTTTTTTATTTTCTGATCGACACGTCATTCCCCAAATCGCCTACTTCAGAGAAGGGGTGATTTACGGGGACGAGGTACGCTGGTTCTTTTAATCTCCTGACTATCCGTCCCCTTGTATGAGCTGGAGCTGACCCATCATACATAAAAGAGAAATTCATTGATCATGAACACCTTACCTACCGCAGAGTGAGCGGCTTAAGCTAAGGCTTAAGCTAAGAGAAGACTAAGAAGTGTGGCCTTTTTGGGCCGGGCAAACGACCCTGGCAAATATTCTTTTAAGAGAGCCAGGACGCCTGTTTAAATAATAAAAAGATCCTGTATTAAAAAGAATTGATCAATCTGGTGCGCAAATAGCCTTAGGCTACCTCTGAAAAATACCCTGTCGCTGCCTGGAGCGTATTAACCTGACCTCTAATCGTTTCACCTTTATCGATTCTGCTTAGCCGCTCAGGCGAGACGATACGGCCAATATCACTCCACGCCCGACCACTAGCGATTTATTCTTTTCACGATAAACTTAGGCGTCTTTTTGTGATTATCTATTGAACATCCTTTTTGCTACTGGTCGCTCTTTCGGCTGCAGCGGCCGATCGAGTTCACGGGCTAACCATAACACTACCCTGTTATCGCCCCCACTCGATAATCAGTAAGCATTGGAAATTAAATAACTGGGCGATGGAGCGCCTTTGTTGGCGACAAATCCAAAATAATAGGAGAAAGTTGTGAAGCGTTACGGGATTGGAATGAAATGGTGGGCACTTCTGTTACTGGTAGGAATTTTGGCAGTAGCATGTGGGCCAGCCAAAGAATTAGACCAAGAAGCCGCTGCCTCAACGGCCTTTGCCCAAGGCGAAAGCTTAGAGGAAGAGGCATCTGAAGCGGAAAGCGCCGGAGCACCGCTTGAAGAACCAGCGGCCGAGGAGCCAGTTGGCAGCGAGCCGGCGATTGATTTTGACCTCTATGGTGGCTTTGACGAAGGAGATTTTGAGACAACAGAGAGCGGCTTGCAATATATCGTACTAGAAGAGGGAGACGGAGTATCGCTTGAACCAGGGCAGATCATCCAAATTCATGTCACCGGGATGCTTGACGATGGCAGCGTTTTTCTTGATACGCGCGATCGGGGTTCACCGGCACCAATTCCCGTTGGAGAACCGACTGGAATCCTCGGGTTAGACGAAGCGATTCGTCTGTTTACCATCGGCAGCAGTAGCCGTTTGATTCTGCCACCCGAGTTGGCCTTTGGCGATACGGGTGCTCAGGGTATTGCTCCTGGCTCGACGGTAGTTTTCGAATTAGAGTTCGTTGGATTAGCGCCAGAGCCTTCGGACGCACCTACAGCGTTGGAAGAGGGTGATTTTACGGTGACTGACAGTGGTCTGAAATATTACGATCTTGCTCCAGGCGAAGGTCCTGAGCTGCAACTGGGCCAAACTGCCCTGGTCGATTACACGGGCTGGTTAGAAGACGGCACGATGTTTGACAGCTCGATTAGCCGGGGCCAGCCTATTCCGGTTGTCCTGGGACAGGGTGGTGTCATTCAGGGCTGGGAAGAAGGATTGATAGGCATGCAAGTTGGTGGAAAGCGCCAGCTTGTTATTCCGCCGGATCTCGCTTATGGAGACCAAGGCGCCGGCGCGTCGATACCACCGAATGCGGTTTTGATATTTGAGATTGAGGTAGTTGGAGTGCAGTAAGTGGTCCATTTTCGAAATATTACAGGCAAATTATGCTGATGTACATCTTGATTTCGGAAACGAACTATATTTAACAAAAGTGAATTCACCAGCGATTTTTAGCTGGCTTAAGCAAGAGTCACGATTCCGAATCGGATAACGATTGGACCTCCCATGGGCTAGGCAACTGGCCAAATCATAGGGAGGTTTTTTCGATGCCTTATGGATTTTCAGCCTAGCGCAACTGAGGATAAACCGAGATTCCCTCTACCCTGCTGATGATTGGGAAAGGTTTTAGGCATCGTCTGAGCCTCTAATCTTTGGTATCATTCCAGCATCGAGTTGCCAGGAGATTGGTCCGTTGAGTGGAGCAGATATAAAGAGGGGACATGGATGATCCTTTGAAAAAATACTGGATTGTCGCCTTTGTACTGATAGTTATCGCTTTGGCCGCCTGCCAACAAACGCAGCCTACTCCGACTGTGCCAGCGCAAGTGGCAAAATTACCTGAGGTGCCATTACAAGCGATAGAAACAACCATGCTGACCCTGCTACGCAATCCGGTTGCTTTTGAGGGGCAATTGGTCCGGCTTACAGGAGAATACCGGCCGCTTCCGATAGCCATTTGCAGCGATGTACTGCATCGCTCTCCCGCAAGCTGGAGCTTAGTGGATGGAGAAGCAGAGACATTAGCGGCCGGATTCGATGCCATGCTGCGAGAATTAGCTCAGCCTGGTATGGCCCTGGTCGTAGAAGGTCAATGGCAGCAGTGGGAAGGACCTGTGGGATGCGGCCGGCGCGCGCCGGTTAGCCAAATCTGGTACCTGGATGTGACCAATATCGTCTCCCCCAACCCGCTGGTGATCACAACACCCGAAGGCGAATTAGTGGCCGAAGCGATAAGCAGCCCTTCACCAACAGCGATTGTCGATCAGGAGACGGAGGGAACAAGTGAGGAGACTCTAGCAAGTCCGGTAACAACCGCTACCAGCACAACCAGGGCCACTTTGACAACCACCGTGGCTGCCTCGGCGACGCCTTCGAGCACACCCAGCCCTGAAGTGACCGGAACCAGCCTCTCTCAGGGATCCGCCACAGTCACGGCTACGCCATCGATTACCGGCACGCCGGCAACTCTGACCCCTACATCCCAATCGACCGGAACCAGCCAAGCAGGGACACCAACAGCTACGGCGACAGGTGGAGCGGCGTCAACTGTTTCGCCGACACCGTCGCCAACCGCCAGTTCAGCCGAGGTATTAGATTTTGACGACATTGTGGTCGAGAACATGGCGGCCAGAGAAGCCAAAAGCTGGCGTTTTACGGCCGACATGGGGGATCGAATCACAGTTAGCGTTGGGCCAGTTCCTGGCCTGGACATCTCCCTTGAACTCCTCGATCCCAATGGGCAAAGCCTGAATTCTGCAAATCAAGGGGGCAACGGCATCGCCGAATCAATCGGCGATATAGACTTAACGGCCGACGGCGATTACCAGGTCATCGTCAGGTCGATGAGCGGAAGTGGCGAATATAGTCTGGTTCTGTTGACTGATGATTCTTTGCCTTTCATGGTTCACCAGGGAACGATGATTTATGGACAGAATAATACAAGATCCGTGGCTCAAGATATTGATGATTTGTGGCATTTCCTAGGCACCATTGGGGATGTAGTCACAATCCGGGCAGACGCAAATGGGCCTGAGGATATCGTCTTATATTTAACCGGTCCTGATGGGGTGGAACTAGATTTTGCCGATGCGGATATTGATCATGGTCCCCCGGATGATTTCGAAGAGATAAGCCAGTTCTCTCTACCACTGACAGGCCTTTATGTGATCGGTGTGGGCGAAAGCGACTTTCTGGCCTTCTCCTACACACTCACTTTAAATAAGTAACGAGCATTCAAATGATGGATTAGATGCGCTGGGTTTTCCTCTCCTTAATCGGGGTGATCGGCCTGCTGGCCGCGGCAATTCTTATCCTTTATATAATCGCTTTGCTCCGCCTGAACCAAACTTACGAGATACAGGAAGAGCATATCATCGTACCGGTCGACACGCTGGCTATAGAGAGGGGTAAACATCTGGTAGAGGCAGTCACGGCCTGGGCCAACTACCGGCCGAGCAGGTTGATCACTCCGCCGGCCATCCAGCTCCAGATCTGGCGGTTTTAAGCCAATATGGCGAATACCTAGCTAATATCGGCACGGGCAAAGATTGCCATGGAGAAGATTTGAAGGGCGGGCAAACTTCCCCAAACGATTCTCCAGCACCGGATATAACCCTGGGTGGGGAATTGGCCAGTTGGAGCGAAGCAGATTTTTTCACCTTGATGCGCGAAGGCAAAAAACCTTACGATGCGCAGATCGATCCAACCATGCCTTGGGAGAATTATCGAGAAATGTCTGATGAAGAATTACGAGCTATTTGGTCATACCTTCAATCTATGCCGGCGAGTGGCAGAACTGAGAACTGAATCAACTGATTTTGATCTTATTTTGCACCAGTGGCCAGAACCCCCCTGGGTCCCTGTGATAGGCGATACCAAAAGACCAAGCCTAACAAAGCTAATGAGAAAGCCAAGCCAACTATGCTAACAGCCAGCATGCCTCCCCAAGCAAAGATGAATCCACTGCTCAGGCTACCCATTCCAGCTCCTATGGCCACGGACATTTCCCCGGCACCCTGAGCCCGACCTCGCTCAGCCGGTTTTAGCTGATCTGACAAGAGCGACGAACCGGCGACAAAGGCGAAATTCCAGCCGAGACCCAGGAAAAACAAGGCTACGGCTAATGGAAGTACGCCACTGACGGCCGGGGCCAAAATAGCCGCAATAATAAGCACGATGGCCCCGGCGCTGATCATAATTAAACGGCCAAAACGGCCAATGAGCCAGCCGGTAAGACCTGATAAACCAAACATACCCAAAGTATGAGCCAGGATGACGAGTGAGATTTCCCCTGTGCCGGATCCTTGATGATTCATATGCAATGGCGTGATCACCATGAGCATCGTCATAACCAACTGGCCAATAGCCATAGCAGCCACCGCCAGCAGGGCTAGTGGATGAGCGAATATTGTTCGCAAGGAGCGGGCCGACGATTCATCGATAACGGCCGTCTCGTTTTCTTTGGAAACAACATCACCAGCCTGAACACTGGCTGAAGATCTATCCTCAGCGGCGGCCACTAGGCGTCCCAGTTTTTGGGGATCCGGGCGCAAAAAGATGAATATTGTGATGGCAGCTAATAGAAAGATAATGGCCGTGACCATAAACGGTCCGGCAAAGGCAATCACACCGCGCGATTCAGCCAACTTTGTTGACTGGCTGACTAATGTAGGGCCAAGTAACGCACCAATAGTACCGGCGAAAATGATCCAACCAATGATCTTGGACTGTTGTTTGTTGGGAAAAATCTCGGCGGCTATGTAACGGCTTTGTTCAGTAGATGCTTGTGTTCCTCCATACAGGGCTGCCCCCAATAAGAAACCGGCAAAGGAACCATTAATGATGGACCAGGCAGAAATTATGGCCCCGACAACACCAACAAGAAAACCAAGGGATAGACCGATACGACGCCCCAATTTATCCAGTAGCCAACCAACTGGATAGGCCAAAGCAGCCCGAGTCACTAGGGTCACGGTCGTGGGCAAACCGGCCGCCAAATCATTTCCCATCAATTCGGCCGCAATTATCGAGGTTAAGGTGAAGGAAAGGATGACCGCCGAACGAAAAAGAATTTGGGTAACGAAAATGGCGCCAAATATCCGCTGGCGAACAGGGTTAGAGATGACAGATTGGGTCATGGGCAAATATCCAGTCGCCTTTGATTCGGATTATATACTCAGCACGTTGGCACTTTTAAGAAGTAATGCCGGAGGCAACCATCGTAAAATATCGCCCACCAAAATAAAAATTATCTGTGTTGAAAGCTGTTTGCTGATTCAGTCGCCGCAAGCAGATGTTTTTAGGCCAGAGGTTAAGCAGTGATCGGTTGAATCATTGGAAGTCGCCAAAACAGATGCAAACCGAAACAAATTAGTCTATAGGTCTGAAATAAGATCACCAGCGGAAACTATGCCGTTGTTCCTTCCACGGGTCGGCCTCATTGTGGTAGCCATTTCGCTCCCAAAAGCCTGGCTGATCCGTGGAGCGGAATTCCAGGGCTCGCAGCCATTTGCCGCCTTTCCAAAAGTAAGCGCTCCATTCTTCACTACGATCCGCATATGAACCGACCACAACTCGCAACGGCCAGCCATGTTCCAGCGGCAAGGGTTCCCCATTGTAATGAGTGGCCATGAGCACATTATCCTGCAGCATGGCTTCCAGGGGCAGGTTGGTCGTATAACCCTGCTCGCAATGTTGGACAATAAAATTGGCCTCGTCTTTAGGACGGATAATTCCCTCGTCAATAAGAGTCTTTAGGGAAACACCTTCCCAATCAGTATCGAACTTGGACCAGCGTGTAACGCAGTGAATGTCCATCGTCAAGCTTGTTCGTGGCAGCTGGTTAAAATCATCCCAGGTCCAAATATTTTCTTCTTCAACAAGCCCAAAGACTTTAAGATCCCAGGTGCTTAAGTCGGTTTTTGGCGTTGGCCCATAATGGAGGACAGGAAACTTCTGGGTGACGGACTGTCCAGGTGGAAGTCGATTCTCCTCGCGAACTTTACGTTCTTCTTCGCGACGGTTCAGGATATTTTTTAACATGAGCAATTTCTCCTACGCTGTGAGTGGCGATTCGACAACAGAATAGACCGGATGTGAACTTGAAATCGAAATCATGGAGAGGGTTGAAGGCCAGTAACCTTCAATAAGTATAAAGCGTCGATCCGCCAAGCCATTAAAGAATTATAGTTACTTCTATATGATTGGCATAATAGCCTTTAACTTTCCTTATATCAGGAACCTGAAAACGAATCTTATTATGTTAAGTGGGGCAGATCACCCATTGCATGGAATCAAGGTCCTCTTTAGGATACACTTGGCGGCTTGATTGAGGTGACTTAAGTATGACAATTCTCCAGGCTCGGTTTCTACGCGAGCAGGCCTACCAAACTGTATCCCTCACCCACTTTTTTGTGGATGTGCTAAACAGCAGCCGGACGTTAATAATCGCCCTGCTGGCGGTGAGCCTTGGCCTCAGCAATGCCCAGGTGGGTATCGCTCTGTTGCTTTACAACGTTGGCAGCGCGTTATCACAACCATTTTTCGGGGCTGCGGCCGATCGTTATGGCTCTCGCTGGTTCGTGGTCGGGGGAATGATTTGGATGATCAGCCTCTATAGTTTGGCGGCTATCGCCGGAGATTGGTTGGCCTTGGCGGCCATCACCCTCGCTGGGTTTGGATCGGGTGCAGTCCACCCGGCCGGAACCAAGGTAGCCAGTGAAAGTAGTGTGGAAGCCCGAACTCAGGCCACCGGCGTCTTTTTCGCCTCCGGTCAAACCGGCTTATTCATAGGGCCTATAGCCGCAGGTTTCTTACTACTTCTCTTGGGCAGACCCGGCTACCTGATACTACCCTTGCTGGCTCTGTCGGCCGTGGCTAGCGGATTACGGTGGATAGGCGCCAACAGACGCGTCCGACCGCCGAGTCCAGTCGAAGAGGAGCTGCCTAAAGAGGAAAGAGCCAAACGACAGGTGCCCTGGCGAACAGTGATTCCTCTGACCGCCATCATCATGACCACTAGCACAATTGGCATCGCTACCGTCAATGTTGCTCCTAAACTGTTCACCGAAACAGGAT
>PVMK01125232.1_pt1 | contig 14213 bp, 11 predicted proteins | sample 1853481 | NCBI WGS metagenome assembly PVMK01 (sample SAMN08533507, study PRJNA380276) | Marine sediment metagenome, whole genome shotgun sequencing project. | reverse complement strand
AGACGGTACAGGGATGTACCGACATTTTTGATGGCTGTAAGCCATTGAAAATGGGAGCAATTCGAAAACCACGTTTTTCGGATTGCGATGTTGAAAAAACCATGGATGGCTTTTTCAACAACCTGCTAGACGCGAACCCGGTAGCCGGTTTTGAAGATCGCCCAGATCGCGGTCAGGCAGGCGATGAGAAAGGCACAGGTCATGCCCAGGCTGAGGCCAACTGCGACGTCGGCGCTTTCGTAAAAGCTCCAGCGAAAACCGCTGATCAGGTAAACAACCGGGTTAAACAGGGTCACCGTTTGCCAGACAGGCGGCAACATGCTGATCGAATAGAAACTGCCCCCAAGGAATGTCAGTGGCGTAATAATAAGACTCGGCACAATCGCCAGTTTTTCCCAGTTGTCCGCCCAGATGCCCAGAATGAAGCCGAACATACTGAACGTAACCGCCGTCAGAACCAGGAAGATCACCATGAAGACCGGATGTGCAATGTGAAAGTCCACGAACAGGGTTGCGGTCGTCAGGATGATGAATCCGAGGATGATCGATTTGGTGGCCGCAGCACCGACGTATCCAAGGACGATTTCCACGAACGAGACCGGCGCTGACAGCAACTCGAATATGGATCCGGCGTATTTCGGAAAATAGATACCGAACGATGAGTTCGAAACACTTTCCGTCATCAGCGATAACATGACGAGTCCGGGCACGATAAATGCGCCGTAGCTCACACCGTCGATTTCCGTGATTCGAGAACCGATCGCGGCGCCGAAAACAACGAAATACAGGGACGTTGATATGACTGGCGAAACAATGCTTTGAAATAGCGTTCGTCCAGTACGCGCCATCTCAAATCTGTAAATCGCTTTTACAGCGTGCCAGTTCATCGGATCTTTTTCACCAGGTCGACGAAAATGTCTTCCAGTGAACTCTGGGTCGTTTTTACATCATGAAACTTGATCGAGGCAGCACTCAAGTCTCCGAGCAATGCCGTGATACCCGTGTGCTCCGCTTGCGAATCATAGGTATAGATCAACTCCATGCCTTCTTTTGCGACTTCAAGGTCGTACGAAGACAGGTTCGACGGAAGTTCGCGTAGCTGCTTCTGAAGCTCGAGTACCAGTTGCTTGCTGCCAAGCTCACGCATCAGCTGCGCCTTCTCCTGCACCAGGATTATTTCACCGTGATTGATGATCCCGATGCGGTCGGCAATCTGCTCCGCCTCTTCGATGTAATGCGTCGTCAGGATGATGGTGACGCCAGATTCGCGCAGGCTGCGTACGACATTCCACATGTCCTGGCGCAGTTCCACATCGACACCGGCGGTTGGCTCGTCGAGAAACAGGATCTGCGGCTCATGCGACAGCGCCTTGGCGATCAGCACCCTGCGTTTCATGCCGCCGGATAAGGTCATGATTTTACTCTCTTTTCTATCCCACAGGGACAACGACTTCAATACCCGTTCGAGATGCTCGGGATCGGCCGGTTTACCGAACAGGCCGCGACTGAAGTTAATGGTGGCCCAGACTGACTCGAAAGTTTCTGTGACCAGTTCCTGTGGTACCAGCCCGATCAATGATCGTGTGGCGCGAAATTCCCGGATAATGTCGTGTCCGTCGACCAGCACATTACCGCTGGTCGGATTGACGATGCCGCAGATAATATTGATCAGCGTCGTCTTGCCTGCCCCGTTCGGGCCGAGCAACGCGAAAATCTCCCCTTGCCGAATATTCAGGCTGACGCTCTTCAGCGCTTCGAATCCACCGTCGTAGGATTTCGAAAGATTGTCAACGGATATGACTGGCTGCATGCGTAAAATCGACTGCAAAAATACCTACTAACTTGAGAGACTGAATCCTCTTGTCAGTACTTCTGCAGCTCTCCGCGTTCCGCCTTTTGCGCCTCGACCATTGCCGCGACATCGGCCAGCAGTTGTTTTGCGTCGTAGACGATACCGTCCTTGATCGTGTACTTGACGCCCCCTACACGCTCAGGTGTGCCGGTCTCCTCATTCAGGCGCACCGCACCCGTACCGTAGAGGACTTTTATGTTGGCGACCGGGTTTTCATCGATAATGATGAGATCGGCGAGCAGGCCCGGGCGAATGACACCGAATTCGATTTCCTGTCCTTTCGGATTGTGCAAGGCCTGGGCGCCGTACATCGTTGCAGAACGAATGACCTCGAGTGGATGGAATCCCGCTTCCTGAAGCATTTCCATCTCCAGGATCGTGCCGAAGCCATATAGTTGATAAATAAATCCTGAATCCGAGCCGACGGTAACGCGGCCACCCATATTCTTGTAGTCATTAACGAACTGCATCCAGACGCGATAGAAATTTTTCCAGGCGATTTCGTCAGCCGAGGTCCAGTCAAACCAGTAGGCCCCATGACTTTCGCGATTCGGTGTATAGAAGTCCCACTGCGTCGGCAGCGTGTAAATATCATGCCAATCAGCATTCCGCGCACGCATGACGTCGCGACCCGCCGAATAAATGGTGAATGTTGGATCAAGCGTAAAATCCAGCGCTTTGAATTCAGCAAGCAGTGCATTCCACTTTTCCGATCCCTGGCCGGCAATCAGGTTCCATTGTCGCGCCACCTGCCCGAATCGATGTTGTTCATTGTTGTAATTCATGTCCACCGGCCACGGCTGCACGTCATTGTTCTCGTACATCGCCTCGAACAAGCCATAGTAGTGTGTAACCGTGTCGAGGCCGATTCGCGCAGCATCCTGTGCATTCATCTGCGCAACGCCCAATTGCCCGAGATGCGCCGTCGTTCCAAGACCCAGCTCTTTGGCCTCGTCGATCAGTGCTTGCATGATCGCCGGCCGGTGCGAACCGAGCTTCAGTCCGTCCACGCCCTCCCGCGCGACATAGCGCACCCATTCCCTGGCGGCATCCGGCGTAAGAATCTGCACATCATCGTAGCGCTCACCGGAACCCAGCGTGTGATAGGCAAACATCCTGGGCGCCACTATCTCGTTCCTGGCGCTGCGCTTTTTTTCCGCCAGGGCAAATTCAAGACTGCCACTTGGTACGCCGCGAACGGTCGTAATGCCGTTACCCATCCACAGCTTGTAACTGTACTCCGCCTCTGGCGCCTTGGTGCTGCCACCCGTGTGCGTGTGCATGTCGATAATGCCGGGCATGACGTACGATCCATGCGCGTCGATTTCGCGTGTCGCATCTGTGGGCCGTTTTTCCACATCAATCTCGAGCCCCGGATATCCGACCGACTTGACCTCGGCAATGCGATTATTCTCTATTACGATATCCACCGGCCCGATCGGCGGCGCACCAGTGCCATCAATCAAAATGGCGCCCCTGATGATCAAGCGCTCGAACGGTCCTTCACCTTCTCCCTCCTGACGATCCGGCGCAGGGATCATTACAGGATCATCGTCCTGTCCCAAAACTGGCAGGGCAAATACAAGCATGACCAGCATCACCAAAAACTGGCCAACCGTTTGTCGAGACTTGAATACGCTCACAATGTGTCCCCCGATTATTGATGTTATGGCGTCTGGCCGCATGAGAGCGGGTTTTTTGTAATTAATGATCAAGGGTGGCACTTGCGTGTTGAATCCAGTCAGACTCGACACTCAGTCGGTGAATGCGCGCGCTCGCATTGGTGAGTCGAATCTGCAACGGCCCGGCCGGGTATCCGCCCGCCTTATGATAGGTGACGATCAGCGATTCATCATTCCAGATGCTGTAAACATCGCCCTTTCTCACGAAACGCAATTGCAGCGGCGATCCTGGCTCCACGACCAGTTCGCCGGTCGCGCGGACGATCCAGAACGATTCTTCGACTGTCTTGATATAGGCACGTTCGACTTGATTGCTGGCCGCATCCGCAGCCAATGCATGCCCGGTCGCCATCCAGATACCGGTTTGCGCTTCCTGATCAAAGTCCAGATAGACACCGAGATAACGCCCGGCGTCGAAAGTAACGTCCATCGTTACAACGATGTCACCACCAAATGTTTTCCCGCTGACGAGAAATGAGGTAGCCGCCGGATCTGTAATAGCGCCGTCCATAATGCTTGAAGCGCCGGCAATTTCGCCGTTATCGAATACCCAGGACGTGTCTGCCGGCAACCAGTTGCGGCTGCCGCCATTCAGCAGATCCGTTGTCGACTCGCCTGCGAAAGCTGGTAGCGCGGCGAAAATTGCTACCAGGAAATAGCTGGTTTTCGAAATGTGCTTGAATGTTCGCAGCCGTTGACTGAGCATTGGCATAGCCTGCCTGACAGGTCTCTGGATGATTAGATGCAATTGGAACCTCGCAATCATGAGATATAGAGCCACCACTTTCAAATCCTGGCTATTTGCCATTGTCATCGGCATCGGCGGATTGCCCGGTCCAGGCACCGCGGCGGATGACGCAAGCAAAGCGCTTCGCGTCGACGGCACCCGCCTGAACGCAAGCATGGCGCATATGAAGACCTTTGGCATGAGCGACACCGGCGGCTCAACGCGTGTGGCTTTCAGCGACGCGAATCGCGACGCGCTGTCATTTCTTTCCTCGCTGATGCTGGAGTCCGGCCTGATGCCACGAATCGATGTCGGCGGCAACCTGATCGGCCGGCGTGAAGGCAAAGTCGCCGGACTTGCACCGATTGTCTCCGGCTCTCACATCGACACTGTGCCGAACGGCGGACACTACGACGGTATCGTTGGCGTGATGTCTGCGATCGAAGCAGCCCGATCGCTGCATGAGGCAGATATCGCCCTGGATCATCCGCTCGAAATCATTGTCTGGACCAACGAAGAAGGCGGCAAGACAGGTAGCCGCTCGTTCAATGGATCGGTTGAGGACAAGGAATTCGATCTGCCGGGCCTGGGCGACAAGACTATCGGTGATGGTCTTCGTTATCTCGGTGGAAAACCGGAAAGCCTGTCAGAAAATATCAGGCATGCCGGGGACATTTCCAGCTACGTGGAACTTCATATCGAACAAGGCGCCATTCTTGAGCAGAAAGGCATCTCGATTGGTGTAGTTGAGGGAGTCGTCGGTATCCGGCGCTGGAACATCACCATTGACGGCTTTGCCAATCACGCCGGCACAACGCCGATGGATCAGCGCCAGGACGCGTTGTATGCGGCGGCACTGCTGATTGCCGAAGTTCGGCAAATAATTACTCAAGTGCCCGGGCGCCAGGTCGGCACCGTCGGGCGCATTCAGGCCTTCCCGGGCGCACCGAACGTGATTCCGGGTGGAGTTTCGATGAGCCTCGAGATTCGCGACCTGGATATGGACAAGATCGCTACGCTGTTCAATCGAATCCGGAGCTTTTCAACGACGCTGTCCGAGCAGACTGATACGACCATCACAATTGATCAATACTATGAATCACCTGCTGCGATCACCGACGAACGCATTAAGAATCTGATCCAGGACAGCGCCGATGCATTGGGACTGAGTGTCATGCATATGCCAAGCGGCGCGGGACACGATTCGCAGAGCCTCGCCGGCATTGCCCCGATTGGCATGATTTTCGTACCGAGCAAAGCTGGGATCAGCCATGCACCTGGTGAATTTACGAGCGCACAGCAGATTACCAACGGCGCAAACGTGTTGTTGCAGACGATTATTGGAATGGACGAGCTGATCGAATGAAGTCATTCGATCGTTAGTCTGCCGAATATATTTCGCGGCCGCCAACGATCGTACGGAGTATCGGCAGATAACGAATCCGATCGGCGTCCATGGTCATGATGTCCTCCCCGACAACCGTGAAGTCCGCGAACTTGCCAGCCTCAATTGTTCCCGTCAGATCTTCTGTAAACGTCTGGTAGGCAGGCGCCCAGGTGTGCAGCCGTATCGCCTCCTCCCGGCTAACTGCCTCATTCGGGCCATATATTTTGTCGTCCCAGCCTTTGCGGGTGATCCCGGTCCATAAGGTTACGCGCGGACCGTAGGGTGCACCATCAGAGCCCCAGCTCATCCAGACACCCGCATCCTGCAAAGATTTCGTCGGGTTCATCGTCGCCTCGCGTTCGCCCGCCAGCGATTCGACGGCAAATGAACCGAGCCCGACGGTGAAGGAAGGCTGACTCGCAACGCCAATACCAAGACGCGCCATCTTCGTCATTGTCTCTTGCGGCGGTTTGACTGCAACATGGTGCAGATAATGCCGGTGATCATCACGCGGCAACTCCGTGAGGATTTTCTCGAGCTCGTTGACGACCATTTCGACTGCAGCATCACCCATTGTATGTATGCCGAGTTGCCATCCGAGTTCATGCGCGCGCCTGGCGACCGGGTAAAAAGCTTCAGCCGGTATACGTATGGCGCCGGTGTAATCCGGGCGATTCTCGTAAGACTCCAGGGACCAGTACGCCGGCGCGCTTAAGCCCCCATCGATGCTCATCTTGATTGCGCCAATCTGCAGACGCTCATCGCCGAATCCGGTGACGAAACCGAGACCCTCCATTTCGGCAATCGCTACGCGCACACTTTCATCGAGATCGTCATACCTGTCGTATCCGGGATACAGTCTGATTTGCAATGTGGCCCGGGGAAGCGCGTCGCCATGCAGCGCGTAAAGCGCCTGGAACAGACGCAGGTTATCCGGTCGTACCCCGGCGACGTTGACGTTCGTGACACCCGAACTCGCAAACTGCAACAAAAGCTTACGCAGATTTTCTATGGCCTGATCATCGCTCAGTTGAGCGCCGTCACTCGATGGCGCAACGCCACTGACCAGGCGCCGTGCCGAATCGTAGAGCCGGCCATTGGGTTCACCGTCTTCGTCGTGTCCAATGTGCCCGCCGCCCGGAAACGTAGTTGAGCGGTCGATACCGGCGAGATTCAACGCCATCGAATTCAGCACAGTCGTGTGCGGCCCGCGGGTCAGGAGCACCGGGTTAGTCGTTGTACCTTCATCCAGATCGGCACGAGTCGGAAGACTTGTATTGGGCCAGACTTCGCGGCTCAATGCGCCGACAATCCATTCGTTTTTCGCAACACTTGCGGATTCGCGCCGCAGCGCGTCCTGCAACTCGGAAATTGTGGTGGCCTCCCTCACCCAATCCGGGACCTTCGAGATCAGGCCACCCTTCCATTCCATCAACAGACCTCGTCCCGCATCGGCGTGCACATGATTGTCGAACAGGCCAGGCAGCATGGTATTGCCGCCGAGATCGACAATCTCGGTTTTCTCGGATGCGGTCCGAAGCACTTCTGCATTTGATCCAACACGAACAATTCGGCCGTCAAGAACAGCGACAGCCTCGGCGTGGTAGTTGCTGCTAACACCGGTAATGACATTACCGTTGTGATAAATCAGGTCGGGTGGGGTGGCACCCCTTGGTACGGGCGCCGAATCACATCCCGCGAGCAAAATGCAGAGAAGCAAAAGAACGGAAATGGATTTTCCTGTATCTGAGAAGTAATTCATGCGTCCCCCTGACTATGCGCAGACGATTGGTGGCTAATCAGCCACAGGCCGTACGTTAGTAAGGGCAACACGTATACCAGCAGGAATGCCCAGGTAATCGTTCCATACCCCTGTGCAACCAGGTTGGTCAGGCCGACCGCATCGGCCAGCACCACTGCGAGGATAAGAACTGCAAGCGCGACTGCCGGTCGCATCCAGCGTGGCATCTGAACGCTTCTTTCTGCAAACGCCTGATCGAGCCGCTCGTTGACACCGTGAATCAACGCGGACCCCGTTTCGATGAAGGTGCCAAACAATACGATCGGGAACAGATAAATCAGGAACTCCGCACCGCGCAGCGTACTAAGCAAAATTGTCACCGGTAAAACGCCATCGCTACCTTCCGCGACCAGCGCCTCGTACTGTCCAATCATCGCGATGAAAAAGAACACGGCCGGCAGCATCGCAATCGGCCCGGACGCAATACCGGCGATCACCGCATCTTTGCGCGAACCGAGGTGACGGACACAGAACAGAAGCGCGGGAACGGCGGCCAGGTTGTAGCCGGAGTAGGCAATGCCATTCTGCAGCCAGCCATCGTTGATTCCGAATGCCGTCAGGTTTGCCCGGATCTCTGCTCCCGTTCTGAACCAGGTGCCAACCGAGGAGCAAGATGTAAGTACCGTAGAGCACGAATGACCAGAGAGCGAAAAAGCGCTCAATGGCCGATGTGCCGAAAAAGACCACTAACGCAATCAGGCTCATGATGGTGATAATGCCGACGAACGGAGGCAGATCGAATGTGTCGCGAACAATATCTCCCGCCGCTGCGGCAACGATGGAAATAACCAGCATCATACTCAGCCAGTACAAGATCTCGTACAGCGGCCAGCCCCGACCGAGCAGTGCCTTGAAGAAGCTGCGGTAATCGTAGAGCCGGAAATAACGGGCGAATTCGAATGTCGCAACCAGTACGATACTGAATATCACTGTCGTTACCGCCATGCCGAGCAGTCCGCCGACCGGTCCAAGCCCGAGGAAGAACTCTGACAATTCTCGACCCGAGCCATAAGCGCCAGCAATTATGGTGGATTGAAATATCAATCCCGGTAACAGGTAGCGTTGAAACCAGTTGTCTTTCATCAGGCTGCTAGCCCCACAACTGCGGACTGAATGGTTCCACTTGCCCTCGCTCATATTGCAAAGCGTAATCGCAATCTTCCGCCTGCAGCAGTGGGCCATCGATGTCGACGTATTTGCAGCGTTGCGCAATCACAAATGCCGGCGCCATCGCCAGCGAGGAACCGAGCATGTTGCCGACCATCAGGTCGAATCCCATCGATTCCGCCTGCAATGCAAGGGCGACCGCTTCCGTGAGCCCGCCGGTCTTGTCCAGTTTAATATTGATGATGTCGTACAGGCCGGCAAGCCGCTCCAGGTCCGCCCGGGAGTCGCAGGATTCGTCCGCACACAGCGGAATCAGGGATTCATAGCCCCTGAGTATCTCGTCGCTGTCGTGGGCAAGCGGTTGCTCAACCATTTCAACATTCAACGCCTTGAGTCCCTCCGCATACTTGTCGAGATCCTCGACCGTCCAGGCCTGGTTGGCATCGATAACGATCGCGGCATCGGGCGATCCTTGCCGAATTGCGGAAATCTGCTCAATCGGGTCCCCGATACCGACTTTTACCTTGAGGGTCGGGAAATCGCCATGGGCAGCCGCATCCTTTTGCATATTTTCAGGCGCATCCATGCCGATCGTGTAAACCGTCGTTACGGCATGCGGCCGCCAGTCAAGCATTTGCCAAACGGTCCGCCCCGACTGTTTCGCTTCGAGATCCCACAACGCACAATCCACGGCGTTGCGTGCACCACCCGGGGGCATTAATTGCTGCAGTTCGTCACGGCCGATGCCATCAGCGATCTGTGGTCTGGCTGCGTCGATCTGCATTTTGATGGAGTCGACCGTCTCGCCCTTGTAAGTCACCCCGGCGGCCTCGCCGGAACCTGTGTGCGTGCCATCGGAAATATGGCACAGGAGCGTTTCGGCATGTGTAGCTACGTCACGCGAAATCTTGAACGGTTTTCGCAATAACCAGTTTTTCTGCTCGACCTTAATATCGTAGGGCACGTCGTCTCCGGTTCAGAAATTTTCGTCGAGGTAGTCGACGATCGGGCCAACGCCGGTGGCGACCGGATCCACACACGGCAGTCCTGTCAATTCCGACAGTTCACGAAGATGTGGTTCACGTTCATTGGCGTCCATCGCTGACGTGTTAACACTAACGCCGGCACATCGAATGCCGCCATTGGTCACGCTGCCGCACACAATCGTATGCTCAATCAGTTTTGGAATGCTCGGCAACGGGCATTCGGGAAACGCTTCAACAAACTGCCGGCCGGCGGCGTGGCAAACGACAAACGCATCCGGCTGGGAGCCGTGTAAAAGACCGAGCGTCACCGCCGCGTAGCCAGGGTGAAAAAGTCCGCCCTGTCCCTCGATGACATCCCAGTGATCAGCATCGTTGTCCGGTGACAATATTTCAGCCGCGCCGGACACGAAATCAGACACCACGGCATCGATCGGAATGCCGCCACCGGCGATCATGATTCCAGTCTGCCCGGTCGCCCTGAAATCCGAGCTCCAGCCACGATCGTCCATCTCCTTTGCAATCGCAAGCGCCGTATACTTTTTACCAACGACACAATCGGTACCCATCGCAAGCAATCGCTTCCCGGTCCTCTTTGCGCCGCTGCCAACTGGCAGGTCCGGTGGCGGCGACCTGACGTCGATCAGCGAAACCGCCTTGCCGGCGGCCGCTTGCGTAAGTCCGGGGACTTCAGTCAGCGACGAATGTGTGCCTGCGCAAATATCGAGACCCGCGTCCACCGCTTCGAAAAGCGTAGCAACCCAATGCTCCGGGATGGTTCCACCGACGCCAGCCACGCCCCAGATCATCGTTTCTGCCCCCGCGGCTTTGGCTTCAGCCGGCGTCATCTCCGGGATACCGAGGTCGACGCCCGAGCCTGGCAGCCGGTATTGACCGGTACACAGTTCGGGACGCCAGTGTGCGATTCCCATGCCGGTCTTGGCATGTGTCTGCTCCGGTTCATCGCCGAGGAAAATAAGATAGGGAAACTTTATGTCGATCTGCATTCGCGTCCTTTGTGCGCATCGCTACGTGGCGAACAGAGAAATTCCAAATAGTCGTTGCGCGATGAGTATCAGGGACATTCCCGTGAAAACAACAAAGCTTAACCAGCCAAACCAAATGGCGAAGGTCGATGGGTAAAAGACCTTGTCATCCTTACGAATAATCGTCAGGCAATAGTATAGATTCAGAAAAAATATTACCGGCGCGACGAAATAAGCGAGTGCGGACGCGAGCAAGACGAGGTACACAGGTCGTGGCACGCCGGCAATGATGGCAACCGAAGTGATGAGCGAGAAAAACATGCTTGCCCGGTAAATATTGTATTCCGAATACCAGGTCTTGCGTTGTTCCGCACTCAGTTCTTCGCGGCTGGTCCTGGGTAACGACGCGGTACTGCGGAACAGATTCCTGCAACAGGCGCCGACGACGCGCGGCCAGCCGTCGAAGTAATTGAACGCGGTTGAAAGGTCGCTGCAAGCGCGCCAGCCAGGAAAATGACCATCAGGTGGGGGCCGACGCTGTCCGTAAATATCCTGGCAATCTCGCCCATGACGGCGTTGCCGCGAACTTCACTGGGATACAGCCAGACTGCGGCGAGGAGCAGGAATATCGAGGCAAGCAGAAACGAAATAACGTGGCCGAGGCGAAAATCGAGCAGGCCGATTTTGAACCAGCGCCGGCAATACTCCTGGGCATGTTCCGGCAGCTGCGACCGATCGACACTGAGATCCGATTTCTTCGCATTGAATGTATCGAATGACCCTGCGAGACCCTGTTCTTCCATCGGCTTGCGCAACAGACCCATACCGACATTCTTGGCCTTGCCCCACTCGGACGCCTGCAACGACACGTCGATACCGGTCGGCAGAAGGCCGAGGAATGACGCGATGATCAGCCACGAGCCCTCGGGAACGTCGAGTCTCAGGAAGTGAACGAATCCACTGACCGGCGCTGGTTGCACGAAGTAAACCGCGAACGTGCAAACGATCAGGATGCCCGCGGCAATCTTCGTCACCAGTTCGACGACTGCATAGCGTCCGCGCAGGATAATGGCTACGGAGGTCACGCCAAGGATAAAGCCATAGACCGCGAGTTCCTTGTCGTCATCGACGCCTGGTATGTCGAGCCCGAGAAACATCCGGAAGAAGTAGAACAGGACTGCGGCGGCGGCTATCAGTCGACCCGCCTGCCCGACAGCGGACTGGATGATGGTGGTTATCAGCACGTACCAGACAGGAAGCTTTTTCCATGCGGTGGCATAAGCGTCGAGCATGCTGCGGCCGGTTGCATGCGTGAACCGAATCGCCATTTCGAAACCGTAGTACTTGAAGATGTAGGCGATCGGCAGACACCACAGCAGCGCATACCCGTAGCGCCCGCCTGCGACCGGGGCCGTGACCAGGTGGCTGGTGCCTATGCCAGTCATCATTAGCATCATGCCCGGTCCGAATTTGCGCACCAGGCTGCCGGGCGTCATTGACGGTAATTCGAGCGAATCGAAAGTGTCGCGTTCTTTTGTGCTTTGTTCAGTCATTTGAAATCTTATTTATGGTTACCGATTCGTAGGAGCTCGCCCCAGCGAGCGATAATCGCCCGGTGGGCCGCGCTCCTACACATTCCCTTCTTTTTTTAATTGTCAATATGTACCAGCCACGCGCGCACGTTGTTGAATGAGCGCCAGCACTACATCAATCGTCGGCGTTGGCACCTCCACCAGGCGCCCAAGTTCCTGCACCACTGTTACCAGCGCATCGATCTCCATCGGCCTGCCAAGTTCCAGATCCTGCAACATCGAGGTCTTGTGCGCACCGACTGCTGCGCCGCCCGCAATGCGTTTGTCGATGTTCACCCGGAATCTTGCCCCCAGTTTCTCACCGATCTCCTGGGCCTCGAGCATCATATTGCGGCACACACCAGCGGTGCCGGCTTCGCCGGCAACTTTGTCGAGTGTCGCATGCGTCAATGCGCTGATTGGGTTGAAACAGAGATTGCCCCAGAGTTTTACCCAGATGTCATCACGAATATTGTTACGGACCCGTGACGTGAAGCCGGCATTTTTCAGCGCCTCACAAAGCTTGTCCGCGCGTTCGGATGGCCGGCCATCGGGTTCCCCAAGGATAAAACGGTCACCCTCAATGTGGCGAATGACGCCCGGCTCGGCAATTTCGGCAGCCGGATAGACGACACAGCCAAGCGCACGTTGCGGCCCGACCGCATCCCATATCCTGCCGCCCGGATCGACGCTCTCGAGTTTGTGGTTCTCGTGAGGCCCTTCGAGTTGATAGAAGTACCACCACGGGATGCCGTTGACACCGGTCACCAGCGTCGTATTGTCATCAAACAGCGGTGGAAGTGATGCTACGACGCCCGGGAATGAATGCGCTTTCAGTGTAACGATGACGTAATCCTGCGGGCCGGCATCTTGCGGATCTTCCACGCAACGCGGATGCGCAATCTTTTCCTCCCCACCGATCAATAACTTCACGCCATTCTTCTGCATTGCAGCGAGGTGCGGGCCACGCGCGATCAGGGTGACATCAAAGCCTGCCAGCGATAGTTCCACGCCGAGCCAGGCACCGATCGCGCCCGCTCCATATATGCAGATGCGCATCAGGCGACCCCCAGTTTCTCGGCGAGTCCAATTCGCTGCAGTTTGCCGGTCGCGCCTTTGGGAATTTCTTCAAGGATGATTATCTTGCGCGGCACTTTAAATGTCGCAAGACGTTCCGCAGCAAAAGCCCGAATGTCCTTTTCATCGGCATCTTCACCGTCGCGCAACACCACGGCCGCCGCCACCTCCTCGCCAAGCGATTTGTGCGGAATGGCAAACGTCACACACTGTTGCACCGCGACGTGATCCATTAGCACGTCGTCGACTTCGCGTGGCGAAATTTTTTCGCCACCGCGATTGATGATCTCTTTCAGCCTGCCGGTAATCGTCAGGTAGCCGTCGTCATCCATAACGCCCTGATCACCGGTCCGAAACCAGCCGTTCACAAAACACTCTGCGTTCGCGGTCGGGTTGTTTTCGTAGCCGGAGGTAACGTTATCACCCCTGATGACGATCTCTCCCGTTGCGCCGGATTCGAGAAGGTTGCTCTCAGTTTCATCCATGATGGCGACCTCCGGTCCGGCGGCGCAGCCTACTGTCCCTGGTTTTCGCTGGCCCGGCGGCAGTTGATTGCAGGTCATCTGGTGTGACGCCTCGGTCATCGCATACGCCTCCACGACTGGCACGCCGAAGGTCTTCTCAAGCTCCGCCAGGACTTGCGGCGGTAACGACGAAGACGATGACCGAATGAATCGCAGACGCGCCCGGTCGATGACTTCCTGGTTACGCCTGGCGCGGGTCAGGAGCGCCTGGTGCATCGTGGGAACTGCCGTATACCAGGTTGGGTGCGCCTGATCGAGCAAGGAGAAAAATTTCAGTGCGTCGAAACCCGGTGCCGCAAACACGCTCGCCCCTTTCCCAAGCGTTGCGAGCACTGCCGCCATCAATCCATGAATGTGAAAAAGCGGCATCACGTTGAGGCAGACATCCGAGGATTCGAGACTCAGCGTCGTCTGGATATTAGCGGCCGATGCGCAGACATTTGCATGACTGAGCGGCACGATTTTCGGCCGGGACGTCGTACCGGACGTATGCAGAACCAGCGCTATGTCATCGCG
>PVMK01127822.1_pt1 | contig 14215 bp, 15 predicted proteins | sample 1853481 | NCBI WGS metagenome assembly PVMK01 (sample SAMN08533507, study PRJNA380276) | Marine sediment metagenome, whole genome shotgun sequencing project. | reverse complement strand
GGTAACCCAATAATAGGGCCATGGTTTTGAGTTTCTGGGTATCATAGGGGTAAATTGGGAGACCCGTATTTTAAAATAATAAGTACGGTAGAACGATAGTCTCAAAAAATCCCGCGGGCTGGTACTTTCTCATGTAAAAGCTGCTTAAAGTTTTGGTATTGATGTCAATCCATTGTTTCTCGCCATTTGTCAAATTAATAAACTTGAGGTCATAATAGGTGTATTCGCTGGATATTTCTTATTATTCTCTTATAATAGAGGATACAGTGGCGTTCTTACCCTATGAACGTTCATTCGGCATCTGAGAAGGTGTTCAAAACATAAAGGCTTCCGCCAGAAGTCGGAGGATTTTAGCATGCTTCGTCCAAAAAGCCTGCAGCAACGATTGGCAATTTTTATGCTTTTGCCGGTAGCGCTGTTGTTAATCGGCATGGGATTTGTCGGCTTCGTCTATGCCAGAAACAGCTTGCTTGCTCAGTGGCGAGAAGCCGCTATCCTTAAGTTGCAGCGCGCGGCTCATCAGGTCGACATGCGCCTTGAGCGCACAAAATACTGGATTCAATTTATTACCGAAGCATTCGAGGGCCAAGAGACTCCTACGCTTCGCCTTTGGGCAATCGAGCAGTTGAAACAGCTGGAAAGTGTCGATCATGTTCATTTGGCCTCCACTGACAACCAATCGTCCCATGAGGACCTGCCTGACGATCAAATACCTTCCATGGGCAAAATGGGTATCGGCCGACATAAGAACAGCATCGGTCGGAGTATGATGATGAGAAGGTTTCACAGTGCCCACATGAGAGAAATCACCCCCCCTCGTTATGATAATGCCGCAGAGCATGAGACAGTTTCATTGATTTCAGATCTGAACGATGAAACCGGCCGGCCCGTGGGCCGCTTAGAAGTGGTTCTGGATTTTGATGTGTTGATTAAAAATATTCGTGAATCCGGATGGTGGCAAAGCAATAAGGCATTTCTCGTGAGTGGTGACGGCAAAATTTTTGCGAGCACGGTATCGGATCAACGCAGCTCATTATCTGAAAGCGAAGACCCTCTTGAAGGAAAAACTGTGCAAGCAATGAAAAACGCCCCCTACGGAACAATCCTTGGCGAGGGCCATCCGCCAAGAGAGGTCAGTGGTTTCTATAAGCTGCAGGAAGCACCCTGGAGCCTGGTGATGATTGCTCCCGGTAAAGCAATTCTTTCACCCATCGTACGCTTTCGCTTTTATTATTTTGCTATCGGAGGAGGATTTATTTTTTTGATTGTCGTTTTAATCAAGACGGTGACCGGAGGGACAGTTACTTCCATCAAAGACCTTTCTCAAGCTGCCAAGAGAATTGCCGGCGGCGATTTCGACCGGCAGCTTCCAGTAAAAACTCAGGACGAAGTCGGAGAACTCACCCGCAGTTTCAATACCATGATGCTTCAACTCGAGGAGCGTATCAGGATAAAACAGGCGCTGGATGTCGCCATGGAAGTTCAGCAAAATCTTCTTCCGCTGGAGATGCCGCAAATCTCGGGGCTCGATATTGCCGGGCGCAGTATTTACTGCGATGAGACCGGCGGTGATTTTTATGATTTTATGAAGACTCCCCGCCAAAACCGGGGTTGCCTGGGTATTGCAGTTGGCGATGTATCGGGACATGGCATTTCAGCGGCGCTGCTGATGGCGACCATCAGGGCCTTTATAAAAAGCAGCATTTCACAATCAGGCGGTATCGGCAAGAGTATCACCCGTGTAAATCGCCTCATGGCCCAGGATATGCGCGATACGGGTCAGTTCGTGACATTATTTTATGTCGAAATTTTCCCCGAAGAAAAATCTCTGCGATGGGTCAGAGCCGGACACGACCCGGCGCTGATCTACGATCCAGAAACGGATAACTTTATCGAATTACAGGGAAAGGGGGTAGCTCTTGGGGTCGATGCCGACGTTGAATACCAGGAAAATATTCAATCCCGGATTTTCAAAAGGGCAAATTCTTTTGATTGGAACAGACGGTTTATGGGAGGCCCAAAATAATTCAAATGAAATGTTCGGCAAGCAACGTCTAAAAGCGCTTATCCGGCAGTATCAACATCTTTCATCGGAAGAACTCATTAACTCAATTATCGATTCTTTAAAAACATTCCAGGGATCCGTCAGACAAGAGGATGATATTACACTTGTTGTGGTTAAGGTCAACGGATTGAGATATTTTTTTACATTTATCCATTCACCGGTTGTAAGCTGAATTGAAAGGAATTGGCTTGAATTGAAGAAATTTAGTTATCTGCAGTTTAAAACAATCTGGCAATGGGCTCTAATCGGCGCTCTATTTGGTTTTTTTATTTTACATCCCTGGATGATGTTCACGGCACGATTGATGTTCCATACCAGACCGAGTTCTAGCCATACTGTTAATTCAATAATTATTTCAGAGTCGACCCGGGACTTTTTCAATTCAAATGCTGCCGTGGAGCTTAACTTTTGCCGTCCTTAGTGCGATATCGGGCGCTTTTTACGGGCGCAGCCGGCAGGCAGCCGAAGAATTGCGAAAAAGCGAACAAAGATTCCGGAAATTAAGCCTAACCGATGATCTGACCGGGCTCCACAATTCCAGGCATTTTTTCGGTCAACTAAAAGCAGAAATCGAGCGCACCAATCGCTATGGACACCCTTTGTCCCTGTTGATTTTGGACCTTGATAACTTCAAAAAATATAATGATACTTTGGGTCATATTGCCGGGTGATCGAATTTTGGCCAAAGCAGGTGAAATTCTTCGTGAGTCTTTGAGAAAAACCGATTCCGCCTATCGCTATGGCGGTGAGGAGTTTACTGTTCTTCTGCCCGAAACAAAAGGTTCAGAGGCATTGCATTTTGCTGAAAGAATACGGCAGGCGTTTGAAAGTCAAGATTTGACACTACCAGAGAAGAAAAACTTGTCAGTCACCGTCAGTGTCGGCGTAGCACAATATGAAACCGGCGAAAAATTGGATGCCTTCATTAAACGCGCCGACGGCAATCTATACACAGCCAAAAACGAAGGAAAAAATCGAATTGGCTTCTCGTAATACCAGGTTTATGACACCGGAAATGCAAGCAAGAACCGCAGAAATTTTGATCCATGTAAGCCACATGCTGAAAGCAATGGCAAGCCCTGATGACAATATGACTTATTCAATCATAAAACGGGAGATTAAAGAGGTAGAGATGGAATTGAATCCCTGGGACGAAAAAGTAGAGCATTGATATAAAAGAATCATTTATTATAACGGCAAGAAACATCGCTTCAATAGCAAACCCCTAGATTGAGACGGGGGGTTAAAAATATTCTCTTGACATGTTTGCTGTTTAAAGAGAAAAGAGGATAGCTTATTTAAATAATTCCACCACCTTATTTGCCATTACTCGAAATTTTCCTCAATCGGTTCACAAGCATATCGACAACGCATTTATACTGCTTCGAAAACGGTGTTTTGACGGCACTGAATATTTCACATATTTTTTAACCCCCTTATTAAATTCTTTTGATTCAATGTGTTGAGATGCGAATTTATTTCGCATCATGAAGATGTGTATATAATTGGGTGGGTATAAAATACGCAACAATCCTGGTTTGCAACATCCCCAAAATTATTATCTATAAATATTTTAGCAGGTTGCAATTTTGGCATCATCGTTGCTCTTTTAGATCGTCTTAAAAATCAGATGAGGAGAAATAGAATGACTTTATTCCCAAAAAAGCCAAGGGGTAATTGTGTTGGCGATTTTGAGTATCTTTCTTTTTTGGAACAGAAGTATTGAGGCGGCTTCTCCCATATGGCCCCCCCAGGATCTGTCTAACCTGATTGAAGAAGGACTCGCCCACAATAAAGAGATTCAAAGTCTGGAAGCTCAAGTGGAAAGCTTTAAAGAAGAAATCTCTTTTGCCGGATCTTTAGAAGATATCCGCTTGGGTCTGGCCATACTCAATCTGCCGGCGGATAGCGGTCGATTTGACCGGGAACCCATGACTCAGAAGCAGATATCCCTGGCGCAAAAGATACCCTGGTTTGGGAAATTAGATCTCCGGTCCCAGCGCGCTGCTTTAAAGGCCGTCCGCCAGGAGGCTGTTCTGGAAGCAAAACGCCTGGAATTGGCGCGCAAGATTGCAATCACCTATTACGATCTGGGATTTGTTGTCAGCAGCCTCAAAATTAATTCGCAGCTGACCGACATCCTAAATCAACTGCTCGGGGTTGCCGAGACCCGATATGCAACCGGTCGGGGCCTGCAGCAAGACGTGCTGCAGGCCCAGGTTGAGATGAGCAAGCTCCTGGATGAGAAGATCATCCTGAACAGAAAGCGTCGCACCCTGGAAGATCGGATCAACGGGTTGCTCAATCGAGAGAGTTTCTCTCGCGTAGCGACGCCGCAAGGTTTAAATTTTCCGGATATGCAACTGGATATAAAAAGGCTGCAATCTATAGCGACCCAAGAAAATCCGATGTTGAGCGTCAGGCGGGCTGACATCGATATCGCGGCGGTTGAGATCGAGCTGGCACGCAAAGATTACTGGCCGGATATGGATTTCAAAGTGGCTTACGGTCAACGCGATGAAGACCGTACTGGACGGAGTTTACCGGATTTTGTATCGGCGTCCGTGACCATTAATCTTCCGGTTTGGAAAAAATATCGCCAGGACCCCAAGCTGAACGCAACCCTGACGCCACGATGCGGCTGTCAAATCTTTCCGCAATCTCTTGCAGAGCCTGCCGCACCGGGTAGATGCCCTGGCGACGGAAATTCGCGATTTTCAAGAAAATTACCGGCTCTTCGACGAAGCGCTGATCGTTCAGGCGGAGCAGTGGGCGAACTCCTCCCTGGCCGCTTACGAAGTCGGCTCACTTGAGTTCAACACAATGATCAATTCTCAAATACGGTTGCTGCGCTTTGAGCTAAAGGCTGAGAACTATTTGTTCAACATTTATCAAAAACGCGCCGAACTGGAAGAAGTTCTGGGTGGGCCTCTCGATGGGCTGCCGGCAAAAGAAAAATAACCATAAAGCGTCTAATGCTGATGATACCTGTATTCTTGAACCCGAAATCATTAATGCTTACATCTAGAGGTATTCACTTTTTTAATTTCTCCTTTAGGGAGGTTGTGGCAAGATGAAACCATTATTCAAGATCGCTGTTGCGATCATTGCATTTGTGGGACTTATTTCCGCATGGGAAGGCTTAAAATCCGGAATGGTTAATCCGGCATTGCAGCGCCTTGGGGATAAATGAGGCGATAGCCGCCCAAAAAGATCTCAAAGCCGGCATGGTTGATCCTGAGACCGGCAAAAAGATTAAATACTGGACATCGCCCATGGACCCCACCTACATCCGGGACGAACCGGGCAAGTCTCCCATGGGAATGGACCTTGTGCCGGTGTATGAGGAAGAAGGCGAAGACAAGGAGCCGGCTTCTACTATCCGGATTGATCCGGTCACCATGCAAAACATGGGGGTTCGCCTGGGGCGGGTTCAGCGAAAATCGCTGGTCAAAGATATCCGCACGGTGGGCAATATTACTTATGACGAAACCAAAATCTTTACGGTCAACACCAAGTTCAATGGCTGGATAGAGAAGCTATATGTAAATTTCGTGGGTGATGCGGTGAAGAAGGGGCAACCGCTATTTGAGATCTACAGTCCGGAGCTGGTTACGGCCCAGCAGGAATATTTGCTGGCCCTGGATCAATATAATCGTTTATCGAATTCGTCCTATGCCAGGGTTCGCGAAAGTGCAAAACGTTTGCTGAAGGCCTCGCACACCCGTCTGCGGTTTTGGGATCTAACCGAGGCGCAGATCGGAAAGATCGGCAAGACCGGTAACGTTAACAAAACCGTCACGGTTTATTCCCCGGCATCTGGGGTGGTCACCAAAAAAGACGCCTTTGAAGGACATTATGTCAAAAAAGGTGCGCATCAATACGAGATTGTTGATCTCTCTACTGTATGGGTAGATGTGGATGTTTATGAATACGAACTGCCCTGGGTCCGGAAGGGAATGGCGGCTGAAATGGATCTGTCCTATGTTCCAGGAAAAAAATACAAAGGCAAAGTGCTTTTTATTTATCCTTACCTTGATACAAAAACGCGCACGGCTAAACTTCGTCTGCAATTTGTCAATCCAGGCTATCAACTCAAGCCCGGCATGTATGCCAACATCTTGCTTAAGCGCGTTGTCGCCAAGAACAGCCTGGTCATTCCACAGGAAGCCGTGATTGACAGCGGAGTGCGGCAGATTGTTTTCGTGGCCGTCGGTGAAGGCAAGTTCCAGCCCAGGGAAGTTAATCTCGGCCTCGAAGTCAATGAGAATGAGTTCCAGGTACTGGACGGTCTGCAGGAAGGCGAAGAAATTGTTCTTTCGGCCCAGTTTATGCTGGATTCCGAAAGTCGCCTGCGCGAGGCTATTCAGAAAATGCTGGAGCTGCGCCGGCGAGCTCCGGGAGGGCACTAGGCCCTTAGAAATTATTGTTGTGCATTTTATGGTAAAAAAGATATTGGGCTATTTTCCCTATCTTCAAATGATTGAATATTTTCGATTGAATATTGACTATTTTAGGAATCGGATATGATCGAGAAAATCATCGAGTTATCAATCAAGAACAAGTTCTTAGTAATCCTGGGGACCGTGTTTATTATTGTGGCGGGCGTGTATGCCATGTTGAAGATCCCCCTGGATGCCATCCCGGATCTTTCCGATGTCCAGGTGATCATCTTTACCGAATACCCCGGCCAGGCACCCCAGGTCGTGGAAGACCAGGTCACCTATCCGCTGACCACTGCCATGCTAGCGGTACCTTTTGCCAAAGTGGTGCGGGGCTACTCTTTTTTTGGCTTCTCTTTTGTATATATCATCTTTGAAGACGGCACCGACATGTACTGGGCCCGCAGCCGGGTACTGGAGTATCTCAATTTTGTCTCCGGCCGGCTGCCCGACGGCGTTAATCCGTCCCTGGGGACCGGATGCCACCGGCGTGGGCTGGGTTTACGAGTACATTCTCGAAAGCGACCGGCATGACCTGTCGCAGTTGCGCTCCATCCAGGACTGGTATCTGCGCTATGAGCTTACCAGCGTCCCCGGAGTGGCCGAGGTGGCCTCCATCGGTGGTTTTGTCAAACAGTACCAGGTGATTGTGGACCCCAACAAGCTGGTCGCTTTCAACATTCCGTTGCAAAAAATCAGGAGAGCCATCCAGCGCAGCAACAATGACGTCGGCGGCAAGCTGGTGGAGATGGGCGAAACCGAGTTTATGGTGCGCGGTCTGGGTTACATCAAAAGCATAAACGATCTTTACAACATCCCCCTGGGAGTCGATCAGCGGGGCATTCCGATTATGCTCAAAAATGTGGCCGTCGTCAAAATCGGCCCGGAACTCAGACGCGGTGTCGCCGATTTTAACGGCACGGGTGAGGTCGTGGGAGGCATTATTATCATGCGCTATGGGGGCAACGCCCTGCAGGTGATTGAAAGTGTCAAGGAAAGACTGGAGCAACTCAAGGCGGGCCTGCCCGAAGGGGTTCGCATCAAGACGGTATACGATCGTTCGGGTCTGATTCTGCGTGCCGTTGACAACCTGAAAAAGACGCTTACCGAGGAAATGATTATCGTGGGATTGGTATGCGTTATTTTTTTGCTCCACCTGCGCAGCGCTTTTGTGATTATCTTTACGCTACCGGTAGCTGTCCTCATTAGTTTCATTATCATGGAGCGTCAGGGAATCAACGCTAACATTATGAGTCTGAGCGGTATTGCCATCGCTGTGGGTGCCATGGTGGACGCTGCTATTGTGATGATCGAAAATGCGCACAAGCACCTCGAAAGCGAGGGCGGGAAAAAGGACCAGTGGGATTTGATCCTGGCTGCCTCCAAAGAGGTTGGACCTGCTCTTTTTTTCTCGTTGTTAATCATCGCCTTTAGTTTTTTACCGGTATTTACCCTGGAAGCCCAGGAAGGTAGGCTCTTTAGGCCGCTTGCCTTTACCAAAACCTATGCCATGTTTGGTTCCGCGCTGTTGGCCATTACCATCGTACCGGTACTGATGGGCTATCTGGTGCGCGGCAAAATCCGACCGGAAGAAAAAAATCCGGTCAACAGGGCTCTCATCTGGATATACCGACCCATTATAAAGCTGGTGCTCCAAGCCAAGATCCTGGTCATCCTGTTAGCTTTGGCGGCACTGTTTGTGACGTATATTCCCTGGAAGCGCATCGGCTCCGAATTTATGCCGCCTTTGAATGAAGGTGATCTGCTTTATATGCCGACCACCCTTCCCGGCATTTCCATAACCAAGGCCAAGGAATTGCTGCAGCAAACCGACCGCATAATTGCTGCTTTTCCCGAGGTCCACCATGTCTTCGGTAAAATCGGGCGGGCGGAAACCGCAACCGACCCGGCCCCGCTTTCGATGATAGAGACCACCATTATGCTGAAACCGGAATCCGAATGGCGAGAAGGCATGACCTTGGAAAAGCTGATTTCGGAACTGGACAAGGCCATCCGGTTTCCGGGTCTGACCAACGCCTGGACCATGCCGATTAAGACCCGGGTGGATATGCTTTCCACCGGCATCAAGACCCCGGTGGGGATCAAGCTCATGGGCGAGGACTTGCAGGTGTTAAGCGATGTGGGTGAAAAAATCGAGGCCGCTCTCAGGGAGGTGCCGGGAACTCTCAGCGTCTACTCGGAGCGGGTCACCGGCGGTAATTTTCTCGACTACCAGATCAAACGCCGGGCGGCGGCCCGCTACGGTCTTACCGTGGGCGATGTCCAGGATATCATAATGTCCGCCGTCGGCGGTATGAATGTGACCCAAACCGTGGAAGGCCGGGAGCGCTATCCGGTAAACCTGCGCTATGGATCCGAACTCAGGGACACACCCGAAAAATTACGCCGCATTCTGGTCCCGACCCCATCGGGCGCCCAGGTGCCCATAACACAACTGGCCGATATTCGCATCGTCAAAGGGCCGCCGGCCATCAAGAGCGAGAACGCCCGTAATAATGCCTGGATCTATGTCGATCTGACCGGCATCGATGTGGGCACCTATGTCAAAAAGGCGCAGCAGGTGATAAAGGAAAAAATCAAGCTGCCGCCCGGCTACAGCCTCGTCTGGAGCGGGCAATATGAGTATATGATCCGGGCCCAGAAACGCTTGATGATCGTGGTTCCTTTGACCCTTATCATTATTTTTCTGTTGCTTTATCTTAATTTTAAGAACATCACCGAGAGCCTGATTGTTATGCTGAGTGTACCATTTGCCCTCACCGGAGGTCTGTGGCTTATGTACATTCTGGGATATAACATGAGTGTCGCCGTGGGCGTGGGCTTCATTGCCTTAGCCGGAGTTGCAGCTGAGACCGGGGTGATAATGCTCGTCTACTTGGATCAATCTTATGGTAAATTTAAATCACGATTTGGGGATAAATTCAATCGAACACATTTGCGAGAGTCCATTATTGAAGGCACCGCATTGCGGGTACGACCCATTATGATGACTGTCATTACGACAACAGCAGGACTCATGCCTATTTTATGGGGACACGGAACCGGATCTCAGGTGATGAAGCGCATTGCCGCGCCCATGGTCGGCGGCATGGTCAGTGCCACCATTCTGACGCTGGTTGTGGTGCCTGCAATCTACGGGCTGTGGAAGGGATATAAAATGCCCAAAGAGCCGCGGCCGCGGAAGAAATGATCATGTTTCGCCCCAAAAGCATTCAACAGCGCCTTACGATTTTTATGCTTCTGCCCGTGTTCCTGCTGTTAATCGGCATGGGAGTGGCGGGATATTCGTATGCCAGAAAAAGCCTGGTTGGCGAGTAGCGAGAGGCTGCCATCCTGGGAACCAAACCACACTTACCTGGAAACAATCTTAAATTCTTCCCTAAATATGTAAGGCTTGGAATAGGCCCGGTTGTTTTTATCACGGGTTTCCAACGATATCTTTAATTCAAAGCGATCACCTTTTTCATTTATCAGCTGAACCACTTGATCTGGAATGAACACATAACCCATGTGCGAAGGTAAAATGATGGAAAAATAAGCCACATTTTTATCATTTTTATAAATTTCGATCGCTGCTCTCGCCCGCGTCTTTGTTTTCTGCGCTAGAAATCCCATATCTTCAGGAACATCCCAGGTCCAGATTAAGTTGCCGTGCAGATCCTGCTCAACCCGTATCGATTTTTGGTCCACAAAAGGCAAATCAATACGCCGGTTAAAAGCGTATGCGCGCTCAGTCGTCTTTCCATCAGCTGTTTTTACGGATAGTCGATACTTTCCGGGGATCAATTCTTCCAAAATGTCCACACTAAACCAGCTGTCGAACTGCCAGTTTTTGCTATAGCGCCATTGACTATTTTTGGAATCATAGGATCCGTAAATTTCATTGACGGTGCCAAATCGGTGCGGCGCAATTTTTACCTCTTTTCCCTGGGAGTTAAACAGATTCACTTCACTGACCGCAGAATCACTGGTTAGATAGTGTAATTGATCATCGATTAAGCCGAAACCCAGTCGATTTAAGCTTTTTCCCTCACCGTAAGCACGGTGCTGAACATACATCCAGGCAATTTCAGCTGAATAGGCGTTAATGGCGGCTAAAAAAGAAAAGCAAACAACAATAAGCAATATTTTTTTCATTTTCTCTCACTCCTTATTTTTCCGAATATATAGTGGTTGTCAAAAAAACGTTCCGGTATTCAAACGTTTTTTTCTACAACCACTTATGCCCCTATTCCGCAATTCGGAACATTATTATGGAAAGCGGTATAAAAAAATCCCGCTGAGGTTGTTTTTCCTGTGCTTGTTTAGCGTGCTCTCACCAGCGTTCTCTCTACATTTTGCGCGCTACGGAATCCGATTTCCTCGAAGGCTTCCCAGGGCTGCCGGGTTACACCGGTTGGCAATAGCATATAATCCGTGTCCGTTGACGGTACCGCTGAGATTGCGGATGCGCCCTGGCGGCTCCACTCGCCAAATCCGCTGTCCATCGCTCGTATGCCATACTTATTTTCCCTGTAAGCGGAAACCGGTAATAATCCTTTTGCAAAACCCTCTGTCACCGGCTTATTTGTTTCCGTTTGATTTTCCAGCATCATGGCATGCATTTTTTCCATATCCAGCATCTCGTTGGATTCCACGTCATGTTGGCCTGATTCCATTCCGGCGCTCTCATCTTTGCCGACCGCATAGAGCCACTCCTCATAGGTGGGCAAACGTCGATTATAAAACCGTGCATAGGCAACTGCGCCAAGGGCCGTCACCCGTAAAACAGGCAATGACGCATAGGCCGCATTACGGACGTGAAATTTGCCCTTTCGAAAGACAATTGGATTGTATCCTCCGAATATTTCGCCCAGAAGCAGCCAAATTTCATCATCAGCACGTACGACCCCTCGAGCAATCGTAAGTGTTGAAAGATTTTGATTAAGGAATTGAACATACTGGTGATTTGTCACCGGTGCCACATCCATGTAAAATGAATCCACCTTTCGCACGCTTTCAGCCTCATGAGTTAGATTCTCCGGCAGAGTGACCTCCCCGCCGGGAATAAATTGAAGCGTCGCACCATCTTCGGCCAATATGGATTGCGCAGGAGCCGTTTTGGCGGATGGTACCGCTGCTGAAATTTTAGGCGGATCCGATGTTGGCAGATTTTTATTGAATGCGACTGGACTTTTAACGCTTATATTTGCTTTTTCGGGTTCACCGAATAGATGCCAGAAAGTCATGGTGGCTACCGAAATGACTGCTATTGCAATGCCCGACCAGATCCATTGGGGTTTGTGAAGGAATGAAATGCGTTTGGGTTTTTGCGGCACCCTGACCGCCGGCTCTTTTTTTAAACTTTCAATGGCTACCAGCAGGCTCTCGAGAAGTTTGTCCACCGAATCCAGGCGCTCATCTTTATTCTCGGCTGTCGCTTTGCGGACGATTTCATCCAGCTTTTGGAAAAAAGGCGTGTCGGGATTTGCCAGAAATACGGTTTTGAACGGAAGCGTTTTTTCATCTATCTTGCCATCAATGGCTTCATACAAGATCTTTCCCAGCGAATAGATATCGGCGCGGTGATCGGCTTTTCGGAAATCGAAAAAATGCTCCGGCGACATGTAGTGAGCGGTGCCTTTCACATCCATAGATTGAGTTACAGGTTTAAAACGACTTGAGCGCGCCAGACCGAAGTCGGTAATTTTTGGAACCGCACCGTCCATCAGGACATTTTCAGGTTTCAGGTCACGGTGCACCATATCAAGCGCATGGATGGCTTTGACACCTTTAAGCATCGGAAAATAGTAATTCTCCAGCCATTCTTTGAGCAAATCCTGTTCAGGATAAAAGCCTTCTTCCGACATGGTAAAGCGCAGTGTATCTCCCGGAACATACTCCATGACGATAAATTCAACCGGATAGCCATTTCCATTTTTTTTAATATCCATCGAACCGTTATCGAATGCCTGTAAGACATTGGGATGTCGGATGCGGGCCATGGCATGGACCTCTCGTCGAAATCGCTGCAATGCGATATCAATTTCTTCATCATCCTCAAGTGTAGATTTAAGCCAGTCCTGTGATACAACTTTAATGGCCACATCCCGTTGTAGGTTCAACTGATGGGCGCGATAAACCTCACCGAAGGCGCCTTTACCGATGAATTCCAGTATTACCCATTTGTCCTGGATGATGTCTCCAGAGGAAAAAATTTTACCCTGGCTGGTGCTCATATTCAAATAAACTCCTAACCCGGACGAGCCGGAATTGAAAATTGAATATTGATAATCTCATAAAAAGTCCTATCGCCGGTCATTGCGAGCCTGCGACGAGCTCAGTCGAGTCGGAACGAAGTGACGAAGCAATCTGATCCGCCATGGCGGATCATCCTGAGTAAATCGAAGGATCCCTCGACTTAGCTCGGGACGATGCTTTGCATCGGATTGCTTCGCTTCGCTCGCAATGACAGCTTGGCAGACTTTTTACGAATTCATCAAATTTAATTTTAAAAAACTTTTCTCGGATAAACTTTGAAACTACTTCAGCAAAATGCGTGCCGGTGTATTCGAATAGCTACAACATTTTGAAATCAAATGAAAAAAGAACGAAACACCTCTATAAATTTAAGCAAGTGTATATTTTTTATCCATTCAATTCAATTTGTTTCCACTAAACTGCGAATTTTTTTGCCAGTTAGGTAGGCTGCAGGAAAATGAGATAGGTCTTCGCTGCTGAATGACCAGGCAATTAAATTAATATTTCATATAATTTCAATTTGTTATGAATTATATTTCAATCGTGAATATCTTTGGCATGTGCATTGCTCATACCTATAAGGAAAAATTAACGTAAAAGGAGTAATCATTATGCAAAGCGATCCTGTTTGGGGCATGCAAATTGATGAAAAATATAATGAAGTCTTAGATATCGATAAGGATCAGAGAAAGAAGGTGTAATTTAACATGTCGCCTTTTCGTTTCATTCACAACATATTTTTAAAGGGCCAATGCGCCAAGTCGGGGCGCTATCATCCTTCCGATGAAGGAACAGGTAAAAGGCTGGCGTCGGGCCAACCGGATGATGGGATGGGGCATCGATAATAATGAATTTGAGATGCTTGAAAAATCATTTCCGCCACCTTTGACGGATAATGATCGAATGCAGGGGTTTATCGGATCCGTCCTTTTTTATGGATTTGGTGAGGATGGGCATGGTAACTCGGATGCAGTGCTTTCCGGGAAGCTCGCCTGGGAATATGCCATGCAGCGCAGAAAAACCTGGCAGTGCGAATATGTCAACTTTAACAAACCCAAGGACATCCGCCTGCGTCCTGAAGCACCGGCTCGCCCAAAAGGATTTTATTATGCAAAAATTCGCGCTGAAGAGAAATCTAAAGCAATGACTGTTTCCCAGGTCCGTAAAACGTTAACTACCGATACCGGCTGGGGCTCTGAAGGATTCCAATTTTTAGCGATTACCCATTCTCATTTTGCGGAGTTGATGAACGAACGCAAGATTCCTTTTATGGCGCTGGCCGATTATGACATTGCGCCTTACGGGTACAATGATTTTTTTGATGCACCCCAGCTTTTTTGCAGCAACAGCAAGCTGGGACTGGGTATCGGGAATGTGGACCGAAACTATCCTCTTTTTGGAATCCCCACATTACGATTTGCTTATGGATGTGAGGCTGCTCGTAATT
>PVMK01117520.1_pt1 | contig 14217 bp, 15 predicted proteins | sample 1853481 | NCBI WGS metagenome assembly PVMK01 (sample SAMN08533507, study PRJNA380276) | Marine sediment metagenome, whole genome shotgun sequencing project. | reverse complement strand
GGATTTACATCAATAAATTTTCCATCTATCGTACTCCTGTAGATACCATCTATAGAATTTTCAAAAAGGGACTTATATCGGTTTTCACTTTTTTTCAGTTCACTCTCAACCTTTTTTCTATCAGTTATATCCCTTAATATTGCAACAAGCCCTATAAGGCGGATTCTTTTCTTAATCGGTGCAATATGCATTTCAACATATCTTATGTCCCCATTTTTATGCTTCCATTTTGCCTCAACGGGCGGTATTGTTTTACCCCTTATATAGGCATTAAATATCTTATGTAATTTTGGTATATCACCGCTAAGGGTTGATGTGAGCTCAGAAAAATGCTTACCTATCACTTCAGACCTGGTATATCCGGTCATATCTATTGTGGCTTGATTAAGTGAAGTAATAAATCCTTTATTATCAGCCGTACCTATGGCATCGGGAACACTTTCAAATAGTACCCTATATCTCTCTTCAGATTCCCGTAACTTCTTTTCAAGTTTTCTTTTCTCTCTAACATATTCATTGATTTTTTTTATGTCTATCATAAGGTTCAATATTCCCTTAAAATTAAATGGAAAATAAAATTATGAGCTAATTTCGTAAGAACTGTATAAGATATATATATTATTAACAATATATTATAATAATATACTTATAATTTAATAATTATGTACTGAAGTATTATACATTTAAAGAGTTTAATTGCAACAGGAACTCCAATCCATACACCATCATCAAAAGGCTGCTTCAATATGATCGATGGTACAGCTGTCTATAAGCTCTGCAGCTACTGCCGGTATATCACTATTGCTGATCACGTCATGATCTATTTTTCTTAAAATCTTACTGATATTATTTTTACTTACCATAATGGCAATGACATCAAATCGGCAATTACAGGACTCTGCCGGGTCCATCTTCGCAAGATAGCAGCTGGCTGCTTTCCTGATCTTCGAAGCCTTATTTGCATCAATGCTTTCAGAGGGGCTTCCGAAATAATCAGATGTCCTGGTCTTTACTTCTATAAATACGAGGGTTTTGCCTGCAGCAGCAATAATATCAACCTCACCCATCCCTGTACTGAAATTTTGCTCTATTATCCTGTAATCTTTTTTCTCTAATTCAAATATTGCGATAGCTTCACCGATATTTCCCAGTGATTTTGAGGACAGAGGTATTTTTTTGCCTGTCGTTTTAATTCAGTACTCCCCTGAAAGAAACTCTATGTATATTTGTCGGACCGTATTTTTGAAGTGAAAGCATGTGTCTTCTTGTCCCATAGCCTTTATTTTTTTCAAAGCCGTATTCCGGAAACATTACAGCCATATCTCTCATGATCCTGTCCCTTGTGACTTTAGCTATTATAGACGCTGCTGCTATGGAGACACTCAGCTGATCACCTTTTATAATGGAAAGGCAATCGGCCGGATAATTCCCTGGATTACGGGAGCTTATCCCTTTTACATTAACATGATCAGCAAGTATGATGTCGGGTCGTACCTTGAGTTTTGCCAGGGCCTTTTCGAATGCCATTATATTAGCTCTTGTCAGATTGTATTTATCTATCTCGGAAGGTCTCACCTCGGAAACTGCCCAGCATCTGCAATTATCCGTTATCAGGTCATATAAATATTCGCGTTTCTTTTCGGTTATTTTTTTGGAGTCATCTATTCCTTCAAAGAAGATCTTTTTTTTATCAAGTATGACTGCCGCTGCAACAAGAGGTCCCGCTAGCGAGCCCCTGCCTACTTCGTCTATCCCCGGCTATTGCATGGTAACCCATAATAGAAAGATCGTCTTCAAAACAGCAAAGACCCAATATCCTCTTGATTTCCTCAAATTCCATATTAAATACTTTACCATCTTGATGGAGGCCAATATATGATAACAAATTCTCCAAATATGCTATCCCTGCCGACAGTCCCAAAAAATCTGCTGTCAAAACTATTATTCCTATTGTCTCCCATGACAAAGACTTCGTCCGGCTCGACAGTTATAACCTGGTTGAGATACTTGATATCCTGTTTGTCAGGAAGGTAACCTTCTTCTAAAAGCTCACCATTTACAAAGATTTCGCCCTCACTGGTAAGGGATATCTCATCACCCTCGACTGCAATCGCTCTCTTTACAAGTTCTTTGTCTTCTTCCAATGGTGAATGGAAAGCAATAATATCGCCCCTGTCAATTTCTCCAAAATCATATGACAGCTTATTTATTATAACCTTGTCCCCGACCATCAAGGTCGGTTCCATGGAAGGTGTGGGAACTATGAATGGTTCAAATATGAAAGTCCTGACAAGTATGGCAATTGCTACAGCGCTTATGATGGCAATAAGATAACCGATCACTTCCCTGATTATCTTTTTGGTTTTGTCACTATTTTCTTTTGTGTTTTCAGGCATCAAAGTTTATTTTGTCTTGACTCTTGCTTTCTTCCCGACTCTGTCCCTGAGGTAATACAGCTTTGATCTTCTTACAATACCTTCATTTATTCTTTCAAGAGACTGTATCATAGGTGAATGAAGGAGAAAGGTACGTTCAACTCCAACATTATTAAAAGATATTTTTCTAACAGTAAATGTCTTATTAATACCGGAACCCTGTTTCTTTAAAACGATTCCTTCATATGCCTGGATCCTGTCCTTGTTCTCTTCACTGATCTTTATTTTTACTCTTACTTTATCACCGGGCTTAAAAACCGGCAGGTCAGTCTTAAGAAATTTATTCTCTATCTTATCTATCTTGTTCATATTTTTAGCTCCACATTAGAAGTTTATTGGATAAAACTTATAAAATATAATGAATTTAGGTCTTTTTGTCAAATAAATCCGGCCTTCTTTTTTTTGTAATATCTACAGACTTTTTTTTGCGCCATTTATCTATCTGTTGATGATTCCCTCCCAGCAGAACAGGCGGCACTTCCATCTCCCGGTATGAAGGAGGCCTCGTATACTGGGGCCAATCCAGCAATCCTTCCTCAAAGGATTCCAGAAGCAGGGACTCTTCACTTCCAACGACTCCGGGAATAAGCCTCAGTATTCCGTCTATAAGGACAAGTGCGGGTATTTCTCCACCCGTTAATACATAATCACCTATAGATATCTCCATATCGACTGAAAGTTCTATAAACCTTTCATCTACACCTTCATACCTTCCGCAAATAAGGATGAGGTTTTCATACCCGGACAGGCGCTTAAAATGCGGCTGGCCAAGTTTTTCACCTTTGGGAGTAAGAAGAATTGTTTTTTGAAGATCCTTGTCTTTAATTGCATTCTTTTTTTTGATATGATCCAGGGCCCTGTCAAGCGGCTCGGGCATCATGACCATCCCCGGTCCGCCACCATAAGGCCTATCATCTACTTTACGGTGCTTTCCGGTTGAAAAATCCCTGAGGTCATAAACATTTAGTATGCTTCCGCCACTTGAGAAAGCTTCCCTGGTAACCCCATATTCTGATATATTTTCAAACATACCCGGAAAGATTGTGATTATATCTATTATCATAATTATTAGACTATAAAGATATTATTTTTATAAAGCTGATTATATATTTAATAAGTTGTTTTTTATATAGGTGTTTATCTATTTGACGGACTACTTCTTAAAACCAGGCTGCAGATGACTCTGTTATATATATTCCGGCAGTTTTTTCAGGATTATCTTTTTCCCGGATAGATCAATATTTTCAATATAATCTTTAATAAGGGGGACATATAAAATATTTCCTACCATACCTGAAAATTCCATATTTCTATTTTCGATTAAAACTGCCAGGTTTTCATTTGAAGTTAAAATATCAACATCCCGGACTTTTCCAATAATGATGCCGTCATTTAAGACCACACTGCATCCGATCAGGTCGTCTACCCAGAATTCTCCTTTTTCAAGTACGGGCGAATCAAAACCGCTCCTGTAAAGATTTTTCCCTCTTAGCCCTTCAGCCTTACTGCGGTCATCTATTCCTGTAAACTTAATAATTGATACATTCCTGCCCTTTAAGTTTCTTTTGCCTGATATTGTCGATCTCTAAAGGCACACTTAAGTCCTGGTCCATAAAGAGTACGGACCCTTTTAAAATAGTATTGGGATAATCAGTTAACATCACAACATTAATTTCTCCTTTAATGCCATGAGGTTTCCCGATTACCCCAATTAATCTTGCATCTACATTATCTTGCGACATTTATTTTAAAAGCTAAAACAAATCTATCAAATAGTATAAAAATCAATCTAATATCTTTACAATTGACGATTTGCCTCTTTTAGCAGACGCTGCTCTCATAACAACCCTTAAAGCATTTGCAGTACGACCTTTTTTCCCGATTACTTTACCGAGGTCTTCTTCTGCAACTTTAAGTTTGAAGATAATGGTTTTTTCATCTTCTTCCTCTTCCTCGATATCAACATCATCAGGACTGTCTACCAATTCTTTAACCATGTACTCAAGTAGTTCTTTCACTTCCATACCTCCAAGTTTAATTGTTATAACTACACCTTTAGGTCTACTATATCAAATAGCTTTTGTACTGTATTAGAGGGTTTGGCACCCTTTTTGATCCATTCAACGGCCTTTTCCTTGTCCAGCGTAACAGTCGAAGGATCAGTCTTGGGATCATATGTTCCTATTTTTTCAATAAACTTTCCGTCCCTTGGGGCTCTGCTGTCTGCCACTACAATCCTGTAATATGGCTTTTTCTTCGACCCTATTCTAGTTAATCTAATTTTTACACTCAATCCTAAAAACCTCCAGCTCTAAAATACTATCTTATGATTTAATAATTATATAGTTTTATTCTTAACTTGCAAAACATTTTTTAAACCCCCGCCTGATCCCCAAAAGGTAAACCCAGCTTGCCCTTGACTGATGAGAAATTTTTCATCATCTGTTTTGTTTTTGCGAATTGCTTAAGTAGTTTATTTACTTCATTAACCGAATTACCGCTTCCCATTGCTATTCTTTTTTTTCTGTTACCATTTATTATATCGGGATTTCTTCTTTCATTTACAGTCATAGAATTAATGATCGCCTCCATCCTGTCAATATGGGATTGATCGAAATCGATCTTTTTAAATGCTTTATTATTTTTTGCGATCGGAAGCATAGACATCACTTTATCAAGAGAACCCATTTTCCTGATAGCCTTAATCTGTTCTATAAAATCCTCAAAATTAAGTTGCTGTTTTTCGATCTTTTTACTGAGCTCTTCCGCCTTTTTCTGATCAAACACCTTTTCAGCTTTTTCTACCAGTGTCAGAACATCACCTTTGCCAAGTATCCGCGATGCAATCCTGTCCGGATAAAACAAGTCAAAGTCATCAACCTTTTCTCCATCGGAAACAAATTTTATTGGTTTTTTAACAACATAGTTTATTGAAAGTGCTGCTCCACCCCTTGTATCACTATCAAGTTTTGTCAATAAGATCCCGTCACATTCAACCGCAGAATTAAATGCAGAAGCAATATTTACAGCCTCCTGACCAGTCATGGCATCAAGTACAAGATATACCTGATGTGGTTTTACAGCGTTCCTGATCCTTTTGATCTCATCCATCATGCCTTCATCTATATGAAGCCTGCCCGCGGTATCTATAATGATGACATCACTGCCTGCCCTCCTGAATTTTTCAACTCCTTCTTTTGAGATCTTTACAGGGTCCTTATCTTTTGAAGAATAAACTTCAATTCCAATTGATTTCGCCATATCGGTTAACTGCAATATGGCTGCCGGGCGGTATACGTCTGCAGCAATAAGGGAAGTCCTTTTCTGGTGTTTTTTATTTAAAAAGTTTGCAAGCTTTATTACCGATGATGTCTTTCCGGTCCCCTGGAGTCCGACCATCATTATGATGGTAGGCCCTTTAGAGGCAAAATTAATAGAGCCTCCGGTCGATCCCAGCATCCTTATCATCTCATCATTGACAATCTTTATTACCTGCTGTGCAGGTGTAATGCTTTCAAGAACCTCCTTGCCTAGAGCTCTTTCCTTCAGGTTTGCAAGAAATTCCTTTACGACCTTAAAGTTTACATCAGCTTCAAGAAGGGCAAGTTTTATCTCTCTTAAGGCATTGTCAAGATCACCGGGACTGAGTTTGCCCTTATTTCTTATCCTGTAAAAAAGGTCCTCAAATTTTGATGTCAATTGTTCAAACATTATTAGCTTTGCCTCTTTTTATAATAATCATCATGAAAATATCATATCAGTAAATTTCACCGGATCAAAATAATAAATATTTTCCAACTTTTCACCATTGGTCACAATTTTCACAGGTACTCCCAGGTCATTTTTTATCGTAAGGACTATTCCTCCCCTGGATGTACCATCAGTTTTTGTAAGTATTATTCCACTTATATCCAGCGCTTCAGAAAATATTTCTGCCTGGCTTCTAGCATTCTGTCCTGTGGTTGAGTCAATGGCCAGCAGTACTTCATCCGGATCCCTGCCGAGTCTTTTACTTACCACTCTTTTGATCTTTTTCAACTCTTCCATAAGATTATAGGATGTCTGCATCCTGCCAGCTGTATCGATTATCACCATATCTGCTTTTTTAGCAATAGCCTTTTCAAGACTATCATATACGACTGCTCCGGGGTCAGCGTTCCTCTGGTGATTTACTATGTCAATATCAAGCATATCCGCAAAATGGGTCAGCTGTTCAACCGCAGCAGAACGATAAGTGTCTGCGGCAGCAAGGATTATTTTTTTGCCCTGCTTTTTATACATGCTTGCCATCTTTGCAATAGCTGATGTCTTTCCCACTCCATTCACTCCCACCACTAAATATACTGTAGGAGGTTCTGCCGAAATCCGCAGTCCTTCATTTGAGCTGCCATCCAATATTTCAATGATCTCAGCTTTAAGAAGTTCCGTGATGCCCTCAAGATCCTTGATATTTTTCTCATATGAATTATTCTTTATACTTTCAAGTATCCTGTCCGTGGTACTTATACTGACATCGCTCAATATAAGCTGTTCTTCAAGCTCGTCCCAGAACTCATCTCCCGTACCCTTGAATTTGTTCCAGATCTTTCCAATGTTTTTAAATATTTTTATCATTTGATATAAATATATTTATTTTTTTAATGTTTTTTCCCCTATATCCATAATGCTATCAACATTATCTTTGTCTATTTTTTCTGATATAACTTTAGATATCCCGTCTGACTGCATGGTTACACCATAAATAGTATCTGCTATTTCCATTGTCTTCTTCTGGTGAGTGATGATTATTATTTGCTGCCTTTCTGAAAATTTCTTTACCAGGCTCAGGAACCGTTCAATATTAGCATCATCAAGTGCAGCATCAGCCTCGTCAAAAACATAAAATGGTGATGTATTTATAGAAAATATTGAGAAAAGAAATGCCATCGATACCAGTGATTTTTCTCCACCGGAAAGAAGTGAGAGCGATACAAGTTTATTATTGCCAATGTCGACTTTAAGGTCCACACCTATCTCTTCATCTCCTATGCTGTCATCACTCCTGTCAAGCTGCATCTCCCCTTCGCCGCGTGGGAACAGCAGTTTAAAATATAGCTTGAATTTTTCATTTATCATCTCAAATTTTTCCAGGAATATTTCACTGATCTTTTTATTAATATCTTTTATAAGCTCTTCCAGCTGCATCTTGCTGTCGACCAGGTCCTGCCTCTGTTCTTTTAAGAAATCAAACCTCTTCTTTATTTTTGCATATTCTATGGCAGCATTCGGGTTTACATTTCCATAATCACGCATCATGTTTTTCAATTTCCTGACTTTTATTTCGCTACTCGAAATATTCTCAGTGGGTTTGAAGTTTTTTGAAGCATATTCAATTGACATATTGTAATCATCGACTATTGCCATACTTATGGATTTTACCTTTTCCCTGATCTGCTCTTTTTTAAGGTCTATTTTGTATATTTCATTTTCATAAGTATTTTCCTTTATTTTTAGATCCCCGATTTCCAGGTTAAAACTCTCAATATTTTGCTGGTCTCCCGATATTAATCTTTTTTGTCTTTCAAATTCCGGATAAAGTCTTTTCTTGATCTTTTCAGAAAGTGATTCAAATTCCTTAAGCAGGCTATATATTTCTGATGCCCGGGAAAGATTTTTCCTGCATAATTCTTTTAAGGCTTCCACTTTCTTGATCCTGGTTTCGGAATTTTTTCTTTCCTCCTCAAGTTTCTTCTTTCTCTCGGCATTGAGTTTTTTTATTTTGGAGGATTCCCGTGCAATATTTCCTTCCCTTATCTCACCCAGGACTTTTGTTATCTCATCAGAGAGTACCCTGCCTTCATTTTCCAGCTCTTTTGCTATAATATTTTTGCCTACAGCATCCTTCACCCTGTTCAAAAAGATCTTGAACTGCTTATCTATGGATTCCATTTTCTTTGTGATCTTTCCAAGAAAAGAAAGATCCATTATCTCTTTTTCTTTTTCCAGTGCTTTATCAACAGCTGAATCTTTTGGTACGGATCCATTCTTAAACTCCAGGTCAAACATATTAAAAAGGGTTGAAAACACATTTTTCTTACTGTCTATAAGTGCGGTAATATTTGAGAGCCGGGTCCTTCCAGCATTGAAAGTTTCAATCTTTGCTTTCCATGATTCATAGCCTGCCTGTTTTGAACCGATGGAATTTATAAGCTTGCTCTTCTGCCTTTCGACTTCGATTATCCTGTCACTGGTAGTCTTATGCTCCTTTTTTACTTTCCTGTATGTCTCTTCCTGGCTTTCCCATATAATATTAAGACGGCCGAGATTTGTAAGAAATAGTGATATTTCCTCACTTTTGAGCTCATTTGCCACAGTTGAATATTCTCTTGCCCTCTTTGCCTCTATTTCCAGCGGATCCATTGTCCTTTTGATCTCTTCCAGCAGGTCATCCAGGCGTTCAATATCATCCTTTACCTTTTCCAGTTTTGATATGGATTTTTTCCGCCTGTTCTTATGTTTTGAAATTCCCAGGGCTTCATCGATTATCATCTTCCGCTCTATCGGTTTCAGAAGCGCTATTTCGTTTACCTGGCCCTGGTTTATGATCACGTGGAGACCTTTACCGATACCAGTATCAGAAAGCAATTCCTGTATATCCATTAGCCTGCAGGGAGATGAATTTATGAAGTACTCGCTTCCACCTTCCGCATACACCCGCCTGGTGATCTTTACATCCTGGAATTCTACATCAAACATTTTGTCTGTATTATCAAAAAGGAGGGACACCTCGGCTATAGCCATCTCCTCTTTTTTGCTCCTGAAGATGACATCACCCATGGTGTTTCCCCTGAGTGATTTAGGGCTCTGTTCACCAAGCACCCACGAAATACCATCAGCAACATTACTTTTCCCGCTACCATTGGGACCTACAATAACACTGGTACCTTGTTCAAAATTGAGTATGCTTCTGTTCCCAAAAGATTTAAAGCCCCGGAGAGTTATATTCTTAAGATACAAACTAAGTTTTCTCCTATGATGAGTATTAAATTACCAAGGAGCCTGTCCGAGAACTGGATCTTGGCTAAAACAAAAAATCATATTAGCACATAACCGATAAACTGCTATTTGTTTACAAATCCATATTATAGAGCAATTTAAGTGAATTCTTTGCTGCATCCTGTTCGGATTCTTTTTTGCTTCCGCCCTTACCCCGGCCGATTATCCTGCCGTCAAGCGTGACCGCGGAGTAAAAAGTCCTTTCATGGTCCGGGCCCACAGATTTTTCCACCTTATACTTGGCGAGCTTGGAGTAATCCGCCTGGACGGCTTCCTGTAAATGTGTTTTATAGTCAGATATCTCTGGAGCATTTACCATATTCTCGATACGTGTTTCATATCTTTCAAGTATCCAACCTACTGCTAACTTTATCCCACCATCGATATAGATCGCCCCTATTAAAGCTTCTGTTGCATCTGCAAGGATCGAATCCTTTTCCCGTCCCTCGCAGGATTCCTCATTTTCACTCAAGAGCACCTGCTGGTTGATGCCTATATTGCGTGCGATCATTGAAAGAGTCTTCTTATTTACAAGTATTGCCCTTATTTTTGCCAATCTGCCCTCAGCAAAATGGCTGTAATTTTTATAAAGGTAGGAAGTAATTGAAAAGGAGAGAACACTGTCACCCAGGAATTCAAGCTGTTCATTTCCCCTTGACTGGACATTTATCTGGCGGGCAAATGAACGATGTGTAAGGGCCTGGATGTATATTTTTAGATCTACCGGTTCAATACCGAGTCCTTCAAGCCAATCCCTGACTTTTTTTCTTAAAACGCCTTCTTCGTCACTCATCTGTTTAAACCCGTCACCTATATTTGCCGGCTCACTGCCTGAAACAGTTATGCCTGTTAAATTCAAATACTTTTCCGGTCACCGGAAAAATATAATTTGCTATAAATATTATGGAAAATTTTAATAAATTAACCTTTTGCAGAAATATAGTCAAGAACGTCTTTAACGGTGACCATCTTTTCGGCTTCTTCATCGCTTATCTCAATACCGAATTTATCCTCAAAAGCCATGATAAGTTCTACCAGGTCCAGTGAATCTGCTCCAAGATCATCCACAAACTTACTTTCAAGTTTTACATCATCTTCACTCACACCCAGAACATCTACAAGTATTTCCTTTAGTTTGTCAAAATTTTCCATACCTTTTCTCCTTTAGCTTATTAACTTCCTACTATTATAATTAATAAAATAATAATTTCATCAATTTTGACTATATTTTTTTATAAAAGTTTTAATTATTTATAAAGTTTTATTTCTTTTTTTATTTTTTCAACAATATCAGTCTGCAGACTTTCCTGTCCGACCCTGATAGCATTCCTCACAGCTTTTGCCTTTGAGCTGCCGTGGGATATTATTACAGGGGCATTAAGTCCCAATAGCTGGGCACCTCCATAGGTCTCATAATCAAACTTATTTTTTATTCCCCTGAGAGGTTTTTTCAGGATAAGTGCCGCCATTTTTGAAATAGGAGAAGATGTCAGGGCCGACCTGACTTCTCCAAAAAACATTTTTGCAAGACCTTCAAGGACTTTAAGTATGACATTCCCGGTAAAACCGTCTGTTACCACTACATCCGCTGCACCCTCAAACATCTCTCTTCCTTCTATATTGCCGACAAAATCGAGCCCTTTTATATCTTTCAATATTTTATGGGCCTCTATAGTGAACTCGCTTCCCTTTTTTTCCTCTTCACCAATATTGACGATACCGACTTTTGGGTCCTTCACGCCGAGGATATTTTCACTATAAACTTTACCCATAAGTGCAAACTGTGCAAGATATACAGGTTTACAATCAGCATTGGCACCAGCATCTATAAGGACAAACCTGGAATCTGCAAGAGGTATTACAGCAGCTATAGCCGGTCTAAAAACTCCTTTTATCCTTTTTATATTAAAAAGAGAGCATGCCATCACTGCTCCTGTGTTTCCAGCGGATAAAAAAGCACTGCCATTTCCCCGGCCGACGATCTGTGAGCCCAGATAGATCGATGATCCTTTTTTATTTTTGAGGACATCAGATGGAGATTCATCCATCCTGACTTCCTGATAGCTGGGAGATATCTCAATATCGCTTATATCAAGTCCCCCTGAATATGCTGCCTCACGGATGCGGTTCTCATCACCAATAAGCCTTAATTCTACAGAGTTTTTACTGACTGCCTCGAGAGCTCCCCTGATGATCTCCAGGGGGGCAAAATCACCACCCATTGCATCTACTATTATTGGATATTTATCAGATCTGTCTTTCACTTATAAAACCTTAGAGCCTGTCAACATTTTCTATTTTTTAGAAAGTTCAAGTATTTTATCAGTATCAATATATTCTCTCACTACTTCGACGATTTTATCTATTTTCTTGACTTCGTGAAATCTAACATGACCGATTATCTCCCCCGCTTTTTCAACAGCTGTCAGGGTGTCGTAATTTACCAGTACCATAGGGATCCCCAATTCCTCAGCTCTTCCAAGCACTACAGAAGAAGGTTGAAAATTACCTGTAAGTACAAGACATCTTGTTTGTGTCTCAAGTGCAGCTAGCTGGACATCGGCACGGTCTCCACCGGTTATAACGGCTTTATTTGCTTTTCTCCTGAAAAATTTCAAAGCCTGTTCCTGGCCCATTGCCCCTACCATAAAGGTCTCCACCAGTCCATCTGCCTTGTCCTCGGCACAGATTATCTGTCCGCCAAGAAGGTCAGCCATCTCCCTGACACTTACTGATGAAAGGATCTTGTCGGAGATCACATAACCATAAATATCTACTTTTTTCTTTTTAAGATACGGAAGTACCAACTCTTCGACATACTCCCGCTGGCTCCTGGGTACCCAATTAATTATCACTCCACCAAAACAACTTCCCAGGACATCCCTTGAATGAAGTATCAGGTCAACAATATCGGTATTATACCTGATCACCATTATGGCTTTCGCACCAAGTTTTTCACATATCTTAAGTGAGGATATACCAAGAAAATAGCCGTCTTCAACACTTTTTGCACCTTCAAGTATTACTATATCCTTGTCCTTATTTATATTCTCATAAGATTTTTCTATTCTATCTATAAAATTTTTAGAAAAACTATCGTCTTTCAGGCCCTCACGGCTATACTGCTGAGTCACGACTATGGGACATATGTCTTCAAGCTGGTCCCTGGAATCCAGGATATTCGAAATGTATTGTGCGTCTTCATCGGTGGTGATCCCGCCGACTCTTGTTGGAAGAGTTCCTACCGGTTTCATATAACCGACCTTTAGACCTTTTTCGATCAGTATCTTGCTTACACCCACACACATAGAACTTTTACCCGAAAATGGTTGATTCGAGATGAAATATAGCGGAACCATGATCTAACCTCCTATTCTTATTCTTGCATCTCCAGCAATGGAACCTTCCCCATGCTTCTTTACAAATAAAGGATTTATATCCATTTCCATTATTTCAGGAAAATCTGTGACTAATTGAGACATCCTGAGTAGTACATCAATAATACTCTCAATATCTGATGGTGTCTCTCCTCTTGTACCTTTCAAAAGTTTGATCGTCTTTATCTCCCCGATCATCTCCCTTGCGCTCTTTTCGCTTATTGGCGCGATCCTGAAAGACACATCCTTTAATACTTCTACATATATGCCGCCAAGTCCGAACATTATCATCGGTCCAAATTGCGGATCTTCACTTATGCCTATTATGGTCTCTTTTATATCTTTTACCATCTCCTGTACAAGTATCCCGGAGATATTGGCATCAGGCATATATCTCTTTACATTGAAAAGGATATCATTATAGCTTTCTTCAAGTTCCTTTTCATTTTCTATTCCTACTTTTATACCACCGACATCTGTTTTATGCAAAATATTTGGTGATACTATCTTTAAAACTACCGGATATCCCATCCTGGATGCTATCTTTTTTGCATCTTCTATTTCACGGGCAACCTCAGCTTTTGGAACAGGTATCTTATAAGCTTCAAGTATTTTTCTTGCTTCCAGTTCACCAAGCTCTAATCTTCCCTCGGACCTGCACATGTCAAATACTGACTTGACCTTTTCCTCATCAACATTGAACTCTATAATGGGATGGCTCTTTTCTGCTCTCCATTCATTATAGTCCATCATGACTTTTAATGTATTGACTGCAGCTTCCGGTATATCAAAATTAGGTATTTTCTTCTTTGTCAGATAATCAATACCCTTTTTCACCTCGTCACCACCCATAAAGCTGGTCGTCACCGGTATCTTCTTTCCTGATTTACTAATTATATCTGATATGCCCCTGGCTGTCTCAAGATCTTCCGTCATCGCTTGAGGCGTAAGGATCACTACTACCGCATCTACATTAGTGTCCTGGATGACCACTTCAAGAGTCTGCTTATACCTGTCTGAAAGAGCATCACCTAAGACATCAACAGGATTATACAGATTCGCAGCTTCGGGAAGAAAACTCCTTAACTTATTAATGGTCTCTGTGCTAAAGCCAGCAAGTTGTATCCCATTGTTCTCACAAGCATCAGTGGCCATGATTCCCGGACCACCTGCATTAGTAATGATTGCAACTTTTTTTCCTTCAGGCAATGGCTGATAGGAAAATGCTTTTGCATAATCAAATAACTCTTTTATGGTTCCGGCCCTTATTATTCCTGCCTGTTTAAAGGCTGCTTCATAGGCCATATTTGAACCTGCAAGAGTTCCTGTGTGTGAAGATACAGCCCTTGCCCCTGCATCCGTATTACCTG
>PVMK01188997.1_pt1 | contig 14219 bp, 13 predicted proteins | sample 1853481 | NCBI WGS metagenome assembly PVMK01 (sample SAMN08533507, study PRJNA380276) | Marine sediment metagenome, whole genome shotgun sequencing project. | reverse complement strand
GTATGGTTCGCTTGGGCGCATCCAGCATCGCCGCCAAGGCCCGGCCAAGCGCCCGGTCCCCGAGCGCCGCGAGCCACGGACGAACACTCGCCCGTCGTCTCGGATTGGCCCCGCAGCAGGGCGATCAGGCACTGCTTCATGAGCATTTCAGCCAATACCTTGGTGCCGGGTTTGGGGTCCGCCAACTCTTCGAGCAGGTGATGAAAGGGCTGCCGGAACGTCCTGTCTTCGGCCACGCTCTCGATCAAAGGCTCCCGCAGGTAATCAAACAGCTCCACGACCTGCATGTAGCGCGCTTGCACGTAACCACAGGCCAGCGTAAGTCCGGGCGACGCGTCGCCCACCGTTAGCAGGCTCCAGCCGCCGGCGAGCGGCTCACAGTTTGGCTCGGCCAGATTGAATTGCCGATTCGGATCGCTGCTGATGGTCAAGCGAGAACCAGGCGGCACGATCATGACCGTATGCGGTGAAATCTGGGTTGCCTCACCCGTCGCCCGCCACGCGACGCCCTCGCCGGATAGGACGTAGTGGACGGCGCTGTCCTTGTCTTCCGCAATAACGAACGCGGCGTCTTGTCGCACCTCGCAGATCGCAAAGGCCGAAATGTCAACCTCCAGGCCCCTGCAAAGCTGATCGAATGTCAACATGACCAGACCACAAGCAAGCATCCGACGATAGAGGACGGGTCAATGACCATAAGGCACCTCATGCGACTTAGTGTTGATGTTGTGCACTATCGCACGAAATTCGGTCACTGAAGGAAAACATCATGCGCCGCGAACCGGACAAATGGGGCGATTTCTCGTTTGGCCCGGCAGCCGTCGCCTCGGCGCCGGCCACCGCCGCTACAGCGATTGTTCGTAAAGGTTAGACGCAAACTCGCACCCAAAGGAGACGAAGATGACAACCCGCCAGAATATCAACATCGACACCCTGGAAGGCTTCCGCACTTTCCTCAAGGACAACCCCGACAAAGGCAAGCTGCATCTGGAAGCCAAGGCGGTCTATGAAGGCCAGGCCGGGCGGAGCATGATCCACGTCGGTCGCTACGCCCTTGACGACACCACCATCGACCGGCCGACGCGCCACTACACCTTTCCCTTCGGCGCCTGGCGGGAGGTCGAGGACTTGATCGGCATGGAGGGACCGACCGACCGCATGGAACCGGTCGAGATGGCGCTTGCTTCGACCGCGGCATGCCTCATCAATTCGATCAGCCTCAACGCCGCCCGCTTGGGGATCGACACGGCGGGCCTCGAAATCACGGTGCGGAGCACCGTGGACCCGCGCGTGCTCTTTGCCATCAAGGGGCCGGAGGAACACGGCTCCTGCCTGGGGACCATCGAATACGACGTGAAGGTCAGCGGCGAGGTGAGCGACGAGGAATTGGAAACCATCCACAAACTCTGCAGATACTCGCCGGTGCACGGCATGATGGCCGAGACCATCGAGATCAAAGGGGAAGTCTCGCGGGCCTGATTTCGCGGCATCCGAACCGGGAAACCAACCTGGTCAGGACAGCTTGACCTTTCGCCGAACCGGCGGAACGAATACGCTTGTCTCAAAAGACATCAAGCCGCCGGTACGGAAGAAGATCGATGAAATCGGACAGCCAAGAGCGCCGCCTGACGACAATCCTCGCCGCCGATGTGGTTGGTTTTAGCCGCCTTATGGGCGCCGACGAGGGCGGCACTTTCTCCGCCCTGAAAGCCCATCGCGAAGAGCTTTTCGAGCCGAAGTCCCGGCAATATGGCGGCCGCACCGTCAAGCTGATGGGCGATGGCACGCTGATGGAATTCGCCAGCGTGGTCGATGCGGTGCTCTTCGCCGTCGAGGTGCAGTGCGCAATGCGGGAGCAGAACGCGGATGTTCCCGCGGAGCGCCAGTTGGTCTACCGGATCGGCATCAACATCGGCGACATCATCGTCGAGGGCGATGACATTTACGGGGACGGCGTCAACATCGCCGCGCGCTTGGAGGGATTGTCGGAACCCGGTGGCATTTGCGTATCCCGCAATGTCTTCAACCAGGTAAAGAATAAGATCGAAGTCGGCTTCGAAGACCTCGGCGATCAACAGGTCAAGAACATCGAGGAGCCGGTCCGGGTCTACAAGGTGACCACGGGCCCGCGTGAGCGCCTTAAAGGCGACCTTGCGATCGTCGCCAGCGCGACGGCTCGCGCTGCGGAGAAACCGGCGATCGCGGTCTTACCCTTCGACAACATGTCCGGCGATCCGGAGCAGGAGTACTTCGCCGATGGGATCACCGAGGACCTCATCACCGAGCTGGCCCGATTCCAGAATTTGGTCGTCATCGCCCGGAACTCGACCTTCACCTACAAAGGCAAGGCGACCAGGATCAAGGACGTGGCGCGGGACCTCGGCGTTCACTATGTCGTCGAAGGCAGTGTGCGGAGAGCGGGCAACCGGGTCCGCGTGACGGTGCAGCTGATCGAATCCAAATCCGAGAAGCACGTTTGGGCCGAGCGCTACGATCGCGAACTGACCGACATCTTCGAAATCCAGGACGAGGTGACAAAGGCAATCATCGGCGCGCTTCCGTCCCGCTTGGAGGCGGCCGACATCGAGAGGATTAAACGCAAGCCCCCGCAAGACATGGCGGCTTATGATTACGTGCTACGCAGCAAGATCCTTCATCACCACGGCACCAAGGAGGCGAACGCCGAGGCCCTGCAGGTCCTCGACAAGGCTATCGAAGTCGACCCGGACTATGCCCAGGCTTACGCGTGGAAGGCTTGCACATTGCGACAGGCTATTCTTCGCGGTTATGCGGAGGAGCCGGATGCGTTCAACGCTCAGCGCATCGAAAACGCGGAAAAGGCTTTGGCGCTCGACGAGAACGACATGGAGTGTCTCAGAATCCTGTGCGAGATCCATATGGAACAAGAAGACCTGGATAAGGCCGAGCATTATCATGACCGCGCCTTCGCGTTGAACCCCAACGATCCCCGGATGCTCGCCCAGCGCGGCGAGCTTATGGTTTGGCTTGGCAGACCGGAGGAAGGGGTTGAGTGGGTGCAAAGGGCGATGCAGCTTGACCCGTTCGGGGCCAGTGGTTTTGCGCACCTGTTGGGTCGTGCACTTCGTGCCGACCGCCGATACGAGGATGCCATCAGGGCCTATAAGCAAGTCCGTACGGTGCGTTACCAGCATCACGCCGAGATTGCCGCTTGTTACGCCGCAACGGGGAACGATCATGAAGCCGCAAAGCAAAAGGCGGAAATCCTACGTCTGAATCCCGAATTCTCGACCGAGAAATACGTCGCGAGCTTGTCTTACAAGAACGCTGCCGACCGCGAGCACCTTCGCGATGCCCTGCGCGGGGCGGACCTGCCGGAATGACCGGTTTGGGTGTGCGCCGTGGTAAAGCGGCGTTCTTCAGTGGGTGCAAGGCCCACCCGGCAACTATCGCTCCGGCCGGAAGCAACTGGCGCAATTATGGAGGTAACGAAGTCGCTGAAGCCTTCGGATAGCGTGTCACGAATTGGTGAGCTTGGACTTCCGCTGTGGGTCAGGTTGGGACATTCGCCGGGGGTGCCCTGCCACGTCCGAAGTTGGGAGTAGAGCGGAAGAAATCGGGCGATAAGCAGACGTGGGGCTTGAATGTCCGTGGCTGGGGGTAGACCGGACGCGGTGCGGCGGTGGTCGGAACTTCTCTTGTTAGCCAGGAGCAGCAATTTAGTCTGATGGATGGCCGCAGCCTACGACACGTGCATTCCGGCAAAGGCTGCGGAATTCCGCCCGAGCGCCTCTGCTATGTGATCAGCGAGATGCCGCGCAGCGGGTGAGAGCTCGGAAGACGTCCGCCTCAACGCAATCTCCGATGGCTGGAGCGGTGAAAAGGGCGCATTGGGTCCCAACACCTGCATGCCGTCCAAAACGGTACTTTGTCCGATTACGCCAACGCCCAATCCTGCAATAACCGCCGCCTGAACTCCGGCGAGACTGGAGCTGCAAAAGGCGATGCGCCACTCTTGTCCGCATGCATCAAACGTCTTGAGGGCTTGGGCCCGCAAGACACAGCCATGCTGAAACAGGGCCAACGGCACAACTTTGTCACCAAAGGTCGTGTGCTTGTCGGATGCGACCCACACGATAGGTTCGGACCACAAGGGCTCGGTGAACTCGTCGTAAACATCCTGAACGATCAAGCCGAGATCCAGTTCACCATTCGACAAGGCATCTTCTATTTCGCCGGACATATAGCAATCGATTTCAAGCTGCACACGGGGATGAGACTCGGCAAAGTCGGCCAGCAGCTTGGGAAGAAAATAGGTCCCATAGCCATCCGTGATCGCCAGTCGAACAACGCCCTCAACCTCCGGGCGGATTAACTCCGATACGGCGACTTCGTTTAACTCCAGCATGCGCCGCGCATGCCGCAGCAACACTTCACCATCCGAGGTAAGCTGCGCCCCGCCGCCGTTGCGATGAAGTACTTTCTTGCCCAGGAACTCTTCCAATCGCCGCACCCGCATGCTGATGGCGGACTGGGTGCGATTGAGCCGCCGGGCTGCGCGGGTAAAGCCTCCTGTGTCAGCAACCGCCACGAAGGCTCGCAGCACGTCAATTTCAAGGTCCCTGATCATGGTCACCCCCCATAAGACTTGTTGATCGAACCTATCACAACAATTCATTACCCGCATCACTGCCCATAATTTAGCATTCTGGCCGATGGCGGCGCGTTGCGCGCATTCAAATTCAATGCTGTCCGCAGTCGAACCCCACGAGATTGCACAGCATGTGAATCGGACCAGACCGGGAGGAAAGCAGGTGACTTGGAATCTATCAGGACGCGGCCTTGAAATCTGTAGCTGCAAGACGTTTTGTCCCTGTTGGCTGACCGCCGATGTCGAGCCAGATGAAGGTTGGTGTGCTGCCGTTTTTGCCTGGGATAGCAAAGAGGGAACTTCGGACGGTGTGGATCTTGCCGGCGTGAAGTTCGCGTTGCTCGCCGAGTGGCCAGCAAATTTTCATAAAGGCGGAGGCAAGGCCCGACTCTATGTCGATACGGCATCCAGTGCCGATCAACAGGCTGAACTTCAGGCGATCTTTGAAGGCCGGAGAGAAGGCCCCGTGCCTGCCGTTTGGAATGCGATCATCGATGAGTGGCTGCCGCCTTCCGTTGCTGATGTCGGCATCGACTGGGATCAGAGGAAGGTTGCGGTCGCGAATGTGGGCGAGGCAACGATGAAATCGTTGACTGATGCCGACGGAAACCAAACTCATATGTATAACTCGCTTTCACAGGTGGCGATTGGCATCGATCGGATGAACCTCATGACCGTTGAGGGGACACCCTGGGCCGATCCGGATCTCCGCAATTGGAACGTTGGTGACGGGGTCAACTTCGAGTTCGCTTGGGCGAGCTGATCCCGGCGGCTGGCCCGCCAATGTCGCCTGTTGGTCTTGGTTGAGACATTCGCCGGGGGTGCCTGCCACGTCCGAAGTTGGGAGTAGAGCGGAAGAAATCGGGCGATAAGCAGACGTGGCGCTTGAATGTCCGTAGCTGGGGGTAGACCGGACGTGGTGCGGAGGTGGCCGGAACTTTTCTTGTTAGCCAAATCCAGACATTTCGATGCCGTTGGATGGGAGCCGTTCACTGCATCAGAAGAAGACAATCTCGCATTATGGCCCCAAACCTTGCTCGATATCCGCGCCTTTTCTCCATTTCGAATGTCCAAAGTACCGACAAATATACTGGTCCAGAAACCGATTACCTATTGCACCCCCGGCACTGGTCGTTGTCATCGAAAAGATATGGCATTTAGGGCACCATTTTCTGCTCGCAATAATCCAAGCCAGCCATACAACATAGGCGGCAAGAAATATTAGGAAGTGAACTAGATACCGCTCTATTTGCAATGGGGATCCTCCACCTCCTCTTTCTTCGATATCTCTTCATGATCGGTGGAATGTCTGCTTTCAGGGGGAACCCCCGTCCTGATATGGGCCGTCAACCTCGCCCCGCTCGTTAAGAAGCGCGTGCGCGTTGCCACGATCATAGTTTGATCTGCGGTTGAATCCGTGCAACCGGCTGTATCGCGTTCTCGGCGTGCGATAGATTCTTCGGCCACTCGGAGCTACTGCAATCAACCAGACTGCGCCGGTAATAAGCGCCCACAACGTGAGCACAAAACCAGCAAGTCCGAGCAATAGATCCAAGACGAAGATGCCGGTAATCATCTTAGGCGCCAGGAGTTATTCATAGCGTTCCTCCCAGCCTCGCTTCATTTGGCGCGGGTACTCTTGATAGTTTATCGCATCAGGCGAAATGGCGGCTAAGGGTCTAGCCTGTGTAAAAACGTTGGCGAATACTACTTATTGGCGAGGCATTGGGTAGTAACTAGAATCCGTATACTAATAAGATATTGTTTTTGTTGGAGCGGCCACTTTCGGAATTCAGAGAAGATCGCGCTAAAAGCACTCGGACGCTGTTTTCACACAATCAAGGTCAATGGCGGACCTCCAGCGCCATGCCCATTTAGGTCCGCTATTGAGGGTCAAGCAGACGTAATCAGGTGAAAAGCGGACATTGCGGCCCGTGTGTTCGCGCGTCTTGCACCCGCAAGATAGTGTCTTACCCTTCGATCTTGCGCACCCGGACGCCGCCTTCCGGAAGCGTCAGATACCAGATACGACTGGTGATCACGGATTCGACAGGATAGATGCGACCACCCTGATCGAGCGCGTCTTGCAACCGGATCTCGACACTGGTGCGGCCGGGCTCCATCCAGTCGTTATCGGCGGACTCAGCGAACGCGAGGCCAGAGCCGACTTGTGCCGCGAGAGATGTATGCCCACCGGCGTACACGTTGACGACAGCCTCGGATGGGTCGGCGTTGGCCGAGATGCGATACGTTCCCGGCTCTTCCAGCGGCTCGAGGAACTCCGGTAGGGAGTAGCGGTAGAACCGCGTCTCGCCGGTAAAACCGTGTGTTTCCATCAACCCTGCGATCTTCGTTTTGGCATCATCACTAGCAGTCATTCCAATAAACTCCCAACGGCGCCGCATTTACGGCGTTCCAGTCGAAGCATTGTACACGTACTGGGCAGCTTTGGGGGCTGGCAAAGGTCCCGACGCGGCATCATTCTTTCGAGACCAAGCGGTAGACCGACTCTTCACCCGCAAGTCCGCTTTTGGATCGCGCGAATGACCGGAATGGGTCAACTTGAGACATTTGCCGGGGGTGCTTCCCACGTCCGGAGCTGGGGGTGCAAGCGGACATGATCATTTCGAAAGCGGACGTTCAGGGCAGAGGTTCGGCGGGCTCTCAAACTGAGACACTAGCCAATCCAACTTCCTCATCATACCGGCCTTTGCTAGGATCGATGTGCCGCCACTCTCACGCAGGGGAGCGGTTGAGAGTGGGTCTGAGTGTTCGCCAACGGCTGCCTTCATGCCATCAAGCAAGGGAACTTGAGCGCGATCTCCGATCGCGATGTCAATGACATCGCTGCCATCTTCCTACGCGACCATGGCCCGCGGGCCGCACGGCAGGCGGGCGAATGGGCGGATCTGATGCTCGATCGTGGCGACCGGAATGGCCACGCAACATGGCGGCGGATCTTGTGGGCCATCGAGGAACTGCGGCACCGGGACCCATGCCAAGCCGAGAGCCAACCTTCCACAGACCGCCCGAGACTCCGTGTCCCGCGCCTCTATCCCGACATCGACAAGGCTCTCGAACCCGTCATCCGCAAAGCCCACGCCCGCGGCTCGCGACGCGGGACAGGACGACCTGGCGCAGACCGAACAGGCGTTGCGGGCCGGGCATCAGGTTCTCCCGGCGTTGAGCGTGCCCGATGCCCTTTCGGGGTTAGCGATGGCGCGCCGGAGGTGAGCCAGCGGTGAGCCGCAAGTCCGAACCAGCAGCCGTCGTCCCGGGCCCGCCGTTGCAAGATCGACCGATACCGACCAGGCACGCCGTCGAATGTTTCATCACCGGCACTCGAGCCTGTTATACTGCACGCCGTTACTGGATAGGTTGCTTGGATACTAGGGGTACGGGGTTTATGCGGCGCTCATTCATTTTTGCGCTCATGTGCACATGGATTTTGACGACGGGATCCACCTGTCAATCCACTGTTACGGGGAGTAGTTTTCAAGCACGGGGCGAAGGCGCGGCGGTGATCCTCGTTGTCCTGGTTGCGGCCGGCGTCGCTTGCCTCGCGAGCGAGAATGGCTGTCAAGGGAGGGAGCCGGCGCCTTTCGATCAGGTCCAAACGACCTTCGAGTCCGGCGTCGATCTCATCAAGAAGGGCAATTCGGCCGGCCTGGATTGGATCTGCCTCGCGGGGCACCAGGGTTACGCCAAGGCGCAGTACTATTATGGAGTTCATCTTTTTCGCCATGATCCAACGAATTCCGTGGAGAGCCTGGCATGGCTCAAACGCGCCGCGGGACAAAATCACAAGGCCGCCCGCTATATGCTTGTCCAGATGACGGATTGGACGCGTGGGGCGTGGGACGCCCCTGCCCCGCGTCCGCTGGCCGTCGCGCCGCCGGCGCTTCGCGCCTGCGTGACCGGACCGGCCGCCGCGCCGCCGGTTCATGCCTTGGAAGCCATGGGCTCACGGCACGACGAGTGGGGATGAAGCATCGTGGGACGCGCCTCTCTTTTCGCCCTGCTTGCCATTTGGTTTTTGACCACGGGGTCGAGTTGCTCGGGCTCCGTCAGCAACGGCCGAGGCACCTTCGCCGCTACCGATACCGCCGCGGCGGTAAGCGTCGGAGTCTTTATGGTCGGCCTCGGCATCTATTGCATCGTCTACACGGAAGAGTGCTTTCCGGACGAGGAGGCCCTGCAGGCTCAAGCCGACGCCTATGAGCGCGCGCGCGCGACCTTCACCGCCGGACTGCGGCGTCATCAGAATGGCGATCCGACCGGGCTCGAGTGGATTTGTCTCTCGGCGCACCAGGGCTACGCGCGGGCACAGTACTTCTACGGAACCTATCTTTACCAGCAAGGGCCGGAGCATGAGGCTGAGTCGGTCGGATGGCTGTGGCGGGCCGCGACCCAAGGTCACCCCGAGGCCGACATGATGCTGCGCCAGGTTGCCGGCGTCGCGGCTCCGGTCGAGGCGAGCGCAAACCATGCGCAAACAGCTGTGGCCCCGCCCTCCATACGCGCCTGCGCGTCGAGCGAAATTACCGAAAGTCACGCCTACTTGGAGGAAGGCCCCTTCTGAAAGTGGGCTCAGGACTTGGTTCGGAACGGGCCAGGACCAGACATTTCATGGCCACTGTAAGCGCGCGATTTCAGGACGTGAAGTTCAGTATCCGCCGCCCTCCCGCTTCATCGGCTCCTCCTTTTGCTCATAGGGACCGCGGTGCCTGCACGCAGAGACCAGGGCTGTGAAAGGGCCTAGAATGAGTAAAGCTCGCAGCAGCGTTCGCCGGTCAATCATCGCTTCGTTCTCCCTGCATTGACGGAGTACGGGTACTACAGCACCATGGGTCAAACATGTCGATGAGCGCACGGAGAATTGATCCCAGTGTTCCTACATTGGTTGCTGCCAAGGTCGCGCGTTTCCTAGGTGCCGATGCTTTCGTTGTCGGTCTAGAGCAGGAGCATCGCGATGATCGCGGCTATGGCGATTCCGCCTATGGCACAGAGGCCATATTTGTTCCACATGCTCAGGTCGGACCAGAACCTCATTAAATTCACGACGGATCTCCCTCGCATTTCCAAGTTGTGACAATAGCACAAAAGGCGCTGGTGAAGGCGCCAAGCCGGTTAAGACTGGCGAATTCTATCAAGCCGTTGCAAAGCGTGATACTGGTGAGTCGACACCGCGAGGTCAGCACAGGAGCGGTGCGTTCTGTTCAAGCTCTCTCGATGTTCTGCATGGAATGGGCAGCATGTGGCCAAATCGCGAACTCCTCGATCTCATCGGCATTGAGCTGCCGATCATTCAGGCCCCGATGGCCGGAGCGAATGGATCGGCGCTGGCGATTGCGGTCTGCCAGGCCGGCGGGCTCGGCTCTCTGCCATGCGCCATGCTCGACGCGGCCAAGGTGCGTGCGGAGATCGACATCATCCGGCAGCACACGGCCAAGCCGATAAACGTCAACTTCTTTTGCCACACGCCGGCCCAGCCGGACCCCGAGAGGGATGCGGCATGGACGGGGCGGCTCACGGCCTACTATACCGAGCTCGGCCTGGATCCTGCTGTCTCCGCGCCGACCGCTAGTCGCACGCCTTTCGATGAGACGATGTGCGAGGTCGTCGAAGACCTGAAGCCCGAAGTCGTGACCTTTCATTTCGGGCTGCCCGCGCCGCCCTTGCTGGACCGGGTGAGAGATTCGGGCTGCCTCGTCCTCAGCTCCGCGACTACCGTGGCGGAAGCGCGTTGGCTGGAAGAGAAAGGGTGCGACGCGATTATCGCGCAAGGCTATGAGGCCGGCGGCCATCGCGGCATGTTCCTGACGGACGATGTGGCGAGGCAGGTGGGAACCTTTGCCCTGGTGCCGCAGGTCGTCGATGCGGTGAAGGTGCCGGTGATCGCCGCCGGCGGCATACCCGATGGGCGCGGCATTGCGGCGGCATTCGCTCTCGGCGCTGCGGGAGCGCAGATCGGCACCGCCTATCTTTTCACGCCAGAAACGACGATCTCCGACTTGCACCGCTCCGCGCTGCGCACGGCGCGTGATGATCAAACCGCCTTGACCAACCTGTTCTCCGGCCGGCCGGCGCGGGGCCTCATGAACCGCCTGATGCGCGAGATCGGGCCGATGTCAGACGCGGCGCCCGCGTTCCCAACGGCCGGCAAGGCGCTGGCACCTCTAAAAGCAAGTGCCGAGGCGGCGGGGCTCAGCGATTTCTCCAGCCTATGGTCGGGACAGGCGGCAAGCCTCGGCTGCGAGATGGGCGCCGGCGAGCTGACACGAAAATTGGCCGAAGACTCGGCGCGGCGGCTCGCGGCGTTGGCATCTCCTGGCTGAGTTTCGCCGGCAAATGTGATCCCCGTCACAGCCATCTATCTCCCAGGGAGATAGTGTCCTGAGTCATCAACTCACAGCGATGTGCGGGGCAGGCGACCATGCAGCACGAAGACGAACCTTGCAGGCCGGCAAATCTATGGCGCCGGCTTCTTGCCGATTGGCTGTCGGAGGAAGACCGGGTCGTTGAGGACTCAGACAAGGCTGCCGATGAACGCCCTCGAACCAGCGACGACATGGCGGCCTAATACCAACCTGCGCGTGCCCGCTTACGGCCGAGTTCCGGCCGCGGCATCATGACCCAAAGAAAGCCCCCGGTCAGGCGTGCTGATTGACCGGGGGATTTACATTGCCGGAAGCGTTTCAACTCCGGCAGGCCAGAAGAGCGAGCGACCCCGGCGCCTCGTTGTGGTCAGGGTTAGTGCGGCAGGCGGCGCTCAGCCGCCGGCGGCGCCGGAAAGCGCACTCGAAACCATGTTGAACATGGTGCCGAGGCTGTTGCCCATTGCGGTCAGGGCGCCGATGGCGGCCACCGAGACCAGGGCCGCGATCAAGCCATACTCGATGGCCGTGGCGCCATCCTCATCTCTGACAAACGCGATCATCCTTGCAAACATTATGCTCACTCCATTGGGGTTCTTGGTCGTAACAGTCACGCATTGTCACAGTAAATTTTTAAATTTTGATTAAATTCATAGACAACGGCAAATTATATATATAGACATCGACGCAAGTTTAAATAAAACTTGTTAAAAATTGTATATATTCCTTATTTATTCTAGGCTGTATTCATTTTAGTCATTGGAGATTTTACTCGGAAACGGAACAGACTCCATAGTTCCTGACGTCAAGCACCGCCCCTGCCCGCGGATGAGCCGCCGCCGCGAATCCCTCTTCGCTCCGCGGCCCTGGAATTTCGGAACTTTGAGGCGCGCCGCTTGTTGACTCTGTAACTTCACAAGGCCCCACCCCCCGTGAAGTTGACAGTTGGGCCGCGCCGGACACCGCGTTTTCCGGCGCGGCCCACTCCAATTCAGCGTCCGCAGATGGCGCTCTTCGCTCTATCTGGAATAGAGGCTCGAAACCGGCTGCCTGTCGCGCAAACGGCGGGGCTCTTTCCTTCGGGGCCACCTTGCGCCCGAAACGGCGGAGTCTCGGAATCAGGCGAGGCAACCCTTGCATTACCTTGCCCGAACACCTAAATCCCCCTCGTGACGGTTGCATACATGAAGACGGCAGACCTCGATTAGCCGCACTGCGTCTGGAAGAGCATCTCCTAAAAATTTATGCGCCTTTACCTCGCCGGAGCGCAGTGCTCCTGCGGGAACATTACGATAGGACTACGCCTACATGACTACAGGAACCGTAAAATTCTTCAACACGACCAAGGGTTTCGGCTTTATCACGCCAGAGGACGGAACGAAGGACGTCTTCGTTCACATCTCGGCGGTGGAGCGCTCTGACCTGGGTTATCTCACCGATGGCCAAAAGGTTAGTTTCGAAGTCCAGGAGGACACCCGCGGCCTGAAGGCCGTCAATCTCCAGGCAGCCTGAACCGTCGGTTGAAGCAGGCCGCCCGTTTGTTCGGGCGGCCGCCGGCCCCGCTTCGGCGGGGCTTTTCTTTTGCGCGCCGTCCAGGGCGGTCTACTCAACGTTAAGAGTTTGGATGTTAAGACCGGGCAGATGCCGCATTTGCTGCAAAATTCCGTGCGGATCTTCGAAGACGAGGAGACGACGTAATGATTGTTCTGCTACTAGTCGTGGTCGTTGTTGCCGTCGCTGTCGCGGCGAGCTGAGCGCCACGGCCTCAAAGTGACGCCATCCCGGTAAGACCTAGTCCCGTCCCTGTGGCGGGGCTTCGTCCGTGGACGAGAAGCGAACATGAGACGAGCGGCTCCACGCCGCCCCGGTCTAAGTTCCTGAAAAATTGGTGAGCGCGGCAGGGATCGAACCTGCGACATCCTGATTAAAAGTCTGTTTTTTATGAATTCTCGTGTACCAAATTGATACACTATGAAACACTCAACGCATCGTATTCCTTAGTGTTTATAGGCCTAAACGGCGCTTCACTTCACCTCTTGATGGTTCACATTGTTGCGCTCATATACTACCCATAGGCACTTTGGGTAGCGGAGGCGACCATGCGGATGACGGATCGAGGCATCGCGGCACTCAAGCCGAAAATCGAGCGTTACGAGGCTTGGGAGGACGGGCGCACTGGTTTGGGCGTCCGAGTATCACCGAAGGGCCGGAAAAGCTTCATCTACATGTCCCGATTCGGCGGGAAGGCCCGGCGCATGGGGCTCGGCACTTGCCCTGCCATCAGTCTCGCCAGCGCCAGGGTCAAGCACGCCAACGCGAAAGAGTTGTTGGCGAAAGGCACGGACCCTGGTGCCCGGCAAACCGAGCGCAAGCGCGCTGAAAGAGACGCCGAGACGGTTGCGGAGCTTATCGAGGAATACTTGGAAAAGTGGGCCAGGCCCCGCAAACGCAGCGCCGCCGAGGATGAGCGCCAGCTTCGCAAGGACGTGCTGCCCGTCTGGGGGAAGCGCAAGGCGAAAGAGATTACCAGGCGCGACGTGATCACGCTTCTGGATGGAATTGCCGAGCGCGGCTCTCCGATCCAGGCAAACCGCACCCTCGCCGTCATCCGCAAGATGTTTAACTTTGCGATCAGCCGCGACATCGTTGACGCCACGCCGGTTGCCATGGTCAAAGCGCCGGCGAAGGAGAACCAGCGGGATCGGGTCCTGTCAGCCGATGAAATTCGCACGCTATGGAAAGGGCTGGACACGGCCCCCATGAGTGAGGGTGTCAAGCTGGTCCTCAAACTCCAGCTTGCTACGGCGCAGCGGAAGGGAGAAATCGCCGGGGCCGCGCTGTCAGAGTTCGACTTTGAGGAAAATGTATGGACGATCCCGGCTGAGCGCTCGAAGAACGGCCAAGCTCACCGCGTACCGCTCTCGCCTTTGGCTCTTAAGCTGATCCATGAGGCGCGCGAGCACGCCGGCTCTCCCCCAACGCTGCTACCCTCACCCTGGCTGTTTCCCTCACCTGCCGTCGATGGGCCTATCACGCCAAACTCCATTAATTACGCGGTCTACAGAACATTGCCGGCCATCGGCCTGGTCAACGTGACGCCACATGATTTGCGCAGGACCGCGGCTAGTGGAATGACCTCGCTCGGCATTACCCGCCTCGTCGTCTCGAAAATTTTGAACCACGTCGAAACCGGCGTAACCGCTGTTTATGAC
>PVMK01117199.1_pt1 | contig 14219 bp, 13 predicted proteins | sample 1853481 | NCBI WGS metagenome assembly PVMK01 (sample SAMN08533507, study PRJNA380276) | Marine sediment metagenome, whole genome shotgun sequencing project. | reverse complement strand
GGCGGCATCCTGCTCCTTGTCGAGCCCGGTGGTGCCGAGCACCAAATCCAATCCCAACACGTCGCGCATCGAATAGAGGCCCGGCGGCTTGCCGCGGGCCCAGAGCGCCGCCTTGATCGCGCCGCGGGCGAAGACCTCGCGATTGGTCGCCCGATGAGTCAGCTCGATGCGCTCGCCGTCGCCGACCAGGGCCACGGTGTGCTCGCCGGCCACGTCGCCGCCGCGCAGCGTGGCGAAGCCGATGTCGCCGCGCCGGCGCGGGCCGGTGATCCCGTCACGCACCCTCTGCGCCACCTCGTCGAGATCGACCCCACGGCCCGTGGCCACGGCTTTGCCGAGCGCGAGCGCCGTACCCGAAGGCGCGTCGACTTTGTAGCGGTGGTGAATTTCGACGATTTCGATGTCGTAGTCCGGGTCCAGGGAGCGCGCGGCGCGCTCGACCAGCGCCAGCAGCACGTTGACCCCCAAGCTCATGTTGGCGGCTTGGACGATGGTCGCGTGCCGGGCGGCGCGGGCGATGGCGGCATCCTGCTCCTTGTTGAGCCCGGTGGTGCCGAGCACCAGGACCGCCTCGGCCTGGGCGGCGAGCTCGGCATGTTTGACGGAGATCGCGGGCGCGGTGAAATCGATCACCGCGTCGGCCTGGGCGAAAAGCGCGACCGGATCGGCGCCGATCTTCATGCCGAGCTCGCCCAGGCCCGCCTGCGCGCCCAGGTCCTGGCCTAGCGCCGGACTGTCCGGCGCTTCGGTGCCGCCGGCGATGATGCAGCCCTCGGTCTCGCCCGCCACCTTAAGCAGCATGTGCCCCATGCGCCCGGCGCAGCCGACAATTCCGATCCTGTAGCGCTCCATGGCTTCTCGCCTCCCCGGATGATTCCGGGAGCCGGTTTAGCACGGTTGGGGGCGGAGGCGAAACGGCGGCGACGGAAGTTTGGAACGCGAAGAGGCGCGAGACGCGCCCGGCTACTCGGTGAGGTCCTCCCAGAACTCTTTCACGCGGGCGAAGAAGCCTTCGGATTCGGGGGAGGTGCGGCGGCCCTTGCCTTCTTCCTCGAAGGCCCGGAGCAGTTCTTTTTGACGCTTGGTCAGGTTCACCGGGGTTTCGACGGTGACATCCACGTACATATCGCCGCGCGCGTTGGAACGCAGGATGCGCATGCCCTTGCCCTTGAGTCGGAACTGCCGGCTGGATTGGGTGCCGCTGGGCAGCGCAACCCGGGCGCGGCTGCCGTCGATGGTCGGCACCTCGATGGTGCCGCCCAGGCTCGCCGTGGTCATGGGAATGGGCGCGTGGCAGTGGATGTCGGCGCCGTTGCGCTGGAACAGGCGGTGCGGCCGCAAGCCGAGGAAGATGTAAAGATCGCCCGGAGCGGCGCCACGGATGCCGGCCTCGCCCTCGCCGGTCAGGCGGATGCGGGTGCCGTCTTCGACGCCCGGCGGGATATTGACCTTGAGTGACTTGGTCTTCTCGGTCCGGCCGGCGCCCTTGCAGCTCGTGCAGGGTTTTTCGATGACCCGGCCGATGCCGTGGCAATTGGGACAGGTCCGCTCGATGGTGAAAAAGCCTTGCTGGGCGCGCACCCGGCCGCGGCCATTGCAGGTGCCGCAGGCGACCGGCGAGGAGCCCTTGGCCGCCCCGGTGCCGGCGCAGGAATCGCAGTTGACGCTGGACGGCACGCGGATCTCGGCGGTCTTGCCCTCGAAGGCATCCTCCAACGAGATTTCCATGTTGTAACGCAAATCGGCGCCGCGTTGATTGCCCTGGCCGCGACCGCCGCCCATGAACTCGCCGAACATCTCGTCGAAAATATCGGCGAAGCCGGCCCCGAAGTTGAAATCGAATCCGCCGGCTCCGGGTCCGCCGCCGCCGTTTTCGAAGGCGGCGTGGCCGAAGCGGTCGTAGGCGGCGCGCTTGTCCGCGTCGCGCAGCACCGCGTAGGCCTCGTTGACCTCTTTGAATCTATGCTCGGCGGAGGCGTCATCCGGATTGCGGTCCGGATGGTACTGCATGGCCAGCTTGCGGTAGGCCGATTTGAGGTCGGCGCCGCCGGCGCCACGAGACACGCCCAAGGTTTCGTAGTAATCCTGCTTGGCCATGGAACGCGGCCCCCGGGCGCCAGGCGCGACGAATTCCGCCGGGGTCTAAGCGGCCGAATCCTTCTTGTCTTCGTCGACTTCCTCGAAGTCGGCGTCGACCACTTCGTCGTCGGCCGCACCACCGCCATTGTTGCCATCGCCGGCATCATCGGGGTTTTCCGCGCCGGCCGCGGCCTCCGCCTCGGCGGATTCCTTGTACAGCGCCTCGCCGATCTTCATGGCGACCTGCGCGAGCGCCTCGGACTTGGCGCGGATGTCGTCCACGTCCTCGCCCTCGTTCGCGGTCTTGAGTTCGGCGATCGCCGCCTCGACCGCTGCCTTGTCGTCGTCCGCCACCTTGTCGCCGGCCTCGGCGAGAGTCTTCTCGGTGGTGTGGATCAGCGACTCGGCCTGGTTCTGGGCCTCAACCAGCTCGCGCCGTTTCTTGTCCTCTTCGGCGTGAGCCTCGGCGTCCTTGACCATCTGATCGATGTCGGCGTCGCTCAAGCCGCCGGAAGCCTGGATGCGGATCGCCTGTTCCTTGCCGGTCGCCTTGTCCTTGGCGCCGACGTTGACGATGCCGTTGGCGTCGATGTCGAATGTCACCTCGACCTGAGGGATGCCACGCGGCGATGCCGGGATGCCGATCAAGTCGAACTGGCCGAGCACTTTATTGTCGGCGGCCATTTCGCGCTCGCCCTGGAACACGCGGATGGTGACCGCGGTCTGATTGTCCTCGGCGGTCGAGAACACCTGGCTCTTCTTGGTCGGGATCGTGGTGTTGCGATCGATAAGGCGCGTGAACACGCCGCCCAAGGTCTCGATGCCCAGCGACAGCGGGGTCACGTCGAGCAGCAGCACGTCCTTGACATCGCCCGCCAGCACGCCGCCCTGGATCGCCGCACCCGAGGCCACCACTTCGTCCGGGTTAACGCTGCGATTCGGGTCCTTGCCGAAGATGTTTTTGACCGTTTCGATGACCTTGGGCATGCGGGTCATGCCGCCGACCAGGATGATCTCTTCGACCTCGCCGGGCGAAACACCGGCATCCTTGAGCGCCGCCTTGACCGGACCCACGGTCCTCTGCACCAGATCGTCGACCAGCGCCTCGAGCTTGGCCCGCGTCAGCTTGATATTGAGATGCTTGGGACCGGATTGGTCGGCGGTGACGAACGGCAGATTGATTTCGGTCTGGGTCGCCGAGGAAAGCTCGATCTTGGCCTTCTCGGCCGCCTCCTTGAGGCGTTGGAGAGCGAGTTTGTCGGCGCGCAGATCGATGCCCTGCTCCTTTTTGAACTCGTCGGCCAGGTAATCGATGATTCGGCCGTCGAAGTCCTCGCCGCCCAGGAAGGTATCGCCGTTGGTTGACTTCACTTCGAACACGCCGTCGCCGATCTCGAGGATCGAGATATCGAAAGTGCCGCCGCCCAAGTCGTAGACCGCGATCGTGCCGCTGCCGCGCTTCTCGAGCCCATAAGCGAGTGCCGCGGCGGTCGGCTCGTTGATGATGCGCAGCACCTCGAGGCCGGCGATCTTGCCGGCGTCCTTGGTGGCTTGGCGCTGGGAATCGTTGAAGTAGGCGGGCACGGTGATAACGGCCTGGGTAACGTCCTCTCCAAGGAACTTCTCGGCTGTTTCCTTCATCTTCTGCAGGATGAAAGCAGAGACCTGAGAGGGGCTGTATTTCTCGCCATGGGCCTCGACCCAGGCGTCGCCGTTATCGGCCTTGATGATATTATAGGGGACCAGTTCCTGGTCCTTCCTGGTCAGCGGATCGTCGTATCGCCGGCCGATCAGGCGTTTGATCGCGGACAGGGTGTTTTCCGGATTGGTGACCGCCTGGCGCTTGGCAGGCTGGCCGACCAGCCGCTCGCCGTCGGCGGAAAACGAAATCATCGAAGGGGTGGTGCGGGCGCCCTCGGTGTTCTCGATGATCTTGGCGTCTTTACCGTCCATGACCGCGACACAGGAATTTGTGGTGCCGAGATCGATACCGATTACTTTACTCATTCTCCTCGTCGCTCCTTAGCAAACCGCCCGGGCGGCCTCATGGCACTCAAGCGCCGCCTCCGGGTTCCCGATGTGTGGCCCGATGTGTGGAGTGTCAAAACCATCGTGGTACGCGGGATATATAAGCGCTCCAACGCTGCCTACAAGACGGTAAAGCCAAGGCTTTTTGCCAAATATCGGGGTCCGGCGGGCGATTCGGGCCTTGCCGGGCCGCTTCGTGGGCGAGAGACTCGATTCCGGCGACCGAACGCGATCTCGCGGTAAAGGTCTCGCAAAGACTTCAAGCCAAAGGCCGTTGGCATCAACCGGGCAAGGGCGCTTTTATGCGGCAGGACGGCATCTACCGTGCGATTCTCTGGACCCTGGCGGCAACCGTGGTGGCCGGCGCGATCTTCGCAGTTCTAGGCGAAACCATCGCGCAGAACCCGATCATGGTCCGGGTCGGCACCGGGGTCGCGCTGGTCGCCGGCGCCATCTACGGCTTTTTCCGCTGGCTCGGCACCAAGGAAATCGGGCGGCGCGCGGCGGCGGGCGACAAGGATGCCGCCGGCCAAAACGCCGAAGATCCTTAGTAGGGCCCCTTGGTATTTGACCATGATCGTCTCGGCCAGCTACCGAACCGATATTCCGGCCTTCTACGGCGACTGGTTCCGAAAACGCCTGGAAGCGGGGTTTTGCCGGGTCGTCAGTCCCTATGGCGGCCCGGTCCAGAAAATCGCGCTCACGCCGGACGCGGTCGCGGGCTTCGTGTTCTGGACCCGCAATCCGGGACCGTTCCGCGCCGCGCTGCGGGAGGTCGCGCGGCGCGGCATTCCCTTCGCGGTCCAGGTCACCGCGACCGGCTATCCGCGCGCGCTGGAGGCTTCGGTGCTGCCGCCGGAGCGCAGTGTGGCGCTGGTCGGGGAAATCCACCGGCGATACGGGCCGCGGGCCACGGTCTGGCGCTACGATCCGGTATTGATCACCTCGGCGACGACGCCGGCGTGGCACCGGCGCAATTTTGCGGCGCTGGCCCGCCAATTCGCCGGCAAGACCGACGAGGTGGTGTTCTCCTTCGCGCAAATCTACGCCAAGACCCGGAGTAACCTGAATCGTGCCGCCCAGCGCCACGGTTTCGCCTGGAACGATCCGCCCGACGAGGATAAACGCGCGCTCTTGGCCGAGCTCGCGGCGATCGCGCGGGATCAGGGCTTGAAACCCACGCTCTGCGCCCAGCCGAACCTCGTGGGCGCGGACCTGGAGCCGGCCTCCTGCCTCGCCGCCGAACGCCTTTCGGATATCGCGGGGCGGCCGATTGCGGCGCGCGCCAAGGGCAACCGCCCGGGGTGCCTCTGCGCCGAATCCCGCGACATCGGCGGCTACGACTCCTGCCCCCACGGCTGCACCTACTGCTACGCCGTGCGCCGGCCCGAGCTTGCCAAGCGCAATCACCGGTCCCACGACCCGGAATCGGCGTTCCTTATGGCGCCGAAAGCGGGCGGGGCCGAGAATGGTGCGGGAAATTAGACCGAAGTATCGACCGTCGAGTCGGGCGGGGCTTCGTCGTCGTTGCCGGCGGAATTGGCCTCGGGTTGGGGCTCGGCCGCTGGACCGCCCTTGGCGACGCCGACCTGCGCCGGACGCAACAATCGGTCGTGCAGGCGGTAGCCGGGCTGAACCACCTGGACCACGGTGCCGCTCGGGGTTTCCGTGTCGGGCACCTCGAACATGGCCTCGTGGCTGTGCGGGTCGAGACGCGCGCCGATCGGGTCGATTTTGACGATATGATGGCGCTCGAACACCGTGGCGAACTCCGCTTCGGTCATCTCCAGCCCCGCCATCAGGGTCTTGAGATGTTCGTCCGCCTCCAGTGCCTCGGGCGAAACGCTGGCCATGGCGCGGCGCAGATTGTCGGTGGCCCCGACCAAGTCCCGAATGAATGGCACCGCGGCGTACTTGAGTGCATCGTCGCGCTCGCGCCGGCTACGCCGGCGCAGGTTTTCGGTCTCGGCCAACGCGCGCAGCAGCTGGTCCTTGAGCAAGGCGACCTCGGCCTGGAGCACGGCCGTGGGGTCGGCTGGCGCAGCGGCCTCAGCCTCGGTTTCGGGCTCGGCTCCAGCAATGGCTTCGGTTTCGGGCTCGGCCATCGCGCCGGCCTCGGGAGGCGTCTCTGCGGTCGCGTTCTCTTCCGGTAGTTTCTTGTCTCGTTCAGGCATACCCGAATCCGGTTCCTCTCGTTGTTCGTGTTGGCGTTTGTTCCGAGGCCACGTCAGCCGACGATTCGTCCGATCACCTGGGCCGTGTAATCAACCATGGGAATGATCCGCGCGTAGTCGATGCGGGTCGGGCCGATCACGCCGACCGCGCCGACGATTTGTTGCCGGGAGTTGGAATAGGGTGCGATCACCACGGAACAGCCGGCAAGACCGAATAGTTCGTTGTCCGCGCCGATGAAGATCTGCACGCCCTCGGCGGTACCGGTCAGTTCCAGAAGACTGATCAGCGCCTCCTTGGTCTCCAGTGCCGAGAACAGTTGTCGAATGTGCTCCAGGTCTTCGAACGCGGTCACGTCCTCGAGCAAGTGCGCCTGGCCGCGCACGATCAGCACGCCGCCGTGGCCGTCGTCGGACCACGTGGCCAAGCCGAGTTCCACGACCTTGGAAGTTAGCGTGTCGAGCTCCGCCTTCTGCTGCGCGAGCTCTTCGCCGATTTCGCGCTGAGCCTGTTCCAGGTCGCGACCCACCAGGCGCGCGGAGAGGTAGTTGGTGGCCTCGACCAGGGAGGAGGCGGGCAGGCCCACGGGCACGTCGATGATGCGGTTTTCGACCGTGCCCGAGGCGAATACCAGCACGACCAGGGCCCGGCCCGGGCCGAGCGCCACGAATTCGATGTGCTTGAGCGGCTCTTCGGTTTTGGACGCCACCACCAGTCCGGCGCAGCGCGACAGGCCCGAGAGCATGCCGGTGGCCTCTTCCAGCACCTCGGAAAGGCTGCGGCCGGCGGCCACGCACTGGGCGTCGATCTGGCTCCGCTCGTCCTTGGTCAGGTTGCCGTGTTCGAGCAGGCCGTGAACGAAGAGCCGCATGCCCGCCTCGGTGGGTAGCCGTCCGGCCGAGGTGTGCGGCGCGTAGAGCAGGCCGAGTTCTTCCAGATCCGCCATAACGTTGCGCACCGTGGCCGGCGACAGGCTCATACCCATTATGCGCGATATCGTGCGCGAGCCGATCGGCGCCCCGGTGGATACGTAGGCGTCCACAATATGCCGGAATATCTCACGCGAGCGCTTGCTGAGCGCCTGCGCGCCTGGGATCTCCAAGGCGGTATGGATCGTCTGCTGCGTCATGGCCTAAATATCCTGGCCTAAAATCTTGCTGGCGGCCGGTCGCGCGGGCGCCTCCGCAAATGTAGGTATGCCCTCGCGGGGCGTCAACGCGGGAGAGCCCCACCCGGGGCGCCCAAATGATCCGCCTGGATCACCCCCCGAGGTGGACGCTGCCCCGCCCATGGGCTAGCTTCACCGGGAATTCACCACACTTTCGAACCCAAATGCCCCACGAGGTCAAGCCATGCGTCCCTCCGGCCGCGCCGCCGACCAACTACGCCCGGTTTCCCTGGAAATCGACGTCAACAAACATGCCGAGGGTTCCTGCCTGGTACGTTTCGGCGACACCCACGTGCTGTGCACCGCCTCCATCGAGGATGGCGTGCCGCCGTGGTTGCGCAACACCGGCCGGGGCTGGGTGACGGCGGAATACGGCATGTTGCCGCGTGCCACCACGACCCGGACCGGCCGCGAGGCGGCGCGCGGCAAGCAATCGGGCCGGACCCAGGAAATTCAGCGCCTGATCGGGCGGTCGCTGCGCGCGGTCACCAACCTCTCGGGCTTCGGCGAACGCCAGATCAAGGTCGACTGCGACGTGATCCAAGCCGATGGCGGCACCCGTACCGCGGCGATCACCGGCGGCTACGTGGCCCTGTACCAAGCCTTCCAACACATGCTCAATATCGGCGCCCTGGCGGCTATTCCCTTTACCGATCAGGTCGCCGGGGTCTCCTGCGGCATCTACCGGGACAGCCATATCCTCGACCTCGACTACGCGGAGGATTCCGCCGCCCAGGCTGACGCCAACTTCGTTCTGACCGGCGCCGGAGATATCGTCGAAATTCAAATGACCGCCGAGGAGAAGCCGTTTTCGCGCGACCAGTTCGACGCCATGCTCGAACTCGCGACCCGGGGCGCCGCCGAACTCGCCGCATTGCAACGCCGGGCGCTCGGCCTCGATCCGGAAAAATGACCGCTCCGCTAGCCGGCGAGACCTTGGTCATCGCCACCCATAATCCTGGCAAGCTGCGCGAGATCGCCGAGCTGGTCGCGCCTTTCGGTGTGAACATTGTCTCGGCTACGGAACTCGGCCTGCCAGAGCCCGAGGAAACCGGCGAGACATTCGCCGCCAACGCGGCGCTCAAGGCTCATGCGGCGGCGGAAGGCTCGGGCCATCCGGCCTTGGCCGATGATTCCGGGCTCGCGGTCGCGGCGCTCGGCGGCGCGCCGGGTATTCACTCGGCGCGCTGGGCCGGATCCGAAAAAGATTTCGCCGCCGCCATGGCACGGGTCGAGCGGGAACTGGTCGAGGCGGCGCGAACCGGGGGCGCCAGGGACCGGCGCGCCGCCTTCGTTTGCGCGCTCTGCCTGGCCTATCCCGACGGCCGCGAGCAAGTTTTCGAAGGCCGGATCGAGGGCCGCCTAACCTGGCCGCCGCGCGGCGAGAGGGGCTTCGGCTACGATGCCATGTTCCTGGCGGAGGGCCACGAGATCACCTTCGGCGAGATGGAACCGGCGGAGAAACACAAGATCAGCCACCGTGCCCGCGCCTTCGCCAAGCTGGTGCGCGACGTTTTCGGTGGTGTGCCGTGAGCGCCACAACCCTGACCGAGGCGCGCGCCGCAACCGGGTCGCGGGAGCCGGGCTTCGGGGTCTACGTCCATTGGCCGTTCTGCCGCGCCAAGTGCCCCTACTGCGACTTCAACAGCCACGTGCGCGAGGCGATCGATCAGGCGCGTTGGCGGCGCGCGCTGCTGGCCGAGCTCGACCACTACGCGGCGGCGACTCAGGGGCGGCAGGTCACCAGCCTGTTCTTCGGCGGCGGCACGCCCTCGCTGATGGAACCCGAAACCGTGGCCGCGGTCGTCGCGCGGGTCGGCGAAACCTGGGGGCTGGCGCCGGAAGCCGAGATCACCCTCGAAGCCAATCCGAGCTCGGTCGAGGCCGGGCGTTTCGCCGCCTACCGCGCAGCTGGAGTCAACCGGGTTTCCCTCGGCGTCCAGTCGCTCGACGACGACGCGCTCGCCTTCCTCGGCCGCCAACACAGCGCCGCCGAGGCGCTGGCCGCCCTCGAGGTCGCGCGCGTGCATTTTCCGCGCTGGTCCTTCGATCTGATCGCCGCGCGGCCCGGACAGGAACCGGGCGCCTGGCGCGCCGAACTGGCCCAGGCGCTGGCCCAAGAGCCCGGGCACCTTTCCGTCTATCAGATGACCATCGAACCCGGCACCGCATTCCATGGCGCCCAGCGGCGCGGCGAATTGGTGATGCCGGGCGATGAAGCCAGCGCGGCGATCTTCGAGGCGACGCAGGAGATGCTGAATGCCGCCGGGTTTTCGGCCTACGAAATCTCCAATCACGCCCGGCCCGGCCAGGAGTGCCGCCACAACCTGACCTATTGGCGCTACGGCGACTATCTGGGCGTCGGCCCCGGGGCCCATGGCCGAATCACGCTCGCTAGCCCAGGAGCCGCCCAGGGGGCCGACCGGGGGGCCGACCGGGGGAACGGAGCGCCCGGCGAGAAGCTCGCGACCCGCCAGCACCGCGCGCCGGAGGCCTGGCTGGATGCGGTCGAGCGCCACGGCCACGCGACCCGCGCGCGCGACGCCGTCCCGATGGAAGCCCGCCTCGAGGAGCTTCTGATGATGGGCTTGCGCCTGACCGAGGGCGTGGCGCGCGCCGCGTTCCGGCGCGAAACCGGGCGCGCGGTCGAAGACCTGCTGGATCCGGCGAAGCTCGCGTCGCTGATCGACGGTGGTTTCCTGGAGTTGGACGACGCTGGGCTGCGGGCGACCGCCGAAGGCCGTCTGCGGCTCGACGCGCTACTCGGCCGCCTGCTCTGAACCGGATTCCTGGCGCGCCCTGGCGGGCCGCTCAGTTGGTGAGCCGCGAGAAGCTGCGCGGCGCCGGATCGAGGACCTCGAATCCGCCACCCCGGCGCACCGTGAGGATCGCGAGCTGCCGCTCGACCTCGCCACTGGGCAGGAAGCGGAACGCGCCGTCGACGCCGGAGAAACCGCTCGACTGGGTCAGAATCCGAAGCGAGAAGTCCGGCTCCCCGCCGGCCCCATAGGCCGCCCGGGTCAGCGCGGCGGCGAGCGCGGCGGCGTCGTAGCCCAAGGTGGCGACGCGCGGCGGCTGCGCACCATAGATGTCTTTGTAGCGGGCCTGGAAATCGGTCCAAAGCTCGGGCGGCGGGGCCGTAAACCAACCGCCGGCGAGCGCCGGCTCCTTGCTGATCTCGGGTTGCTCCCATTGCGAGGTGCCCAGATAGCGCACTACGGCCGGATCGATATCGAAATAAGCGAGCATCGGCGCGATCGCCTGCAGGCGTTGACCGCCCGTGGGCAACAACACCGCTTCAAATTCCGGCGGACCCAGAGTTTCGAGGTTGTCGAGCCGCTTGAGGGCCAGTTTGGAAGCGTCGTCGGGGCGCGCCGCCAAAATCTTGCGCTGGGCGAGCAGCGCCCGGTGGCGCGCGTCATAATCACCGAGCAGGCGCACCTCGGCCGACAAATCGGCGGATTCCGGCTGATAAGAAACGACCTTGCTGAGTTCCTGTCCATTGCGCCGGACCGCCTCCTGAAGCGCCTGCACGACGGCGTCGCCGTACGGCGTGCGCGGCGCCAACACCGCGAAGCGGGTCAGGCCCTGACTCCGCGCGAAACCCATCAAGCGGTAGATTTGCGGGCGTGGCGCCAAGCCCATGACGAAGACGCCGTCCCCGGCCACCGTGCGATCGTTCGAGAACGCGACCGCGGTCAGGCCGGCGGCACGCACTTCGGGTGCGATCGCGGCAACCGAGGTCGCAAACAGCGGGCCGAGCACGAAGTGCACGCCCTCCGCCAGCGCCGAGCGCAGCGCCGCCTGAGCGCCCTGGGGCGTGCCGGCGGTATCGCGCACCACCAACGTGAAGCGGTCGCCGGCGATGTCGAAGAGCGCGATCTGGGCGGCGTTGAGCAAGGCTTGGCCGGTGCGGGCGTGGCGGCCACTCAGCGGCAACAACAGCGCAACTTTCGCGCCTTGGCTGATATCGAACCGCATGACCGCGGGCTCGGTAAGAACGCTCTCGACCTCCGTCGAGATCTCCTCGGCCGCCGGCGGCGCGGCTTGCGTCTGTGCAGCCGGCCTGGGTACCGTGGGGCCTTGACAGGCGGAGAGCACGGCCAGCAATCCAAGCCCGGCGGCGATCAAGCCACGGGCGGGTCTTTTTAAACGGCGTGGTGGTAATGTCTGCTCGATCACCCGATCGCTCGTCCTCGTCTCGGCAAGCCGAACCTAGCCGGGCCCGAAAGCGAAGTAAACCGGCGCCACAGGCCGCGCTCGCGCCTGGGCTCTACCTGGTCGCCACTCCGATCGGCAATCTGGCCGACATCAGCCTGCGCGCGATCGAGGTGCTGAACAAGGCCAGCCTGGTCGCCTGCGAGGACACGCGCACCACGCGCAAATTGCTCACCGCTCACGGCATCGCCGCCAAACTCACCTCCTACCACGAACACAACGCGGCCCGGGTCCGGCCCAGGCTCATGGAACGCCTGGAATGTGGCGAGGCCGTGGCGCTGGTATCGGACGCGGGCACGCCGCTCATTTCCGATCCCGGTTACAAGTTGGTCGCCGCCGCGGCCGAGGCCGGCGTGGCGGTGACCGCGGTGCCCGGCGCGTCGGCCGGGCTGGCCGCGTTGACCGTCTCGGGTTTGCCCTGTGATCGTTATTTCTTTGCCGGCTTCCTGCCCAACAAGTCCGCCGCCCGGCGCCGCGCGCTGGCCGAGCTGGTGTCGGTTCCGGCCAGCCTGGTGATTTACGAATCCGCGCGCCGCCTGCCCGCCGCCCTCGCCGACATGGTCGAGGTTTTGGGCCCGCGCCCGGCCGCGGTGGCGCGCGAGTTGACCAAGCTGCACGAGGAAGTGCGCCGCGGCACGCTTGCCGCGCTCGCCGAACACTACCAACGCGCCGGGCCGCCCAAGGGCGAGGTGGTGGTGGTGATTGGCCCGCCGGGCCTGGACGCCGCGGCCGTTCCCAGCGCCGAGGCCTTGGACGCACGACTGCGCGCCGCGCTTGGCCGCGAGAGCTTGCGCGACGCGGTGGCGGCGGTCGCCGAGGCAACCGGTCTGCCGCGCAAGCAGATTTACGCCCGGGCCCTGGAGTTGGTGGCCGGAGACGAACAATGAGCCGCGAGACACGGCGCAAGGCTTATGGCCGCGGCCAACGGGCCGAAGCCTTGGCGACCTGGTGGCTGCGGCTCAAGGGCTACCGGATTCTGGTGCGCGGCTTTCGCGTGGCCGCCGGCGAGATCGACCTGATCGCCCGGCGCGGGCGCCTGATCGCGCTGATCGAGGTCAAGGCGCGGCCGAGCCTGGAGCAGGCGCGCGCCGCGATCCTGCCGCGCCAGCGCGAACGCATCGCGCGCGCGGCGGAGATTTTCCTGCAGCGTCATCCGGAACTGGCCGGGCTCGACCTGCGCTTCGACGTGGTGCTGCTCGCGCCCGGACGGCTGCCGCGCCATCTCGCCAATGCCTGGCATACCGAAGAGGCTTTGCCCCGGCCGCGTGCGGTACCTAGAGTATAGCTGGTGGATCGAAGAGTATAGCCGGTGGATCGAATCCGCCAAGCCAACCGGGCGGAGCGGCCCAAAGAAACCGGCCCGTAGAAACTATGATCCAGCAAATGCGCCGCACTTACATTGGTTTCGGAATCTTGTTCGCCGCCGGCGCGAGCCTGACGTTGGGCGCCTGCGCCCCGGTGGTGATCGGCGGTGCCGCCGCCGGTGTCGCCGCCGGTGTCGCCGTATCCCAGGGGGGCGGCATCGAGTCCCAAGAGAGCGGCATCAAGGACACCGCCCCAAACAGCCAGATCCGGGCCGAGATCGACCGCCTTTGGCGCGAGGAAGGCCCCGCGTTCTATAGCGGGATCAACCTCCAGGTCCAGGACGGCCGGGTGCTGCTGTCGGGCCGGGTGCCGGAACCGGAGGCGCGGGTGACCGCGGTGCGCCTGGCCTGGCAGGCCGAGGGCGTCGCCGAGGTCATCAACGAGATTGAGATCGGCGACGAATCCTCGCTCGCGGACACGACGCAGGACGAATGGATTACAACCCAGCTTCGCGCGCAGCTGCTGGCCGATGGGACCATCGCTTCGACCAATTATAGCATCGAGACTGTCAACAGCGAGGTCTACCTGCTGGGCGTCGCCCAGGATCAAGCCGAGCTCGGCCGCGCCCTCGGCCACGCCAGGAACATCGCCTACGTGCGCCGCGTGCGGAACTACATGCGCCTCAAGACCGACCCCCCGGGATCGTAATGACCACCGCACCCCATAGGGGACTTGTTTTATGAGCCTCGCCGTCGCGATTCAGATGGACCCGTTCGAGAGCGTCGACATCGATGCCGACAGCACCTTCGCGCTGGCCATGGAGGCCAAGCGCCGCGGCCACGGCCTCTATCACTACCTGCCCCAGGACATGTCCTTGCGCGACGGCCGGGTCTACGCCCGGATGCGGGCGTTCGAGCCGCGGCGCGACCCGGCCGCGCCGGCGCGCTTTGCCGAGCCCGAGATTATCGATCTGGCGACCCTCGACGTGATCTTGATGCGCCAGGACCCGCCGTTCGACATGTCCTACATCACCGCGACCCATCTGCTCGAACACGTCCACCCCGAGACCCTGGTGGTCAACGACCCGGTCCAGGTGCGCAACGCGCCCGAGAAGTTGTTCGTCACCCACTTCGCCGAGCTCATGCCGCCGACCCTGATCTCTTGCGACCCCGGCGAGATCTGGGCGTTCCGCAAGGAGCACATGGACATCATCATCAAGCCGCTGTTCGGCAACGGCGGCATCGGCGTG
>PVMK01120196.1_pt1 | contig 14222 bp, 11 predicted proteins | sample 1853481 | NCBI WGS metagenome assembly PVMK01 (sample SAMN08533507, study PRJNA380276) | Marine sediment metagenome, whole genome shotgun sequencing project. | reverse complement strand
GGATGCCAGGCACCTCCGGTGAACGCGGCCTCGCGACGAGGCCCTCCGCGACAGCGCCACGCCGACCGGAGCTTTCCGGTGTCGGTATTTAGCTTCGCGCCGTCAAATTCGAAATTCGAAATTCGAAATGCGAAATAAAAGACGCCCCGGCCTCGAAAGACCGGGGGTATGGTCGGAAATTCCAATTCCTAACTCCTAATTCAATCTCACCGATCACGCTCGAGGTACCTCAGGAACTCCCCGTCGGTGGAGAGCAGCAGAATGGTGTTCTTGTCCATGGTCCGGGTGTAGACCTCCATGGTCTTCAGGAAGCGGTAGAAGTCGGGGTCGCGGTTGTAGGCCGCGGCATAGATGTTAGCCGCCTCGGCGTCGGCCTTGCCCTTGATCTCCTGTGCCTGGCGGTACGCCTCCGAGGTGATCTCTTTGAGGTCGCGGTCCTTGCTGCCGATGATGCGGGCCGCCTCGCCGGCGCCCTCCGAGCGGTACTTCTCGGCGATGCGCTGGCGCTCCGAGATCATCCGCGCGTAGACGTCGGTCCGCACCTGCTCGACGTAGTTGATGCGCTTGATCTGGAAGTCGAGGAGCTCGATCCCGAGATCGGCCTCGGCGATCCTCTTCTTTGCCGTCTCGAGCACCTCGGTCTGGAGTACGGCCCGTCCGTAGACGATCTCGTCCTGAGAATTCTGATCGACGGCGCCCGTCGACGAGATGAACTCGCGGTTGGTGCTGCGCACGAGCTCGATGAGATCATGCTTGGCGATGGTGGTCCGGGTCTCACCGTTCAAGATGTCGTCGAGGCGGGACTGGGCGCCAAGCTCGTTGGTCAGGCGTTGGAAGAACAGGAGGGGGTCGGAGATCCGCCAGCGGGCGTAGGTGTCGACCCAGATAAAGCGCTTGTCCTTGGTGGTGACCTGGTTCGGGGTCGCCGTCCCACTCGAGGAACCGCTTTTCGAAGAAGTTGGCCGTCTGCACGAAGGGTGTCTTGATCTTGAGGCCCGGGCTGGTCACGGGGTCGCCGACGGGCCTCCCGAACTGGGTGATGATGACCTGCTGCCACTCCTCGACCGTGTAGAAGGCGCCGCCGAGGGCCGCGACGATGAGGAGGACGATGACGAGAACTGCAAAAATGGAGACCTGTTTCATTTCTTCACCTCCGCCCCGTCGAGCTGGAGGAGGGGCAGCACCCCCTGCAGGTCGTTGTCGAGCAGTATCTTGCGCTGCATGGCCGGATATATCGTCTCCATCGTCTCGAGGAAGATTCGCCGCCGCGTCACCTCGGGGCGCGCGGCGGTAGGCTGCGTACACATCGTCGAAGAGGGAGGCATCGCCCTTGGCGCGGTTGACGCGGTCGATCGCGTAACCTACGGCCTGTTCGATGAGCTGATCGGCCTCGCCGCGCGCCTTGGGGATCACCCTGTTGTACTCGCCGCGTGCCTCATTGATGGCTCGCTCGCGCTCCTGCTCGGCCTGATTGACCTCGTTGAAGGACGGTTTCACCGGGTCGGGCGGATCCACGCTGCGGAGCACGATCTGCTCCACCTGGATCCCGGTCTCGTACTGGTTGCACAGCTTCTGGAGCATTAGCTTGGCCTGGTTTTCGATCTCCAGACGCCCGATTGTAATGACCTCGTCGACCGAGCGGTCGCCCACCACCGCCCGCATCACCGCCTCGTTCATGTCCCGGAAGGTCTTGGTGACATTGCGTACCCTGAAGAGGTACTTGTATGGGTCTGCGACCCGGTACTGGGCGATCCACTCCACCACGACCACGTTGAGGTCGCCGGTGAGCATCAGCGACTCAGCGTCGAATTTGCGATCGGAGTAGCGCGTCTGGACGCCCGGCCTCGATGGTTTGGAAGCCGAACTCCTGCTTGAGCTGCCGCTGCACCGGCACCTTGAGCACCTGCTCCATGGGCGCCGGCAGCTTGAAGTTGAGCCCCGGCTCGGCGGTGCGAATGTACTTGCCGAAGCGCAGCACGATGCCCACCTCCTCTGGCTGGATGGTGAAGACCGCACTGAACAGTACCAGCGCGCCGATGAGGAGCAGCGCGCCGGTGAGGATTAATTTGGTCGGCGGCTTTCCGGGTCGAAAATCGCCGATGTTGATGGTTCGTGGTCCCTGGTTTTCCATGATCTGGTCCTTTCGTTACTGGTTTGTCGGGGCTGTGAGCACCAAGGTCACGTCGCAGACGTTGGTGCCGGTCGGCCCGGTTCGAATCTCGTCACCGATAGCTGCCAATGCGGTAGCGCTGTCGTTATCAGCCAGCGACCCCACCGGGTCAACGTCGGCCCGGCGAAGGCGTTCGATGGTTGTCGAATCGACGATTGCACCGGCGTTGTCCGAGAGACCGTCGATGCCGTCGGTTCCCGCCGCCAGGATGACGGCGGGAGATGCTCCCACGAGCTCGAGGGCCGCCGCCAGCGCGAGCTCCTGGTTGCGACCGCCACGACCCGAGCCGTTCACCGTGACGGTGGTTTCCCCGCCAAGAACTACGGCCGACGGTACAGAGGATTCCAGATCGCGAGATTGGGCTGCGAGCTCCCGCCCTCGTTCGGAGGCCTCACCCTCGAGGTGGCCCGCAGCCACCGTGACATCGTAACTGCGTGCGGCGAGCTCGGCGGCGGCCGCGTCGACCGCCGTGCGGTTGTTGCCGATGACGTGAGTCGAGGCGATAGCGGCCCACGTGGAGTCGTCGACGACCCGCCCGGAGGCGGCGCGCAAGTATGCGGTCACCGCTCCCGGGACGGCCTCGTGAAGGCCGAAGCGGTCGAGGACGGCGAGCGCGTCGCTGACGGTCGTGCTCGAGGGCACGGTGGGGCCGGAAGCGATGTCGGCCAACGGGTCGCCGAGCACGTCGGAGATAATCAGAGTTCGCACGGGCGCCGGGTGAGCGGCACGGGCAAGCCCGCCGCCCGCCGCCGCCAGCAGCTGCCGCCGCACGGTGTTGACGTCGTTAATCGCTGCGCCCGCCTTCAGCAGGGTCTTGGTGGTCGCGTGGACATCGTCGAGCTCGAGACCCTCCTCGGCCGCCGCCATCAGCGCCGAGCCGCCGCCCGACAGCAGCACGACCAGGACATCGTCTTCGCCGAGGCCTTCGGCGATCTCGAGCAGACGGCGGGTGGAGGCCTCGCCGTCGGCGTCTGGGTAGGGATGGGCGCCGCGAAGGACGGTAGCTCCGGCCTCGACCTCGGCCGGTATCGAAACACCGTGTGGGGTGAGCACGAGGATCTCGTCAGCCCAACCCGGCGCCGTGGTCAGCCAGGCGACGGTGAGCCCCGGTGCGGCCTTGCCTATGGACATCACGACATGGCGACCCGAGGTTTCCGGCAGCGGCTCACCGCCGACCAGCACCTTCTCACCAGAGCGGCTGATATGTGCGGGTACGAGGTTCTCCGGCCGCACTGCATCGACTGCGGCCTCGAAAGCGGCCAACGCGTCGGCCCGCATGCGCTCGATCGACACCATACCCGGCAGTGTAGCCTAGTGAATTAGGAATTAGGAATTAGGAATTCGGAATTCCAACCCAACCCCCCACCGAAAGGTGCAGCGGAGGTGCCATTTTTGACATTGTTTGAACCTGGGCTTTTCAAGTCGGCAAGGTGTTTCGGGCGAACAATGTCAAGGGCGGCTCCTCTCGGGAAGCGAATTTGGAAACGGTCCGCGTTCACCGGAGGTGCCTGGCATCCCGATATGATGTTGTCCTCAACATCATGTCGGCGTGCCTGGCCACCTCAGGGGAAGGGCGAGCGGAAACGGGCGTTCCCCGGAGGTGCCTGGCTTCTGCCTGACACCTCACGAGAAACCCGCCCGCCCGGGGATCCCCGGGGCGGGCGGTGAAAACTAAAAACTAAAAACTAAGAACTTCCTTCCTCCTCCGCCTCGATCTCTGCGGCGGCGGTGTGAAGAACGAGCTTGCCGTCTTCGACGTCGAGCAGGATCCGGGTTCCCGGTGTGACCTCGCCCGCGAGGACCTTGGTGGCGAGCGGATCCTGGACCAGGCGCTGGATGGTACGCTTCAACGGCCGGGCGCCGAAATCAGGGTCGAAGCCCTCACGCGCCAGCAGCCGGGCGGCCTCCTCGGTGGCCTCGATCTCGAGACCCTGGTCGGCGACCAGCCGATTGAGGTTGGCGAGCTGGATGTGGACGATCTGTTCGACGTCTTCCTCGGTGAGGCGGTGGAAAATCAGCACGTCATCGATGCGGTTGAGAAACTCGGGTCGAAAGTGTTGCTTGAGCTCGGCCTGGACCAGAGCTTCCATGCGCTCGGGCTCCGATGCCGGCACGTCCTGGATCACCGTTGAGGCGATGTTGGAGGTCATGATGACCACGGTGTTGCGAAAGTCCACCGTGCGCCCCTTGCCGTCGGTGAGTCGGCCCTCGTCGAGGAGCTGCAAGAGCACGTTGAAGACATCGGGGTGAGCCTTCTCGATCTCGTCGAGCAGCAGCACCGAGTAGGGCCGTCGCCGCACCGCCTCGGTGAGCTGGCCGCCCTCGTCGTAGCCGACGTAGCCTGGGGGGGGCACCGATCATCCGCGCCACCGAGTGCTTCTCCATGTACTCCGACATGTCGATGCGGATCATCGCCCGCTCGTCGTCGAAGAGGAAGTCGGCGAGCGCCCGCGCGACCTCGGTCTTGCCGACTCCGGTCGGCCCCAGAAAGAGGAAGGAGCCGATCGGCCGGTTGGGGTCCTTGAGACCGGCGCGCGCGCGGCGCACCGCCGCTGCGACCGCGGTCACGGCGTCCTCCTGACCGACCACCCGTTCGCCGATTCGTTCCTCCATACTGAGGAGCTTGTCCTTCTCGCCCTCGAGCAGACGCGTCACCGGGATCCCGGTCCAACGGGAGACCGAGCGCGCGATGTCCTCCTCGGCCACCTCCTCGGCGAGGATGATGCCGTGCTCGTTCTGGTGGGCTTTGAGCGCATCGGAAGCGTCCTCGAGCTGTTGTTTGAGGCTCACGAGCTCGCCGTAACGCAGCTTTGCCGCCCGCTCGAGATCTCCGTCGCGCTCGGCGCGGTCGGCCGCCTCGCGGGTTTCTTCGATTTGTTCCTTGAGCTCCTGGAGCCGCGAGATGAGCTCCTTCTCCTTGTGCCACTGGGCCTTGAGCCCCGAAATCTGCTCCTTGAGCTCGGCCAGATCCTCCTCGATAGTGGCGCGGCGCTCCTTCGAAGCCTTGTCCTTCTCCTTGGACAGCGCACGCTTCTCGATCTCGAGCTGGAGGGCCCGTCGATCGAGCTGGTCGATCTCGGTCGGCATCGAATCGATCTCGATGCGCAGCCGCGAGGCCGCCTCGTCCATGAGATCGATCGCCTTGTCGGGCAGGAAGCGGTCGGTGATGTAGCGGTTGGAGAGCGTCGCCGCCGCGACCAGCGCGTTGTCGGCGATCCGTACCCCGTGGTGAACCTCGTACTTCTCCTTGAGACCGCGGAGGATGGCGATGGTCTCCTCGACCGAGGGTTCGCCCACCAACGCCGGCTGGAAGCGGCGCTCCAGCGCGGCGTCCTTCTCGATGTACTTGCGGTACTCGGTCAGGGTGGTGGCGCCGATCGCTCTTAGCTCGCCGCGAGCAAGCGCGGGCTTGAGGATATTGGCCGCGTCCATCGCGCCCTCGGCGGCGCCGGCGCCGACCAGGGTGTGGAGCTCGTCGATGAAGAGGATCACCTCGCCGTCGGAGTCCACGACCTCCTTGACCACCGCCTTGAGGCGGTCCTCGAACTCGCCTCGGTACTTGGCTCCGGCGATCAGGGCGCCCATGTCAAGCGACACCAGCCGCCGATTCTTGAGCAGCTCGGGGACGTCTCCAGACGCGATCCGCTGCGCCAGACCCTCGGCGACCGCGGTCTTGCCGACCCCCGGCTCTCCGATCAGGACCGGGTTGTTCTTGGTGCGCCGGGTGAGCACCTGCATGAGGCGCCGGATTTCCTCGTCGCGGCCGATAACCGGGTCGAGCTTACCGGCCCTGGCGAGCTCGGTGAGATCGCGGCCGTAGTTCGTGAGGGCGTCGTACTTGTCCTCCGGGTTGGCGTCGGTCACGCGGTGCGAGCCGCGCAGCTCCTGGATCGCGGCCAGGAGCGTCTCCTGGGTCACGCCGTGGATGGCCAGCGCGCGCGCTGCGGCCGAGTCGGGCACCGACACGATCGCCATCAGCAGATGCTCGACCGAGACATACTGATCCTGGAACTGAGGCGCGATCTTGGCCGCCTGATCGAGGACAGTGCGGAGGCTTCGCGAAGGTTGCGGCTCGGTGCCGCCCTCGACCGACGGCAGGCGATCGAGAGCCTGCTTGAGTTCGCCCTCGAACTGGCCGGCAGGGACGCCGACCTTGGCCAGAAAGCGCGGTGCGATGCCCCCTTCCTGCTGCATCAGGGTCAGCAGAAGGTGGGTTGGGGTGGTTTCCGGGTTGCCGCGCGCGGTGGCGATCTTGAGGGCCTCCTGGAGCGCTTCCGAGGCCTTGACTGTGTATTGAGTCTGCCCGTTCATTGAGTTGTCCTCCTTGGAAAGGCCCACAGGGCCCAGCGCGAGAAGATAATAAAGGAGTAAAGAGTAAAGAGTAAAGAGTAAAGAGTTGAGCCTCTTGCAAAAACCCAGTGGCTGTCTGAGCTCACCCGCAGCGAAACTGAAGGTGGGCCAAGGCCCACCCTACGTCGGACCCACAATTTACGCAGGCTTGTAGGGTAGGCTCAGCCCACCTTCAGAGTCATTCTCGTATCTTTGGCGTTTTGGAAAGAAAAAGCAGGGTCAAACGCTCGATTTTTGCGTGAGGCTCATTTTAGAGGTTGAGGAGTTTTGTGCCCTGAACCCTGGACCCTGAGCCATTGACCTGTTCATCCGCCCCACGCCCCAAGCCTTCCGCAGCAACAGGTACAATAGCTGCGCGAAGGTAGATTAGGAGACTCAAAAACAGCCATGGGTGAGCAGGACGTCCGGGGACAATCGCAGGCCGAGGAGATCCGTGTTTTTCTGAGGCATCTTCTGCGGGACGTGAGCGCCTTCGAGAAGATGCTCGAAGAGGAGCGTTTCGAGAGCTGGTGTGCGACGGATCGGCGCCGAGCAGGAGCTCTTCCTGGTCGATCAGCACTGGCGACCCGCGCCCATCGCCACCGAGGTCCTTGAGACGCTGGACGACCCCCACTGTCACCACCGAGCTGGCCCGTTTCAATCTCGAGTTCAACCTCGACCCCACTGATATTCGGTGGCAGCTGCCTGCGCGACATGGAGTGGCAGCTGGGCGAGCTCTTGGGGGCGGCGCGGGCTGCGGCGCAGAGCCGCGGCGGCGATGTGGTGCTCACCGGGCATCCTGCCCGACGATCAACAAGACCGATCTCGAGCTCGATCAACATGACGCGAACCCGCGCTACTACGCTCTCAACGAGGCCATGAACCGCCTCCGTGGCGGCGCCTACGAGTTCTACCTTCAAGGTATGGACGAACTCCACCTGCACCACGACTCGATCCTCGTCGAAGCCTGCAACGCGAGCTTCCAAATCCACTTTCAGGTCGCTCCAGACGAGTTCGCGCGGATTTACAACGCGGCTCAGGCGGTGGCCGGCCCCCTGCTCGCGGCGGCCGTCAACTCTCCCATGCTCTTTGGCAAGCGGTTGTGGGCCGAGACCCGGATCGGTCTCTTCCAACAGTCCATCGACACCCGGCGCACCACACCTCACCTGCGCGAGCAAACGCCGCGGGTCAGCTTCGGCAGACAATGGGTGCGGGAGTCGGCCCTCGAGATCTTCCAGGAGGACATCGCCCGCTTCCGGGCGCTCCTGTCCACCGAGATCGTCGATGATCCGTTCGAGGATCTGGAGAGCGGCAGGGCGCCGAGCCTCAAGGCGCTGCGTCTGCACAACAGCACCGTCTACCGGTGGAACCGGGTCTGCTACGGGATTTCTGACGACAAGCCCCACCTGCGGATCGAGAACCGAATTCTGCCGTCGGGGCCCACGCCGCGCGACGAGATGGCAAACGCCGCCCTCTGGTTCGGCCTGATCAGCGGCGTGCTCGAGCGCTACGGCGATATCGCCGACCACATGAGCTTCGACGATGCGCGGAAGAATTTCCTCGCTGCCGCCCGGCACGGCCTCGACGCCCAACTGGCCTGGGCCGGCGAATCTCCGATGCCGGCGGACCGGCTGATCCTCGAGGAGATGCTACCGATGGCCCGCGAGGGTCTCGAAACGCCACATCTCGAACCCGAGAACATCGACCTTTATCTGGGGGTGGTGGAGGAGCGGGTCCGTTCGCGTCACACCGGTGCTCAGTGGCAGCTCGAGTCGGTGGCGGGCATGGCCGAGGAGGGACCGCTGTCGGAGCGCCTTTCGGCCCTCACAGCGGCCATCGCCGCCCGCCAGCGTGCTGGCCGGCCGGTTCACACGTGGGAGACGGCGCGGTTGGACGAAGGCGCCGGATGGAAGCAGAGCTACGGGACCGTCGAGCACTGCATGGACACCGACATCGTCACCGTCAACGACCACGAACCCGTGGATCTGGTTGCCAAGCTGATGGTCTGGAACAACATCCGCCACGTCATGGTCGAGGACGACGAAAACCGCCTGGTGGGTCTGGTGTCACAGCGGAAGCTGTTGGGCCTGGTCGGTACCTATAACCCCGAACAGATGGAGAGCCCGCTGCCGGTGAGTGAGATCATGAAACGCGATCCGCAGACCATAACACCGGAGACCTCCACTCTCGAAGCCATCGATCTCATGCGCTCGAACGGATGGTCCTGCCTGCCGGTGGTCAAGGACGACCACCTCGTCGGCGTGCTCACCGAAAGCAAGTTGATGGAGATCGCCGGCGCTCTGCTCGAGGAAAAACTCAAGGAGTAGCTGGGGGGCCGGGGCTTGTGGCTTGGGGCTTGCCATGCCATGAACCGCAGGGCCCAGAGAGCGGGTGGGTGATGGTCAAGCCCCACGCCCCACGCCCTACGCCCTTTGGGATGAGCTAGAATCGTCCCGCTAAATCCGGTGGGGAGGGTCCATGGCCGACAAGAAGTTCATCCCGTACGTCCCGGCAGAGACGACCATGCCGGAGCTGACCTTCAAGGCGCTGTTCCTCGGCGTGGTGATGGCCGTGGTGCTCGGGGCCGCGAACGCGTATCTCGGCATGAAGGTCGGGCTGACGGTCGCCGCCACCTTCCCGGCGGCGGTGGTGGCGATGGCCGCCCTGCGCATCTTCCGGGGCAACATTCTCGAGGAGAACATCGCCCGGACAACGGCGTCGGTCGGCGAATCGTTGGTGGCGGGGGCGATTTTCACCATTCCGGCCTTCATCATCAGCGGGGCGTGGGACGAGTTCAACCTCAGGGATGCGACCCTGATCATGGGCATCGGTGGCGTGCTCGGGGTACTCTTCGTGATCATCCTCCGGCGAACGCTGGTGGTGGAAGCAAACCTGCCCTTCCCGGAGAGCGTGGCGGCGTCCGAAATCGTCAAGGCCGGTCAGAAGGGGCAAACCGGCGCCGGCCTGGTCTTCGCTTCCATGGGCATTGCGGCGCTGTGGGAGCTGATCAAAAACTCCGCCGGGATCCAGATCATGCAGGACTCTGCAAGCCGCTTCGTCCATTTCGGAAAATCCGTAATCGAGATCGCGGGGCGGCGCTTCGAGTACTCGGGCGGGATCCTGCTGTCGACGCCGGACGCATCGCCGATGGTCATGGGGGTCGGTTTCATCGTCGGCCTCCGCATCTCGGCGATTCTCTTCAGCGGCGCGGTCGCGGGTTGGCTGGTGCTGGTACCGCTGGCCCTTTTCCTCAATCCGGCGATCATGGTCGGCATCACCGACGACCGGAACCTCATCGCGCTCGCCGTCGATGTCTGGTTCCGCCAGATCAGGCCGCTCGCTGTCGGCACCATGATCGTCGCCGCCTTCTATACCCTCTACACCCTCCGCGGGTCGCTCGCCACCGGCGTCAAGCAGGCTCTTGCCAGCCTCAACATGAGCTCCGAGTCCGCCGAGGTTGACCGCACCGAGAAGGATCTCGACCTGAGGTGGGTGTTCATCGCCATTGGCGTGATGGCGATTCCCATGTTCCTCCTCTACCGCTACTTTGCGGCCGCCACCGGGCCCGCCCTGGTGCTCACTGTGGTGATGCTGGTCCTCGGCGTCCTGTTCGCAGCGGTTGCGGGCTACCTGGTGGGTCTGGTCGGCAACTCCAACAACCCGATCTCGGGTCTGACTCTGTCGGCGTTGGTGATCTCGGCTGTGCTGATGGTTCTGATGGGGGTCACCGGCGCCCACGGGCTGGCTGCAGTGCTCGGGATCTCCGGCGTCATCTGTTGTGCGGCCGGTGTCGCCGGCGACATGATGCAGGACCTCAAGGTCGGCCACATCCTCGGCGGCACGCCGTGGAAGATGGAGCTCGGCGAGATCATCGGCGTCATCGCAGCCGCGCTGACGATGCCGGTGCTGCTGATGGTCCTCAACAAGGCCTACACCATCGGCTCGGTGGAGCTGCCGGCGCCGCAGGCGGGGCTCATGGCCCTCATGGCGCAGGGTATCGTCGGCGGCGAAATGGCGTGGCCGCTGGTCATCGTCGGCATGTTCTTCGGGGTCGCGCTGATCCTCATCAGCGCCCCCGCACCGATGCTGATTGCGGTCGGGATGTACCTGCCCTTCGGAACCACCGCGGCGGTCTTCGCAGGCGGCGTCATTCGTGCGATTCTGGAGTGGTTCATGAAGCGCCGCAACGCTTCGGACGAGGAAAAGGCGCGGGGCGAGAATTCGGGCGTCCTCGTCGCCTCGGGCCTCATCGCGGGCCAGTCGCTGATGGCGGTGCTGCTGGCCTTCGTGGTGCTATTTGAGCAGGCCAAGCTCGGGATGGCCGGCAGTGAGCACCTTCTGCCGCAGATTTCCCACAGCTTCTGGGCCGGTCTCCTGGTCTACCCGCTCCTCCTCGGCCTGCTGGTGTGGCTGCCGCTGAGCCGGATGAGGACGACCGGCGCCCGGACCGGAGAGTAAGCGGTGGAGAGGCGACTGACCCTGCGCGAGGAACGGGTGGTCGATCTGCTCGAGCTTGAACCAGTGCGCCGGATGCCGTGGCGGGAGGGTGAGGACGGCCGGGTGATCATCGACCGCCCGCGCCCCGCCATCCGGGGCCTGAGCGGTCTGTTCGCGAACGCCAATTGGCTGGTTACGCCGCGGCGGATTCACCTCGACGAGGTCGGCAGCTTTGCCTGGCGCCGGCTCGACGGGGCGACCAAGGTGCGAGCTCTCGCCGGGGTGATGCGCGAGTCATTCCCCGGGTCGTGCGGTGAGCTTGAGGAACGACTCGGACAGTACCTGCGGGCGATGCGCCGGCTGCGTTTGATCGCCTTCCCGGAGTGGGATGAGCCGAAAAACTGACGGCCCATGAGACGCAAATTGTGAAGGTCTCCCTCATCGTTGTTTGCCACCGCTCGTCGGAGGTGCTTCCGCAGTGCTTGGAGAGCTTTCGCCGCGAGGCTGAAGCAGCCGGAGTTGAGGCTGAGGTGGTCGCGGTGGAGCAGTCGGAGGATTCCGACGAGGCTCGCCGGGTTGGTGACGCCGCCGTCGACGTGCTTCTCGAGCGCCCCAACCGCGGCTACGCGGCGGGACTCAACGCCGGTGTGGCGGAGGCCGGCGGCGAGGTGCTGATGCTGGCCAACCCGGACATCCGTTTTTTCGACGGCAGTGTCGGTGCGTTGATAGCCGCCGTCCGAGAGGGCATCGACGTGGTCGGTCCCCGATTCGTGTGGGATGCCGACGGAGCTGTCCTGCTGCCGCCGGCGGAGGATCCCTCACCCTCGGCCGAGCTCAGCCGAGGCCTGCGACGCCGTTGGCGGTGGGCCTGGTCGCGAGATCTGTCCCGTTGCCTCGAGGAGACGTGGCGGGCCTGGACCGCGGACACGACCCTTGCAGTGAACAGCTTGCGGGGGGCGCTCCTGGCCACCCCGCGCGGGGCCCTCGACCGGTTTGGACCCTTCGACGAGGGGTACTTCCTCTACTACGAGGAGACCGAGTGGTTGTGGCGGGCGCGCCGCCACGGCGCCCGTCTCGGGCTAGTGGCGGGCGCACGGGTCCAGCACCGGTGGGGGCACGCCACGCAGTCTCGGGACGATGCCGTCGAGCTGGAGGAGCGGTCCCGGCAGAGGTTTCTCGGACGGAACCACGGGGAGCTGTGGCGTTGGGCGCTCGGGTTGGGTGCCGGACGGGCGGGGCGGGCGCCGATCGCGGTGAATCATCTGCCCGAGACCGCCGAGATTCCCCAACGCGAGGCCGATCTTTGGCTCGCCTCGCCGAACCCGCACCTCCTGCCGGCCCTCGGGTGCGTACGCGCCGTGGGCCTTCCCCGTGAGTTCTCCGATTTCTGCCGTACGTGGGGCTGGGTGGTGGCTGCCGCCGACCGCGACGGATCGGCGTGGCGCATCGCTGATGCCTGGACCTGGGGCGAGTGATGATGGAGTCGGCGCCGGTCTTTCGGACGTATCGCGAGGGTGACGAGCTCGCGATCAACCGCCTCTTTGAGGTGGCCTCCGGTTCGGTGAGATCTCTCGACGAGTGGTCGTGGCTCTACCCGTCCGAGGTGAATGGGCGGGTCATCGTCGTCGCCGAGACCGGCGGCGAGGTGGTCGCGCACTGTGCGGGGACCCCGCTCCGGGTGGCTGTCGATGAGCGGGAGCTGGCGGCGGCGCGGATCGATGATCTTCTCTCGCCGGCGCCCGGGGACGAGATCGCCGAACGGGTCGCGGATCTCTTCTTCGAGAACTTTGCGTTCTCGGGACGTTTCTCCCTGGTTGTTGCCGGCCGGCGATCGTCCGACGACGCCGTCCCGCCCGGATTCGATGGGATGCCGAAGCGCGAGCTCGTCGTCCTCACCCGAGACCGTGCGCCGCGATCGAAAGCCCGCCGTTTGTGCTACCGCGCCGAGCAGGGCCGCGACTGGGAGCCGCGGCTCGACGATTTGTGGCGCCGGGTGCGGGGCGACTACCCGGTGGCGGTCGTCCGCGACGCGGAGGGCGCTCTGCGCCGATTCGCCGGCCACCCGACGGTGCGCTACCAACGCTTCCTGATCTTCCCGAGATTCTCGAGCCAGGCGGTCGCCTCTGTGGTCTTTCGTTGCGACGGCGGGCGATGCCGGTGGGTCGATCTTTTGTGGGACCACGCCCACCCGGGCGCTCTCGAGCTCGCGGCCCACATCTCGGCCCGCCTAGTCGGCCAGCTCGACTGCACCGGTGAGGAGCTGTGGATAGCCGGCGATGAGGAGGCCCGCTCGCGTCTTGAGGGCCTCGGCTTTCGGGCGGCGGAGGAGCAGCCCGCGGTGTCGGTGGCGATCCGCTCCTTCGACCCCGAACTCCATGCGACTGAGGTTGCCGAGCGTCTCTATCTGACGATGGCCGACGCGGGCAGGGACTGATCATGGCCCCCCCCCGAGATCCGGCTCTACGCACCGGGCGACGAGGTCGCCATAAACGACGGCTTCAACCGCACCTTCAGCAAGAACCGAAGCCTGGACGAGTGGGCCTGGAAGTACGGGGCGGGTTCGCCGCCACTGCCGATCGTGGCTGCCTGGGAGGGCAGTGCCCTGGTTGCCCACAACGGCGGTATTGCTGCCGACTTCCAGGTCGACGGGCGGCGGATCAGAGCCTTGCAGGGGGCCGACACCCTGTCTCTGGCTGCGGCCGAGCGGCGCCCCGAATGGCGCGGCGCGTGGCAGGCCGTGATGGACCGCTTTGCCGAGACCGCGGCGGCGGATTTCGGCGTCTCGCTGCTTTACGGTTTCACCGGTGGTCGGGCCGTCAGCCACATGGTTCGGCGGGCTCGCTGGGACTCGGTGGCCCCCCACCAGATCCCGCTCTATGTGCGGAGGCAGCGGCCGGCCGGACGATCTCTGGCGTCGCGGTTCTTCAAGGCACGCCTGATCGGTGATGATGAGCCGGCCCTCGATAGATTGTGGGACCGGGCGGGCCGCCGCTACCCGGTGGCTGTCGTCCGCGACGCGGAGCATGCCCGCAGACGCCTGAGCTCCCACCCGAGCGTGCGCTACCACCGGTGGTTGATCACGACACGCCTCTCCTCGTCCCCGGCTGCTTTCGTGGCCTTCCGCACGGACGGCGGTGTGATTCGCTGGGTCGATCTGGTATGGGACGGCCGCCCCGGCGCCCTCGAGCTGGTCGACCACCTATCGCGCGGGCTCGCCGAGCAGACCGGCGCCGGCAGCGAGGAGCTGTGGCTCGACGGGGACGAGGAGGCTGCGAGCTGGCTCGAG
>PVMK01146357.1_pt1 | contig 14223 bp, 10 predicted proteins | sample 1853481 | NCBI WGS metagenome assembly PVMK01 (sample SAMN08533507, study PRJNA380276) | Marine sediment metagenome, whole genome shotgun sequencing project. | reverse complement strand
TGGGGGCGGAAAATCCGAAATCCGAAATCCGAAATTCCGCGGCGGTGGGTTACCGCGTCCGCCTTGGTCACGGCGCAGCCCAAAGGGCGAAGCCGGAAGGGCGCGAGTAACTCAAAACTCAAAACTGAAAACTCAAAACTCGACCCGTGTTGATGGGGTTTATCTGAGGAACCCTGCCAGAGAGTGTTTTTTGTGGGATCGGCGCAGCTTGTTGAGGGCGCGGCTCTCGATCTGCCGCACCCGTTCTCGAGAGAGATCCATGACCTCGCCTATCTCTCGCAGGGTCTTCGGCTGGTCGTCGATCAACCCGAATCGAAGTTCGAGCACCCGGCGTTCTCGTTCCGGAAGCTCGGACAATGCATCGCTCAACGCACGCGTGAAGCTCTCTCTGAGCAGCAGCTCGTCGGTGTCGGGGATCCCGGTCTGCTCCAGCAGATCTCCCAACTCGGAATCGCCGTTCGCATCGACCGGTTCGTTGAGCGACAGCGAGGAGCGCGAGGCTCGCGTGAGAACGCGAACATCGTCAACACTGATCCCGAGCTCCTCAGAGAGCTCGTCGTCGGTGGGCGCCCGGCCGAACCGCTCCCCGAGCAGCGACCGGATCCTCTCCATGCGGTAGAGAGTGTTGGCCTGCTTCTGGGGGAGACGAAATGACCCGGCGTGCTCCGCCAGAGCGTGGAGAATCGCCTGCCGGACCCACCACACCGCATAGGTGATGAACTTGACATCGCATATCTTCTTCTTCGTGGGGTCGGAGGGGTCGGGTATCTCCTTCGTGGGATCGTACTTCTTGGCCGCTTGGATCAGACCCAAATTTCCCTCGTGGATGAGATCGAGAAACGGAACGTTGGGGTTTCGGTAACGCTTGGCATAAGCAACCACGAACCGAAGGTTGGATTCGACCAGCTCCCGCAGCGCGTCCTCATCTCCCTCATGGATGCGTCGCGCAAGCTCGATCTCACGCTCGTGAACCAACGGTGGGTAGCGGCCGATCTCTTTGAGGTAGCGACGCAGCGTCGCCACCTCGGCATCCGGCGATGAGCCGCCGCGTCGGGTCATTCCTCGTCCACAACCTTCAACGTGGTGGTCTCGATTTTGACCAGTGAGTGATACCTCGGCAACTCACTGTGCCTTTGCACGGTTCGCCGGATCACCGAGGCCAACATCTCGTTCTCTCGTTGGAGACGATCGATCTGCGCCTTCAGATTGAGGATGATATCGACCCCTGCCAAATTCACGCCCAGATCTCGGGTCAGAGTGAGAATCGTCTCGAGGCGCTCACACGTGCCCTTGTCATACAGTCGCGTATTGCCCTGCGATCGGGTCGGCTGCAGGAGCCCCTCGCGCTCCCAAAGGCGCAAGGTCTGCGGGTGAACGTCGTACTTTTCCGCCACCCAGGAGATCATCCGATATCTCGGCTTCGACTTCACGATCCCTCCCGCCCACTAGACCACATATTCAACCCGATCTGCTGACTCTCGATCACTTTATCAGAAACCTATGATGAGCGATTCTCACCGGCGATCAGCACCAAGCTCTTGCGGCAGACCCGCTCATCCCTGGAGAAAGAAAAGACCGGAGACCTCTTTCCGTCAATGTGGTCTCCGGCCCTCCATCTCCCAACCCGCACCGAAATGCGGTTGAATGCCATCAACGATCAGCCGCTTGTCAATACCTAATACCTAATACCTAATACCTTCTCCCCCGTCAGCTCTGCTCCTCGGCGTCAACATCGACGTACTCGGCGTCGATCACGTCGTCGTCTGCCGACGTCGATGGTTCACCGCCACCGGTAGCACCTGCGTCCGGTCCGTTATCGGAAGCTCCGCCACCCTCGGCGGAGGCGCTCTGGTAGAGCACCGCGGCCACCTGGTGGCTGGCTTGAGTCAGCTTCTCATGCGCCGCCTCCATCTGCTCGACCGAACCCTCCTCGAGGACCTTCTTGGCCTCCACCAAAGCGTCGTCGATCGATTTCGCATCCGACTCCGGCAACTTTTCCCGGTTGTCGTTGACGAGCTTTTCAGTCGCATAGACGAGCCCATCGAGCTTGTTCCGAACATCGATCTGCTGGCGCCGTTCCTCGTCCTCGCCGGAATGGGACTTCGCCTCGTCGACCATGCGATTGATTTCGTCTTCGGACAAACCAGAAGGACTCGTGATCTCGATCTTCTGCTCCTGCCCGGTGCCGCGGTCCTTGGCCGAGACGTGAAGGATACCGTTGGCGTCGATGTCGAAGGCGACCTCGATCTGCGGCACCCCACGCGGCGCCGGTGGGATTCCGATGAGCTGGAAGCGGCCCAGGGTTCGGTTGTCCGACGCCATGGATCGTTCCCCCTGCAGGATGTGGATCTCAACCTGATTCTGATTGTCGTCAGCGGTCGAGTAGACCTTGGACTTGTTCACCGGAATAGTGCTGTTGCGCTCGATCACGACATCGGCCACCCCGCCCAGTGTCTCGACACCGAGCGAGAGCGGAGTAACGTCGAGGAGCAACATGTCCTTGACGTCGCCTGCCAGAACACCTGCCTGCACGGCGGCGCCGATCGCAACCACCTCGTCCGGGTTGACGCCCTTGTTGGGTTCCTTGCCGAAGAGGTCCGTCACGAGCTTCTGCACCATTGGAATCCGCGTCGATCCACCAACCAGAATGACCTCGTCGATGTCCTTCGCCTCGAGGCCGGCATCCTTGATCGCCTGGCGACTTGGCGCCAGGGTTCGCTCCACGAGCGGCTCGATCATCTGTTCGAACTTCGATCGCGACAGACGCAGGGTGAGATGCTTCGGTCCGGAGGCATCGGCAGTGATGAACGGCAGGTTGATGTCGGTCTCCACAGTGGAGGAAAGCTCCATCTTGGCCTTCTCCGCCGCCTCCTTGAGACGTTGGACCGCCATCCTGTCTTTCGAAAGGTCGACGCCCTGGTCCTTTTTGAACTCCTCTTCCATCCACTCGATCACGACCTGGTCCAGATCATCTCCTCCAAGGTGGGTGTCTCCGTTGGTCGACTTCACCTCCACCACCCCGGAGCCAACCTCGAGAATCGAAATGTCGAACGTGCCGCCGCCGAAATCGAAGACGGCGATGGTCTCGTCCTTTTTCTTTTCGAGCCCGTAGGCCAGCGCAGCCGCCGTCGGCTCGTTGACCAGGCGCAGCACCTCGAGGCCGGCGATCTGGCCGGCATCTTTTGTGGCTTGTCTTTGGGCGTCGTTGAAGTAGGCGGGGACCGTGATCACGGCCTTCTCCACAGTAGATCCGAGATAATCCTCGGCTGCCGCCTTGAGCTTCTGCAGAATCATCGCCGAGATCTCAGGCGGCGAGTGCTGCTTGCCCTCGACCTCGATGCGCGCGGTGTCGTTCTCTCCCTTGACGACCTTGAACGGGATCGTCTTGATCTCTTCGACTACCTCGTCGAATCGCCGGCCCATGAACCGCTTGATAGACGAGACTGTGTTTTCGGGGTTGGTGACCGCCTGCCGTTTGGCAACCTGGCCCACCAGCCGTTCCCCGCTGTTGGAAAAACCTACGACCGAGGGGGTTGTGCGGTTCCCCTCTTGATTCGGGATCACGGTGGGTTTTCCACCCTCCATGGCGGCCACCACCGAGTTGGTGGTGCCGAGATCGATTCCTATGACGTTAGACATGCTTAGTTCCTCCTCAAACTTTGGTCACGAAATAGAATATAAAACTTGAGTGCTGGTTTGTCAAGTTCTTTTTCTGCCTGCCCATATTCGAACCGAATATTACCTAAGATGAGCGGTTCTGCCGGATGAAAATGCAACAAAAATAGGGCCTTCGTGGCACCCGAAAGGTGCCGCGCAGTCGATTCCCTATATCCTCCTAGCCTGCATTTCTCACCGGGTTTCATGGCGAGGGCGGCGAGGCGCCGCGCCCAGCGGGGTTTTCGACCTGAGGGGCGCGGAGTAGTACTTGACAGTACGTCGAGCACCCCGAAGCGAGAAAACCCCGCTGGGTGTGGTGAATCGACGGCCGTAGCTGGAAGCTGGTGAGAAATGCAGGCTAGATCAGGGAATCAGCACAACCCCGGGTCCGGTCGACCGTTCAACCCTCTCGCCGCCCGCCTCCCAGGCCAGGTAACGAGTCAGGATCAGGCCCTGGATCGGTTGCCCGCTGGCGTCGGATCCGGTGACGAGGAGCTTGCCACCACGGGTCACCAGCCGATAGGGCTGTCCCCAGGGATCCAGGGAAACCCGTCCCGGAGATCCCGCAGCAAGCTGATCCGCGTCCTCGGGATAGGTTCCGTTGAGGAAAAAATGGGTTTCGGCCTGACGCGCAAACCGATCGAGGGTAATCCATGAGAGGCTCTGCATCACGTATCGGTTCCAGATATCTTCGCGCAAGACGAATCCGGGGTTTATCGGGTTTCTGGGAATGATCGTGAGGGAGAAGCCGAGCAGCACGAGAAACGGCACCGCAAGCCATGGCAGCGAGGCAATGCTCCACTGCCTCGCTGTCGGCACGTAAATGTCATCCCGAAGTTCGCGCGCTATCTCCTCCTGCGTCGCCTCCCGGATCAACCCTCGATCGAGGAGCTCGGCGACCACCTTGCAGGTTTCGAACTCGATCAGCGTGCTCTCGAATATGATCTCATTCACCGAATCGATTCCGTTGACCAGGGGGTACACCGCCATCTGGTTGTCGGTAATTTGATGATCCGGAAGCGCTTCGGGCGCCGAGCTCTCACCGCCGCCGAAGTTGAACTCGAGATCATCCATGAAGTCGTCGCCTGACCGCACGACCTCGAGGTTTCGCACCGGATCCACCTTGCGGAACACCACGTCTCGGTCCGGAATGCGCTGGTCGATGAACGGCCACTCGTCGGTCATCCTCGCGCCTTCCATGATGATGGAGTCGGCGGCCATCGGTTGCAGCAGGTCGCGGTCGTAGTCGATTTCGGTCTCCTGCGAGAAGTGATACTCGCCATCCGACCATCTGAACACCCGGTACATGATCTGAAGGATTTGCTGCTGAAGCGCCACCCGAACCGTCTCTATCGGCACGACGTGGTGATCTATGAGAATCCGCCCGAGCCGTTGCAGCGTCTCCTCTTGGCGCCGGAGCGCGCTGTCAAGATCCGCCTGGCTCACCTCTCCCCGCTTGAGGAGGATGAGCCCGATCATGTCTTCGGTGTGCTGGTTGAGGGTGGAGGCTCCGACAATGCACCCTTCCTGGAACGACACCGTCACCAGATTCTCGTCGGTGCGAAGGGTCAGAACCCCCGTCTTTCGCTGCAGTGAGATCAACTGCAGAATATCGGCGAACGAGAAGTCCCGGAGAGTGCCTTCCAGCGCCATGCCGTTACCTTCGATTCCAAGCGGACGTGCCAGACCTCAAGGCCAGTAACCCGCACAGCGCCAGCAGAGTGATTTCAAGGCTCCGCGAGGCCGCCAGCCCCTCGATTCGAGGTAGGAACATCGGCACCCAGATCAGGGCTCCGGTCAGGAAGAAGGACGTCAGGAACCCGACGGTCATTCCCCGGACGACCCGACCGTGCAACAGATCGCTGCTGCCAGGAGTCAAGAACCCGCCGACCCTACGGACCACCGAACTCCACCACTCCCAGCTCTTGATCTGCTTCAGCTTGGCCGTCTGCTGTTCGACGGAGACGACATCCTTCTTCTGGAAGACGGAGACGCACTGAGAGCAGTTGACTGCGCTTTCGCCGAAACCCGACTCGAGTCGGTACAACTTACCGCACCTCGTACACTCGCGCGCCGCGGGGAATACCCGCAGGCGGTACAGCAGAATCACCAACCCCACGCATCCGCCAACGGCGAACACCAAAGAGAGAGGCGACACCAGCTGTTTGATCGGAACCAGCGAAAACCGGGGCCGCCCGGCGGTCAGTTTCTGATCCGGAGACATTTCGGCGCTCAGGCGCTCCACGTCCTTGCTGCTGATCCGCGGGTATCGAATCCGTGGATCCAGCCCCCGAAGGCCTATTTGGCCGGATCCCCGACCCGCGATCCGGCGCGCTTTGGCCCGCGCGGTGTCACCCTCCTGAAACTGCCGGTTGAGATCGAACGCCAATGACAGGTTGTTATAGGCGAATGCGTTCTCCTCTTTCTCGAGAGCCTGGTTGAAGAGTTGGATCGCCCGCTTGGTGTTCCCCTCCTCCATATAACGGTTGGCAACGAAGATCAGGGGCCGCGCCCGATCCGGATCAAGGAGAATCGCCTTCTGAAACTGCACCTTTGCCAGCACCGGCTCGCCGTGCATTCGAAAAAGCTCACCCATGATCATGTGGAACGACGCGAGGTCCTCGAGCTCCGTCTCGAGATTCGAGAACTCCCGCAAGATCGAGAAATCCGCTTGGCGTTCGTCGAGGATGGTGCCGATGCGGGTCGTGAGCGGCGGATATTTGAGCGCGTCCGTCTGCACCCACGCGAGGGTTGGAGCCACCAGAGCCAACACCACGCATGTTGCGAACGCCCAGATTCTCAGCGCCTGGCTCAAGTAGACCCAGCTCATCGCAAACAAATACACGACCAACCATAACGGCCCGAGACCCGCGAACAACGGCAGCAGGAGAACAACGACGGCGAACACCCAGGCATTGGCGGGGCGGAACAACCGGCCGCCGAGCTGACGCAGGTCGAAAATCAGCGCACGAATATGGCGAAGGATCACCACGACCATCATTACGAGCAGGGCGAGCGTCAACGAGAGCGTCAACCAAAGCGTCAACCAGATATCGACAGCGCGACGAGATGGCTCGTACCTGAGAAGGGCGATCCAGCCCCTGAGGTAGTTTCGAACCGCAGATGTCAAGGATCCCCGCTCCCGGTCCCATCTCGCTTCGAGAAAGTAGATCGGCGGGTACCGGGGATCCAATCGCTTGGCGGATCGAACGGCTGTCTTGGCGTTGGCTCCGGGGTTGGCCTCGGCCCAGGCAACCAGGGCACCGGCAAAGGCGGTCATCCGCCAGACCTCGAGCTCGACTGCCTGCTCCTCGAGCAACCTGACGGCCCGCTCCATCGCCGCAGTATCACCGGCCACAAGACTCTCCTGAATTTCCTGCCAGGTGTCCAGTAAATTGGCGTACGTGAGGGTCGAGGTCATCGTGGCCATGATCAGCACAAGGAGAAAACGCCGCATCATCATGTTCTCTGCAGAAACTCTGATCGAAGTTGGAACACGACCTCGGAGAGGGCTCGCGCCTCGTCTGCCGACAGATTTCCCTTGGTCTTCTCTTCGATCACCGCGAGGTAGTCGATCAGCCGTCTGGCCTCTGCGGGCTGTGCGGGCAGATCCTCCGCTCCGACGAGCATCAGCTCCGCCTGCTGAGCAAGCATGGTGATCAGCTCCAGGAACAGAGGCGAGATCTCGATGTCGGTCGGCGGTGCTTCAGAAGCCTGGCCTGCGGCCGGGTCCATAGCCGGTGTTTTCGGGGTATTCGCGCCGGGATCGAAGGGATGCTCCTCCTCGACGGTCTTCCGGGATGCGCCGGAATCCTCGCGCGGGTCGCCGTCCGCCGTGAATTTCCGGCGGTCGACAACCTTGATCGGGCGCGGCGGCGCATTCTTATGGTCCACCGACCTCCTCGTCAGCCCCGGTCCACAATTCCCGAGAATCCCATCATTCCAGTACCCTTCGCCGCCCTCGTCACGGAAGTCAGCGACAAGCGCGGGTAGATTCTCCCGTTCCAAGAATACTACTCAGCCTCGCCATCTCGATCAAGAAAAACTGAAACAACTCGCCAGAAGCTCCTGCGCCGCCCTGATCAGGACCGAAATTCAGGCTTGCGCTTCTCCAAAAAGGCCGATGTTCCTTCGCTCATCTGCTCGCTCGCCGCTCCGATACCAAAGAGAGCAGCCTCGAGAAGACAGCCGTCCTCGAACGGGAGGTCGAGCCCGTGATTCACCGCGTCGATGCAGTGGCTTACCGCGAGCGGTCCGTTTGCCAGAATTTTTCCCAGCAGTTTGTCCACGGTCGCGACGAGCTCGGCCTGGTCGCACACCGAGGTGACCAGACCGATGCGTTCCGCTTCTTCCGCGCTCACGTTACGCCCGGTCAATAAGATTTCGAGACCGCGCCCCTTTCCCACCAACCGCGGCAGTCGCTGAGTGCCGGCGTATCCCGGAATAAGACCCAGCTTGACTTCCGGTTGACCGAAGACCGCGTTGGATGAGGCGATGCGGATGTGGCACGCCATCGCGAGCTCGCACCCTCCTCCAAGAGCAAAGCCGTTGACCGCCGCCACCACCGGTTTGGGCAGCCGCTCGATGCGATCGAAGACCGCCTGACCACGAAGGGAGAACGCCTTCGCCTCCACCGGGCCCAGAGTGTTGAGCTCGCCGATGTCCGCACCCGCGACAAAGGCCTTCTCTCCAGCGCCTGAAATGACAACGGCCAGAACCGCCTCGTCCCGGTCGGCCTCGGTGATGGCGTTGTCGAGCTCGGAGATAGTCATTTTGTTGAGGGCGTTGAGTTTGTCCGGCCGGTTCACGATCACCCAGAGCACTCCGTCCCGGTTTTCGATCAACAGGTTTTCATAGCTCATAAACACCTCCGCATGATGCCGCCCAGTCTACCCCGACCCGGCGAAGAGATAGGGGGCAGATGAGCTGTGGGCTGTGGGGTGTGGGTTTTGAAGAAACTAGAAGAATCTTCTCTTGACGAATATCACGTCGCCCGGAAGGACTGCCGGATCGCCCATACGACCCTTTCGAATCTGGGACAGATCGAAGCTGAGGATCTGTTTTTCCCCGTCGACATCGCGGTGAACCTCGATCGCCTGCGAGGCGAACTTGCCGACTCCGCCGGCCTGCGAGATCGCCTGCATGAGGGTCAATCCAAGAGAAATCTCGTACTGACCTGGACGGGCCACCTCACCCGAGATGAAGAAGATCTTTTTGGCCGAGACGAAGAGCACGTCGCCGGCCTGAAGGATGACGTCCCGACCGACCTCGCCCGTGAGGAGCTTCGATGTGGGAAAATCCATGGGAGGGGGGACGCCCTCGCCGTCGCCGCGAGCGGTCCGCCGCAGCTCGAGAACCGGTCCCGCAGTAGGTTTCAAGCCGCCGGCCTTGGCGAGGAGCTCCGTCAGGGTCATCCGGCCCTCGAGATAATAGGTGCCTGGATTCTGCACCTGGCCGAGCAACGTCACCGGCTGCGAGGCGAATACGGCGACGGCGATCTTGAGTTGGACATCGACGTAGTAGTCCTTTTCCAGCAGCGACTCCAAGAGGTCGACAACCTCGGCCGGCGTCTTTCCCGCCACCGCCACTGAACCGAGCAATGGGTAGGTGACGGCTCCGGCTGCATTGACCGTGAACCTGCCGGAAATCTCATCTTCCTGATAGGCCTCGACCTCGATGACATCTCCAACGCCCAGCCTGTAGCCGCCGTCCTCAGGAGTCACGCCCTGCGCGAACGCCAGCATCGGAAGACACACTGCGGCGAAAGGAAGAGTACGGAGGAACAACCTCAACCACATAGCGGCACCGTAGCACAGCGAGTTTGACAGGCCGCCGATGCCGCAGCTCGGCATCTCCCGAATCTGCCGTTCGATTCCCGCCTTCGACAGCCGAAAGTCCCCATTCCCTTCGATTTTCTCGGAGAACTCAGTCTCCATCCAGGCCATCCGTCGATCGGCGGATGAAAGACTTGCCAACCTGCGGCGAATTGTGCAGAATGAATGAGTGTTCATTCACTATGTCGCTCTTCGGCCCCGGAAAACCCGGGGACCGCTTCATTATCTGGCACCCTAGATGGGTGAATAAAACGGGAGGTTAATCCATGGGCACTGAAATTCGTAAGGCCGCGGTGCTCGGCGCTGGTGTGATGGGCTCCGGCATCGCCGCCCACCTGGCCAACGCCGGTATTCCGGTCCTTTTGTTGGACATCGTGCCGCCGGAGCTCACCGCAGAGGACGAGAAGAAGGGTCTCACCAAGGACGACCCGCGCTTCCGCAACAAGTTCTCGGCGGCCGGGCTCCAAGGCATCAAGAAATCGAAGCCCGCCGCGCTGTACTCGAAGCGCTTCCTGCCGCTGATCGAGATCGGGAACTTCGAGGACGACTGGGACAAGCTCGCCGATTGCGACTGGATCGTCGAGGTCATCGTCGAGCGCCTCGACATCAAGCAGCAGATCTTCGAGCGGGTCGACGAGGTCCGCAAGCCGGGAAGCCTCATCTCCTCGAACACCTCGGGGCTGTCCATCGCGGGCATGACCGAGGGCCGGTCGGAGGACTTCAAGCAGCACTTCCTGGTCACCCACTTCTTCAATCCCGTGCGGTATATGCGTCTGCTCGAACTGGTCGCCGGTGAGGAGACGCTGCCCGAGGTGATCGATTTCTTCACGGAATTCGGCCGCTTCCGTCTCGGCAAGGGCATCGTCTTCGGCAAGGACACACCCAACTTCATCGGCAACCGGATCGGCACCTTCGGCATCGCCGCCACCTTCAACGCGATGATGGACATGGATTACCAGGTGGACGAAGTGGACGCCATCACCGGCCCCGCCATGGGCCACCCCAGCAGCGCCTCCTTCGGAACCGTCGACCTGGTGGGCATCGACGTGCTCGCGCACGTCACCAACACCATCTACGAGGGCTGCGAAGATGACGAACAGCGCGAGGTCTTCAAGGTACCCGAGTTCATCTCCAAGATGATCGAGGCCGGTTCTCTGGGCCGCAAGACCAGGGACAAGGGCGGTTTCTACCGCATCCAGAAGGAACCGGACGGGTCCAAAACCAAGCTGGTCATTGATTGGAAGACCGGCGAGTACCGACCAAAGGAGCGGCCGAACATCCCGTCACTGAAGCAGGCTAAAAAGACTCACGACGTCAAAGAGCGGCTCCGTGGCCTGGTGTTTGCCGACGACAGGGCCGGCGCCTTCGCGTGGCGGCTGCTGCGCGACACCCTGGCCTACAGCTCGGTTCGTTTCGGCGAGATCTCCGACTCCATCGTTGACATCGACAACGCCCTCCGCTGGGGCTACAACTGGGACCTCGGGCCCTTCGAGACGTGGGACGTTCTCGGGGTCGCGAAGGTCGTCGAGAAGATGGAATCGGACGGTGTCAAACCGGCACCGTGGGTCACCGAGATGCTGGCCGCCGGCCACGAGAGCTTCTACACCGAATCGGTCGAAGGGCGCCAGTATTACGATCCTGCAACCAAGACCTATCTCAAGGAGCCGCGGCCCGAGACTTTCCTCTTCTTCGACGAGATCAAACTCGATGAGAAAAAGATCGTTTTTGGTAACAAGAGCGCATCGCTGGTCGATATCGGCGACGGCGTTGCTTGCGTGGAGTTTCACTCGGCTCTGCAGCCGCGAATGAACCCCATCGACGATCAGGTCATGGAAGTCATGACCAAGGGCCTCGAGATCGCCCAACGCGACTTCCGCGGCCTCGTGATTCACCACCAAGGGGAGAATTTCTCGGTCGGCGCAAACCTCCTGATGGTCCTCGAGGGCATCCAGGCCAACCAGTGGGCGGCTATCGACGACATGATCCGCCGCTTCCAGAACATGACCAGAAATCTCCTCAAGGCACAGATTCCGGTGGTGACCGCGCCCTTCGCTTTCACCTTCGGCGGCGGCTGTGAGATCACCATGGGCGGCGACCGTGTCTGCGCGGCAGCCGAGACCTACATGGGCCTGGTGGAGGTGGGCGTCGGCGTCATCCCGGCGGGGGGCGGCTGTTGGGCCATGCTCGAACGGGTGCTCGAGGGCATCGACGAACCGGTGCTGTCCAATCTCCCGTTCATCCGCATCGCCTTTGAAAACATCGGCATGGCCAAGGTGGCCACCAGCGGCGAAGAGGCGCGGGACCGCAAGTTCCTTCGTCTGTCGGACAAGGTGGAGATCAACCGCGACCAGCAGCTGTGGACGGCGAAACGAATGGCCATCGCCATGGCCGAGGAGGGTTACACTCCGCCGCTGCCGAAGAAGCTCCACCTGCCCGGCAAGGAGGGCCTGGCGACCCTCGAGATGATGCTCCACAACATGAAGCTCACCCACTGGATCTCCTCGCACGACGAGAAGATCGCACGCCATCTCGGCCGCATCCTCACCGGCGGCGACACCACCATCAATGACCCGGTGGACGAGCAGACCATTCTCGACCTCGAGCGCGAGGCCTTCCTCTCGCTGTGCGGCGAACCCAAGACCCAGGATCGGATCTCCTACATGCTGGTCAACAACAAGCCGCTGCGGAACTGAAGGGGGTAATGACCATGAGAGAAGCAGTCATCGTTTCCCGCGCCCGCACGGCCATCGGCCGGGCCAAGAAGGGCAGCCTGCGCGACACTCGCCCCGAGTACTTCGCATCGAAGATGCTCGAAGGCCTCGTCGAGCGCACACCAGGGCTCGAAAAGAAAATGGTGGACGACATCGTCCTCGGATGCGCCATGCCGGAAGGCGAACAGGGCATGAACGTGGCGCGGCTGATCGGCCTCGCCGCCGGCTTCCCCACCTCGGTGCCGGCAATGACCGTCAACCGTTTCTGCTCCTCGGGATCGCAGACCATCGCCCTTGCGTCCGACACCATCCGCGCCGGCAACGGCGACATCATCATCGCCGGAGGCGTCGAGTCGATGTCGATGGTGGCCATGGGCGGCAACAAGCCCATCGCCTATCCCGGGCTGATGGATACCCTGCCCAACGCCTACGCAGCCATGGGCACCACGGCCGAGGTCGTAGCCAAGCGCTTCGGTATCACCCGCGAGATGCAGGACGAGTTCGCCTACCAGTCGAACATGAAAGCCTCAGCGGCGCTCGAGTCCGGCAAGTTCGCCGACGAGATTGTGCCCCTCGATGTCCGCGTGCGCGAGAACGGGAGCTGGCGCGAGTTCGTCTTCGACACCGATGAGGGGCCGCGCGCCGACTCGACCGTCGAGGGTCTGGCCAGGCTCAAACCGGTCTTCGATCCGAAGGGAACGGTCACCGCCGGCAACGCCTCGCAGATCAATGACGGCGCCGCCGCTGTCGTGATCATGGGCGACGACACCGCCAAGGAATTGGGGCTCCCGCCCATAGCGTTCGTCCGCCACTGGGCGGTTGCCGGCGTCGACCCCGACATCATGGGGATCGGTCCCACAGTCGCCGTGCCCAAGCTGCTCGACAGGGCCGGACTGACGCTCGATGACATCGACCTCGTTGAGATCAACGAGGCCTTCGCCAGCCAGTCGGTCTACTGCGTCATGAGCGAGCTCGGGCTCGACCCCGAGAAGACCAACGTCAACGGCGGCGCCATCGCCACCGGCATCCCCTGGCGCGACCGGCGCGGTGCTGACGGTGAAGATCCTCGGCGAGCTCCAGCGTCGCAACGCCAAGCGGGCATCGTCACCATGTGCATCGGCGGCGGGATGGGCTTCGCGTACCTGCTCGAGATGGCATAGAGACCCAACCGAAAGAACGCGAAAAACCCGAGCCCAACGTGCCGGGGTGTGGCGAAACGCAGGTACGAATTCGGATTCTGAATTCGGAATGCCCACTTAGCTGCACCTCGCGTGAGTGCGCGAAACCCGCGACGAGTCCGCGTCCGCGATCCGTGCCCGAAACAATGCCGCCATTCGACGCGGGAGGCGCAAGAATTCGAGAATCTGCTACTCGTAAGCCGCTTCTCGATATTGCTGCAGATCTGCATCGAGATCGAGCGGTCGCCGAGCTTGCCGACCTTGATCTTGATGGAGGTGCTGTCGGAATCGATCGCTTGAGGTTGACGGTCACCTTGGTGCCGACCGCCATCCGCGCCGTGATCTTCCCCTTGAGCTTGTCGACGGTGCTGTCGATGCCGACCAGCTCGAGGTCCTCGAGGTGGCGAGGGTGGCGCTGCACCTCGGGCATCGACCCGCCAAGCACCGCTCGCAGGACCCCTTCGCCCTTTCGGTAGGAGACCTCGGTCCCATCCGGAGTCACCACCGACGATTTGCAGCCGACGAGCAATCGCCACAGAGACCATCACGAACAGAATCTTTTTCATGGGGAGCACCGTACTCGCTCGATGAAAAATTGTCGAGGAGGAAACTGGTTCTTTCGTACCCGTCCCCGTTCCCGATGATCGGTGTCACACCCATGCAGGGTTTTCGGCACGGGTACGGGTACGGGAACGGGAACGATTGTCAGCCGCCTTGACACCCCGTTCAGAGGAACCCTCGCGCCGGGGTGCCAGATGGCGGGAAGGTCGCGGTACGACGCGAGACCAAGAGCCCGTGGGAGAGGCGATCGCCCGTGACGCCCGATCTCGCGCGAAAACTGGA
>PVMK01189018.1_pt2 | contig 14224 bp, 14 predicted proteins | sample 1853481 | NCBI WGS metagenome assembly PVMK01 (sample SAMN08533507, study PRJNA380276) | Marine sediment metagenome, whole genome shotgun sequencing project. | reverse complement strand
TTAGTAGGGAAGGTGTCCAATGTTAGAAGGAAAAAAGGATCATACAGAATTTATGCTTCCGGCCCTACAGCAATATCATGTTTATCGGAAATGTATCTTGAGATTTTTCAGTTGAGGAGCGTTGGTCAGTGAATGAGTCGCTCTTTTTTTACCGAAATCCCATATCACCGTGATTTTCTGTGTTGCCGGGGTTCGGCCCGGCAGCCGAGCCACTTTTGTTTCGGCAAAAGTAGCCAAAACCATTGACGCCCCGTCCGGCCTCATTCAATGAGATGGACGCAAGGCACGGGAGGGCGAGCCAACTCGCTGCGCTCAAACAAGGCTCGCCGGATTATCAGAGCGTCCACCCAGAGGGCCGGGCGGCAGGCGTCGGACCTTGGGAGACGAACATTGCAGGGACCCAGATGAAAGAGCGCGGAACCATAAATTCTGTATGATACGGAAAGAAGAGACCGATGCAGGCTAGGTGGGGCAGATTATTCAATGCCTCTTTTTTAAAAAATACTTTCCCCTTGAACTAGGAGCCTGTCGGACTTAGGACGAATTGGCTGCAAAATCTGCCCTCGCTCAGCCACTTTTTCGCTCTCGATTCCCTAAGCCCGACAGGCTCCTAGGGAATCTTTCCGGGTCGAGGTTCGGTCTTTTGTGATATTGGTAGCCGTATATGAAATGTCGTGCCTTTGCCCTCTTCACTTTCAACTCGAATCTGGCCATGATGAAGATCTATCGAATCCTTGACGATTTTCGTGCCGAGCCCGGTTCCAGTTTTCTTTGTACTGATAGTCTGTGTAGTAAATAACCGATCACGAATTTCCGGCGGCATTCCTCGTCCGGTGTCTGACACTGCCAAATCAATTGTGTCTGGGTGTTCTCCTTGGCCTCCGTGAATAGTTACAGATCCTCCCCTTGGGATTTCTGGAATAGCATTATTCACCAGATTGTACAGCGCATTGAAGAGTCGTCGTTCGTCTCCTTCTAATAGAGGTAGGGTTTCCAGGTTAGATGTGTGAAGCGCAATGCCTTTTTCTGCCGCATATGTCCGTAGCGTTTCGTAAACATCTTCAACGATGTTGTTGATCAGGCAGGATGTGAAATGCGGGGGACTGGTCACCCCTTTCACGGCATCGGCGATCTCCCGAACTCGATCTTGAATCCGTTTAGCATTAGTGACGATCATCCTCAGAAGATCCAGACTATCGGCATAGCTCATTTCAGCCCCTTTGGCCTTGGCCTGAATCAACTGGGGAAATTGTTCGTCCAATTCGTCCTTTAATAAATCGGCGCCAGATAGCACAGGCATCAACATATTTTTTATATCGTGCCCGATATCGCCCAGTACTCTGGTGACTTCCGCCAATTTGGCTTCCTCTAATAATTGTGCGGCCATCTGTTTCTTCTCGGTGATGTCCTGAAACGTGACCACGGCTCCCACCAAAGTGCCCTGCTCACCCCAGATCGGAGTACTGGTATATTCCGCCGGAAAGCTGGAGCCGTCCTTACGCCAAAAAATTTCCGTATCGCCATGATGGACCTGTCCATCCTTATAGGCGCCATAAATTGGACAATCTTCTTGAGGATATGGGCTACCATCAACCAGGGTATGATGCCAGAGGGAATGACTGGGTTGCCCGATCAACTCTTGAGGCTCATATCCCAGCATCTTAGCGGCTGCAGGATTCACGAACGTATGCCGGCCGTCCAAATCTAAGCCGAAAATTCCCTCGCCAGCGGCGTTTAGAATTCGATCATTTTGCCGTCGAAGTTCGCTAATGGCCAATTCGGCTTTCTGCCTTTCGGAGATATCTAGGAAGGTCACCACCGCTCCGACTAACTTTCCTGCTTCATCTGTCATCGGGGTGCTGGTATATTCCACCGGAAAACTGGAGCCGTCCTTACGCCAAAAAATTTCCGTATCGCCAAGATGAACTTGTCCGTCTTTATAAGCGCCATAAATGGGGCACTCCTCTTGGGGATAGACGCTGCCATCAGCTTTTGTGTGGTGCCAGAGTGAATGGCTAGGTTGACCAACCAGTTCATCGGGTTCGTAACCCAACATGGATCCTGCTGAGGGATTGACAAAGGTATGCTTCCCATCCAAGTCCAGGCCAAAAATCCCTTCCCCTGCTGCCCGTAAGATGAGGGCATTCTGTTGTTCCAGATGTTTTATGGTGTGCTGAATATCTAGACCATCCTGTTTGGGTTGCTGGGGTGATGCTGCCATAGTGCTCTTTCCTATTCGTTCAGCTCAAGGATCGGGAGATGTTCCCCGTCCCTAGGTAAAGGTAGATTGAAGCCCATCAAAGCGACTGTACTTCGTTCCCGGTTCATTTGGCCAAAGTTCTGATGTACTGAATCAGTTGCCAGATCTGATTATCGGGCATTCCTGTAAATGCCATCATGCCCGTTCCTGGGGATCCTTTTTTAATAATCCAATACATTTGACCATCGGAAATATCTTTCATGGTGTCACCACAAGTAAAGTTCCGTGGACGCGGATTCAAGGCTGCTCCCATGGGGCCCTCCCCATCACCCTTGACCCCATGACAATTCATGCACGCCAAGGGTTGTGCTGTTTGTTGGAACAGCGTTTCACCAGCTTTAATGTTGGCCGAATTTTCGGGTAAGGGATTTGTCATTTTTCGGAACTTCCCGGGGGCTCGTTTGGTTTTACGGGGTTGAGGGCAAATACCAGATGGGCCACCCCCTGCTGCTGCTACAGCCGTTTCCGGTGATCCCTTAAACGTCACCTTCAGATACGCGATGACATCAGCCACACCCTGTTGGCCGATGGTCAGGCCCCAGTATGGCATGTTCGTTGATTTCCCCACACTTCGTCCGCCATGGTAAATCACATTGTAGAGATAATCCATGGGTAATTTTTCAAAAGGGATGTTGGCGTGGACGGCCGGTTTGGGGCTTAAGCCCGATGCCGCTGGGCCATCACCTTTCCCTTCGGCGCCATGGCATTGCGAGCAATATTCTTTATAGACAACGGCGCCCCGCTCTGCACTGGCTTGAGCAAATTCTTGGCTGGTCCACGGTTCGTAGTATTGAAAGTCCTTCACGCCGAGAGTCATCAAATATCCAATCACGCTTCGAAGTTGAGGTTCGGTGGCATCGGCTAAAAACTCTCCACTATGCGGTGTGTAGTCTTGAGGATTGATCCCGAAACGAAATAACCAATCGGCGTCATAGCGATTTCCCGAATCAGCCAAATTCGCGCTTTGCGGTCCGCCGACGAGCTGTCCGTTTTCTTCAATGGTATGGCACCCGATACATGCGTGTTCCTTGAATATGAAAGCTCCATCACCCAGGTCTTTTTTGGTGACTTTGGTGAGATCAAAGGCTCCAATGGTTACGCGTGAATCTTTCAAATTCTTTTCAAAATACTCCGCAATAGCATTAGCCTGTTCTTCTGTCACCGTTATATGTGCATCAGGTTTCTGCCCCTGATCCCACCGATAGCTCTTGGCATACAACAGCGGTTCTTTGCCAGTGAGCCAACGGATCAGCCAGTCCCGCTGATACTTACTCCCGCCCCACATGAGGTCCGGAGCTTTCAAGTTAAACCGGCTCTCTTCCTTCCCTTCAAATTTATGGCAAGTCGAACACATATTTTTTACCAGGGCCTCTGTCTCCTGGTCATCAGCCGCGAATAGAGAGAGAGGGGAAAGGAAAAAGAAAAAGACACTCAGGGTGAGCATCAGAGTGCATCCTTGAAATTTGGGCCTTACTGGTCTCTTGTGATTCATCGGAACAACCTCCCTAAATTCAGGAAAACAAATAAAACCCATTATGGTTTTGTTTTCAAAGATAGATTTCTCTTGTTCACCATAACAAAGTCTTTGAGGAAAAATTCCCCATTCTCCAATTGCTCTTTCTGGCGCATTTCGCCTCATCCGAACCCTTAAAATTCCATAAACAGGATGTAAAGCAAAATCGGCACCAAGTTTTCGAAAAAAATAAAACCCGAAAAACTCCTATATTTCAGCAATTTGGAAGTAGTGAAGGGATGTGGAAGGGCCGTGGGAAGTGAACGTTAACGCTTAACAGTTAAGTGTTAATGCCATTCTAAATAACATTTCCTTGATGAAATGAACCTGTCCCTCGCGAATTCCTCCTCACTGCTGCCAGAGCGCTCCTCAGTCCAAGGCTCTATCCGACTCCTGACCTACTATACTTTGCTTTTAAAGCTAGAACTTTTAGGAAAGACTTGGTTTGATTGGAAAATTTACGCTCTTGGGGAATCAGAGGAATCCGGATAGGAAGAGTAAAATAATGACAAAATCGAGCCCCCGCAACAATTCGGTTTTAAGCCCTTGTCGGTGACCCTGGCAGGGGCTTTTTGTTTGAAAAAATAGCCAGGTTTTCACAATTTTCTGATTTGTTCTTTCCAGAGGACCGATGTTGAACCCAAAATTAAAAAGGGAGAGGTCTTTTGGACCTCTCCCTTTTTATCAAACGTCTTGAAGTGTTCGTTAGAACCGGCTGCCCCGGCCGCCTCTATCTCCCCCACCGCCATAGCCACCACCACCACCACCCGTGCGGGGGGCTTGGGGTTTGGCTTCGTTGACTGTCAACGTTCGGCCACCAAACTCCGTGGAGTTTAAGGCGGTAATGGCCGCTTGAGCTTCCTCGCCGGACGACATTTCAACAAATCCAAATCCCCGCGATTGGCCGGTGAATTTGTCGCTAATGACGTTGGCTGACTGGACCGTGCCGTGTGCCGAAAACAGCTCCGTTAATTCTTCTTGCGTCGCCGAATACGGCAATCCACCGACATACAATTTTGAACCCATGGGGCTCCTCCTTTTGAAAAAATGATATTGTCTGAGGCTCGAGAAGGATGCACCATTGGGAAGGAATAGTCCGCGGACGCTCCATGCAGGCGACTGAGGTCAAACACTTCCGAGTATCTCTCGGGCGAAACAACACCGGTGACGGGCTTTGAAAATTTGATTGCTCATCGCTAAGCCCTACGCGATCAGTGTCTGTACACTACCACAAGCGGAAGATTATAGATAGCCGATGTTCCCCAAAGGGAACCGCAAAATTTTGTCCTTGGCATGCGACTTATCCCCAGTTTAATTCCTTCATTTCCAGCTATATCGCGACCAATGGGAGCGATATAGATTTCCTTAAAGTTGCAACCTCCAAATCGTGGCCTAACCGGTGAAATCAATGGATATTCTAGGGAATGATGGTGTTCTAAGTATGCCTTTCAAGATCTAGCGGTTAATGCCAACATATATTTGCACAAACAGGTACCCTGGCTAACGTGGTCAATCAACATCATTCCTTCTACGGATTTCCATGCTTTTTCTTGTTGAAAGCATCCTGTCTTCTGATTTATTCTAAACGTTTTGCAGATTCGCTCCCACAGATTGGAATGATGTGACAAACTTACGATCGAACGAGGAACGCCTGAAGGGTTCTCCTTTGCACGGAGGGAAGAACGAAAAATGCCAAGGGAATTAAGACAGATGGGAGTGATAGAGCGTATCGCATCAGGCCTCTGGGGTCTGTTGAAATGTTGGGTCGATAGCAACGAAAAAGCGAGTCGTGCTCCCGATCGGGATGATCGTCAGATGGATCGGGTACGCACCATCCCGTTTGTGGCCCTCCATCTCTCCGTCTTCACGGTCTTGATTGTTGGGTGGAGTCCGATCGCCGTCATCGTTGCTATCCTTTTGTACGCCGTGAGGATGTTCGCCATCACAGGGTTTTATCACCGTTATTTCTCACATCGATCATTTCGCACGTCACGGGCAATACAGTTTCTGTTCGCGCTGATCGGAGCCAGTGCCGTGCAACGCGGGCCATTGTGGTGGGCTTCCAATCACCGCATGCATCATACGCACTCCGATCAACCAGCAGATGTCCACTCACCAATCCAGCATGGTTTCTGGTGGAGTCATATGGGGTGGTTCCTGTCCTATCAGCAGCTGGCGATCAAGTTGAATCGCATTCAGGACTTTGCCAAATATCCAGAACTGCGTGTTCTTGATCGTTTCGAAGTGGTCGTCCCTCTGGCGCTGGCAATGAACCTCTTTTGGTTCGGTCAATGGGTGGGGCAGGCCTATCCCACGTTGGGGACGAACGGATGGCAGATGCTAGTGTGGGGTTTTGTCATCTCCACGGTGGCCCTCTATCACGGCACGTTCACCATCACGTCATTGTCGCATCTTTTCGGTCGTCGGCGGTTTGAAACGTCGGATCATAGCCGAAACAGTTTGTTACTTGCGCTGATTACTTTCGGCGAAGGGTGGCATAACAACCATCATTTCTATCCCAGCTCGGCCAGACAAGGTTTCAAATGGTGGGAAATCGACATCACATATTACCTTCTCAAGGGATTACAATTCTGTGGCGTCATCTGGGACATCCGTCCAGTACCGGCACGGGTGCTGGACTACAGGAAATCTAGCAATCAAGGCAAGAGCACCGATTCCCAAAAAATGGCGATATGACTTTCTCCATTAGTGGGATAAGAATCGCGCCTGAATCTCGCGAGGATTCTCTCTGTCTGTATATTTTCTGCCCGTTAGCGGCCTCTTGAAGCATGGGGCTGTCCGGCAGTTGAACGCTTGCCCCACGGTTTGCGTGCAAGTCTTCTATGCTTGGGGGCGTCTCCACAGAAGAAGTCTATGGGTTTGATGGCCCTAAGGCGTGTGGTTTTTGTGGTGGAGGCATCAGCCTTCTTTTTTGCTCAAGGATATAAGAAAAGGGCCGCAGCTATTCTGCCGCAGCCCTCAATAAACCAACAGTGTTCAAAAAATTATTATACTACTTGAATGACCAGATTGTTTAAGTGTTCCATGCCAATACAGTCGAGAATGCAATAGGCCCGGTATTGCGCCCCTTCTTTGCCAACCTGAAAGGTTATGGTTGTTTTTTGATTAAACATCCAAATTTTTCCAGATTCCTTTGCTAATCCATTGCCCGTTATCGCCACTTGGTGCGTATCGCCATAGGCCAAGCTGCTCATGTTCTCGTCAAACACGAAGGTTATGCGCACAACTTTGCCATGAGGCAGTGAAAGAAAATTTTTGGGGCTAAACACCTTTCCCTTTTGATCCAGAAATCCTTTTTGATTAACCCGGACGGTGATCTCCACATCCACGTTTTTGGGTGATGACGGCGATGCCCAGGCCATCGAGAGCGGCACAAGACTTGTTACGAATATCATGGCCGTAGTCACCACGAAGGCTTTAAAGAAACGATTGTTCATCATAGTCATAGCTCCTCCTTTGCAAAACATTTATCCGTGATATGAATGATTGTTCTCTTAGAATCGTCCTACCCAATAACGTTTGGGCCGATGGTGCTAAGGTCATCCTGATGTTTGCGTATTTCCTGCTCGTGAAGCTGCTGTGCCTCCTGGTTATGAATACAGTCCTGGCCACATGTCACGGCATTGTTGTTGTGCAAGAATTCCGAGCAGCCTGTCACTTCCAGCCCCCCATGGTTGGCGCCACGAAACACGTTAATTTCAAAGTTAACCTCACAGTTCTTTTTTAACGCTGGACATTCCAGTGAGGTGGTGGCCTGAGGAACATGTTGCTTCATGATTCTTTTCCTTTCGCGTCGGCGATGAATAATGAGGAAGTCTTTGTTAGTATCAACGCAATTCAATGTTCTTTTACCTGGAGTTGGGTTCTCAACGGCGAGAACTATCACGCGGTCGACAAGTGGTGAACCAGCAGAAGGGAGTGAAGAGAGTCCTCAGGGCGGGTTAGGGGCTTTTTCTCAACTTAAAGCCTCCTTCCAAGAGGATCATCAACTTTCCTTCGGCAACCCGGCTGTCAGATGCTGATACTATCTGATCCGTGGTTTTGCGCTCCCGTTCTCCGACGGGTTTGCCTTTTCGGGAAAGAGTTTCTGGCGGCTATGTTTGCCAGAATGTTCTTGGTGTCTAAGGTAGAACGTATCGGAACGTAGCGGGAAAACTTGAAACCCTTTGGAAATTAACCACAGCAGGAATTAAAGGCGAGATTCGCCCCCGATAGAAACTGCGATGGAAAATGGTAGAAGCACGAAAAAACTGTGGGATAGTTGAAACAATACGCTACCCCCCTTTACCAGGATTGAATATCGCAGAAACCTTCGTGGGGTTCGTGTGTTAGGTTGGTGGGTGCTCCAGTTCGACGCCAAGGTTTTTGCCGATTCGTTGGATAAAGTTCGCGGCGGCCACCACAAACGCAATCTCCACTATCTGGTTCAAAGGAAAAGCTTTCTGCAACCCTGTGATGGCCTCATTTGAGGCAGATACGTTTTTAGTTGTTTCCAGGGCAAAGCGAATGACGGCTTGTTCGCTTTCCAAAAATTGAGCACTCGATAGGCCAGATTCCCCCAACAACGCGATTTCTTCATCGGTCATCCCGGCTTGCTTGGCAAAGAAGGAATGATGGCCAACGCAATACGCGCATTGGTTGTATCTGGCCACGGTGAGATAGGCCATTTCGCGAATACGTGGAGTCAACGACAAATGATGAAAGAGATTGTCCAAGACGGCGCCCATGGCTTGCGTCGCGGGTCCGGAATGTCCCAGCACTTTCAGTAAATTGGGAACAAAGCCGAATTCGGCTTCTAACTTGGCATACACCGCCGTGGCGCCTTCCGCTTCGGCCCCTTTTTCAGCATAAGGAATTCTGGGCATACGTTCTCCTTTTATTGAATGTTGGCCAGTCCATCCGTATCCAACAGACAAATATGTCGATGATCTTGGACCACTAATTTTTGGCGTTGAAATTGACCGAGTAAGGCGCTGACCGTTTCTCGGGATGTCCCAATCAGATTGGCCAAATTTTGGTGGGTTAAGCGTACGTTTAACCGAATCCTGCCTTGGTCGCGTTCTCCCATCGTCTCACTCAATTGTAAGAGCAACTTGGCCAAACGAGCAGGCGCGCTGTGAAACACCAGGTCACTGAATTTCGACTCTACGTATCTGAGGCGTCCTCCTATCTTTTTAAGAATGCGGATTCCTACGGTAGGGCATCGATCCAGATAACGCTCAAAATTTTCCCGGGCTATCTCACACACCAAAACGGGTTCCAGGGCTCGAACAAGCGTTTCCCGGGCGATCCCTGCCAAGGCTTCCACTTCGCCAAATATTTCCCCGGGTTCCAGGAGGCTGATGGTGGCTTCTTGACCTTTTTCGTTCACCCGGGAAATTTTTGCTCTCCCTTGTTTGAGCAAATACACCGTATTTGCCGGTTGCCCGGGGAAACAAATAGGTTCGTGTTTGCGGTAGGACGTCATGTGGGAAATCTCGCGCAATTCCCTCTTATCTTTCTCCGGTAGGTCCGCAAATACTTTAATCTGGTTGAGATACCAATGTTTGGATTCATGTAATTGTTCGATGGAATGTTTTTTTAGAGTTTGAGTCATGGGGGCAACCTTTGCGATTCATGCATTAAGTGGGATAAAGATCCTTATTCATTCAAAAAAAAGTTACCTTTTCGCTCTCGATTCCCTAAGCCCGACAGGCTCCTAGCAAACTGCATTAAGAGATTTCATCTCCAGTCTTGTTTGTCTCGAATCTCGGATAAAGACTTCGGTATCTGGATGAAACGCGTACCAGGCAAACCAATAGGCGGTCAAGGTAGGAAAAGGTTCGCCCATTGGATCAACAACTTTGGCACTTTTGGCTTGAGCATCCCAGCAGACCACATAGTCTTGATCATGCAAGGAATCTGAAAAAGCCTGGCCCATTCCTTCAAGTGTAGAAAAAGAATAAGCCCTAAATTTTCCACCGACCTCCACCCCTAAGACCCATTCTTTTGGAGAGATTCGGTTATCTTGTTTTGCCGGGGAAAACATCAGTCGGTCGGTTTGAGCATAGGCCTCATAGGGATCGCGACTATAGTCGCGTGTAAACCCCGTATTACGAGATAGGACCATCGTATGGGGGTGGCGTTTCTGCCACGCACCCCACGTTGTATGTTCTAAGAAAATGGGTTCTAATTGTTGCCCGAGATTTTTGCCGGTCACGGCTTGCATGGCAATTTGTGACCAGAGACTTTCGGTTTGGTGATCATACATGAGGACATCACTTTGGTAGAGGAGCCCCGAGACGCCGAAGGTCAAAATGTGGTGGCCTACCTTCCTCAGGAATCCCATTCCGGTCCCACAGAGAGGGCAATAGGTAATGACCACAGGAGTCCCATCCAACGTGTCGTTCACAATTTCGTGCCAGTTCAAAATGGCAATGGGATAGGCTTTGACTTGATGAGGACTTTGGATCCCTAAAACCCGATCTTCGGAGGATAAAAAATCGACTTCTTCAGCAGGAAGGAACTGGGGGGCCATCAATGCGGGAATACCGTCTTTCGGTGGGCCTCCGGATAAAATTGCCTCTAAGGGAATGGAATGGGGCTCGACTTGAAACCCATTAAATGAGGCATGGGAATCACAGGAAAACCAGAAAATAGACAATATCCCCACTAGGTACACCCTTCGCCTGAAATACTCTAGACGTGAATGAGTGGGAAGCGTGGCAGTTACAAGACGGATCCTCTGTGTTGGTTGAGCCGGTATCATTTGTCATTTAGTTCACAGATTTGACCAGGTTTCTTTTTTACAATGAAGAAAACCGATGAAGCCTAGGAGAGGAGTCTGAGAACACCAGAAAAAATTACAAGTTCCCTGGCCGAAACTCAAGATTCAATAGGGTCAGAAGTTTCAGTTAAGGAGCTGGGGCATCTCCAGCCCCCCTTGATTTTCTTTTCCGAGATGATTCCCTGCTTATCTCGCAGCATCAACTGAAGGTGGCTGATTTTCATCCCTACTCTTTGTGGCATGAGAGAACGTTCCTGGGTACACAAACAGTGAATTGGGATAATCCCGGATTATCTTCAAAGATTGACCTAAGTTCACAGGTGGGCAGTCACCTGGAAATTGATTCCGGCTCTCCCGAGGGGATTCATGTGTTAATACATCATGTTTGGGTTTTGATAGTGTTTAAACTCTATAAGATTATTTGACGGGTCTTTCAAAAAGAAGGTCAAATGTTCTTCCGGTTTATCCTTGAACCTAATCATCACCTTTTGAAAAAATTCTATTCCCTTTGATTTAACAAGATCCAGAACCCCTTCAAAATCCTTTCTTTCGCGAAACGTGACTCCAAAATGCCGGGGATAGATTTCAGGGATCGAATCAATTTTTTCTGGAGCCAAATGACAAACCACTTGGTCTCCAAAAAAATTTAAAGTAATTCGGTCTGGATATTTTCTCCCAAGTTTACAGCCGAGCTTGGTAACGTAAAACTCCACAGCTTCGTCTAAATCCTTGCAGGGAATGGCTAAGTGGAACACGTTATCTGGATTTCTCATCTGCTAATCTCTTTTTCAAACACCTCTAACGTGTCGGAACGTAGACCCAGCCTCAAAGTTTCAAGTGAAAGAACGTCACTTAATGCAATGTTCCCTAAATTCACATCGCTACCCAACCGCCTGGTAAAGTAAACTTGCAATGGTTTAGTAGGAGCCTCAAAAATTACCTCATCCATGGAAAGAGAGGAGTCAATTATTTCTGATATTAGTCCATATCTAAGCTCGCCATCTGCACGACAAATCCCGCTGCGTCCGCTCTCTCGAGCTTCTGCAATCACCTTTACAGCCCCAGCCTCTAAATCCTGCGCGATACAATCAATCCATTGTGCAGGATACAATTCCAGCGATCGTTGCGTGTCTTTAAAGCCAACCTCACTCAACACCTTAAATTCTTGTGAAAAATCCTTAATGTGCTTTGTTTTTTCCTTTTGATCTAAATCGATCGATCCATTGGAGATTTCCATATACTGACAGTTCAATTGCTTGTGATATTGATAGAACCGGTCTAATTTTCCTTGCATGAGGGCTTTTTCAAAAAACGTCCCACCAAAGAAGATATTTATGTCGTGGGACAAGGCACAATTAATTTTCTTTTCGATGTCTTTAGTAAGAAGCGAGGTGCACCAACCGAACTTAATGAAATCGATATACTCGCTATAGCTGTCCAGCGCATCAATGAAATATTGGGTCGGAACTCCACTGTCCAACACCAAAGTCCACCCACTATCTCTTGGTTTATTTTTTCTAGCCGGGAGGTCCAATATGTTGGTCATACTACAGCCTTCTTAATTGTAGGGAATATGTCTTTAGCGACACGAAGCACCACTGCTGAATCACTTTCTTTGGCGCAAATCTCCAGGTCCCTTGGATCAAACGCTGTCTGGGATTGATCGTGAAATTTTTTGGCACAGTCGCTCATTTGAATCCTCCTTGTGACCTCCTCAACGGTTATTTGATTGCGGCCAGTGATGAGGCCTTGCATATATTGCGCACAAGCGAGGTCCTCATCACTCGTTGGATGAGAAGCGATGATTGTTATGATCTTTTCGTGGGTGTTGGTTTCCAAATGTTTTACAAATAATGCCGTCTTCTTGGCGTTGATGAAGCCGGCCACAAAAACTTGGGCACCATGTAAGGCATGCAATGCCGCTTCCGTGCCATAGGTGGTCTTGAGTATGAGAGTTTTTCCTTCCAAATTTAATTGTGAAAACTTGTAGGGAGAATTGGGCAGGTCAAATCCAGGGACCGGTAAGCCATCACGTTCTCCGGCCAAAATGGATTCTGGGCTTTGGCCTTTCAAGGCAAATGCTGTTGGGATGGACTCAACTAAACGAATCTGGTGCGCCCCTTGTGCCATGGCAATATGTGCAACGGTAAACGCTCTTATGACATCAACGACAATATGTATGCCACCGTCCCTTAAGAGAGGCTTCGGGCCTTGAATGATCTGAACTTTCATTGCCTCAATCGGGGAAAAGGGGGCTTCCAGACTTACTCTCCACAACCATTCTCCACAAACACAGACAAATCGTGCCAGCTACAGAACAATATGTTCTCTGAGAGTGAGCATCCACTTGATTGTCTCTATTTTTTGCTTGCTCACTCTCATTGCGAAAAAGCCTCCCTACTCCAAACCGGGGGATGATCAGGTGTTTCCCATTCATATGTCGCGGGCGCTTCTAGGAGCCTGTCGGACTTAGGGAATCGAGAGCGAAATATGGACCGCTTAGACACTTTTGCAGCCGATTCTTCCTAAGTCCGACAGGCTCCTAGCCTAAGGTCTCAGCAGAAAATAAGGAGGAAGAGTAGTGGAACCCAAGAATTGGCTTCAATGGTTTGAAATTTAGACTTGAGCTTTGGAATCCTCGCCGTTTTGTTTAGCCAACTTCACCAGCCTGGCTAAACCAGCCACAGTTGGTGAGTCAAAAACACTATTGATGGGTAGAACAACCCCATAGTTTGATTTAAGCCTATTGATAATTTTGGTAGTTCGAACGGATTCTCCACCTAACTCAAAAAAATTGTCATGGATGCCTATATGGGCCACTTTCAGAACTTCTTCCCATATTTTTATTAACATTTTCTCGATTGGGGTTCGTGGAGCTGTGTAAGCTGCACGGCCTCCTTCCTCCATCCCCAGTTTCTTAGCTAAACCCAGTCGCTGAAATTTGCTCGCCGTGCCTTGTGGGATTTCCGGTACGATCCTCACATGAGAAGGAATCTTAAAGTCAGCCAATCGGGCTGACACAAACTTTCGGATCTCCTCAGGTGTTGCCGAATCTCCCTGTCGCAATACCACTACAGCTGCAATGTCTTGGCCCAGTGTTGCGTGCGGGATAGCAAAAGTAACAGCTTGACTGACAGTGGGCTGCTCCAGGAGCACTTCCTCCACTTCTCGAGGAACAATTTTCTCTCCTCCTCGATTGATTAGCTCTTTGAGGCGTCCTTTAAGGAAGAGATACCCTGCGTTGTCTAAATATCCTTGATCCCCGTCCGGAACCACCCATTAATAAACGCCTCATGGTTGGCTTCAGGATTATTTTCATACTCCTGAATGACGTTCGCGCCTCGGATCACTACTTCGCCAGTCTGACCCGATGGAAGTATTATTCCATTTTCATCAATTACCCCTATTTCGGGCCCGGCTGCCAACCCCACGGAACCCGCTTTTCTTTGACGAGGAGGGAGCGGATTGCTGGTGATCTGAGGAGCCGCTTCTGTCATGCCATAGGATTCAATGACCGGCGCATGGAACACGCGTTCTAACTCGGTCATTACTCGAGGTGGTAAGGCCGAAGATGCTGAACGGATAAATCGGAGCGGACAGCGGGCAATGATTTCACTATAGACTGCCGCTTCAGTCAAAATCGCCTGGTGCAAGGTCGGAACTG
>PVMK01128413.1_pt1 | contig 14224 bp, 16 predicted proteins | sample 1853481 | NCBI WGS metagenome assembly PVMK01 (sample SAMN08533507, study PRJNA380276) | Marine sediment metagenome, whole genome shotgun sequencing project. | reverse complement strand
GAAACACCCGCATGTCAAAATTGATCTGGCCAAGAAATTTATCGATTATTTATCTTCGAATCAGGCAAAAATAATTATCACTGGTTACCGCAGAGGCGGTGAGCAACTTTTTTACGTTCAATAAGAGGTTGATTTGGGCTATCTGGCTGACTCATTCATTACTGCGGTCGAGCTGATCTTTAGCTTCGACCGGGAAATTTGGCAAACTGTATGGGTTTCTCTCTATACTTCCAGTTGTGCGATTCTTATTGCTGCGATGATTGGCATACCCGCAGGGCTGTCCCTGGGGATTAACCGTTTTCGTGGCAGAAGGGTTATGATTACCCTTCTGAACACTTTGATGGCACTGCCTACGGTTGTGGTTGGACTGCTCCTGTTTGGGCTGTTCAGTCGTCAGGGGCCGGTCGGCAGCCTGGGTTTACTCTTTACACCTCTGGCGATGATCGCAGGGCAGACGGTGCTGGCGACACCGATTGTTGCTAACTATGTCCTGGCGGCAGTCAATGGCTCCGATCAACGCATTTTGGATACAGTTTTAACCTTGGGAGCAACCCGCTTTCAGGCCAGCGTCCAACTTTTGAAAGAAATCCGTTTTGGAGTGATGGCTGCTGTTATTGCAGGCTTCGGCCGCGTCATCTCAGAAGTTGGCGTGGCTATGATGCTGGGTGGAAATATCCGCGGCTCAACTCGCACCATGACTACATCGATCGCTTTGGAAACCAGTAAGGGTGAATTCGCCTTTGGACTGTCATTGGGGATTGTCTTGTTAAGTGTTGCTCTTTTCGTCAACCTGTTCTTAAACTTGTTGCAGCAAAGGTGAATCGATGGAACCGGTGATCTCGTTAAGAGATGTCTTAGTCACTCAAGGAGAATACTTCAAGTTATCGATTGCGAGTCTTGACCTGCAGCCTCATCGTATCTACACGCTGACAGGCCCGAACGGTGCAGGAAAAAGTACTCTGCTTAAAGTCCTGGCTCTGTTGCTTGTGCCGCAGAGTGGGTCAGCTACATTGCCCGGCACTGGGCTGGATATCACTCAGCAACGGCAAAAAGTAACTCTGGTTGAGCAGTCTCCCTATCTATTAGCCTGGACTGTCGCTGATAACCTGGCTTTTGGTCTTGGAATCCGTGGCATCCATGGCAAAGAGCAGCAAAAGCTTATCAAATCAGCATTGGAGATGGTTGGGCTGGAAGAGTTCGGACAGCGCAAGGTGAAAGAACTCTCTGGGGGTGAGGTGCAGCGTGTCGCTTTGGCTCGTGCTCTTGTGCTAGAACCGGAAGTGCTGCTTCTTGATGAACCGACCTCAAACATCGACAGCAGGAGCCTGCACGATTTTGAGGCACTGATCCGCAGATTGCCTGAACGTGGTGTGACGGTTGTTGTTGCAACTCACGACCTGCTTTTGGCCGAGCGCCTGGGGGGGGAGATGCTGCGAATCGAAAACGGCAGTCTTCTCGATAGAATCCCCAGCACTAACCGTACTACAGGAATAGCATGAGCAAAAAAACGAACAGAAAGCGGTTAGCCTCAACAAAGAAGCAACCTGTCTCCACAAAGAAGCAGCGGGACAGTGTTTTCACAGAAGCTTGGGGAAATATGAGCGAGGACATGACCAAAATCATGCCTGATTTCCTGGTGAAGGGGTTGAAAGGCGGCAAAAAGAAATTGTGGGTTGTCTTGGTCGTTACCTTTGTAGAATTGGTAGTGCTTGGCGTGGTCGGCAAGTTTGCTTATGATTGGTTCTTTAAGTGATGGGACGTCGGACGAGGAATATATGAAAAACGATAATGTTGGCATGCCAATCGGCATTACTCTGGAACCAGGGACTTATTATCGCTGTACCTGTGGTAAGTCTCAAAACCTGCCTTTCTGTGATGAATCGCATAAGGGCAGCAGTAGCTCTCCACTTGAATTCAAGGTCAAGAGGCGGCAAAAAGTTTTTATCTGTGGGTGTGGTTTGAGCGGGGATCAACCCTATTGTGATGGCAGTTGTGGAGTTTCGCTTGCGGGCCGGGAATAGCAAAAAAACAGCACCATTGAAAACTCTGTCATTCCCGGGGGTGTAATCGGGAATCCAGACTTTAAAGCATGGATCCCCGATAGAATCATTCGAGGATGACAGGCGTTATTGTCAACAACTCAGATTTTGCTTAATCATTACGAATGAATAACAGAAAGACGCTCTCGTCGTAAGGAGCGTCTTTTCTTTTGATCTTCATGTGGCTCTCTTTGCCATCACAGTTTACAAATTCTTGGTCAGTTTAAGGACATGGCCGTTGTCTGTGGATAGATAAGAAATCTCATCCATAATCGTGTGAATGAGGTAAACGCCGCGGCCATGCTCATCTAATGGATGGCGTGGTTCAATATACTGCTGAACGTCGAATCCCTGGCCACAATCAAAAACTCGAATGATTAAACGTTGGTCAACGATGCTGATTTCGATATGGACTTCTTTAGCCGGATCTCCCTCATTAGCATGCTGAATCGCATTGGCCATTGCTTCGGTCAGAACCAGGTTAAGATCATAAGCCAGCTTTTCGCGATCACCACTGTAGTTGCGGAGAGTACGCGCAATATTTTCACCGATATGACCGATCAGACACAGATAACGGGTCTGGTTAGGAACTTTTATGTCGACAGCGATCCGGTCAGTGGTCATGGCACCATGCCTGGTTTAAAGACGGGTTCGTGGTTTATGGCAAACAATTACTGCTGAAAACTTGCCAGAGCTTCACTTGAGTCAGTATAGATTTCAAACACCCGGTGCAGACGGGTCAGCTCAAACATCGATTTAACCTGAAGTTGCAGACCTGACAGCTTCAGATTGCCGTTGCGGGAACTCGCATTTTTAAAGCCGGAGACCAGGGCCCCCAGTCCTGAAGAGTCAACAAAACGCACTGCCTGAAGGTCAACGACCAGGTTATTCTTACCTTCTTCGAACAACTTGAGCATCTGGTTCTTCAGCTCGCTACTGTTGTGAGCATCAAGACGCTCTTCCTGCACCGCCAATAAGACGGCGGCTCCTTTGTCTTCAATCTGCAAATTCATCTTATGCTCCTTAGCTTTGGTAAATTGGCGTGTCCTGGGAAGGTGTTACAGCCTCCTGATACGGACTACCCACGCAGATATACTACCACATTGTTAACAGACTGTCGGCCTATCAATGAATAAGCCACTGAACTGGTTGCAGATTTGTTTGTTCAACATAATCGTTCAGATTCGTTACATTGGCCTTCAAATCTATTACTCTGGCTTGACTTGCATAACAACCAAAGAGACATCATCTTGAAAATTGTTATGTCCGGAGAAGAGCCGAACCTGATCAACAATATAGTTGATCATCTCTTGTGGTGGCAGATGGCATTGCTCGCTGAAGAGATCTGTCAGTCGTTCCTCGCCAAAAAGCTCATTCTGATCGTTCTCTGCCTCAATCAGGCCGTCTGTGTACAGCAACAGAGCATCTCCAACTTCTAGCTTGAGAGACTCTTGTTCATATGGAAAGTCCTCTTTAACACCGATAATCAAGCCCTCCGGGTCAAGACGAATACATTGCTGTAATTTTGCCTGCCAGAGCAGGGTGGGTGAGTGGCCGGCACTGGCGTATACAATTTGACGTGTGTCAGGGCTGTACTGCAGATAAAAAAGCGTGATAAAGAGCTCTGCCCGAGTCAGATCTTCATAGAAAAATTGATTGAGCTCGCAAAGTAGATCCTGGGGCGTATTGAAGTGTTCTTTGCGAGAACGGATCATGGTACGGGTTTCAGCCATGATCAGGGCAGCTCCCACGTTGTGGCCTGATACGTCAGCGATAACCAGGTCGAGTCGACCATCATCATGAAGCAAGTAGTCGTAATAGTCTCCGCCAACTTCCTTGGCCGGAATGCAGAGTCCCCCGAGTCGTATCCCGGATGACTTCAGGTGTGCCGGTTGGCAGCAGGCCAAGCTGAATATCCTTGGCAATGGCGAGTTCCCGTTGTTGCTCACGGGCAGCGATCAAGCGATCGGTTTGTTGGGCATTTCGCCAGGCAATACCAACCTGTCCCGCTAGGTTGAGAAAGAGCTCGGAAAATTCATTGGAGAAGATCCCTTTTGCGGTGCGTGAGAATGCAGAAAGGACGCCAACCGGGTTGACCCTCGATAGAAATTGGAGCATGGGCAAAAGAGAGGATCTTTTCGCGGCGAATAATATGTGCTGTTTTGGCTTGCTGATGAAGTCGCTGTCATTGACCAACGTGACATTGTTGGTTAAAAAGGTCTCCCCAATGAATGTGTCTGTCGTTAGATCTCGCTCCGATTCACCAAAATGTTCGGAAGTCATGCCGCGTTGGCTGCGGACGGTCAGAGTCTGGCGATCCTCGTCAAGGATTCGAATGACACAAAGGTCAAATTTGAACTGATCGGTGAAAATTTTGAGAATTTCATCGAGTATCGACTGCAGGTTTTTGCCGCTTGAGATGGCTCGCGCCGCATCGTAAAGAACACTCAGTTGCTCGCGACTGGCTGTACGGCTGATATTGACCGAACCGAAAAGATCAAAAACATCCTCCATGTGACTACCACGTGCCGAGAGGTATTTATCAACGATGATACGTGCCGGTGCGACACCGACTGATCCAGCCAGGGTCAATTCTGTAAAGCGTTTCAGCTTTGGGAAGTTCGTGCTCTGAGAGGCCGCCTTTCTCATCAATCTCACGATTGCCGAGATAATCACTGATCGCTGTGTGAGCCTGTTTCTTGCCTATAAATTTAGCCATAAGATCGACAAATTCAATAATTGTCGGTGCCCTGGTAATACGGGTTTTCTCTGTCGTAACAGGTGTCGGGTTTGAACACATCGACAAATTTAGGGATCTGTTCCAACTCTTCGGTACTCGGTACTGTGACAAGAGAAATTGCCAGATAACTGCCGAGGTTTACAAACATGGTCCAGAAAAGAGCATGAGTCCACAAATCAAAGCCGGTCAGCCCGAAGAGTGCCGTTGGTTTCAGAATCGACAGACCCCAGAGGCCTTGTTCGATAATCGATGTATCTATCCAGCCGGCTTGCACAAAAGATGGTACGAGCAGCGTGTAAAACCAGACGAAGAAACCAAGTATTAAGCCCGTTGTTGCTCCGCGACGAGTCGCCTGGCGCCAGTAAAGGCCGCCGATGACTGCCGGGGCAAACTGGGTTGCAGCGACAAAGGAAATCAAGCCTATATTGACCAAAGCTGCAGATTCACCGAGTAGACGGTAGTAAAGGTAGCCAAGAAAAATAACGGCAATAATACCAAGTCGTTTGAGGTTAATAAGTAGCGCCGACAGGTTCATGAGCACCAGTATGAAACTTGAGAATGACCGGGATGAGCAGATGGTTGAGGATCATGGTGGACAAGGCCACGGATGAAACCATAACCATACCCGCCGAAGCAGAGAACCCACCGAGAAAAACTAACAAGGCAAGCCAGGGCTGTCCATATTGAAGGGGCAGGGTGATCACGAAAAAGTCAGCATTATGGGTATCGCCATTGGCAAGCAGTAGGCCGCCCAGGGCGATCGGGAGGACAAACAGGTTGATGACGACCATATAAGCAGGGAAACGCCACATGGCGCTGCGAATGTGCTCTTCACGACAGTTTTCGATAACCATGATATGGAACTGGCGCGGCAGGAACATGATGGCCATCATTGAGATGATTGTCATGGTCAGCCAGTGGGCGTAGGAATTCTCGCCGGTTCCAAGCATCAATAGATGACTACGCTCGGGAAAACGAATCAAAAAGTCGCTAAAGATCTCAGAAAAACCATCAAACAGGCCATAAGTGACGAACAGACCAGCAGCAACAAAGGCGATAATTTTGACCACCGATTCAAGGGCGATTGCAGCGACCAGGCCTTCGTGGCGCTCCGAAGAGTCAAGATGCCGTGCTCCAAAAATAATTCCGAAAACGGCAAGGATCATCGCAACTACGAGCGCAGAATCAAAATGCAGATCGAATTTTGGCAGGACGTGCATGGTACTGACGGTGGTGAGTGGATAGACGAGCAGATCGAAAGGTTCGGGCAACAGCTTTCAACTGCAAAGCGATATAAGGGCATGATGCCGAGTACTGCAAAAATGGTCACAACGGCGCCGAGCAGCGATGACTTGCCATAACGGCTGGAAACAAAGTCGGCTATGCTGGCGATATTCTGCTCTTTACTGACGCGCACAATTTTACGTAGCAAAAACCACCACGAAAAAGCGATCAGAGTCGGACCAAGATAGATTGCCAGAAAATCAATGCCGGTTGTCGCCGCCCGTCCGACGCTGCCATAAAACGTCCAGGAGGTACAATAAACGGCCAACGACAATGAATAGACAGAAGGGTTGTCAATCAGGCTTCGTCCCAGCTTGCGCTGGCGGTCAGCGTAATAAGCGACAGCGAAGAGAATGCCGAAATAAAAGAGAGATGTCAGGGCGACAACGGTGACGGAAATCAAGTCGCTCCTCCGGGTGGGCTGTCCTTCAGGACATTCTCGGGTGAATGCTCATCGGAGTGTCTGCCGAGGTAGACAGAAAAGAGATAGATGACAAAGATGGAAACCGGCCAGCCAATGTAGAAGTAAAGGACCGTCAAGGGAATGCCGAGGATAAGCACATCTTTGTCGAATATGATCAGAAACGGATAGTTGAGCATGACCACGCCAAGTACAAACCAGATGACCCAGGCATCCTTTAATGGCAGCTTACGTTCCGTTTTCATACTAGCCGCTCCTGGTTATTCAATGCGCTGCCCCGGTTGGTTATTGTTTTGCCCCGGATAGTCAATGTCCCGCTCCGGTTGGTTACAAATTCTTCTAAATGAGGTGACTGCACATTATAGCCAACAAGAATGGGTGGTGTCGACACAGATGTCGAGAGTGTCGCCCCTTAATTGTGTTGTTCTGAAAAAAAGTTGCTTTCGGGTCCTCTTGTCAAGTCGCTTACATCCAGATTTCCTTAAAGATTATCAGAAGATATAGGCATGTAAAGTCTGTTTTGAAGGGGGTGCTCTGATTGACCATACCGCCCAACTGTGCTAGTTTATTAATCATCATTCACCACGTAACGGATATTTTGATGACTTTGCTTCACTTCTCTAAATTGACTCTTCTGTTGGCATTCTTAGTGAGTGGTTGTGTTGCTGCCGACATTCATAACGATACTAAGGACGCTACAGATAAGACGCCCTATGTCTCTCTTCTGAACGAACCGCAGTCGAACGCATACTTTCATTATGCTCGCGCACGTATGCTGATTGCTGAGAATGACCGTGAAGGCGCAGTCGCCGCTTATCGTAATGCGATTGACTATGATCCAGACGATGAAGGTTTGCGTTTTGAACTCGCTGGGCTCTATATGGCTGTTGAGCAGCCGAAAGAAGCTATACGCGTACTTGAAGATGTGCTGTTGCGCAATCCAGATTCCCTTAAAGCTAATACGTCTCTGGCCAATGCCTATTTCGGTAATCAGCAACCGGATAAGGCCATACCGTATTTCCGTCGTGCTCTTGAACTGAACCCGGAGAAGGAACAGATTCGCCTACATTTGGCAATCGCCTTGGTGCGAGTCGGAGATGTTGACCTTGCTTCGGATGAGTTGAAAAATCTGCTCAAACGCTATCCCGAGTCCAGGTCCGGGCGTATGGCGATGGCCCGTCTTTATCGAGAAACCGGTTTGAACCAATTGGCAGTGGAACAGTATCGTCACCTGATTCTCCATAACCCTGATCTGGATCAGGCTTATCTGGAGCTTGGCCTCCTCTATGAGGAGCTCAAAGAGTGGCAGAACTCTTTGGATGTTTTCAAGAACGTTCTTAAACAGCGGCCACTTGATTTTACTTTACGTCATCACCTCGCCAGGGTTTATGTCGGGATGGAACGATATGATGACGCCCTTGAGGAACTGAACATAATCGTTGATCTCAAACCGGAAGATTTCGATGCCCGTCGCAAAATTGGACTGATCTTTCTGGAGCAGGAACGTTGGGCTGATGCCATCTCGGCTTTCAAGGAATTACTCAATCTGAAGCCTGAGCTTGATCCTGCCCGTTACTACCTTGGCACGGCCTATGAGGGTCTGCTGGATTGGGAGGCGGCGCTTGACGCTTTCCTTGGCATCGATCGCGATTCGGCTCTTTATGATGATGCCATCTCCCATATTGGCTATATTTACCTGGAAACCGGCAGGGTCAGCGAGGCGATCAAACTTCTCCATGCGAGAATGGTCGAGGGAAAGCCACGACCGCAAATCTATAACTATCTGACTTCACTCTACATGGCTGATGACCAGAATGAGAGTGCCCTCAACACTATTGAAACTGGCGTCGAACTTTACCCGGACAATATCGAACTGCTCTACCAGAGAGTCTTGATCCTGGAGCAAACCGGACGGCATGAGGGTGCTATACAGGCGGCGAAGGGTCTTCTCGAAGTTGATGATGAACACGCTGAAACCCTGAATTTTCTTGCCTACGCTCTGGCTGTTGACAACCGCGAACTGGATAAAGCGTTGGCTTATGCTGAGCGTGCCATTGAGATAAAACCGGCACCGCACATTCTTGATACCCTTGGTTGGGTCTACTATCGACTGGGGCGTTTGATTGAGGCTCTCAAGATTATTGAGGAGGCGAGCCTTCAGCTTTCCGAAGATTCTGTTATCTTTGAGCATCTAGGCGAGATTCACCTTGCCCTGAAAAACCTGGATCAGGCTCGCACTGCCTTTGAAAAGGCACTCCAATTGCAACCAGACAATCTCGATCTTCGCGGCAAGCTCGAAAAGCTTGCAGACTCCCAATAAGGGTTAGTACCTTATTTGCGGCATTTTATGAAATACAAGGTACAAACCGTGTCCTGTCGCTATCTTCTCATTACACTGTTACTGATGACAACTCTGCTTACTGCTTGTGCTCCTGTGCGCCCAAAAACTGTTGGTGAACAGATGAGTCAAGACTTTGTCGCCGAGTTTATGCAGGAGTGGTCTGAGAACTCTGCGCGGGTCACCTCAGTGCAAGGTCTGGCCAAGGTCAAGGTGCATAGTCCCGATAATAAATTGAACGGCACCCAGGTCATTCTGGCAGAGAAACCTGATCGACTGCGCGCGGAGACTTTAAGCCCCTTTGGCTCTCCTCTACTGTTGCTTGCCGCTGATGGTGATAAACTCGGGGTTTTACTCCCTTCACGAAATCTTTATTACACTGGGGCAGCATCTCCGGCCAACTTGGAGCGCTTTGTCCGCATCCCCCTGCGACTGGCTGATCTGGTCAGCATCCTGCTCTACCAACCGCCGATGATTGATGCCCGGAGCGAAGAGGGCTTTGAACTTGTGGAAGGTGGTTGGTTGCTTATACGTATAGGGTCGTCACGTCGTCAGGAATTGACTTTTAATGGAGAGCGTCAGCTCGTTGAAGCGAGTTATTTTGATCGTGACAAACTGTTGATGAAGATTACTTACGGGAAGTTTGATGAAGCAGGGGAACGTTTCCCACTCTTTTTCGGTATCGAGCTTCCTGAACAGAAAACCACAGCCAGTCTCGAATTTTCAGATCCGGAGACAAATGGTAAACTGAAAGCTGGAATCTTTCAATTAACGCCTCCGGCGGGCGTGACAATTGTTTCTTTAGATGAAGAATGATACGCGGTCGCTGGCTTTGCCCATAAACGGGGCAGTGTCTGGCCAATTTAACTTTAAGGAGTTACTAGTGAGATTTCTCTTTATTATTATGGTTTTTCTGTTGATTGGTTGTGAACAACAGCAGTCTGTGATCCCTGCTGAGAGTGCTGCGGCGAAAGCGGCTCATGGCGATACTTTCATCGAGGCGTCGATTGGCGAACCGAACAATCTGCTGCCGGTGCTTTCTTCCGACTCAGCTTCAAGTGATATCAACCGCCTGGTCTACAATGGTCTGATACGCTACGACAAGAACCTGAAGCTTGAGGGTGAATTGGCTGAGTCCTGGGAAATCTCGGAGGACAATCTGTCCTTTACCTTTCATCTGCGTAAGGATGTGACCTGGCATGACGGCACTCCGTTTACCAGCGCTGATGTCCTCTTTACCTATCAGATGTATATTGATCCGGAGGTGCCGACCTCATACGCCGAAGACTTTCTGCAGGTCGCTAAAGCTGAGGCCCTGGACCCTTACACCTTTCGCGTCACCTATGAAAAACCTTATGCTCCGGCTCTGGAAAGCTGGGGAACATCAATCCATCCAAAACATCTGCTCGAAGGTAAGGAAATCACGAAAAGTCCACTTTCACGTAGTCCGATCGGTACTGGTCCATATAAGTTTGTCAAATGGGATGCAGGTGAGAAGGTTGAGCTGTTAGCCAACCCGGATTATTTCGAAGGTCAACCCAATATCTATCGCGTTGTTTACCGCGTCATCCCGGACACCTCAACCCAGTTTCTCGAACTGCAATCCGGTGGCCTTGATTTCATGGGTTTAACCCCAATTCAATACAAAACCCAAACGGATAAACCAGCGTTTACCCGAAAATTCAATAAGTATAGCTACTTGTCATTCAGTTATACTTACCTTGGTTTCAATCTGACCAAACCGCTTTTTCAGGACAAACGAGTCCGGCAGGCCATCTCTTACGCAATCGACAAGCAGGAGCTGATTGATGGTGTACTGCTGGGGCTTGGACACGTTGCGACCGGCCCTTATAAGCCTGATACCTGGGTCTACAATGCCGACGTCAAACGTTATGCATACAAACCTGAGCTATCCAGAACGTTACTTGCCGAGGCCGGTTGGATTGACAGTGATGGCGATGGCGTTCTGGACAAAGATGGCGAGAAATTAGCTTTTACGATTGTTACAAATCAAGGCAATGATCTGCGTTCCAAGACCGCTGAAATTATTCAAAGGCGACTCAAGGAAGTTGGTATTGTAATTGAAATCCGCGTTGTTGAATGGGCAACTTTCCTCAAAGAATTCATCTTTACTGGCAACTACGATGCTACCATACTCGGTTGGAGTGGCGGCCCGGAACCGGATCAGTATAATATCTGGCATTCCAGTAAGACAGACCCGCGTGAATTGAACTTTGTTAAGTTCAGCAACAAGGAAGTCGATGAGTTGTTGGAAAGCGGTCGACGAACCTTTGACCAGAACGAGCGCAAACGGATCTATGACCGTTTTCAAGAGATTCTTGCTGAGGAACAGCCTTATACCTTCCTTTATGTTGGTGAAGCGTTGCCAGCAGTAGCCAAACGCTTCCGCGGCATTGAGCCGTCACCGGCAGGGATTACGCATAATTTTATTAAGTGGTACGTGCCGAAGAGTGAACAAAAGTACACCCGCTGACGCGGAACCAAGGTTGATTAAATAATGCTTGTTTACCTCTCAAAACGTTTGCTCATGATGATTCCCTTACTGATTGGCATTACTCTGATCAGTTTTGTCGTCATCCACCTGGCTCCAGGCGAGCCGACCGATATGCAAACTGATCTCAACCCGAAATCGAGTGTTGATATGCGTGATCGGTTGCGTGAGCGTTACAACCTTGATAAACCCTTGTATATTCAGTATGGCCTGTGGATGAAGCAGATCGTCACACTCGATTTTGGCGAATCCTTTGCTCAGGACCACCGCCCGGTCCTGGAGAAAATCGGCGAACGCATGCCGATCACCATCCTTATCAATGTCTTGTCAATTGTCGTTATTCTGGCGGCTGCCGTGCCGATCGGCATTCTCTCTGCTGTGCGCCGAAATTCCATGTTCGACCGTGGAACCACAATCTTTGTCTTTTTAGGATTTGCCATGCCGTCTTTCTGGCTGGCTCTGTTGATGATGGATTACTTCGGGGTACGATTGGGTATTTTCCCGGTCGCCGGGTTAAAGTCCATCGGCTATGATTACATGAGCCCGGGACGTCAATATCTGGATATAGCTCACCATCTGATCATGCCGGTCTTTGTCTCAGCATTTGGCGGGTTGGCGGGGTTCTCACGCTATATGCGTTCCAATATGCTCGAAGTCATCCGTCAGGATTATATCCTCACTGCTCGTGCCAAGGGTTTGTCGGAAAGGGTGGTCATTTACAAACATGCCCTGCGTAATGCACTTTTGCCGGTTATCACTATCCTTGGTCTCTCTATCCCAGGGCTGATAGGTGGCAGCGTTATCTTTGAAACAATTTTTGCCATCCCCGGTATGGGCAAGCTTTTCTACGATGGTGTCATGATGCGCGATTATCCACTGATTATGGGGATTCTGGTGATTGGTGCTGTCATGACCCTGATTGGTAATCTGCTTGCCGATATCAGCTATGCGATGGCGGACCCGCGGATTCGTAAAGGGTGATATTGATGATTAGATTTGACCCTACCCAGCGTTTTGTGAGATAAAATTCACTATATCTCCGATAAAGGCAAACTCGAGGTAACTCGAGGACGCAGAGCCAGGGACCTCAACGTGCAGAGAGGCCGCCCAGTCGCCGAAGAGAGGCTGAACTCGAAGGTCAAGACCTTTAACGTCTGTCTCCACTAAACGGAGACAGACGTTTTTTATGGTTCAATCAGACTTATTAGGTGCCCTGAGTTTTTGATCGGCTTCTGCTGAGACGTTGCAGATAATAAAAGGATCTCCATATGCGCAGACATCTTTGTCTTATATCTCTTGCCCTTGTCTTTCTTTTTCTGTTGTTCTCAGGGCAGAGTCTGGCCTCCACAAAACTGTATTTCTCCGAGTCTGGGTCGAATACAAACTTGCAGCGAGTGAATACTGATGGTTCATCGCTCGAGAATGTTGTCTCGGCGGATGGCAATAACATCTTTCATGCCGTAGCGGTCGATCCAAATACCAGCACACTCTACTACACTGACAGTCGTCCCTCAGGAGTCCCAGGCATTTACAAGATCTCTCTGGGGGGCGCTTTGCCCGCCACTCCAACGGTTGTTGTTGCAGATGTAAAAGTCAGGGCGCTCGCTCTTGACTTGACCAACGGGCATATCTACTTCAGCAATAATGAAGGCCTTTACGAAGTCTACCGTTGTAACCTTGATGGTTCCGACGTTAGGACTGTGATACCGAATGATGGCGTCTGGGGACCAGAGGACCTCTGGATCGATGAGGTTGGTGGTTTTCTTTACATCGCTAACAAGGGAATTGGATTGAATACAGGGATCAATAAGGTTGCTGTGGCCTCCCTGCCTGTGGAATCAACCGCGTCGCTTACCCAGATTGTCACGAACTTTGATGGTGTGTTCAGCATTTTTGGTCATCCGGTCTCTGGTAAGATTTTCTATACTGATGATGATGACTTTACTGTTAAGCGCGTTAACTTTGATGGCACAGTCCCAGAGACAGTGATTCCAGATGATGGTGACTGGGAACCACGAGCTTTGTTCATAGATGATTTCACTGAAACTCTTTATCTCACGGACGCGAATCCCACGAACTCAACAATAGGGAAGATTCCTCTTGCTGATTTGCCGACGTTTACGGGGGGAACTGTAGTTCTGACATCGGTTGTTGCAACGAATGCCTCCGATATTTTCATTCATAACAGTAACTTGCCACCGGAAATCACGAGTAATGGAGGCTTGTCTACAAGTGCCATAAACTTAGTCGAGAACTTAACTTCTGTGACCACGGCCGCAGCAACGGACCCTGATGGTGATAATATTACCTTCACGATCACGGGTGGTGCTGACCAGTCAGAATTCAAATTTGTCGGTGCGGAGCTGCAATTCATTTCGTCTCCGAACTACGAAGCCTGGGCTGACGCGAATGCAGACAACATCTATATCGTTGAGATTACAGCCACCGATGAAGGATGGGGTTACCTCACAGACACGCAAACAATCAGCGTGACACTTACTGATGTTAGCGAAGCCGTGATATCGGTGGTCCCCTCCGGTACGACTTTCGCTGGCGACACTGCCACAATAACGAGCGACGTGGGTAGCATCACGTGTGCTTTTAACGGTACATCGAGCGGCAGCTGCTCAAGCAGCCAGATTGTGCTCCCTTCTGGCATAGTCCTCACTGCGGCACTTCCGGACCGCACGATTGTCTTAAGCTGGGGGGCAGGCTGTGACTCAACGACTGCGACCACCTGTACGATTGGGACGCTTCCCTCTAATATCACTATTTCACCTGTCTTTTTTATTATTTTTTCCTTGCCTCTTATCATGTCGCTTCCAACGATAAGTGTTGCAAACATTGTTGTCGGTCCTCCGGATGCAACCTCCGGCCTCTGGTTTCACGC